>Ga0210400_10004691_pt1 | contig 11766 bp, 8 predicted proteins | sample IncBWH26MmetaG_FD_155456 | JGI IMG/M metagenome (GOLD analysis project Ga0210400, IMG submission 155456) | Forest soil microbial communities from Barre Woods Harvard Forest LTER site, Petersham, Massachusetts, United States - Inc-BW-H-26-M | ecosystem: Environmental > Terrestrial > Soil >...
GTTGCCGCTGATTTCGCAGATGGGCGCGAGATAAAACAAAAACTCAAAGCATTGGGGGATGAAAGCCCAATCTGCGTTTATCAGGAGACCAGCGGCAAAACGATGCCTTGGTTCTTGCCAGCAGCTAGCAGCCAGGAGCCAGCAGCTTTCCTACAACGAGCTCATGTTCGACAGGAACTCTCCATTCGAACGGACCTTGCTGAGCTTGTCGATAAGCAGTTCCATGGCTTCCACGGGCGAGAGCGGGTTCAACACCTTGCGCAGCACCCAGATGCGTTGCAGGTCTTCTTTGGGAATCAGGATCTCTTCTTTTCTGGTTCCGGAGCGCTGAATGTCGATGGCCGGGAAGACGCGCTTGTCCACGAGTTTGCGGTCGAGGATGATTTCCATGTTGCCGGTGCCTTTGAATTCTTCAAAGATTACGTCGTCCATGCGCGAACCGGTCTCAACCAGGGCGGTGGCAATGATGGTCAGCGAGCCGCCTTCTTCAATGTTGCGGGCCGCGCCAAAGAAACGCTTGGGTCTTTGCAGTGCATTGGAGTCCACGCCGCCGGAGAGTACTTTGCCGGAGGGCGGAACGATGGTGTTATAGGCGCGGGCCAGGCGAGTGATGGAATCCAGCAGGATCACGACGTCGCGCTTGTGCTCGACCAGGCGCTTGGCCTTTTCGATCACCATCTCGGCTACCTGGACGTGGCGAGCAGCCGGCTCGTCAAAGGTGGACGAGATCACTTCACCTTTTACCGAGCGCTGCATGTCCGTGACTTCTTCCGGGCGCTCGTCAATCAACAGAACGATCAGCACTACCTCCGGATGGTTGGTGGTAATCGAGTTCGCAATGTTCTGCAGCAGCATGGTCTTGCCGGTGCGCGGAGGGGCCACGATCAGGCCGCGCTGTCCCTTGCCCACCGGCGTGAGCAGATCCATCACGCGGGCGCTCACGTTTTCGCGTACCGTCTCCAGCTTGAGGCGCTCCTGCGGATAGAGTGGCGTGAGGTTGTCGAACAGGATCTTGTTGCGGGCCTCTTCCGGCGATTCGAAATTGACGGCTTCAATCTTGACCAGAGCAAAATACTTCTCGCCCTCGTGCGGTGGACGCACCTGTCCGCTGATGGTGTCACCGGTTTTGAGATCGAATTTGCGGATCTGCGAAGGAGACACATAGATATCGTCGGGGCCGGGCAGGTAGTTGTAGTCCGGCGAGCGAAGGAAGCCATAGCCATCAGGCAGGATCTCCAGCACTCCTTCGGCAAAGATGTGTCCTTCTTTTTCGCTCTGAGCTTGCAGGATCTTGAAGATGAGGTCCTGTTTGCGAAGGCCGCTGGCGCCAGGCAGCTCCAGGGTACGAGCTATCTTGGTAAGCTCGGTGATGTTCTTTTCTTTGAGTTCCGCAATTGTCATATTCACCTACGGGATTGATTTGATTGGTAAGGGGGGATTACAAAACGATTGATCTAGGGCGAGAAAAACTAGATACCTGGGAAAACCCGAGAACCCGCTGGGGCGACCGAACCCCGGCGGGATTTCAGGAAAGTCTATTATGCAGCCCGGCGCCGTGGTTCTGCAACCTCTTCTCCAGAAACAGCGATCACGGCCTGGGGTTCTTCTGCCCCGCCCACGCGGAGCAGGATGTCGTTCATAGTGTCTTGAACGCGGGTGGTGGGTTTGTGAAACTTACGTGTCGCCTTGGAGACCAGCTGACACAGTAGATATCGGTTACGTACAGGTTTAAGTGCATCATAAATAAGATCAGAACGCATAATCGTCTCCTCTATCTCCTCTAGATTATGATTTACAATCCTTGTTTAAAGCCGTTGGACGTTCTAAGCCGACCAGGGGAAACCGCCGCAGTGCTCAAATGGCTGATTTCAGGTAATTTAGCCAGATTGTGGGATTTACCAGAAACCCCTCGCGTGAATATTAGACGCAAGCGGCAGTTCTTTCGTTACAAAAATCTTTTCAATTCCAAGGTGCGGCCTTCGTGGCGGAACTTAGCAAAGCCACTGATCCTTACAATTGGATGCTATACGGTAAATGGAGACGCCCGGATCGTCAAGATATTTCGTAAGCTGTAACTCGTTGCTAAATAACACTTTTCACTATCTAAGCTCCCGGCAGGCCATCTCCAAAGGCCATGTCCGGCGGAGAGGAAGAAGTTGCCCCTATGACCGATGCCCGTTATCCGATTGGCCGTTTTACCCCAGATCCAGAGCCTACGCCCGAAGCCAGGGCCAAACATATCCAGGAAATAGCCTCCCTGCCCGCCCAAATGCGCCAGGCCGTGGCCGGACTCACCCCGGAGCAGCTCGATACGCCCTACCGCGAAGGCGGCTGGACCGTGCGGCAGCTCGTCCATCATGTGCCGGACAGCCATATGAATGCTTATGTCCGGTTCAAACTGGCTCTTACGGAAAATGTCCCCACCATAAAGCCCTATGATGAAGCGGCCTGGGCCAACCTTAAAGATTCAGAGCTGACTCCCATTGAAATTTCGCTCACCCTGCTCGACGCCGTCCATATCCGCTGGGTCACTCTGCTGAAATCGCTCAAACCGGCGGACTTTGACCGGAAATTCAATCACCCGGAAGCCGGTGTGCAGAGCCTGGATCGGACCCTGGCCTTGTATGACTGGCATGGCCGCCATCATCTGGCCCACATTACTTCGCTGCGCGATCGGATGAAGTGGAGCTGAGGAGAATTTGTAATTTGGGTAATTTGGTAATCGGGTAATTTTCTCGAATAAGCGGTGGCGTCTCCAGAGACTCCCTTTTTGAAACGCAAATGAAAGCGCCGGAGTCAAATAATTGATCAAGAAGCAATTTCCGCTCGGAGAGATTTGGCAGCGCATTCGAATACATAGGTCTTTCGGCGCAAAAACGCGCCTCAAGATGACAAAAGGGAGAGGCTTGTTTGCTATGAAAATTGAATTTGGTTCAGGCATTTCTCCCCAGAGTCTCTGGTTCTCGCAACCCATCCCCGCAGGGATGGTTGGGGCTGTTGCACGTCTTCAAGGAAAATGACCCAATCCTTCTTCTACAGTTTTAACTGCGACATTTGCGGCAAAAATGCGTTCTCGTTTCACGGCAGGGGCTGAGCTTTGCAACCTGCTTTTTAACAATCTTTTCACTCGTCTTTGATCTAGCTTCCAAACTCTCCAGTTAGGATTACCGGTTAATTTCCCGCCGAAAGGGCCTCCTTAACATATGCGATCCTTTTTGTTTTTTGCACTTCTGCTGTGTTTGTCGTGCGCTGCGTTCGCTCAGTTTGACAGCGGCAATGTCCTGGGAACCGTTCACGACCAAAGCGGAGCCCTTGTCCCCGGCGCTAAAGTCACACTCATCAACCTGGATACAGGCATTGCCGTTCAAACCAGCACCAGCGAAGCCGGGGAGTACGAATTCGCCTCGGTGCGTACTGGCCGCTACAAAGTCGCGGTGGAACGGCAGGGCTTTGCATTGGTGGCCGTCAGCAATGTGACGGTTGATGTAAACACCCGGCGGCGAATCGACCTGACGCTTTCGCCTGCCCAAGTCAGCGAGACAGTTGAGGTTGTGGGAGCTCCGAGCCTGCTGGAAACCGATTCAAGCCAGCGCGGCCAGATCGTCTCCAAGACGCAGGCAGTCGAGCTGCCACTCAACGGGCGGGAATACTCGCAATTGGTGCTGCTCACCAGCGGCGTGAGGCAGTCCGCGGTGGGCACTGGCAGCATCTCCACCAACCGCGAAGGCTCATTTAATGTGAACGGTCTGCGCAGCACCTTCAACAACTATCTGCTGGATGGACTCGACAATAATGCCTATGGCACCAGCAACCAGGGATTTTCCAATCAGGTAATCCAGCCCTCGCCGGACGCTCTGGCTGAGTTTCAGGTGGTCACCAACAATGCAAGCGCCGAATACGGAAGGGCGGCAGGCGCAACCATCAACGTGGCCTCCGCAAGCGGCTCCAACAATCTGCATGTGACGGCCTATGAATTTTTACGGAATACAGCATTGAACGCCGGGGGATTCTTTAAGTCTTCTGACGGACGCAAGCCCCAATTCAACCGCAATCAATTCGGCTTTGTGGTGGGCGGGCCCATCCGAAAGCAAAAGGCGTTCTATCTGCTCGACTACGAGGGGTTCCGGCAGGTCAGGGGAATCGTAGCTACATTGACTCTTCCGACCGTGGCGGAGCGCGCAGGAGTCCTACCGGTGGACGTCTTCAATCCACTGACAGGAGTCAAATATCCAGCCGGCACGCAGATTCCCGGTTCGGTAATCTCTCCTTTTGCCCAGCGAGTGCTTGCCGGCCTGCCAGCCCCGACCAACTCAGCAGCAGCGAATAACTTCGTCACTACTCAGCGGTTTACCAATAACACCGACAAGTACGACGCAAAATTCGATTATCAATTCAGCGAAAACATGAATTCGTTCCTCCGTCTCAGCCAGCGCAAGGCGAACCTGGTGGATTTTCCTCCCATTCCCCTGCCTTCCGGGGGATCGGGGAACGGGAACATTCGGGTGCTGAACCAACAGCTTGCCACTGGCTGGACATGGGCCCGCAGCACCACGCAACTGCTGGAAGCCCGCTTCGGCATCTCCTACACCAAGGGTGGCAAATTCCCTCTCGCCCTGGGTTCTGCCAGCGCTCAAAGCCTGTTTGGCATTTCTGGACTGCCCACGGACCGGCAGATTACTGGAGGAATACCTACAGAATTGATCTCCGGATTTTCCGACCTGGGCCGGCAGGCTACGAATCCCCAATGGCAATATCCTCTGGTCTACAACCCCAAGGTGAACTACACCTATATTCACGGCCGTCACTCGATCAAGACCGGTTATGAGTATCAGTGGATTGGCACAACGGTTCAGGACGTAAATCCTCTTTATGGACGCGATAGTTACGCCGGCGGATTCAGCCGCTTTCCCACCGGTGTGCGAGGTGGATTGCCGGCCATTGCCAACGCTCCGGCGTTTAATCTCGCCGACTTTCTCTTTGGGGCACGTTCGCAATTCGCCTTAAGCACGTTTTTCATTGCGCATCTCCGCCAGCAACAGCACTACACCTACATTCAGGACGACTGGAAAGTGACCAGCCGCCTGACGTTGAATCTGGGCCTGCGTTATGAATATGCCACCCCGTATTACGAGAAGGACAATCATCTTACGAACTTTGATCCGACAACGGTCAGCATGATTTCCGCGCACGACGGAGGCCTATCGAGCCGGGCGCTTGTGAACCCGGACCAAAAAGGCTTTGCTCCAAGGCTGGGCTTTGCCTTTGCTCCCACCGGCAAGATTTCGATTCGCGGCGGCTACGGCATCAGTTACATCCACTACGACCGGGCCGGCGCAGGAAATCTGCTGGCCATCAATGGACCTCAGGTGATCAATGCAGTTGTAAATCAGATTGCCCCTCGGGACCCAGCTTTCCGGGCAACGGACCAGGGATATCCGGCGGGAATCACCGCTCCAAGCAACTTCAATCCTCTCACCGCCAACATCACTTACGTGCCTAAAGACTACCGCTCCAGCTATGTCCAAAGCTGGTTTCTTTCGGTACAGCGGGAATTAGGAAGAAATACCCTTGTCGATGTGGCGTATGTAGGGAACCATGCGCTCAAGCTGCTTCTCTTCGGCAATTTTAATCAGGCCCAGCCATTTACCAGCGGCACGCTTGCCCAGCATCGGCCAATTCCCAGTTTCGGAGATATTACCTACGCGTTCAACGGTGGCGACGCAAACTATCACAGCTTGCAAATGCGCTTTGAGCATCACTCCTCTGGCGGGCTCACGCTGCTGAACTCATTCACCTATTCCCACGCCATCGACAACGGTTCGGGATCGCTCGAAAATCCCAACGGCAACTTCCCTGCTCCCCAGAACATTTACAACCTGGCTGCCGAACGGGCCACCTCCGCCTATGATCAGACATTCACAAACATCACCAGCGTTGTTTATCAACTCCCGCTCGGCAAAGGACGGAGATTTTTGAATGCTGTGCCGGCCTTCGCGGACCAGATCATTGGCGGCTGGGAAATCAGCACCATCAACCAGGCAAGCAGCGGACAGCCCATCACCGTGGTCTATGGTCCCGCCGCCAGCCTGTTGGTGTCAGGCATTCAGCAGGATTTTCGCGGAGCCAATAATTACCGGCCTAACCTCATCGGGAACCCGCTTCTTCAAGGTGGAGGTCCTGCCAATGGGTTGCCTTACCTGGATGCGGCGGCCTTTGCGGTACCAACCGGCACTCCCTTCGGAAATGCCGGACGTAATATTGCCCGGTCTCCGAGCTTCAATCAGCTTGATTTCGCCGCCAACAAAAATTTCCGCCTGCCCGGTGAGCATACTCAATTGCAATTCCGCGCGGAGTTCTTCAATTTCCTGAATCACACCAACTTCCTGCCGCCCAACAGCAACTTCTCAAGCGGAGCATCGTTTGGCAAGATCACCGGCTCATTTGACGCGAGACAGATTCAGTTTGGGTTGAAATTCACGTATTGAGCGGAAGGTGTTGGGCGGTCGGACGCTGAGACTCAACCCGTAAATCGGGGCCGAATTCGGCCCCGTTCGTTTGTCTATTCATGCGGATTTCGTACAAGTCCCGGGACCGAATGAGCGGTCTGAATTGTACGCACGGTGCCATCCGGAAGCAGGATCGATGCTATATCTGTGTATCCCCGATTGGCGGCCCCCTGTGCACGAACACGATAAGATGTAGCGCATGATGCGATGGCTGGTGCTAGGCATTGGTGACATTACAGTTAGGCGGGTGATCCCGGCAATACTGGAAGAAAAACGCAGTCGGTTGGCGGCGATTGTAACGCGTGATCCAGCAAAGGCCGAACCTTATGGGGTGCCGGCCTTCACCAGTCTCGATGAGGCGCTGGATCACGGTGGTTTTGAAGCTGTCTATGTAGCAACGCCTGTCGTCTTGCATGCCCCGCTGACTCTTCACGCCCTCCGTTCGGGCATGCATGTGCTGTGCGAGAAGCCAATGGCGATGAACTTTGCCGAAGCTAAGAGTATGGCAGATACAGCGCGGAATGAAGGCCGGACCTTGGGCGTGGCGTACTACCGGCGTAACTATCCCAAGGTACAACGCGCCGCTGAATTGTTACGCCAGGGAGTCATCGGTCAGCCGGTGATGGCTTTTGCTACCTGCCATGGAGGCATGCCGGTTCAGGGCGTGAAGCGATCATGGCTGCTTGATCCTGCCCAGTCCGGTGGAGGGCCGCTCTATGATGTCGGTTCCCACCGCATCGATCTGCTCAATTCTTTTTTTGGCCAGCCTCAAGATGTCCGTGCTTGTCTTTCCAACGCCGTACATAAGATTCCAGTCGAGGACTCCGCAACGGTGGTGATTAAGTATTCCGGCGGCTTGCATGCCATCATCGACGTGCGCTGGAATTCGCAGGTTCAGCGTGATGAGTTTCGCGTCATCGGAACTGAGGGGGAAATGGAGCTGTCGCCACTTAACGGCCCATCGCTGGTAAGTCCCGCAGGCCGGGAAGACCTTCCTATGCACAGCAATCCGCACTATCCCTGCATTCAGAACTTTGTAGATGCCGTGTTGGATGGAAAACAGTTGCTGTCGAGTGGCGACAGCGCGCTCTGGACAGATTGGGTAACGGAAATCGCTGTTGCCAGTGAACGAGAACCCTCCAGTATTGTTTTGGATGGCGGCAAAAAGCGGACAAAGTGATAGAGTTGGCAGACGGAAGCACATTGGAGGAAGCTCATGCGCCGTTCGTTGTTGCAGTTGATCATTCTTATTCTTTTCAGCACGAGCGTTTTGATTGCCGGGGCGCAACAATCGACCCCGGAAACCAAGCCAGCGCCAACCACTCCGCCTGCTGCAACTCATGACCGGCTGGCTTCAGCAAAGAATATTTTTCTCAAGAACGCCGGAGGGAGCGAGATTCCCTACAACGTAATTAACTCCGGCTTTGAGGGATGGGGAAGATACGTCCTGGTGGATACGGCTGAGAAGGCCGATATTATTATGGAAATTTCAGCGCCGCCGGAGGATTCCGGCTCGCGGGTCTCTGTCAAAACGTCTGCTGAAACCGGACAGCAGGAAAAAGGTTACTCCAGCAGTAAGGAAATCTCTTCCGAGCCAATCAAAGTCACGGTTTATGACGCCAAGAGCAAGAGACCGCTCTGGACAGCCACCGACAAGCCAAAATTCGCAATGAAGCAGAAGGCCAGAGAGAACAACCTTGTAGAAGCAGCTCAACGGCTCTTTTCTAAATTCCACGACCGGATTGAGCCTGCGCCAAAACAATAGCGGTTTTTAATCCTCACAAGCACGAGCAGAACTTGTGGCCTGAATCGATGCGCTTTATTCAGCAGTCTGCCGGCCAATCGGACGGAACTCGTGCGGTGCTATGCCGTCGGGCAGGCGGATACGTCAAATTGACGTGGCTCCGGCATCAGGGGACAACATTCGGTTGTGGCATCATTGGGAGGTGAGTTGTTCGCAATTCGTCACAAAAGGAAGTCACCAGCGAAGTGGAGACCCTAAATACCAAACAGCTTTCATCCCGGCTACGCGAACGGCTTTCCGAGCCCGCGATGCTGGATCTCACGAAGCGGTTGATCGCGATTCCTTCGGAAAATCCGCCAGGGAACCAATACGAGGAATGCGCCCGGACTCTCTTAGAAGAATTGGACAGACTCGGCTTCGATGATCTGAGACGCGAAGGAGCGTGTGTACTCGCGTCGGCCGGATCCGGCGAGCGAACTCTTTATTTCAGTGGTCACTACGATGTTGTTCCCGCGCAGAGCCGCGATCAGTTTCAGCCACATGTAGAAGGCGCAAACCTGTTCGGTCGTGGCTCGTCCGATATGAAAAGCGGCCTGGCTGCGATGATTCATGCAGCCGCTGCGGCACGTGATGAAGGGCTTCTGAAAACCGGCCGTATAGGAATCGTGCTGGTGCCAGATGAAGAAACCGCCGGTCCGCGCGGGTCTCGCGATCTGGATGCACGCGGGCTACTTGGGAGAGACGGAGTCGGTATGTTAACGCCGGAGCCTACGGGCGGTGTCATTTGGAACGCCAACCGCGGAGCCATTTCGCTGCGCGCCACCATGCGTGGGAAGGCAGCACACGTCGGCCGGCAATTCGAAGGCGTGAACGCGTTCGAGCGCGCGCTGCCGGCAGTGGCGCGGCTTGTCGATATCAAAAAGGAAGTAGAGCTTCGCGAGACGCAACACAACATCGCTCCGGCGGCGGCGCGAAAATCCATTCTGCTGCTTGGCGGGCGGGTCGAGGCAGGTACGAATTTCAACGTGACGGCTGATTTCTGTTCCTTCACGATTGACCGCCGCATCAATCCCGAAGAAGACCTCGAAGAAGAAAAGCGCCGATTGCGCGACACGCTGGAAGGTTTCGAAATCGAGATGCTTCAGGAGGAGCCAGCAGCGGCGACTCCGGCGCAAGATCCGCTCGGCGTAGTTCTATCGCGTCACATCGCGAGCTTGACCGGCAAGGAACCTGCGTTCGAAATGTGCCCAGGCCTGCTCGAAACGCGATTCTACGCGGCTTACGGTATTCCCGCGTTCGCCTATGGACCGGGATTGCTGACCGTGTCTCATGGACCGAACGAGTTCGTTCCAATCCGCAACATTGCCCAATGCGCGGCGATTTACGCGCTTACGGCAGCGGAGATGTTGCACTCCGGTTGAAATTCCAGACCACTAAAACTGTGGCCTGGAGCTGTAGCAGCGAATGTGCTACATCCCCAGGCCATTTTCTTCCTTAATGTGTCACCGCATTGAAATACCGTCACCTGACGGATTTATTCGTCATCGCGGTCGCGCCGGCAGACGAGGCGCCCATTATCGTTGACGATTCCGCCACGGCAATCATCCCAATCGTTCAGTTCAGTCGACCTCCAACCACCGTCGCGGGTCTTGCACTGGGCCCGGAGGGTATCGCCACGAACATAGATCTGCCTGCATGTTTCGGAATACGTGCCCCGGGGCACCGAGCGTCCTCCCCTTCTGGTGCACTGGAGGTGTCCATCATCGTTCACGATGTCTCCGACACAACTGCTGAAGGAATCAAGCGAAGTCTGTCTCCACTCGCCGTACGTATCCTGGCACCGGGCACTGAGCGAATCCCCGCGTACCTGGATGTCCCGGCAAGTCTGGCTATAGGAGCCTCGTGGACCGTACTCATTGTTCCGGTCTCTGTCGCCGTCCCGGTCTCTGTCACGGTCCCGGTCTCCATCTCCGTACCTGTCCCCAATGCAACGGAGGTGTCCGTCAATGTTGGCAATACCGCCACTGCATCGGTTGTAAGAATCAAGAGAGGTGTCTACCCAATTGCCGTCTCTTGTCTGGCAACGCGCGCGCAGCGTGTTGTAGCGCATGCTGATGTCGCGGCAGGTCTGAGCGTAATCGCCGCTGGGGGCAGCGCCGTTCTTATTGCAGGTGAGCTGTCCGCCAACATTGGTGATGTCGCTGCTGCATCGGTCAACATCATCAAGGGAGGTGTCAACCCAGTGATTGTTGTAGTTCTTGCACCGGGCGACCAGGGAATCGCCGCGCGTCTTGATGTTCTTGCAGGTCTGCTGATAGGAGCCTGGAGGGTTATCCATTGCCGCAGCACTGGATTTGCCAGCCGAGAAAAACATGGTGACTGCAATGATCCCGAGCATAATTGAATAACGCATCTCTTTTCACCTCTCTATGTAAATCTCTACATCAAGGAAGTGGCGGCTTATTTGTCCCGGGGTTACGGTGCGGGACAATCTGCTACTCTTAAACCCCAATTCTTGAAACCAGTTGCGAGCTAGTTTTGTGCAATCATATCCGACCTCCGGTGGAATGCGTAAGTTACTGAGATTGAACGTACTCAAATCGGACGGCCAATGACCCTGGGTCAGGAAATTTAAAATTTGTAATTTTGAAATTTGAAATTTAATGGCCTTGTGAGGTTATAGCGGTTTACAGTTCTTCTGTAGCAAAAGGACTTTTTCCGCAAGCTGTAAAGCCAATCAGTTTCACTTAAGCTTCCATGAACAATCGTTCCCGGCATGGTATGCACTGGCTAACCTCATGCCGCCGGGAAATTTACCCCCAAATGTTGCTGTGTTATTGAAGTCCGGTTAAAGTGGGCCTACAACTCGAGTCTTCCGCGAAGACTTTAACGGTCGTGGTCCTTCCTTCATGCGCTTGGACGTAGTGTCTTTCTTTTCGGACAAACCAAAGATCCTGAGATACGGTGGCAAAGAGAAACCAGCATGGGCAGCAATTGGCGCTATAGTACGTTCGCAGGCAAGGACTTCGCCCTTGATCTTCAATTACCCATTCACCAAATTACCCAATTTCTCCATCAATCGCCACAAACGGGAATTCAATTGGCGCAAATCAGATTTCAATTGGCACAAATTACAATTCAATTGGCACAAATGGTAGTTCAATTGGCACAAATGATCCTTCAATCGGCGCCAAAAACACCTCGGCAACCGATAACCCCAATGTTTTCAACGCGTGTGTCGAATAAATCGGTTCTGACATCAGTCGCTGATCTTTACCACGATCTTTCCTCGCACGTGCCCAGACTCGCTGATCCGCTGGGCTTCAGCAATCTCATCCAGGGGATAAACCTTTTCAACGATGGGGCGGATTTTACCCGCCTCAATGAGGGTGGTGATCTTCTCCAGGTCACCACCCCGGGGCTTCACCATGGCAAGCAGGAGCCGCTTACCAGTCAGGGCGGCGCGGGTCATTTCCACCGCTAACGTGCCTGCTACTGAAGCCATAAACTTCAGTT
>Ga0210400_10004693_pt1 | contig 11766 bp, 12 predicted proteins | sample IncBWH26MmetaG_FD_155456 | JGI IMG/M metagenome (GOLD analysis project Ga0210400, IMG submission 155456) | Forest soil microbial communities from Barre Woods Harvard Forest LTER site, Petersham, Massachusetts, United States - Inc-BW-H-26-M | ecosystem: Environmental > Terrestrial > Soil >...
GGGAGCGGGTGCTGGTGCGCGAACGGCCACCCGGTCCCGGGCATTCCGCACACATATTGCAGATGGTGCAGGCCGTGCTGGGCGAGGCCGCGGTGAGGCTGCAGGCCCTGGATTGCATCGCCTTCGGCCGCGGCCCCGGCGGCTTCACCGGGGTGCGGCTGGCCGCCAGTGTCGCCCAGGGTCTGGCCTATGGGGCTAGCCTCCCGGTCGTACCGGTGTCGGATTTGCTGGCGGTCGCCCAGCAGGCCCTCGATCTGGCCCCGGCCGCCGCCAGCGTCCTGGTCTGCAACGACGCGCGCATGCAGGAGGTGTACTGGACCTGTGCCACGCGCGACGCGGGCGGGCTCGCCCAGCCGGTGGGTCCTGAATCGGTGGGACCGCCCGATACTGTTCAGCTACCGTCCCAGCTCGCCGGACCGGTACTGGGGGCGGGCCGCGGTTTTGCGGTATGGCCGTCCCTCCAGCAACGCCTGGGGACGCAACTCGGGCCGGTCCACCCCGACCTGCTGCCCCGGGCGCGGGAAATCCTGGCCCTGGCGGCAGCCGAATGGCAGGCGGGTCATGGGGTTGCACCCGAGCAGGCGCTCCCTGTGTATATTCGGAATGACGTCGCAAAACCGTCACGGAAGTGACACAACATGCACAACGTCATGATTCTGCAATGATCTGGCCCCGTAATACTCGCGCCGGGTAACACTCAAAGACAATGCCAGCCAAACAAGTACTGATCGTCGAGGATGAACGGCCGATACGCGAGATGATCGCCTTTGGCCTCAAACGCGCGGGCTTCGAGGTGCGTGAGGCCGAGGATTGCCGCGAGGCCCGGGCCCTGCTGGCGGACCGGCGGCCGGACCTGGTGCTGGTGGACTGGATGCTCCCCGACATGAGTGGCCTGGAACTGACCCGGGCGCTGAAGCGTGACCGGGAAACCCGCGAAGTCCCGATCATCATGCTGACGGCCCGTTCCGAGGAAGGCGACAAGGTCGCGGGTCTCGAGGGCGGTGCCGATGACTATGTGACCAAGCCCTTCTCGCCCCGCGAGCTGCTGGCCCGGATCAACGCCGTCCTGCGCCGGGCGGGACCGGGCGGCGAGGGCGAGCGCATCGACTTTGAAGGCCTGGCGCTGGATCAGGCCAGTCACCGCGTGCTGGTGGGAGAGATGACCGTGCCACTGGGTCCCACCGAATACCGGATGCTCGAGTTCTTCATGACCCACCCGGAACGGGTGTATACCCGCGACCAGCTGCTCGATCGCATCTGGGGCGGGAATGTCTATGTCGAGGAGCGCACGATCGATGTGCACATCCGGCGGCTGCGCAAGGCGCTTGAGGAATTCGGGTACGATCGCTTCATCCAGACCGTCCGCGGGTCCGGATATCGGTTCTCAGCCCGTACGGCCTGACCCCTTTCAGGTATAGCCAGCGTATGTCGAGTGGCTTTCAAGTCGGCTTATTCATCGTCCTGCGACTGCTCGCGGTCGCCGCCTTGGGCCTGCTGCTGGGATGGCCCCTGGGCAGTCCCTGGGCGGGCCTGAGTCTGGCCGGCGGGGTCTACCTGTGCTGGCAGCTGATCACTCTGTTCCGGGTGGAATGGTGGGTGCGGCATCGCGGCTTCGCGGAACCTCCGGATATCGGCGGCCCCTGGGGCGAGGTCATTACCCAGATCGTGCGCCTGCACCGGCGCAAACGCTTCCACAAGCAGCGCTTCGTGCAGCTGTTCCGCCAGATCCAGCGCTCCACGGCCGCCTTGCCCGATGGCGTGGTCATTCTCAACGACCAGCGCGAAATCGTCTGGTTCAACCGCATGGCGGCCCAGCTGCTGTTCCTGCGTCGACCCGCGGACCTCGGGCTGCGCATCGATAATCTCGTGCGTCAGCCGGATTTCGTGCGCTATCTGAACTCCGGGCAGTTCATCAATCCGATCGTGGTGCGCGGCGGCAAGGGCGATCATCTGTACCTCTCGCTGCAGGTGGTGCCGTATGGCGAGGGCCAGCAGCTGCTGCTGGTGCGGGATGTGTCGCACCCGATGCGCCTGGAGGCCATGCGCAAGGACTTCGTGGCGAATGCTTCCCATGAGCTGCGCTCGCCCCTCACCGTGATATCCGGCTATCTGGAGACCTTGAGCCAGGATCCGATGCTGGACCTGGACCTGCAAGGACCCATTGGCGAGATGCGCCGGCAGTCCGAACGCATGACGACCATCATCACTGAGCTGCTGGAACTGTCGCGGCTGGAAGCGGCGCAGGAGGAGACCGACACGACGGCGGTCGACGTGGCGGCGCTGGTTTCCATGCTGCGCAAGGACGTGCTGGCGCGTCCCGAACACCCGGTTGAGGTGCGCGTGCGGGTCGAATCGGAGGCGATGCTGACCGGCAATGAGTCGGAGATCCACTCGGCCTTCTCCAACCTGGTGGACAACGCCGCCAAGTACACACCGCCCAGCGGTTCGATCGAAATCGGCTGGCGGGTCGATGCCGAAGGCGGCCATTTCTCGGTCACGGATACCGGCATCGGCATCCATGCCGACCATATCCCGCGCCTGACCGAGCGGTTCTACCGGGTCGATGCGGGTCGCGCCCGGGATACCGGCGGCTCGGGACTGGGCCTGGCCATCGTCAAGCATGTGCTGCAGCGACATGGCGCGACCCTGGAGATCGCCAGCGTCCAGGGCCGCGGCAGTACCTTTACCTGTCATTTCCCCCCCGAGCGCCTCGCGGCGCCCACGGTGGCGCGCGAAATCGGCCGCTCGGCGACGGCCTGACGGCCCCTTTCGCACCCCTTCAGAAAACCTTCGCCGCCCTGTCACACAACGGACACGGCGATCTTCGAGGCTGACACTTATCTTTAAGTCACGCCCGGAGTGTTATGAGCAGCAAAGGAAAGGAGCACCGGCTGCGGGTGCGAACGCTGTTCCTGTCGGATGTGCATCTGGGATTCAAACGCGCCCGAACCCGGGAGCTGCTCGCCTTTCTGCGCGGCGTTGATGCCGAAACGATCGTGCTCGGGGGCGACATCGTCGATGCCCTGAGCCTCGCGAAGCGCTTCTATTGGACCGATGAACACACCCAGGTGCTGCGGCTGCTGCTGGCGCGCCGCCGGGCCGGGGTGCGGCTGGTCTACCTGCCGGGCAATCATGATGCCGCGGTGGCCGTGTTCGTCGAAATGCTCCAGGGCCATATCGAGGTGCATCGGGAGTGGGTGTACCGGACCGCGCGCGGGGAGCGCTACCTGGTGCTGCATGGGGATCAGTTCGATGAGGAAATGAACTGCCCGGCCTGGCTGTACTGGATCGGTGACCGGCTGTACGAAAGCACCTTGTTGTACAACCATTGGGTGAATGAGCTGCGGCGCCTGTTCGGCATGCCCTACCGGCCGCAGACCGAGAAGCTCAAAATGTCCGTCGGCACCAGCGCGAGCTTCATCCGCCGGTTCGAACAGGTGGCGGCCGCCCAGGCCCGCGAGCAGGGCTATGACGGGGTCATCTGCGGCCACATCCACCGCGCCAATCTGTGCACCATCGAGGGCACCTTCTACGCCAACACCGGCGATTGGGTGGAGTCCTGTTCAGCGCTGGTGGAGACCCGCAGCGGGGAAATGCAGCTGCTGCGCTGGCCGGCCGGCGCCGTGGTGCGCGTCGGCGCCACGCCGCTGCTCGCCGACGCCGCTTGAGGGCACATTGGGCTATGATCTGAGCTATGGAAACCGCCGACCTTTCCCACCACATCTCCCGCCGCTTCAACGAGGACCTGGAACGCGTTCGCAACCGGGTGCTGGCCATGGGCGGCTTCGTCGAACAGCAATTGCAGAAGGCGATCTCGGCGCTGGTGGAAGGCGACAGTTCCCTGGGTGAAGCGGTGGCCATGGATGACTTCAAGGTCAACAACATGGAGATGACCATCGACGAGGAGTGCAGCCGCATCCTCGCCACCCGCCAGCCCGCGGCCGGGGACCTGCGGGTGATCGTCGCCATCATCAAGACCATCACCGACCTGGAACGCATCGGCGATGAGGGCGAGAAGATCGGTTATATCGCCTCCCGGCTTGCCACCATGGAGCGCCCGGCGGACAAGTACCGCGAAATCAAGCATCTCGGCCGGCTGGTGCAGGACATGGTGCACAGCGCCCTGGATGCCTTTGCGCGCATGGATGCGGAAGCGGCCCTGCAGGTGGCCCGCCAGGACATCGCGGTGGACGAGGAATACGAGTCCATTCAGCGTCAGACCATCACCTTTATGCTGGAGGATCCGCGCACCATCCGCCGCCATCTGGATGTCATGTGGGTGGTGCGCTCGCTCGAGCGCATCGGGGACCACGCCAAGAACATCGGCGAATACGTGATTTACATGGTTCACGGCCGGGATGTCCGCCACACCGACCTGGCCGATGTCGAGCGTGAACTGCGGGGCGAGAAGGCGCTGCAGGAGGGCCAGAACGGTGCGCCCGGAAACGGCCATGGCAGCGGCGGCGGCCAGCCCGGCGGTTGAATGGCGGCCGCCTCACGTCTGCGCGGCAGACTTTAGTATCATCGGCCCATGCTTGATCGCAGGCTGATCAATTTCGCAGGGGCGGCCGCATGCTTAGGAATGCTGGCTTTCGCCATCTACACCGAGGAATTCCTGCACCTGGACCCGTGCCCGCTGTGCATTTTTCAGCGCATTACGGTCTTCACGCTGGGCGTGGTCTTCCTGGTCGCGGGAATCCATAACCCCCGGCGCCGCGGCGGTTCGTGGACCTATGTCGTGCTGATTGCCCTGGCGGCGCTGACGACCATCGGCGTCGCGGCCCGGCATGTTTATATTCAGAGCCAGCCCCCGGGCAGCATTCCGGCCTGCGGTGCGCCGTTCAATGTCCTGCTGCAGATGTTTAATGTATGGCAGGTCGTGGTGAAGGTGCTGCATGCCGGCGGGGAGTGCGCCGTCGTCAATTGGACCTTCCTGGGTCTGAGCATGCCGGCCTGGGTCCTGTTCTGCGCGCTGGTCCTGGGCGGCGCCGGCGTGATCGCGAACATCCCGCGCCGCACTCCGGCCCTGCGCTTCAACTAGGCCAGCAATCGCTCCAGCACGCCCAGGTACATGCGCTGCAGGGCATCGATGTCGGCGGCGCGCACCTGTTCATTGACCTTGTGAATGCTGGCGTTGATGACGCCCAGCTCCACGATTTGCGCACCCAGCGCCGCGATGAACCGGCCGTCCGAGGTGCCGCCCCCGGTGGAGAGCTTGGGCGGCTGGCCGGCAATGGCGGCCACCGCCTGGCACACGGCATCCGACAGCGCGCCTTGTGGGGTGTAGAAGGGTTCCCCGGACACATACCACTCGATGCTGAAATCGACCTGGTGCTTGCGCAGGATGGCCTCGACGGTCTGCTTGAGCTGGTCGAGGGTCTGCACCGGGGAATAGCGCAGATTGAAGCGCGCCTTGAGTTCCCCCGGGATGACATTCGGCGCCCCGGTGCCCGCGTTCAGGTTCGACACCTGAAAAGTGGTCGGCTGGAAGTGTTCGTTGCCCTGGTCCCATTGCCGGCTGGTGAGTTCGGCGAGCGCAGGTGCGACCGTATGAATGGGGTTTACGGCCAGATGCGGATAGGCGATGTGTCCCTGCACGCCGTGCACGGTGAGGCGTCCTGACAAGGAGCCACGCCGCCCGATCTTGATGGTGTCCCCGAGCACGGCCTCGCTGGAGGGTTCGCCCACAATGCACCAGTCGATGTGCTGCCCGCGGCCCAGCAGGGTTTCCACCACCCGCTTGGTGCCATCCACGCTCGGTCCCTCCTCATCACTGGTGATCAGGAAGGCGATGGTTCCGCGATGCTCCGGGTGCGCCGCCACGAAATCCTCCGCGGCGGTCAGCATCGCGGCCAGCCCGCTCTTCATATCGGCGGCGCCACGCCCATAGAGCACCCCATCGCGGACGGTCGGTTCGAAGGGCTTGGTCCGCCACTCTTCGAGGGGTCCTGTCGGGACCACATCGGTGTGGCCCGCAAAGCACAGCACCGGTCCGGTGGCGCCCCGGCGTGCCCAGAAGTTCTCGACATTGCCGTAGGTGAGCTTCTCCACCGTAAAGCCGGCCGCGGCGAGGCGCGCCATCATGACGGCCTGACAACCCTCGTCGGCGGGGGTTACCGAGGCGCGGCCCATCAGGTCCACGGTCAGTTCGAGTGTTCGAGACATGTGTTTTGCAGGGGAAAAACGTCAGGATTTCGGGGGGTTGTCATACGACTGACACCGGTCCATACCCACAATAACAGGCGGGTATCCGGTCGGTGTCACGTGGTCGTCACAATACTGTCATGTAATGCCCGTGGGGTACGTGCGCTCGGCCCAAGGCTGCGCCAGCGGGCGGGAATTATCCCGATCCGTCGCGCCTCTGACCGGGTAGTTTTCGCAAATTTTCATGTAGTACTCAGGAGCAGATAATGAGCCTTGCAAGTGTACAACGCGTTTTGGTGGCTGCGGCCGCCGTTACGCTCACCGGGTGGGTGCACGCCGCCGATATTTCCGGAGCGGGTGCGACTTTCCCGTATCCGATTTATTCGAAGTGGGCCGATGCCTACAAGACCAAGACCGGCACCGGCCTGAACTACCAGTCCATCGGCTCCGGTGGCGGCATCAAGCAGATCAAGGCCAAGACCGTGACCTTCGGTGCCTCGGACATGCCTTTGAAGCCCGATGAGCTCAAGGCCGCAGGTCTCGTCCAATTCCCCATGATCATCGGCGGTGTCGTGCCGGTGGTGAACATTAAGGGAATCGGGCCGGGGCAGCTGGTGCTGGATGGCGCCACACTGGCCGCGATCTACCTGGGCGACATCAAGAGCTGGAATGATCCGGCGATCAAGAAACTGAACCCGAAGCTGGTCCTGCCGCCGACGGCGATTGCGCCGGTGTACCGCTCAGAAGGCTCGGGCACGAACTTCCTGTTCACCGACTACCTGTCCAAGCAGAGCCCGAAGTTCAAGGACACCGTTGGCGCGGCGGCCTCGGTGCAGTGGCCGGTGGGCATTGGCGCCAAGGGCAATGAGGGTCTCGCGAATCAGACCACGCAGACCGATGGTGCGGTCGGCTACGTCGAATACGCCTATGCCAAACAGAACAAGATGGCCAACGTACTGCTGATCAATCAGGCGCACCACCCGATCGCCCCGAGTGCGGTCACCTTCCAGGCGGCCGCCGCCAACGGCGACTGGACCCACGCGGAGGGCTACTACCTGGTGCTCACCGATCAGGCCGGCGCCAACAGCTGGCCGATCACCGGGGCCAGTTTCATCCTGGTGTACGCCAGTCCTCCGGATGCGGCTGCGACGGGCGAGGCGTTGAAGTTCTTCGACTGGGCGTACAAGAACGGGACACAGATGGCGGCCGACCTGGATTACGTGCCGCTGCCGGCGGCATTGATCAAGCAGGTGCAGGCCACCTGGAAGTCCTCGATCCTGGCCAACGGCGCCCCGGTCTGGAAGTAGGCTCTTAAAGTGCAAGCAGCCCGGCGTCGCTGCGGCGCCGGGCTGGCTGCGTGTCAGGCGTTCGTGATTCGGTAAGGACTCCATGGAGCAGGCAACGGCCTTCGTCATCGCGCCGCGCCATGCGGCTCGCCAGCGTCTGGGCGAACAGGTTTTCAGGGGCGCGACCCTGGTGGCGGCCATTCTGGTGCTGGTCCTGCTGGGCGGCGTCACGGTCGCCCTCATCAAGGGCGCGTGGCCCGCGCTCGCGCATTTCAAGCTCGAATTTCTGACCCGCCAGATCTGGAATCCGGTGACCGAGAAGTTCGGGGCGCTGGCGGCGATTTACGGTACGGTGGTCACCTCCCTCATCGCCATGGCGGTGGCCATACCCTTGAGTTTCGGGATTTCGATTTTCCTGACCGAACTGTGTCCGGCGTGGCTGCGGCGTCCGGTGGGCACGGCCGTGGAACTGCTCGCCGCGGTGCCCAGCATCATCTTCGGCATCTGGGGCATGTTCGTGTTCGCGCCCATTCTGCAACGCACGGTGCAACCCTGGCTGATCGCGCATCTGGGGCCCATCCCGGGCATCGGTGCGCTGTTCCAGGGACCGCCCTTCGGCATCGGCGTGCTGACCGCATCCCTGGTGCTCGCGATCATGGTGCTGCCCTTCATTGCCTCGGTGATGCGTGATGTATTTCAAACGGTGCCGGATGTACTGCGCGAATCCGCCTATGGCTTGGGGGCCACGACCTGGGAAGTGATCTGGCAGGTGGTGCTGCCGTATTCGCGCACCGGCGTCGTCGGCGGCATCATGTTGGGTCTGGGGCGCGCGCTGGGCGAGACCATGGCGGTCACCTTCGTGATCGGCAATGCCCATCGGGTCTCCTCCTCGCTGCTTGCCCCGGGCACCACGATTTCAGCCTCCATCGCCAGTGAATTCACCGAGGCGGTAGGGGATCTGTATACCTCTTCGCTGATTGCGCTGGGCGTGCTGCTGTTCCTGATCACCTTCGTGGTGATCAGTGCGGCGCGACTCATGCTGCGGCGTCTGGACCGCAAGGCATTGGGATCGGTATGAAACGCCGCTTCACGCGCAAGATCACCAATGTCGCCGCGCTCGCCCTGTCAGTCGGAGCGACCGGCGTCGGGTTGCTGTTTCTGGGTGCGATTCTGTGGACGCTGCTGAAGAACGGACTCGCCGGCATGTCGCTGCACCTGTTCACACAGATGACGCCGCCGCCGGGTTCCGACGGGGGCGGCCTGCTCAATGCCATCTTCGGCAGCGCCGTGATGACGCTCATCGGCATCGCGGTCGGCGCACCCATCGGGGTGCTCGCGGGTACCTATCTGGCCGAATACGGCGGCAATTCCAAACTGTCGGCGACCATACGTTTTGTGAATGACGTGCTGTTGAGCGCGCCGTCCATCATCGTGGGTCTGTTCGTCTACCAGATCGTCGTGGTGCCGATGGGACACTTCTCGGCCATCGCCGGCGCCGTGGCGCTCGCGGTGATCGCAATCCCCGTGACCGTGCGCACTACGGAGGACATGTTGCGGCTGGTGCCGCAGGGCATGAAGGATGCCTCGACCGCGTTGGGCGCGTATCCCTGGCGAACCACTCTGAGCGTCATTTATCCGGCCGCGCGCAGCGGCATCCTCACCGGGCTGCTGCTGGCGATCGCCCGGGTGAGCGGTGAAACCGCGCCGCTGCTGTTCACGGCGCTGAACAACCAGTTCTGGAGCACGAATCTGAATGCGCCGCTGGCGAATCTGCCGGTGGTGATTTATCTATTCGCGCAAAGCCCGTACCCGCAGTGGCAGCAGCTGGCATGGTCGGGCGCACTGCTCATCACCCTGACGATCCTGGCGCTCAGCATCTTCGCGCGCATCGTGGTCTCGGCCCTGCAGCCCACGAGGCGGGCATGAACAGCGGCACCGCCATGGACGCCATCGCCGCCACCCAGGGGCGCACGGCCGATGCCGCCGCGACCCCGACGAAGAGTGGGGCGCCGAAGGTCACGGTGCGGAATCTGCATTTCTACTATGGCAGTACGCACGCCCTGAAGGGCATCAACCTGGATCTGCCGGATCGCAGTATCACGGCCTTCATCGGGCCTTCGGGCTGCGGCAAATCAACTCTGCTGCGGGTGCTCAACCGCATGTACGCGCTTTATCCGGGACATCGCGCCGAGGGCGAGGTGCTGCTGGATGGCAGCAGCATTCTTGAGCCGCATGTGGACGTGGCGAACCTGCGCCTGCGGGTCGGCATGGTGTTCCAGAAGGCGACGCCGTTTCCGATGTCGATATTCGACAACGTGGCCTTTGGCCTGCGCTTGGCGCAGCGCATGTCGCGGCGCGATCTGGCCGAGCGGGTGGAATCGGCGCTGCGCGATGCGGCCATGTGGGATGAGGTCAAGGACAAGCTGCACGAGGATGGCCGTGGTCTGTCCGGGGGCCAGCAGCAGCGCCTGTGCATCGCGCGCACGATCGCGGTGCGCCCGGAAGTGATCCTGTTCGATGAACCGACCGCGGCGCTGGACCCCATCTCAACGCTGCGTGTCGAGGAAACCCTGCAGTCCCTGCGGGAGACGTACTGCATTGCCATCGTCACGCATAACCTGCAGCAGGCCGCCCGCGTCTCCAATACCACCGCCTTCATGTACCTGGGCGAACTGGTCGAAGTGGGGCCTGCGGATCAGATTTTCACGGCCCCCAAGGATCGTCGCACCGACGACTATGTGACCGGCCGATTCGGTTGAGCGGAGCAAAACCATGAGTGAATCCAATCAGACTCTCGCCACCAGTCCCCCGCCGGCGCTCGTCGCGGCAGCGGCCGCGAGCGGCTCGGGGGCCGGCGAGGGCGCACGGCATCGGGATGCCGGCCTGAATCTGCGGCCCACCGGTCGCGGCGCGGCCTCAAGCGGTCTGGATGGGTCCGGCATCGGCCAGACCGTCGGCACCGTCTCGGTCGTGGATCCGGTGTTTTCCTGCCGCGATGTCGATGTCCACTACGGCACCAAGCATGCCATCAAGGGCGTGAGCCTGGATGTGGGCAAGAAACAGGTACTGGCCATGATCGGTCCCTCCGGCTGCGGCAAGTCCACGTTTCTGCGCTGCCTGAACCGGATGAATGACACCATCGCCGGCGCGCGCGTGACCGGGCAGATTCTGCTGGATGGCGAGGACATTCATGATCCGGCGCGTGACGTGGTGCAGCTGCGCGCCCGCGTCGGCATGGTGTTCCAGAAGCCGAACCCGTTCCCGAAGTCCATCTACGACAACGTGGCCTTTGGGCCCCGTCTGCATGGCCTGGTCAAGAGTCGCGCTGATCTGGATGAGCTCGTGTGCTCGAGTCTGCAGCGCGCCGGCCTCTGGGACGAGGTGAAAGATCGCCTGACGCAGTCCGGCACCGGCCTCTCGGGTGGCCAGCAGCAGCGCCTGTGCATCGCCCGGACCATCGCCGTGAAGCCGCATGTCATCCTCATGGACGAGCCGTGTTCGGCGCTGGATCCCATCGCCACCGCGCGCATCGAGGACCTGATCGATGAGCTGAAGGAGTCCTTCGCCATCGCCATCGTGACGCACTCCATGCAGCAGGCCGCCCGGGTATCGCAGCGCACGGCGTATTTTCATCTGGGGTCGCTGGTGGAAGTTGGTGAGACCGACCGGATTTTCACCAATCCGCGCCACCGGCTCACCGAGGACTACATCACGGGCAGATTCGGCTGACGCGGTCGCGGCCGTCATGCGCGAAGGCCATATCAGCAAGGCATTCGATGGCGAATTGGCCGCGCTGCATATCCGGCTGCTGGAGATGGGGGGCCTGGTGCTCGATCAGGTGCGGGAGGCCACCCGGGCCTATGTGGACTGGGATGCGCATGCAGCGCAACTGGTCATCGAGCGCGAGCCGCAAGTGCGGCGCTACACCGCCACGGTCTACGATGATCAGCTGGGATTGATCGCACGGCGCAATCCGGTGGCCAGTGACCTGCGCGCCATTATCTCGCTGGCCAAGATTGGAGCCGAACTGGACCGCGCCGGCGCCGAATCACGCAAGATCGCGCGCACGGTGCTGCAGCAGGGCGGTCGTCCTGAGCGCGGCACTTCCACCGATGCGCGCCACCTGGCGCTGCTCGCCTACAGTCTGCTGCGCCAGTCGCTGGAGGCGCTGGATGGCATCGATGCCGACCTGGCCGACGCGGTGATCGATCATGATCAGGATCTGGACTCGGAGTACGCGGCGGGCTTGCGCCGGCTGCTGAGCCGCGCCGTGGAGAACCCGGCTCGAATCGATACCACCGTCGAGGCGGCATTTGTCCTCAAGGCCCTGGAGCGC
>Ga0210400_10004694_pt1 | contig 11764 bp, 17 predicted proteins | sample IncBWH26MmetaG_FD_155456 | JGI IMG/M metagenome (GOLD analysis project Ga0210400, IMG submission 155456) | Forest soil microbial communities from Barre Woods Harvard Forest LTER site, Petersham, Massachusetts, United States - Inc-BW-H-26-M | ecosystem: Environmental > Terrestrial > Soil >...
CGCGGCATCATCCATCGTGCCAGGGAACGAGATGTTCCCGACACCCGGAACGCTTACGACTTTGTTACCGTCAGGCAATTAAGGTGTGCTCCCTTGTACTGGCTGGATTCCGTTGGGTGTCCAAACATGAGTGACATCGCTCTTCGGTGCGGCCTTCTGTTTCTGCTTTGCCTGTACTTTGTTTGTCGCAGGCGGAGATGGCAACGCAGCGGTCGGGCCACCCGTTACTGGAGCGCCTCCAGACGATACTCCCGGCATCCCCGCCCCGCGAGCTTCGCTTACCCGTTTCGTCACATCGTCCAACCCAAAGGCTTGCGAAAGAATCGGGTGCTCGAAGGCTAGATTCTGAATCGACTGGATAGCCTGCAATCCTTCCGCTGTGCCCTTCTGATTCAGCGCGGCTCCCGCGAGGTCAAGGAAGCCCTGCTTGATGCCCATGCCTGTCTGGGCGAGTTCGAGTTTCGCCTGCTCGATTCCTACTTGCTGGGCGCGGAGTTTAAAAGTTTTCTCGAACTGCGCCGCCTGATTGTCGATGCGCTGCTTTGCGGCAGATAATCGCCCTGCCGCCATGTCTTTCTGCCAATCGCTCTTTTCCGCTGCGAGGTCGGCCTGTTGCTGCTTAATTTGGTTGGCGGTATCGCCTTGTTCCCGTTTGCGCTGCACATCCTCCGCGCGGGTGTCGGCGTTCTGCTTCGCTACATCGGCCAAATCTCTACGATAGCCAAGCTCCCCCTGCTGGTAGGCTCCGGTCTGAGCAAGCCGTGCCATTGTTTCGGCTTTTTGCGCTTCAAGCTGCTGGGCCTGCAAGCGCTGCTCTGGCGGCATGGAAGCCCAGCCATAGGACTGTGCTCCTCCAGATAGAGCCTGAATAATCTTGGCGATAATCGGATGAACGCTAGGGTCAATCTGCCCGCCCATTTGCGGGACAGACGAAGCCAGCGGGTTGGAAAGAGATTGTTGCGCCGACTGCATCATCCCCTGCGTGGAATCGGGTGGCTGTTGGACTAGTGGATTCTGAGGAGTACTCATAACGTCCAACCTCCCGTCGTCGGCGTTCCACCGCCTTGTGTTGGTACTGTTGGAACGCCGGGAACCGGCCCGAACACGCTAGGAGGCAAAGACCCCGGAGTGTCACCCGGTGCCCTGCCCGGTACTTGGTTGCCTCCAGGAAGATTGAGAGTGCCAAGAATCTGTGCGAGCCCAGACAGGCCGCTTCCAAGGCTCTGATAAGGGAGCTGCGCCGAAACGTTCGGCTGATTCTGTGTTGCACCAGCCATCGCTCCAGCAGAGGTCAAACCTTGCTGCGCCTGAAATTTGATTTGCTCGTTATTCAATAGATTCGCCAGGTAGTTCCCTGCTCCGCTTGCCGCCATCCCAGAACCGATATTAGCAAGGCCAGCCGCCGTTGACCCACTCGGCCCAAAGCCCAATCCTGTTTGCCCCATCTGTTCGCGGAACTGTCCTGCTGCATTATTACCTTGCTGGGCGTTCTGTGCTGCCGCTGCCGCTTGGATATTCTGGAGGAACGGGCTGCCTGATTTCGTGTAAGGCGTGTAGAATGCTTCCGCTTGGTCGAAGGCTTTCTGCTTGTCGGCCATTTCCTGTTGGGCGATTTGTTCCTGCTGCGTCAATGCTTTCTGTTGGCGGTTTCCTGCTTGACCTGCCTGCACAGCGCCAATCGTTCCCGTGATGGCGGGAATGGCAAGACCAATAATGGTGGATAGAATGGGCATCAGCGTAGTTCCTTCATGTACGTCACCTCTAACTTCCTGTAGCCGAAGCGCTCATAGAGTTTTCCGACTTCTTCATTCGGAGCGCTGAATCCCATGCGCGTGGCACCCATTTCCTTAGCCTGCTTCTCCGCTTCCCAGAGAAGCTTAATAGCTCCGCCTTCTTTTCGTTCCTGTGGCGCGACATACCACATTACTTCAGTTGCTGTGGGCTCCTGCGTGAAATAGTGAGGGAAAACAAGAAACCCCAAAAGTCCAGCCACTCTACCAGCGTCATTCTGATAGAGCAGAATCCTCCCATTTGACTTTCCGATGACTTCTATCGCCAGCTTCGCGCTCTGCTCTGGCGTGTCTTTGAGCATCCCGGCGTAGGGCCCGTCTACAAGTGATTGGCTGCCCAACCTCACGATGTCGGGTACATCCTCGGTTGTTGCTGCGCGTATCAATGCGCCTCCGCATAGTTCACGATGTCCTGCACGGAAAAGAGCTTCCCGATTTCGCAATCTGGTATCTCGATGCCAAGAGCACCTTCGAGTTCCAGAACGAGATTCGCCATTTCGAGCGAGTCCGTTACGAGCGTTACGAGCTTGGTATCTGGCGTCACCAGTTCCCCAGTCTCCTGCTCGATAACTTCTGTCACTTTGACCAATATTTCGCTTCTCATCACGCGTATTGCCTTGGCCCGCGATTGCCGCCTCCCTCTCCTGTACCGCCGCGATTGCCTATTGTCCCGACTGTAGGAGGAGTTGGCGGAGCAAAACTAAAACCCATTCCATTGAGCGCCTGTTGCAGCCACGTAATAGGAAGTCCCTGTTGTTGGGCGTTACCTTCCTGTCCCGATGGCCCGCTGATTTCGTTCAAGTTCCCAAGCGGATTCAGATTCATTACCCCGTTCTGACCGCCGCTAAAAAGCCCTCCGATAGCGGAAGCTAGGTTCTGCAAGTAAGCAGGGTCAAAGCCTTTTGAATCGCCGCTGGCGCGAACTGCCTGCGACGGAAGCACGCTGCCAAGTGGAGGAGTCGGATTCGCTGGCGTAGCTGGATTTCCTCCCGGTATGGCGTTGTTAGAGAACTGCCCTGCTACAACAGGGCCACCTGTGCCAATGGGCGAACGCGGGAACCCGCCTTGTCCTTGCGGGTCCCCCGGAGGGCCAACTGGCCCAACTGGTATCTTACCCGTTGGAAGTCCCGGCTTATTGCCAGCCCCTCCCGGTAGTGGAGGAGTCGGATTCGCTGGGCCTTGCTGTCCGAACGCTCCGGCAAATGCTGAACTCGGCCCCATGTAAAGTCCCGGCATACTATCTCCCCACGATATTTGTATAGCTTACTTCGAACCCGCGCAACTCAAAAAGCCCCGGCGCACTTGGAAATGTCGTGCCAATCTGGAATCTGCGCCCTTTCACTGGCCGGACGCCACCAAATTTGAACTTTGCCGGAGAATACTCCAGGAACAGCGGATTTGAGTTGCTGTCCACTCCGGGGATGAGATTCGTTGTCAGCGCGTTCACGCCAATTACAAAACGGTCATCATCGAAAGCGTCTATGCTCCAAGCCCAGCCCTGCGAGGCAAGATTATTGGGAACCTGATTCGTGAGCGCCCGCATCCATTCGAAAGTCTTAATCATGTGCGGGTCTTCGTTGCCGAAAGCATGTAGCTTGTTGCTTCCTGTAACGTTCTGTTCCGCTACGACGGTGAAATATCCCGGCTGCCAGTCCACGTCCGTAATCAGGTTCACGTCTCCGGTATAGAGATGGTTGATGGAGTTGGAATCGTAGCTCGTGACAATGCTCTCGCAATTCACGTCGTACTGATACCATGTCGGGGCGTTGGTCGCCATGTCGAAAGTGAAATAGCTAGGCTGGCCGTTCGAGGCGAGAAGGTCGAGGTCTAGCAAAAGTAGTTTGTTGTTGAATCCCGAAGAATCGAGGGCGATGGCAAGAGCCAGCCAGGAACGGTCGCCGCGTTTGTAGAAAGTCATCTTCGCAAACGGCAGACGTGCCCCGTTGATTCGGTTGAGCACGTCTTGAACGGGCTTACCTACGTTCTTCGGCGCATAGTGGTCGGTGAATAGCCACACTTCGCGGTCGCTTGAAAGCCAGATAGTTCCTAGTGGCGTAACCGCGGTGGCATAGGGCGAAGCGCACCCAATCTTGTAAGGAAGCCGCTGAATCGTCGCGCCAAGCTGATTCGAGTTGGCGATGGTGTTGTCAGATAGAAGCCCCGTCAGCTTGAACATGTCCTGACGGTTCGACCAGATGATGAGCCCAGTAGGAAGATTCGCCATGCCAAATAGCTTCCCGTCACCAAGTGGCAGAGTGACGGTGTTGAGCGGGGAATAGGATTCCGATGGCTGACCTACTACTGTCGCTTCGATGTTCGAGTAGAAGAACGTTTGCAGGTTCGCAGGTACGCCATAGATGAGAGCACGGCCTTGATAGTCCTGAACGAATGTCCCGATGGGCGGAGGCACGTTGTAAATCTGCGTGATTTCACTGGAGAATGGCGGATTCGGAGGCTCGGAGTTGGCGGTATCGGAGAATTCTAATCCGGCATTAACAACCACGTTCAAAAATCTGTTGAAGGTATTCCTGCCGATAAGGAAATAAACTGGTTGGCCGTCGCCAGTGGCATAGAGACGGACATGTGTTACCTGTAGGTCGAAGATTGTAAAGCGCTTCCCTGCAATGTTCGCCCCGGTAAAATTAGCAGTCAGTGTCATGGATGTCGGGGATGAAACGCTTGCGATTTCATACCCACCGACTACGCCTGAGCTAGTATCGCCTTCCGTCCAAAGGCTGCGGCCAACCCAAGCGGAAGTGAAGAATGTATTAGTCCCGGTTACTACCGCACTTCCATTATTAAGCGCAATCGTTCCCGGTTCGACCAAATCAATCGTCCCTGTTTGATTGGTATATTTCACGAATTGCGAAGCTGGACTAGGAGCAGAGACATGCCCACTGTTGGCGTTCTCCCAAGCCCATTGATAGGAGCGCCCAACTATCTTTGTGATCTGCACGGTAAACGTGCCGCTGCCGGAAGTCGCATTCGGGCCGATTTGAGCAAAGGTGAAAGTTAAGCCAACAACTCCAGTAATTTGATAGGCCGTCCCCGCTGCGCTGTTGAATGTGGTATCGGTAACACCAGTGATGTTGACGTATGCTCCCACGACTACGTTGGCCGGAAGAGCGGCGGTCGCGGTAATAGTCACAACGTTTGATAGTCTTGCGGCTCCCGTAGCGGCGACGATATTTCCGGTAGAGCCTGCATTCAGCGTAATCTGCGCTGAAGCATCGGGGGTATCGAAACCAAGGAACTCTCTAAAAAAAAGATTGCTGCCCGGCATGAAAGTTTTAACCCGGACTTGCCCGTTTTCTTCAATCAGAATGCCTTGTTGGATCATCACTCGCTGCACGGGACCATTTTGTAGAAAGGCTGCTTGGCCAGCGAAGTTGCTAATAGTGACACTGCCGAATCCAGGTTGGTAAACAACTGGGCCATTCGTTGGGATTACATCAATAAAAACTGTTTGGTTATAGGTATTCTGGAAAACCGCGTACATAGAAAGAAATCGGAGTCCAGTATATTGACCAGGGAAAAATGAAGATGCATTGCCTACGGGTGCCCAGCGAGCGCGGCGAATTGTTCCGAACTGTCCGGCATAGACGTTTGAAGCCGCTGCCCAGAATTGAGGGGTTAGAAGGTCAGGGCTAGTGTAGCCATTATATCCGCCTACGAGCGAATCAAGCGTAAGGACTCGCGGCCCTGCTTCATTCTGAGTCTGCTCGAACTCCGCTGGCGCTCTGCGTCTCTCAGCCATCAGCGTGAACTCGACGGCGATACCGTGTAGCGCAGAAGTCTCTGCGGAAATGGCTTGACCCTAGCTGGCTCCTGCCGTTGGCGAACCATAATGCTGTCGCGCATGGAATCTAGTTCTGTTTTGGCAAGGGCTGCCCAAGCAGTAAAGCGGGAATCGTTACCCGGCGTGGACATAAAGTTGCGCGTGGCAATGGTCGAGATGACGTTATGATGTCCGTCTGGAATGTCAGGAACGGAGCAAAGATTGTAATTCGTAAGCGCTGGGATAGCCGGACTAGGGGCCGTCAGAAGCGTCAAGGCCGTATCGTTGGTGATAGCCTTCACGCGAAAGGTTTGGTTATTCGCTCCTTGGTTGAATACCAGTTCCATCCCAATGTCGGTGTCCTGGTCGTTTCCGGGAAGCGCCGAAGCAAAGTCCGCTGGTACTACCTGCGTAAAGTTCGTCCCTACTCCTGTGATGGAAGTCCCGGTACTCGACACCGTGCCGTTGAACACAATAGCCAGCGGCATCCAGATGAAGCTATAGACCACTTCAATCTGCGTACCAACGGCAAGTGGCTGGGCAAATAGCACACTGAATTTGGAGAATAACTGGTAGTAATACGGGCCTGAAGTGGCTGGCACTTGCGGCGTTATCTGCTGTTGAGCCTGGAATTCATCGTCGTTCCAATTGCGTGGCTTTGCCTTGTTCCAGTTGTTATCGCCCGGCTGAAGAATGCGGATACGGTCAATCTGGAAGGCTCGTAGAGAAACGGCGGTATTGAGGTTGCCGCTAAAGTTGGCGAGGAAGTCGAACTCCGCCGCCGAGGTTGTGACAGTGACGATTTTTACATCGGTGAAATAGCTGTCCTCAAGCTGGAGGATATAATCCCATGTCTCTTTGTACGCAGCGTTTACTTCGTCCAGATACTCGGAAATATCATAGGACGGATTACGCCGCTGCACTCGCTGGACAAGAGAAAGAGCATTCACTCACTGTTACCTCTTGGGTGCCGTCAGTTCCGCCATGCGCTTCTCTACTTCCGCAGCGACAAGCTGAGAAATCTGCGCTGGGTCGGGCTGGATAATCTGAATGTTTGCCGGAACCTGCGCGGCAGGACGGTTCACTACTTCCGGGCGCGTCATGCCAAGCAGGTCATAGCATTCCTGCTCGTAGGTCGTAGGACTCCAGCGCCCAGGGCCACCCTGCATTTTCACGCGGAACTGCATCTCGAAAGCCTCGACTACTTTCTTCCTGAAAACAAGGTTCCGTTTCTTGCCTTCGGCTGCCAGCGTTTCCATCTCTTTTTCAGACGTATGGTCGCTGTTGCAGAACATTAGGCCCACAGGATAGAACGTGCCATTGAACTCCATGCCCTTGTCACGGCAGATGCGCGTAGCCAGTTCCCTCGCGGAGATGGTGATTTCCTTCTGGTCGGCTTCCTTGTCCACCCAGCTCGTAACGTAGGTGTCCTTATAGAAACCGTCAGGGTCAAGCGCCGTCCAAGCTCCAGCAGATAGCGGAACCTGAATACGGTAGGCTTGAACGTAATCGACCAGAAACCCCTGGTCGCCTCGCTTCGGAAAATCTTCAGGACTCCAGATTGCCCACGGCATTATTTTGTTCCTTTCTCTTCGAACGGCATCCATGCTGGTTTCGGTGGCCCTTGGTTGGCTACCGTCACGGTGTCGGCAATCTTGTCGTTCAGGGCGATGCCGTCCGATTCTTCCATCTTGTCCTGCCCGTAGACTACCACGCTGAACTTCGCTCGCATATCTTCCGTTCGCATGGGAGGAGTGGTATAGGTCTTGGCGCTGGGCGCTCCGGCAATGTACGCTCCGTCTTTCTTCCAAAGATACTTATAGGGTGCGATGAGGTCAGTATCGACGGCAAACGTGGCCATTGTGCCCGGAACGGCAGATGGAGTCACGCTGAGTATTTTAGTTGCCATTCCCAAACACCCTTTCCCATGCCAGCGCGTAAGAACGGCTATACCCTACGCGGCTTTCACTTAGATGCAACCCTGCTCGCACTACCCGCTCCGCTCCGTCCATGTAGCTATCGGTCATCGAATCCGCTTGCCGCTTGTTATAGTCCTCGCGTTCCTTCTTGTAGAAGTTCACAAGCTCTGCGGCTGAACTCGTTTCCCGGTTGCCCACGGAAAGAATCTGCAAGTCCCTCTCTGTTACGCCCGGCCCTTCGGTCGTGCGGGCTATGTAGTCCTTGCCCGTCACGTCCTTGCCTATAAGGTCGAGTTTGCCGTCAGGACGCTTCTTTGGCTTGAGCTTCCAACTTTCAGGAAGCGCGGCCATCAGGCTACCTGATACAAACCTTGGAGCGGCGATTCGGCAGCCGCGAAGTCAAAGTTTGTGGTAGTGCCAGCCGCCGCCGCAAGAGCTGTTGATAGCGCCGCGTTCTGAGCCGCCGTCAGTTCCATGTCCACAAGGATGGACTGGTTTGGGAGCGTGCCTGTCCAGACCTGCAAACGGCAAGCGCCGCTGGCGCTGACGAGATTCGTGCAAACCAATCGAGTTGCTACAAGTGTCGCCATTTCTTCTCCTTAACCGATTCGAGCAAAAACGTTGAAGCCTGTTGCCGTGCCAAGCGTTACCGTCAAAAAATTCAGCCGCATTTTCCCGTTACCACCCAATCCTGAAACATCGAGTGCAATGGGAATGTTGTTGGTCGTGGCTTCAAAAGCAATTCCTGAATAAGGTGATAACCCCGCTGCTGCGCCACTTACCGGAGTGAGTTTATTGAAAATCCCAAATACGGGGGTGAATGCCGGAATCCCTTCGGGAACAATCGCTGCTTCGAGCTGCCCCACTACGGAAGTCAGCGTTCCAGCAACGGGGATAGGAACAATCTGCACAAGCAAGACGCCGCGATAGTTCGAGGATTGAGGGATAATCCCGAACGGTGCTTGTGCTCCCGTCGCCTGAACGTTGCTGTAGAGCCACTCATCCACGCCTAGGCGCAGGGTGAAGCTCGTTATCCCTGGACTGTTTGCAGGCATTTACTTAGCTTCCCGTATAAAACAATTGAAAATCCACCTGTCCGCTAAATGGCCCAGTAGAAGGAACAGGTGGAGCAATGGCGAATGTAAGAGTGACGATATTCCCTGTAGTTGATACCGTCGCCGTAATCACACCCAAGTCCGTAAAAGTTACTACCACGTTTTTAAGTGGATGAATGGTGGAAAACTTTTGTGAAAATGGCAACTCTGTCATGTGGAGATTCAGAACGGTACTGGTGCCATCACCTAAAATACTAATGATAGCGGTATCATAAAATTGCAATCCCGCACTTCCCCCCAACGCAGTTCCCTGTTGTCTGGTAAAAAGAATAGCCATTTTTCTCCTAATGCCCGAAGGCGCAAATAAGTGTTTTAACCGCCGTGACGTTGGTGGTGTTGGCCACTTCAAGTCCTGTAGAACTGACGGCGAAGCCAAGATTCCCAGTGGCACTGAAAATTATAGAGTAAGTTGCTACTTGCCCATCTGCCCAGATACCAACCGGGCCGAACACCGGAGGAATCTGTAACTGGAAATCGGAAGTAGCCGCGTAAGTGTTGAAAAAGAAAGTCGAGGCAGGAAGCGCATATCCGCCAGTTGGATAGCTAGCATCGCCGTCCACTTCCACGATGGCGAAGAACTCGGACGCGCCCCAAGCCCACTTATATTTAGGAACGACAGTTAAAGCGATGGCTTTTCTCCTTCTCTCAGCAAGTTCTCGATGGTGCTCTTACTGAGATATGAGAATGCCTTGTTAGCCCAATCAGGGTCATTCTCGATTCTATGAAGAAGCATGTTGCAAGGCCCGCAAAGCAGGCCGCGCACTTCTCCTGTCGCGTGATTGTGGTCAACTGCCAAGCGATTCCTATTCGGATTCGGTTGTTTGCATATAGCGCATACTCCTTCTTGGGCAAGAAAGACAGCGTTATACACTTCAGTTGATATTCCAAACTTTCTCTGCAAATCGCGTTCGAAGTAAATCTTTTGACGCTCTTCTTTTGGTTTAGCCTTCATCCATTCGGAGTTGTTCGCGTTAGAACAATCCTTGCAGCGATAGGAGCGCCCATCCTTACTAGCACTGCGGCGATAAAATTCTTCAAGCGGTTTGAGCGAAGAACAAAGCCCGCACCATTTCTCGCCATTTATAGCAAGTCGGCGTTCAGCCATCGGTTACTTCCCTTCTTCCGGGTTGTACTCCACGTCGTCGGATTTGAGCCCGCCGTTGATGGTATTGCTGAACGAATCGTCAAGGTCATCCATCGCCTGTTTCAGGGCTTTGGAAGCCTGCCCGCCAAGTTCAGGAACCTGCCCCATAATCGAAGTTCCGTCGCCACTGGTATTCACTTTTCCCATTTCATTCTCCTTTAGGGCTTCGGTGAGCCCAAGTTCCCCGTGATGTCTCTTGAACTGGAAGTATCAGGCCCATCGGATTTCTCGGCCTCGTCCGTTACACTAAGTGACCCCATGCGGCGGAGCGCATCTGCCGCTGCGTCTTTCGCTCCGCCATCAGGATCGGCACCGTAAATGTCCTTGTTGTACTTAGCCATTTTTAGTAGCCAGCCGGAACGCTCAAGCCAACGACTGCGGTGTTGGCGTTCGGGAAATAGGCTCCCAGATTTCCACGGAACTCCAGGTAAGCCACAAACGCATCGTTGTAGCCGCCCGTGGTAGTTGGAACGCGGTTCAGAATCGAACCTGTCCGGTCGTCAAAGCTGAGTTTCCGCGCCGTGACCTTGAGCAAGGATTCCTTGTTCACGAAGTACAGCGTGTCGCGCGGAGCGTCGGTGTCGATGACCCAGGGGATGCCTTCAAACTCATAGGCGGTGTATCCCAAGTCCATCTTCATGGCCGTGCCGTTGAACTGCTTGAGCGTCCAGCCCATGTCGGCATAGGCATGGAGCTGGCTGCCGTGGCTCCAGATGCGGAGTTTCGATAGGTCTACTGCTCCACGCACTTGCTGAATCGTCCAGATGCCGCGCCGGAGGAAGTCGCGCGTCAGGGCTGGCGTCCCGGCCAGCGTAATGACGTTGGCGTTATACTGCGGATTGGCTGCCCGGTTGATGTTCTGGAAGTTGGCTGCGAACGTGCCGTTATCGACGATGACCTTGAGGCCAGCCATCGCCTTATTGAATGAACCGGAAGAGATAATAGCATCGCCGGATACCAGCACACCAGCCGCAGAAGCCGGGCCGACTACGATGGTAACGTTGCCGCCAGCCGCCGTCAGGTTCGTGGTGCCAGCTACACCCAGAAGGTTCGAGACGGACACGATGGTTGCCGTGCCCTTGACGGTGTTGACCGTGCCGGTAAGGAAGTCCACGGTCAGTCCGGGCCGGAGGTAACGCGCACCGTCGCCCAACCCCGTAACGTCTACGGTGGTATTGGCAACTGTTGAGAGCGTGACACCAGCGCCGACTTTGGCAAGCGTGCCGGAACCGTCGAGGAAGGAATACCAGTTCAGTTCCTTGATAGCATCCACCACACCGTTGCGGACGTTAAAGGCAAGAGACTTCACGTAGTTGGTAGCGTCTCCGCCACCGCCTGCGTCGAGCGCTGCCCCGGTAAACTGGATGGGCTTGACGTAGCTGTAAAAACCCACGATGGCGCGGTTCACGCGCTGAGAGTCGCCAGCCGGAAGCGCTCCGCCATCGCCGTACCAAGCATGCTGGCCGTTCCCTGCCATATGGACAGGAATTTCTAGCCCACGATTGGAGATCATGGTGCCCGCGCCTTCGAACACATCGTTCCAAAGGACGGCGGCGGTGTTGAACTGTTTTTCTACGCGAGGATTGAAAACGACCTTGAAAATCGGGTCTGCTGCGGACAAATCGAATTGTGCCACTTGAGCCTGCTAAGGCCGCTATTTGTATGCCGATTTCAGTTCTGAGTCGGAGATATTGCCCCAGATGGGGTCATGCCCGTGGCCCTCTTGACGCGAGGACGCGCTGCCGTTTACGTTATCGGCGGCGGCGGGAATCTCTTTTACGCCGTTCGCTTCCACTGTGGAGCGGCGGGTATGCTCGGCATTCGATGCGGCTTTGGTTTCAGCAGTAACGAGGCCAGAAGCCTTCGAGAAGTAGGTCGGCACATCCACGTAGACGCCAGCGGCTATCCGGTCACGGGCCTTTGCATCTCCCCAGAGCATTTCATTCGTTTTCAGGCGGATATAGTCTCTATCCTTCTGCGAAACAGACTCAGGGAGCTTCGCAAGCAGACCATCGACG
>Ga0210400_10004695_pt1 | contig 11763 bp, 8 predicted proteins | sample IncBWH26MmetaG_FD_155456 | JGI IMG/M metagenome (GOLD analysis project Ga0210400, IMG submission 155456) | Forest soil microbial communities from Barre Woods Harvard Forest LTER site, Petersham, Massachusetts, United States - Inc-BW-H-26-M | ecosystem: Environmental > Terrestrial > Soil >...
GCGTACGCCAGCCACGTTCACACTAAAAACGACGCCGGCGTCGACGTTGGAGTCATGCACGCCTGCGGACACGACATCCACGTGACCACGCTCATTGGCACGGCAAAAATGCTCTCGGAGATGAAAGATCAGTGGCACGGCACGCTCGTGCTGATCGGGCAGCCGTCAGAAGAGACGATCGACGGCGCGCGCTCCATGCTCGCCGACGGTTTGTACTCTCGCATTCCCAAGCCCGACTACGCTCTGGCCCTGCATGACAGCTCCGAACTTGAAACCGGAAAAATCGCCTACACGCCTGGGTATGCGCTCGCCAGTTCCACTTCCGTCGATGTCACCATTCGCGGTCGCGGCGCACACGGCTCGCGTCCCGAGGCTAGCAAAGATCCCATCGTGCTTGCCGCCGAATTCGTCATGGCCATCCAAACCATCGTCAGCCGCGAAAATTCTCCGTTCGATCCCGCCGTTGTAACCGTCGGCTCGATTCACGGCGGCACCAAGTACAACATCATTCCCGACGACGTGCACCTGCAGATCACTATCCGCACCTACAAAGAAGAAGTCCGCCAGCACATCCTCGCCTCCCTGGATCGCATCGCCAGAGGCATCGCCCTCGCCGGCGGCGTCCCCGAAGACCGCGCTCCCATCGTGAAAGCCAGCGAAACCGAAGTAACTTCCGCCATGTACAACGATCCATCGTTGACCGAACGCGAGGTATCCGCACTTAAACGCGGCCTCGGCGCCGACAGCGTTGTGGAGAAACCTGCCGTCATGGGCAGCGAAGACTTCGGCCAATTCGGCCTAGAAGGACACAAGATTCCAACCTTCATGTTCATGGTCGGCGCAATCGATACCGACCGCATCGCCACCAGCCAAAAAACGGGCGTCCCGCTCCCCTCCCTGCACTCATCCCTGTTCTGGCCAGTCCCCGAGCCAACGATTCGCACCGGAGTAAAAGCCATGACCACAGCCGTACTGGAATTGATGAACAAATAGGAGATCGAGCAGCCTTGTGAGCCGGCGTAATTTGGAGTGCGGCGGTCTTGCCGCCGCTTTCACGGTTGCCGCGCTACGCTCAGGTATCCGCGTGCAGCTTGGCGAGCCGTTCTTCGGCAGCGGCCAAAGTCGACTCTTTTTTGCAGAAGGTGAAGCGAACTTGGTTCGCGCCGTCGCGAGCATCATTGTAGAAGCTGGAACCGGGAACCGTCGCGACGCCGATCTCTTCGACCAGATATTTCGCGAACGCAACGTCTTTCGTTCCCGCTGCAAAACGCCGCGGGTCAGGATCGGGAAAGCGCGAAATATCGGTCATGATGTAATACGCGCCACGCGGCTTAAAAACGGTGAAGCCGGCGCGCTCAAGGATTTTCAGCAGGCGCGCGCGCTTCTCCGCGTAATTGGCGGCCAGCTTGTCGTAGTAGGACTGCGGCGAACGCAGCGCGATCGCTCCCGCTTGCTGCAGTGGAGCCGCCGCGCCCACGGTCAGAAAATCGTGCACCTTGCGAATCGCGGCGGTCGGCTCTGGCGGAGCAATGGCCCAACCGACGCGCCAGCCCGTGACGCTGTACGTCTTGGACATGCCGTTGATCACAATAGTGCGCTCGCGCATACCGTCGATGCGCGCCATGGAAATGTGCTCGGCTCCATCGTAGAGAATGTGCTCGTAAATTTCGTCGGTGATGCAGAACGCATTCCAGCGCACGCAAAGGTCGCGGATGAATTCCAGCTCCGCGCGCGTAAACACTTTGCCGGTCGGATTGTTCGGCGTATTGAGAATGATGGCTTTCGTGTGCGGCCCAAAGGCGGCGGCCAGCTCTTTTTCGTCGTACGACCAAAAGGAATTTTCATCCGCTGGCGGGCGCATCTTCACGAAGCGCGGAGTCGCGCCGCTCAGGATCGCGTCCGGGCCGTAGTTTTCGTAGAAAGGCTCGAACACTACGATTTCGTCGCCGGGATTGATGATGGCCATCATCGCGGACATCATCGCTTCCGTGGACCCGCAACAAATGGTGATCTCGCGCTCCGGATCGACGCGCACACCTTGCGTGCGCTCGAATTTTTCGACGATGGCGTCGCGCAGCGGCTTCGCACCCCAGGTGATCGCATACTGATTGATATCGTCGGAAATGGCTTGCCGCGCCGCTTCCTTGATTTCCAGCGGTGCGGCGAAATCCGGAAAGCCTTGCGAAAGGTTGACGGCGTTGTGCTTCAGCGCCAAGCGCGTCATCTCGCGAATCACCGATTCGGTGAACTGCTCCGCTTTTGCGGAGAGCATGCGCCGGGCCAATTGAGTCATCGTCGATTCATTCATAGTGGAGCCTAGAGTTTAGAGTCGCGCTCGAAAAAAGCAAAGCGAAAGAAGGAGAAAGGAATAAGAGGAGAAAGACAACGCAGAGACGCAGAGAACGCAAAGATATCGCCGAGCAGAACCATGACACCGTGTCATCCTGAGCCTATCCGATGAGGATAGACGAAGGATCTTAGCTGCAAGACTGATACAGATTGTGGCCAGCACTGTGACCGTGACTCTCCCCGGATTTGGCGAGCGGCTTACCGCGCGTGGCCGGATACAGCGGTGGTGGCCGCGGTCGCGGGAGCAGGGGATGTCGAACCGTAAATCATGCGGTAGACTTCCGCGTTGCGCAAAACGATTTGCACGTAGTCGCGCGTTTCCGTGAACGGAATGGATTCCACCAGCTCCGGAATCTCCTCGTAATTGCGTTCCGAGCGCCAAAGAGCGATGCGATCTTCACCGGCGTTGAACGCCGCAAGCGCATATTCGGGAGCGCCCAGGCTGCGCAGTAGGCCGGTCACGTACACCATGCCAACTTCCAAATTGAAGTCGGGCTCGAACAAACTGGTTTTGGTGTAGCGCACGTGCAGCTGGCGCGCCATCAGCCTTCCGGTTTTCGGAAGCACTTGCATCAGGCCGACTGCATTCTTGTGCGAGACGGCATCGGCCTGGAATGTGGACTCCTGGCGAATCAGTCCCGCGGCCAGCATGGGATCAAATCCATTCTTCGCCGCTTCGCGCCGCAACGCCGACTCGTATGGCAACGGATACAGCGTGCGCCACACGATCAAGGGGACATCAGAAAACCGGCGCGCATCGAAATTCGGCACGATCAAGCGGCCGTAGGCCATGCCCGCGGCAAAGTGCCCCTGATCGAACGCGGCTTGCGCAGCCTCGAAGAGAAGACGGGGAGAACCGGCCGCGAAATACGCCGACTTCAACTCCAACTCCGCGGCGGAATCGAAGGCGATGCTTCGCAAAGCTTGCGCGCGCGTCCAGCGGTCCAACGCAGCAGGGGCAATCGGCTCGTCAAAAGGACGCAGCGGAGTCGGCGGTGGAATCTGCGCGAGAAATTCCGGCGGATCTTCGTCGCCGGATCCGAGCTTATCCAGGCGCAGGACCGCGTGCTGGCCAAAATAGGTTTCGGGGAAACGCTCCGCCGCCAGGCGATAGAAACTGCGCGCGCGCGCGGGATTCGCACCGCGCTCCGCATCGCGCCCCAGCCAGTACAGCGCATTCGGCGCGTTGGCGGAGACGGGATACTTGCGGAGGAATGTTGTGAATTTCCCGGCGGCGTCGGGCTGGCGATTCAGATACGCAACCCAAGCTACGCGCCACTCGCAGTTGTAAGCATTTTTTCCGGAGGGAAAATTATCGAGAACGCGCTGGTAATAGGAAGCGGCCTGGCTGCGGTTGAGTTCGACCCAATAATAATTTCCCGCAGCCATCAAACCGTCCTCGGCCCACTTGCTGGCAGGATATTTCTGGACCAGCTGGTCGATCGCGCCAAGCATCTCGCCTTCTTTTTTGTCGGAGCGATAGATTTGCGAGAGCGCGTAGAGGCGCTCGGCATCGACATCGAAATCCGTCAAGGCCAGCGAGGACACGAGCGAAGATGGACCCTTCAACTGCACGCGCGCTTCGACGATGCGGAGTTGCGCGAGTTGACGGTGCGGATTTGCGGGTTCATGCAGCATGCCTTGCAGTTTTTCAAACTCCGCGCGCGCCTCTTTCCATTTGCGCGCGTCGAAGAATGCCTGCGCACGCTGCTCTTGCAACTCGACACCCGGATACGGATATTCCTTTCCGAGGCTTTTGGCGAGCGAAGGAAGCGCCGTCGCTGCGGCTTTGGCTTCATCTGAGAGCGGGTACTTATAGAAAAGGATCTGGTAGTCCTTGGCGGCGCGCGCGGTCTGGTGAGCGGCTTTGTAGGCTTCCGCGCGCAGCAGCAGCAGCGCAGGTTTTGACGGGGTTGCAGAATAAGTCTCTAGCGCGTCGACGGCGAGCTGAGGCTTGCCAGCTTCGATTGCGGTGGGACCCAGGGCTTCGAGAAGTTGATCCTTCATCGCGGTACCGGGGTGCTCGCGCTCAATGGTTTCCAGGTTGGTGAGAGCTTCGGCGTTGTGCTTCAGGAGGCGTTGTGTCTGAGCAGTCCAGAAAAGAACATACTCGCTGAGAAGAGGGTCGGCCTTCGCTTTGACAAGCCAGGCAAGCGCTTGCGGAGCATGATTTTTGCTGTAGTCATCGTAGCCTAGCGCGAGCGCAGCGCGCGGGCCCCAAGCGTTGCTGGCGCTTTTCCGGGAGAAATCCGCGAGCTTTTCGTAGGCGCCGGGGGTCGCGTTGTGCAGAGCGCGCGCCAGAGAGGAAAGCTCTCGCTGAATTGCTTCGTCATCGGCCGAAGTGGAGGTTAGATCCGGCGCGGCGGTATCGGTGACACAGCCGATGCGGCAAGGGGCGGGCTTAGGTTTGTTGGATTTTTTCTTGCGGTGTTTGGTTTGGCTTAACGCGTCCGAACCGGCGAGCAACAACGACAACACTGCGGCTGCCGCCGCTAAGCGCTTCCACACAGCAAACTTAGTGCTGGCGCGCGGGACTGGCGTAGGGATATTCGCCGAGGGCGTGGGCATCGCCTTCCGCGAGAATTTCCACCAGCCAGCGATAAAAGTAATCCACTGGGTGGTCCATGATTGGTTTGAAACGCCGGTCGTACTCTCTGTGTGCTTTTTCAATGTCATCACGTAATCGGATGCAGAGATCTTTATTTTCGCGGCCTAGCCGCACCTGTTCCGGGCGAAGCATTTTAATATCCTGCATGGAAACTTTGGCCACGCGATTTGCGCGGCGGTGAAGTTCCTGCTCTTCCGGAGAGAGGCGGTTGACGTCGAAATCTTCTGCGTAACCAGGCTCGGCCACCGTGGCGCTGGGAAGCGCGGTGTCGTCCTCAAAAGTTTCCACCATGGGAGGCTCTGCGTGCAACTCGGGCATGGGCGGAGGAGGCGCAGGCAGTGTTGGCGCAGGACGACGAGCGGGCGGCGGGGCAGGCTCGACAGCGGGAGTGCTGGCCATGCGGGCCATTTCCGCCTCGAAGGGCGAACGCGGACTGCCTTGGACAGACGAAGAAACAAAGCGGGCCATGACATCGAGAACGGCGGAGATGGAGGCGGCCGCACTCTGCGCGCGCAGCATCGCGGGCAGCGCGTTGGTGGGCCGGCTGCTGGAACAGGCAGCAACGACATCGCCGACGGCTTGATGCAGTTCCTCGGAGGTGCGCTGAATGCGCTCGAGGTTTTCGCGCAGGGCACGAGAGACGGCCTGATCGACGGCGCTGGGCGGGTTGGGGTCTTGTGGCATGCGGTTATTGACGGGTTTTTCGCGAGAAAGCGCCCGTTTTGTCATTTTGGAAGCTAGGCGCCTGGGAGTCAACCACTGGGGCGTGCCGCTGTGCCCAGAAGTACCCCTTTGGGTGACAAGTTTTCAGTTGTAGCGAGGGCGCGCCCTAGAAGGAAGGGAAATTACATAACTTCCGGTTGGCTCGGGCGGAATCCGAAGAGGCAGGTCAATGTATCGACCTCGTTTATGGTGCTAGGCCGATCTGGTGTACGAGCGAACTCCCTTTCGGAGTCGGTTCATTGCCGACCGAACTCTTGGCGGTAACCTTCCCATTCGCGCTTCAGCTCGGCCATTAGACTCAAGAATTCAGGTCGCTCGCGCAGCGAGTGGAAGTGCGGATCCTCGCGGAAGACCGGGTAGTTCGGCAGACCCGTAACCCTCGCCTTACGCAGCAATGCAATAGCACGGGCCGGGTTCCCAAGCAACGCGTCGACGGCAGCGGCCGTGTGGAACACGTGATGCGTGTGTAGGAGCGGCTTGCCGCCTCGCAGGGCGTGGTGGGCCAACTCTTTTGCCTTTCCGATCTCGCCGCGCTTAGCCCACAACAAAGCTTCACAACTTCGTAGCCAGGAATCATCTGGCAGCAGCTGGCGCGCAACCCGGATTCTCTCGGCCGCTTCTTCCAACTGCCCTCGATAGAGCGCAATCGTAGGATGGAAAAGGTGGGCCCAGATGTTAGTTGGATCGACGTGAAACGCTCGGAGATGGTATTCCTCCGCTTCGTCGTAGTCCCAACCGTACATTGCAACTTGACCCAGAAAAACAAGTGAAAAGGCATTCTCCGGGTCGGCGTTCAACACCGAAAGCAGCCCTTCCTTGGCTTCTTCCAGCATACCGAGATGGAGAAAGATCACACTCTGCCAGGTCTTCGCCGGCTGGCAGCCGGGACTGAGCCGTAGAGCGGTACGGAGCGCCCGCAAGGCGGCGCGATTCTGGAAATTTCTGGCTGGTGTCCACAAGGCGCGTCCGCGCTCGCAGTAGGCCTCCGCATTGCGCGGATCAAGTTTCAGAGCGCGACGAATCGCGCGATCTCCCCGCAGAACCCAGCGAACACCCGGCTCGAAGGTAACGGCCATCACCATATAGGCTTCCGCCAGACGTGCCCAGGCGGCGACAAAGCCTGGGTCAAGTTTGACCGCCTTTTCCAGCATTTCAATCGCGGTTTGGGTGTCCCAGAGATTCACACGCGAAAGCCGCTCGACAGCACGCAAGAATAACTCAAACGCCAGAGGATGCTTTGTAGGTGCAGCCGCAGGTGTCTCCGGCGAAGCCGTTGCCTGCGCGCCCAGAGCCTGCGCGACCGCATCGGCGATCTTGTCTTGTACCCGGAACAGGTCCTTCATTTCGGAGTCGTGCTTCACTGTGAGCAGCGTCGAGCCGTTGGCCGCGTTCCATACCTGAGCGTGCAACCGCAGCCTCTGACCAAACTTTTGGATGCTGCCGTCCACAATCACCTGGACGTTCAACTCACGCGCGACCGCCAAGGGATTAATAGCCTGCTTTGCGTAGCACGCCACTGCGCCGGTGGGTCGCACGAGCAACTCACCGTTGGCCCCCAACTTGTTAATCACGGCATCGGCCAGCGCCACGCTCAAGTAATCGTCCTCCGGGTTCGGAGTCAGAAGCTTGAAGGGCAGCACGGCTACAGCGCGCTTGCCCGTTACTCCGACTGGCAGGGGTGTTTCGGGTGCGGTTGCCCGATCCGTCCCTTCCACGCTAGCGAGCAAGCGATAGCCACGGCGCGGCAAGGTTTCGACAAATCGAGGATTATCTGCGGAGTCGCCTAGCGCCTCGCGCAGCTTGTTGATAGCCGTGTTCACGCCGTGATCGAAGTTCACGAAGGTGTCAGTCGGCCAAAGCCGCATTCGCAGCTCTTCGCGCGTGACCACCTGACCAGGCCGGTCGAGCAGCATGACGAGAACCTCGAACGGTTGCCCATGCAACTTGATTCTCACTCCACCCTTCCGGAGTTCGCCGGACCGCGTGTTCACTTCAAAGGTGCCAAAACGGAGAATCCGTTGTGAGGAACTTAGGCTTTCCGCCATGTTTGGGGGCCTCAGGTTTCGAGCAGTTTACCATTGCGGCTGCGACAGACAAGATCCGGCTCACGATCGAGAGCCTTCGCGAACTTTTGCTGATTCAGTGACTTACACTTCGACAAATATTTGAGCTTCCCTTCATTGACGTACGCGCCAGACTCCATCAGGCTGGCCGCAGTCAAGCAACATGCGGGAAGAGGACAACTAGATGAAGCCACAAGGAGACCCATCATGAAGAATTCTCAAAAATCTGTCGGTTCCGAGCATTTTGGATTTCGGACGGTCGCGGTCATCTCGCTTGCACTCGCACTCTGTAATGTGGCGAGAGCACAGAATGCAGTCATCGATTGGAATGCTATAGCCGTCACTGCAGCGCTCAAGGCAAATCAGACGGTGTCTCCGGCTTCGAATACTTCTGGTGGCACGAGCATTTATTTGGCCTACACGCACTTGGCTATATACAACGCCGTCAATGCGATCGATCATCGCTTTCAGCCCTACGGGGCGGAAATTCCCGCACTAGCGGGAGCATCAGTCGATGCCGCAGTCATCTCGGCGGCATACAACACCCTCGTTTTCTACTTACCGGATCAATGGGCTTCTCTGAACGCTCAGTACCTTGCAGCTCTCGGCGTCATACCAGATGGGCAAGCGAAAGACGACGGAGTGCAGGTCGGGAAGGCTGCCGCCAATTCAATCATTGCCCTACGAGCGGGCGACGGCCGCAGTGCGAATGTGCCCTACGTCTTTCCGTCCGTACCCACGGCCGGAGTTTGGATTCCGACTCCACCGGCGCACCTTTTGCCACAAACCCCTTGGGTCGGTCAAATGGTGCCCTTCACGATGAGCAGCGCCTCACAATTCCTTCCGGATGAGGTTCCGCCCGCGCTGACCAGCCAGGACTGGGCAGACGATTACAACCAGGTTAAGACTTTGGGCGCAGTCAACAGCACGGTGCGGACTGCCGGGCAGACTGAGATCGGCCTTTTCTGGACCGAACAAACGTCGAAGCAGTACGCACGAGCGTTTCGCGCGCTAGCGGTGGGACATGCGCTCAATACCTCCGACACAGCGCGCCTGTTTGCCATGATGTGGACCGCCGTTGCCGACTCCTTTATCGGCTGCATGAACGCGAAGTACCACTTTAGCTTCTGGCGCCCGGTGACAGCGATTCAGAACGCCGGCCTAGACGGAAATCCCGCCACGGTTCCCGACCCGACGTGGATGCCCCTGGGCATCACTCCGAATCATCCTGAATACCCCGCCGCGCACGGGTGTGTTACGGGCGCGGTTTCGGGAATCCTAAAAGGCTATTTTGGGACTCCCGACGTGAATTTTACTGTCAGCAGCACAGTCTTCAACCCGGCGCACGTACACACATTCAGCAGCACGAAAGATCTTGAAACAGAGGTAGAGTATGCTCGCATTTATGCGGGTTTCCACTATCACCATTCCCTGGTCCAGGGCTTCGTGCTAGGTCAGCATGTTGCCCAGCAAGTACTGGTCAACTTTTTCCAGCCCGTGGCAAGTCAATAGCGTTGGTTCGGTACATTGCATTTCCATGTTCGCGTGTTCCTGGGAGATGAGCTGTGCGGATCTGGACTTCAGTGTCCTTCATGAATGAGAGACTGATTGGGCACAAGAAAGCTGTGGATTCGGCCGATTTCTGGACGGTCGGCAACCCTGACCTAATCGCGTTACGTCAGAGTTGCCCGTCATCTGTCCGCAATCGCCAAATTTGCAGGCGAACCATACGTGCGATAAATGCGAGGAAGCGAAGAACCGCTTCTGGGCGGATGCTCGGCCATATGGAAGTTAACCCGGAGCACGCGCCTGCGGGTGACGGGGGGTCTTGCCTTTGCGACAATTTATTGAGGGAAGCCAACTCGCCGCAACAATGCTTCGAACCGCGGGTCAGACCGGAGATTGTCAATCCGCAAGTCCGCTTTGAGGTGCCAGGAGATATCCAAGGATCTCTCCTGGTAAGCTCTTTCTAACAACTCAAACGCTTTGTCCTTCTCGCCCAGTCCAGCGTACACGGTCGCGATGATATACGGTGAAACGTAGGCACTCTTCGATTTTCGCTCTAAGTCACGAAGGATCTTTTCCGCTTCGGATCTTCTGCCGATCCCGGCAAATGCGTGCGCGAGCGAAGCGGTGGCATTCTGATCGCCATTCGACATCTCAATTGCCTTCTGATACTCAGAGATCGCTTCCAGTCGCTTTCCTGTACCCTCATAGCCGATGCCGAGACTGTAGTGTTCAACCCATTCATCGGAATATGAAGCCACTCCTCTGCGGCCTGTTTCCACGAGACTTTCGTAGTCCCGCAGTTGATAGTAGGCTCCTAATTCGGTCATAGCGGAGCCGGGACCAGGATCCAACTCGTTGCTCTTGGCCACTTCAGCGAGAGCATCGGCACGCCGGCCAATGAAGCTGAGATACTCTGCGCGATCCTCATGAGCGCAACTGTAACTGGGGGCCAATGCTATCGCGCGATTGAACTCCCGTTCGGCAGCGTCCCAGTTCCAGTCAAATCGCCAACTCAGTACGCCAAGCGTATCGTGGGTTTCGCCAATGCTGTCGTCCAGTTCCGCGGCTTTGCGTAGGGCTTCCTTGGCAGATCTGTAGGCACGATCCGGCGACAACTGTCCCTGCCCGAAAAATGCCAAATAGACATAAGAATCTGCGAGCCCCGAGTACGCCAGCGCAAAGCCAGGATCCTTTCGGATAGATTCCTCGAAGTAGCCTTTCGCCATGTTCAGCGGCTGGGCCATCGTGTACTGGTTTGAGAGGTAATAACGCCCCCGCAGATAAGCTTCGTAAGCCTCTGGGTTCACTGTACCGGCGGCGCGGAAGCGAGCCTGCTGCTGCGGGGTCAATTGTGCGCGAACTTGCCTGGCTATTGCCTGCGCCACCTCGCTCTGCAACTTCAGGACATCCCCAAGATCACGCTCATACGTCTCTGCCCACAGGTGTCGATCTGTCGGTGCATGGAGCAGTTGGGCTGTAATTCGCACGCGTTTACCCGACCGCATGACGGATCCTTCGACAATGGCCTCCACGTTCAACTCTTTTGCAATCTCCGGCAGACCCTTCTTTGTGCCTTTGTAACGCATCACGGAAGTTCGAGAGATCACCCGCAGGGCGCTAACCTTGGCAAGATCAGTGATCAACTCGTCGGTCATACCATTAACGAAATAATCCTCGGAGGGATCGCCGGATAAGTTATCGAGTGGCAGGACGGCGATGGAGCGTAAGGGGGGAGCTGCATTCGTCCGATGGGAAACCGTTTGAAAAAGCCAGAGAGCCAACACCATAGCAACTAGAGCCAACAGCATGACCGCCAGGACTGCGCGAGGTTTGGTTGGGCCCACGCGAACGGACGGTTCGGTGGCTTGCTCGTTTGGTGCGGAAGGCTCCAGTTCCTGAGTACCAACGACTTCCACCGGCGCAATAAACCTGTATCCACGGCGCGGCAGCGTTTCAATGTAGCGGGGTATCTCCGCCGAATCGCCCAGCGCTTCGCGAATACGCCCGACCGCGTTGTGAAGGCTGTGGTCGAAGTCCACAAAGGTATCGGCTGGCCAGAGTTGGCCCCTTAGTTCCTCGCGAGTTACAAGATTGCCGGGAGACTGCAGCAATATCCCAAGGAGCTGTAGGGGTTGACCTTGCAGACGCAGCTTGACCCCGCGTTTGTGCAATTCGCCCGCGCGCAGATCCAGCTCAAAAGTGTCGAACCGCAGCAGGCGTGCCGGTGGAGGCGGTGAGGACATACAAACCTCGGGGGGTTCGGAAGAGCCTATCACAGTTCTGACCCTGCGTAGAGTTGTCTGCATAAGCTGCAAAGTCTCTGCTTTTCATTAGGTTAGCGATGGAGAAAACTTTGGGAACAGATTGGGGCAGCAAGGATTGACGCCTTCGCGCTTCTTGGCGAAAGTTGCCGCGTTTTTGCTCGGCGCTTTCCCGAGCATATCCCTGAATGAGACAAAAAGGAGAACCCTCATGAAAATTCCCGTGGCGAAGTTTGGTTTACTCGCTGGC
>Ga0210400_10004696_pt1 | contig 11762 bp, 7 predicted proteins | sample IncBWH26MmetaG_FD_155456 | JGI IMG/M metagenome (GOLD analysis project Ga0210400, IMG submission 155456) | Forest soil microbial communities from Barre Woods Harvard Forest LTER site, Petersham, Massachusetts, United States - Inc-BW-H-26-M | ecosystem: Environmental > Terrestrial > Soil >...
CGCCAGATCCAGGCGGCCGTGTCGCTGATTCGCGCATTGGGGGGCGGTTGGACTGTGCAAGCCCTGCCTGATGAAAAGCAGACCCTGCAGGCCGGGCCGCTCGACTACGGCACAGGAGAGACTGACCATGGCCGCAATTGATACCTCACGCCGCCGCGCCTGGATTCACAGGCAGGGTGAATTGGATGGTCGCCCCGTGGGGTACATTGGGCTCAGCCCAGATGCGCCCGCCGTGAAGTTCGATGATGGAACGGCAGATCGATAATCCCATCCCTAAGCCGCTGGATTTAGTGGTGAAGAAAGTATTGAACAATTGAGCCGAGTCATCAACGGAGAAGCCAACACCGCAGTCCTTCACAGTGACGCGCACCTGCTGCGCGCCATCTTGCTCCGAAAGGATGACGAGCTCGCGTGCTCGATCGGTGATCGGTTGCATTGCTTCGATGCCGTTGATCACCAGATTGAGGATCACCTGCTGCAGCTGAACCTTATCGGCGCGAATGACCGGCAGCACTCTCGCCTGTTCCATACGCAGCGCCACTCGGGAACTCGAGAGCTCATGCTGCACCAAGCTCAGCGCTTCGCTCAAGACCTCATTGAGATTGAGCGGCGCCATTTTCGTGTCGGCCTTTTTCGCAAGCGCACGGACGCGCCGAATGACCTCGCCGGCCCGGGTGCCGTCCCGGACGATTCTCTCCAGGGCGGCGTGCACCTCCGTGAGATTGGGCTGTTCGTGATCGAGCCAGGACTGGCAGGCCTCGGCGTTGATGAGCACGGCGCCGAGCGGCTGATTGACCTCGTGAGCGATCGAGGCGGTCAGCTCGCCCAAGCTGGCCACGCGCATCACGTGCGCAAGGTCGGTCTGGGTTTTGTGCAGCTCGCGCTCCGCCAGTCGCATCGAGCTGACATCCATCACCGAACCGACGAACTCGACCTCGCCGGCCTCATCGCGGAAGGCGCGGGCCACGACGTGAATATGTTTGACCCTTTCATCCGGCATCTGCAATCGATACTCGTGGGCATAATCTTGACCGTCGTTTGATGCGCGCTCAACGACCTGCCGGAAAGCAGCAATATCGTCCGGGTGGACTCGGCGTCTCACCAGTTCCAGCGTCGGAGTAATCGCCGGATCGTACTCATAGATGCTGAACGTTTCTTCTGTCCAGTATACTTTCCCGCTGGAGGGCCTCCAGGCGCAAGTCCCCGTATGACTGCGTTTCTGGGCCTCGTTCAGATAAGCCTCACTGCGCCGCAATTCGTCATAGAGTTGGACGTTCTCCAGCGATATAGCCGCCTGCGAGGCCAGCAGCTTGAGAACGGCAAGCTTGGCCGCTGTGAACACGTGCGGCGCCAGATTGTTCTCAAGATAGAGTGCGCCGACGAGTTTCGCCTGTTTGACCAAGGGAAGGCAGAGCACGGAGCGGGCGTGCTTCTCACGAACGTATTTGTCCGTGGAGAACGGAATTTGCGCCGAGGCATCGTCCAGGATCACGCTGTCCTGCGTGCGCATTGCGGTGTGGAGCACGGACTCGCTAAGGTCGGTCGGCGTTACCGCGGAATTTCGCAGCGTCACCTCGATGTTGCTGCCGCTGGTCCTCGCCTCCGCTGCAATCCGCGGCTCGTTGACTGTGACAAGAATAAGCAGGCCCCGCTCGGCGCCCGCATGCTGGAGGGAGATTCTCATGAGCGTCTCGATGAGCTTGCTCAACTCGATCTCGCTCGACACCGCCTGCGATGCCTTGACCACTGTCCCGACATCCAGCTGCTCAACGGGTGCATCGATCGTCGCGCTCAGCACAGTCGGGGCCGACTCCTCACCCAACCTGGGATGGCGCTGGTCGAGCTGCCGGACTTTGCCGAGCGCACCCCAGCGCAGATAGCAGCCCCGCGCGCTTCGCAGATAGTTATCCGCAACGCTCTCGACTCCGCGTGCCGCGTAAAACCTCGCCGCGACCTCGTGGGCGAGACCCTCGTTCTGCACGAAGCCGTGTTCGCGCGCGGATTTTATCGCCTGCTCGTACAAACGCATGGCATCGGCGTCGCGCCCTTCGAGCCGCGCGATCTCGCCCGACACCAGGGCGTGTTTGTCGGCAAATGTCGGCGGATAATTATCGGCCCACTCGCGCAACTGTTCCCGGTGCGCGGTCAGGAGATCGCGCCAACTGATCTTTTCATCGGCAGAAGCATTCTCATAGAGCGCCGCCACCGTCAGCGCCGTGTAGTAAGAGTAGTCAAACAAATAGATCTGGATGGGTTCCCTACGAAGCGCCGGTTTCGCCTTGGCCGCCGCCGCCAGCGCCTCGGCGTAATCCCCCGACAGGAATCGCGCCTTCAGTTTCAGGATCCAATACAAGCAGATCATTGTGTTCATCCGGTCGCCCGTCAGCTGCGCCTCGAAAGTCGCCTCGTCGAATTTAACGTCGTTGAAGGTAGAAAAGGTTGCAGTGCGCCCCTGCATGGCCGCGACAAAGCGTTGCTGGCTCGCGATGAGGTCCACGACATCGCGGAACTTGGCTCTCCGAGCGAAGTCCAGCGCCATCTCCGATTCGCGCCACACGGCGTCGAGTGGATCGTTCCGCAGAAGCAAGCCTGTGATGGTGTGGTGCATGCTGTAGCAGGCGTAAGTGAGATCGCCTGTCTCAGTGGCGTTGCGAGCTACCGCACGACGCAACTCGATCGCGCTCGTGATCGGCTGCGTCCAGACACTATTGGCCCCCATCTCGTGGTAGACCTTCGTGTGGTAGGCGGAGAAGCCATGCTTCTCGACCAGGTCGCAGGCAAGCCTACCGACGTCGTAACCCTCGCGGTAACGGTGAAAGAATGGTCCAAGGAGAGACCCGAGGCACGCGCAGGCTTGCGCCGAAGGGCCGCTCATCCCGTGCTGCGTGCTGAAATTCACCATGCGGCACACGAGCATGCAATACAAATGGAAGTCGGTGAACCAGCTGATTTGGGCGAGGATCGAGAACACTTGCATGGCCGCCTGCAGTTCCGGATCGGTCATGAGCGGCAGGTCGATCAGAGTCTCGATCTGCCGCCCATTAAGGTTCCGCCAGATCGTCTCATATTCAGCCTTGACCTCTTCCCAGCTCGGGTGCGCCGGCAGGTCGATGCCGAACAGGCGCAGGCACGCGAGCGCGTTGTCCAGGGCCTGCGGGTATTCCCCTTGCACTGTATGCAGCCGGACCTTCAGGTCATAGACAGCCGCCTGGTCTACTTTCGACGTCGTGCGCTGCAATAGCTCCGCGATCAGCCGCTCGGAGTTTTTGAAGTTGCCGTTCAGAAGCTCGCACTGCCCGCATTCGAGCCACAGGTCGAATGTCAACTCGTACTGACTGCTCCAGTCCCATTCATCCAGCAGCGCGACGCCTGAGGCGAGATACGCGCGCGCCGACGCGTAGGCACCCGATGCCTTCGCCTTTCGGCCTCCACGCAGGTTGATCGTTGCCACCCGCGTCTTCTCATCTCGATCGACAATCAACGCGGCGCCTCGATTGAACTGGTTCGCGACCTCGAACAGCTGTTCGGTGAGCTCGTCCGCAGTCATGTTCGCTAGCAGGTTACGCCCAATACCAAGGTGAACGGCGGCGCGGTGCTCTTCAGCCGTTAGTGAATACGCCGCCTGCTGGATCCGGTCATGGAGGAATTGGTAGACCTCACCCTGCTGAACGACGAGGCCGGCGTGGACGGCTTCCCAGAGGCTCTCGCGCGTGGCCTCTTCGGTTTCACCTTGAATCAAGGATAGTCCACCAATCTTCGCCATGTTGCCCAGGCAGGCGAGGTGCTTCAGCGCATCCTGCGTGCCGATCGACAACCGCCGCAGTTTCCACAACATCAGGTCCACTACGTTGTCGGTGTAGTTCTTCGCGCGGATACGATTCATGTCCCAGGCCCAAACGGTGGCGACGGAGTCGAATGCCAGCAGCCCCTCATCGGCCAACGCGGTCACGAACTGGATCGCGAAGAAGGGATTGCCGCCGGTCTTCTCCTGCACCAGCTGCGCCAAGGGTCGCGCGCGCTCAGGCTCGCAGTGCAGGGCGTCGGTGACGAGCCGACCGATATCGTCAAGGCCGAGCGGTGCCAGCACGATCGCGCGCGCGATTGCATTGGCGTTGCGGATCACCTCTAACGTGCGCATCAGCGGGTGAGAATGACCGACCTCGTTGTCCCGATAGGCTCCAATCAGCAGCAAGTGCCGCACCTCAGAGTGCGTCATCAGATGCTCGAGCAGGTCCAGCGTTGCACTGTCCAGCCATTGCAAATCATCAAGGAACAACGCGAGCGGGTGCTCCTGATGCGCGAACACGCCGAGGAAGCGCCGGAAGACCATCTGGAAGCGGTTCTTGGCCTCTTGCGGAGGTAAATCTGGAACGCGTGGCTGTTTTCCAATGATGAGCTCGAGTTCGGGAACGAGGTTCACGATGAGCTGAGCATTCGAGCCGAGCGCCTCGTTGAAGGAATCCCGCCAACGGCCAAGTTTCACTTCGCTCTCACTGAGAAGCGAGCGCACCAGCCTCTGGAAGGCTTGGGCCAGCGTGGCATACGGAATGTCGCGTTTGAATTGCTCAAATTTGCCGGACGCGTAGAGCCCGCGCGATGGAACAAGCGCCTTGTGCAACTCGTTCACGACCGAGGATTTGCCGATGCCCGAATAGCCGGATACGAGCACCAATTCCGGTGTGCCGTTGGCCACAACGCGCTCGAAAGATGCGAGCAGCGTCTCGATCTCGCGCTCGCGCCCGTACAGTTGCTCGGGGATCAGTAACCGGCCGGACGCATCGTGTATGCCCAGCGGGAAGAGGTCGATGCGGCGATCCGACTCCCATTCCGTGAGACATCGCCGCAGATCGGCCTCCAGACCGGTAGCGGTCTGGTAGCGCTCCTCAGCGGTCTTGGCGAGGAGCTTCATTACAATTGCCGACAGCGTCTTAGGAGTCTTCACCGCCAGCACGTCCGGTGGTTCAGCCAGCCTGGCAATATGGCAGTACACCCATTCCATCGGATCGGCGGCGGTGAAGGGCAGCATCCCGGTGAGCATCTCGTAAAACGTGACGCCAAGAGAGTAGAGATCGCTGCGCGCATCGATCGAGCGGTTCATCCTACCGGTCTGCTCCGGCGCCATGTAGGCGAGGGTGCCGGCGATCTCGTCCGGGGGCGCGGGATTGGCACGCTCGCGCGGGAGGCGGGACGCGATGCCGAAGCCGGTGAGCCAAACACCGCCGCTCGCCGCATCCACCAGGATGTTCGCCGGTTTGATGTCCTTATGGATGAGTCCGCGCGCATGCACCTGGCGCAACGCCCCGGCGAGGGAGCACGCGATCGGCAGAAACTCCCTTATCTCCAGCGGCCGGTCGAGCAGTTGACCGAGGACCATACCTCCGGGATCCTCGAGCAACAGCGCCAAGCGATTGCGATGGCGGGAGAGTTCGATTGGGTGTGCCGCCCAAGCGCCATCAAGGTCAGCTCTAAGAGCGTATTCATGTTCGAGCCGCTTGAGACAAGCAAGCGGGGCATTTTCCGTGGTCACTAGTAATATCGGCGCCATGCCAGGGCCAGAGCCCCGATGCAGCTTAAAGTCGCCGTCCCGCAACGAAGAAAATGCGTAACTCGAAAGATCGCTCACCGGCGCTCCTTCGCGATCTCCAATTAAATATCGCCAGTCGAAGCATGAATTACGATCGCGCCAGCGATGATACCGCACCTGAAAGGCACGGTCTCGCTAGAGCTTCGGAGGCAAGCCAAAGGCTCCGCGCCTAAAGACTATTACGCAAACATGGCGAAAAGCTTGCGAACGGGCTTCGTTACCGGCTCGGCCAAGTTGTGGCCTCAACTGGATCCGCCCAAGATTTATTCATACGCGTCCACGCCGCCAAAGCTCAAGATTGCGAATCGTCTCGCCCGGTCCAATCTCACCAACTGCTCCCGGACGAAACGGCCCTGTTGATCGTTGGTGAGCAGCACTTGTCCTACGGCGAAGTCCCGAACGGAGGATGGATCGGTTTGGAGGCCATATGTGCCAGTCGTGTGGGCCACGTTCATCACAATTTCGTGCGCGTCGAGTAAATCGCACAACAATCGGCTAGGAGCAAAATGACCGCGCAGTGCGAAAGAGGGCGGGGTGCCTTGTAGGAAGGCGCCCGCCAAAACACGACTGGCGCCGCCCAGCGCGCGAATCCTGTCGACGAGCACATCAACGAGGGCCAGCTGTTCCTTATAGTGGGTGTCGAACAATGCGCGCAAATGACCAAAGTGGATGTCGGCAGCTCGACAGCGCGCACTTTTGTACATATCCCGTAGTGGAAGAGTGTGCGTCAGCAATTCGTCGAGTAACACAATGGTCTTGTGGGCGGTGACGTCCACCGTCATTGCGGGCGAATCGTGCGGCAGCTTGCGATTGGAAACATACATTTTCAAAGCTCCAAGATGCTCATTCCTACGGGGCGTCAGGCTAGGTTCAATTCCCGTCCATCGCTTGCGATAGTTTGCGGTAACTTATGCGCCCTTGACGTTACTGCCCGCTGTCAACGCATCTAGAATCTGTGGAGACGCGCACTATTGCGTCGCTTGTCAGTCCCCGCCTTTCCCGATGCCCGCATCTGTGAAAGCTCGTGCCGGTGGTTTCAGCGCTCCACCTCACTTGGCCATCGCCGTCAATGCCCGGTGTAACCGAGGCAGGAAACCACGCAAAGCCCTCTATGATCTGGCGCACAAGTACCGGCTCCGGCGGAGTTGCATTCATGTCGTAGAGGGTCACGACGATTTCCTCCGCAGTATCGTTGTATACCCTGAGGTTCACAGTTGCGTCGCCGAAACTCGTAGCGGTCCCCAGCAGCATCAGCGCGAGGCCGAGAATCGCTTTCACTCGGCGGGCGTCCATGACGCGTCAGCATGGTAGCCGGTCATTGCGCCAGCGATGTGCGCCGTATTCGGGCCGAGATCTTTTTCCGCCACGCCGCCATTCTGGGTGACGATGAAAGTTTTCACTCCGGAGGAGCGGTAGGTGGCCGGATACGCGATGGCGGCAAATCCGCTTCCTGAGTTCGGGAGGATACGGAAGTAATAGCCGCGGAAGAGAATCGGTTTGTTCGCACGCTCCACTTCGGGAAGCAGCGTCTTGACCAGGCGATCCGCCTCCCCGTCCGATCCCGGGTGCTCTTCTGCGATGGCCAGCGTGGCGCACATGCCGATCGCCGTCACTTCGTTCTCGCCGATCCGCCGAAACCGGATTTCCTCGGAGCCGATTTTCGTATCGAATCTCCACATGCCGTTGCGTGACACCAGAGGTACTGGGAAAGGCCAGTTCTCTGCGCCGATGTACAAGGTCGTGACTCCGCCGGAATCGCGCACGAACCGGTGCATTTCCTGATACTTCTGAGCGAATCGTTCGCGGTTGAGAGCGTCCTCGGCCTTGTCATTTGAGCTGGTGAGACCGCTTCCTCCGCCGAGAATTGCCCCCACCGCCCGTTCGTCATGCTGTTGTACAGCGGATGCCAGGGCGTGGCTTGCGTCCTCGGGCGATGCGAAGGTTGTTTGGCTCGATGGTCCAGCCAGACACAACTCGACAGACCCCGCCGCGAACAGCGCACAGGCCGCGAGGACGGCGCGTGCGGTTGATTTGGGCACGCAAACTTTTTCGAACCCACTCTTCATTGCACGGATCATTTCGAACTCCTTGGATCGACTTGACGGTTGTTTCGGCGACATTCTCATCGGTGGCCTCCTCCGGCGTGGCCTCCGCCGGCGTGAGCTCCACCACCATGGAAACCGCCGCCGAAGCTTGCCCTGCCACGGGAGGAAAATGCCCGCGCGTCGCCGCCGTGATTGAAGCCGCTGAACGCGCTGGAATGCATGCCGTGAGATCCACCGTCATGAAAGGCGCCGCTGCCGCCGGCGTGACCAAATGAGCCGCCACCATGGGATCCACCGTGATCGAAGCCGTGATCGCCCGCGCCTCGGCCACCGGAATCGGCGTGATGGCCGAACTCTCTGCTATGCGGGACGTAGGGGTGATCGCCGTGAGTCAAGTCGTGATGGTGCCAATCCGTACCCCAGTGGTGCCACCCCCAGCCAAAGCCACCGTAGAGACCGATGCCAATCCCGAGACCGAACCCGATCCCCGGTCCATCGTAGTAGAAGCCGGGAACTCCAATCCAGCCCGGGTAGTAGTCGAGGGGATCACCGTAGACGACCCAGGGATCGTATTCCGGCACATAAACGAGTTGCGGATCTGCCGGCTCAATGTCGATCGAATTTCCGTCGGTGGTGACGGATTCCTGCTGAGTGCTCTTCAAGTTCCCGGCCTGTTGCGCGCGCTGACGCATCGCCTGAACCGCGTCGAGGACAGGCTGTTGCCCGTTCAGATAGGCCTCGCCGAGGGAGGACGTCCAGGATAAATTCTTGTCCATCATGCCAAGCAGCCCAGGAACCTGCGTGAGCGCCTTTACGCTGGAATCCCAGGATTGCGTGTCGACGGCTGTCGCGAGCGCCGCTCCTTTCAGATCCGGATTTTGTTGCAGCCACCGATCCGCCTCCACGATATCCGTGGGGTGGGTCGCGCCTGCCAGAATCTGCGCAACCAACGGATCAGGGTACAGCGCGATCGGCGCGACCAGCTGGTCCAGCTCTTGAGTCGACTGCTGCGGCAGCGGACCGGGAACCGGCTCAGCCGCTGCCTCCGGTTGCGCGTCGGCCTGCACCGCCTGACTGGCGCACCCGGCTTGCAGCAACCCCAGCACCAATGAACTGCACAAGAACATCGATATTCGCCCGGAACACTTCATGGCTATCACTCCTGCATGTACAAACTACTCACGTCGGCGGGAGCGCCGCCGGAACAACTTCGATCGTGATTCCCTTGGGCGTGTACGACACCGTAGAACGCCGCGGGAACCGTCGCTTTCGCGGGATTGGCGCGATCTGATCGCAATTGCCGACGCCTCTGCCGACTCCGATTGAAAACAACAGTGATGCGAAAGTGTTGCGCTTCGATTGCGCAAGTCTTCGGCCGGATTTCAGTCGAAACGCAATCGACGATGCGGTTTCACACGGCCTCTCCCAAGGCTGCGTTTTGAGAATCGAGGGGGCAATCCTGGAAGATCAATGGGCGCAACCCAGATCATGATTGCACCACAGCGGCGTTCTTTCGGGTGTCGCGCGCAATGGGTCAATTCACTCGAGGTACAGCACCATGTCCGAAGTTCGGAGAACATCAGAGTTTGTGATTGCGATGCTCGGCGCATTTTGCGCGGCCGGCTCCTCCATGCCCGCGCAAAGCGCACCGACCGTGGCGCAATCGGCGATCGCCGCATGTCCGCGGAATGACAGCGGGCTCAAGTTGCCGGCCGGTTTTTGCGCCACTATTTTTGCCGACGGCATTGGGCATGCGCGCCATCTCGTTGTCGCTGCGAACGGGGTCGTTTACGTCAACACCTGGTCCGGCCGCTATTACGGCAACGACACGCCGCATGCCGGCGGGTTTTTGGTCGCGCTGCAAGACACCACCGGTGCGGGGAAGGCGAACGTCATCAACCGCTTCGGCGAGACGGTGCAGAGCGGTGGTGCGGGCGGCACGGGCATCGGCCTGTACAAAGGCGGCCTGTTCGCGGAGATCAACGATAAGATCGTTCGTTACACGCTGTCGGCCGGCTCGATCGTTCCGAAGGATCTTGCCGTGCCGATCGTGACGGGATTGCCGCTGGGCGGCGATCATCCCATGCGGCCCTTCGTGATCGATCGCGACGGTTCCCTGTATGTCGATCTCGCGACCGCGACCAATTCCTGTCAGCCGCAAAATCGTACACCGCACTCGCCGGGCACCGACCCGTGCACGGAGCTCAATACGCGCGGCGGCATCTGGCGCTACGACGCAAACAAGACGAACCAAGCATTTTCGCCGGCCGAACGCTTCGCCACCGGCATCCGCAATGCGGAGGGCTTCGCGATCGATGCTGCCGACCACATCTTCGTCACCCAACATGGGCGCGACCAGCTGCACGCAAATTGGCCGGAACGGTATCAACCCGAGGAGGAGGCGACGCAACCGGCCGAAGAGTTGCTGCTTTTGAAGCGGGGCGGGGATTACGGCTGGCCGGAGTGCTACTACGACGGCATTCAGGGCAAATTGGTTCTGGCGCCAGAGTACGGCGGTGACGGCGGTAAGAAAGTGGGGCCGTGCGTGGCCAAGAGCGCTCCGATCGCCGCTTTTCCCGCGCATTGGGCGCCCAACGCCATGGCGCTGTACGACAAGTCGCAATTCCCGGCTCATTACCGCGACGGTGTGTTCATCGCCTTCCATGGATCGTGGGATCGGGCGCCCTACCGTCAGGGTGGTTACAACGTCGTGTTCCAGGCCTTGGCGGGCGATCATGCTTCCGGCCGGTGCGAAATATTTGCCGACGGATTTGCGGGCGCGGTGGAATCACCCGAGCAAGCCGCGCATCGTCCTTCCGGCGTGGCGGTCGGACCGGACGGCTCACTCTACGTCTCCGATGATGTGCGCGGACGGATCTACCGCATTGTCTATGGCGGAGCGGGCGCTGACGACGCCGCGACGACCACGCCCTGTCCCAGCGCAGCTGCACCCGCCGGCAGACCCAGCGTCGATGACGCCAAACCACCGGAAGGCACTCATCCCGATGCCGGCAGCGCCGACGCAGCCGCGAGCCTTCCCGTTCCCGCAGGCGCGACCAAGCAGATGGTCGTGCTGGGCGATCGCATTTACCACGGTCAGGTCGGCGGTGCCGCCTGCACGGGTTGTCACGGCGCGAACGCGACCGGCACCACTCTAGGTCCGGATCTCACCGGCACTCATTGGCTGTGGGGTGATGGCAGTTACGCAGCGATTGCGAAAATCATCAACGACGGTGTGCCGCAACCGAAACAATATCGCTCTCCCATGCCACCCATGGGCGGTGCTCAGCTCACCTCCGACCAAGTGTCGGCGGTGGCGGCCTACATCTGGGCCTTGAGCCACAAACGTTGAAGAGAAGTGCAGTGGAGCGCGTGTACTCAATGCTCTGTTTCAATCGTAACCGGTGCGGCGGAATCTGAATTACGCAGGACATCCATTGCGCCGAACCTGTCTGAAAGATTGATTTGGCAAGCCCGACAGATTTGTTCAATTAGGAGGATTGCAGTCCCATGTCACCGTCAACCCAGGTCCAGATACCGGCAGTCGAAACTGAATTCGTGGATATTCCCGGGACGCAGCTCAAAGTCTCGCGCGTGGCGCTGGGAACGTGGGCGATGGGCGGCTGGATGTGGGGCGGAACCGACCAGCGCGAATCGATCGCCACCATTCACGCAGCGCTGCATCAGGGCATCAATCTAATCGATACCGCGCCCATGTACGGCTCGGGTGTGTCCGAGGAGATCGTCGGCACCGCCCTTCAGGGCGTGCGGACTGAGGTTGTGATCGCCACCAAAGTGGGATTGGAATCGCGCAACGGGAAGGTTTATCGAAATGCGACACGCGAGCGAATCATGCTGGAAATCGATGAATCGCTGCGCCGCCTGCGCACCGATTACATCGACATCTACCAAGTTCATTGGCCCGACCCTCTGGTGCCGGTTGAGGAAACCGCCGAGGCCATGCGCTCGCTCTATGAGCAAGGAAAGATCCGTGCCATCGGCGTGAGCAATTTCTCCGTTCCCCAGATGGACCGATTCCGCCAGGTGGCCCCGCTGCATGTGCTGCAGCCGCCCTACAATCTTTTCGAGCGCGCCATCGAGGCAGAGATCCTGCCCTATTGTCGTGCGAACCA
>Ga0210400_10004697_pt1 | contig 11762 bp, 11 predicted proteins | sample IncBWH26MmetaG_FD_155456 | JGI IMG/M metagenome (GOLD analysis project Ga0210400, IMG submission 155456) | Forest soil microbial communities from Barre Woods Harvard Forest LTER site, Petersham, Massachusetts, United States - Inc-BW-H-26-M | ecosystem: Environmental > Terrestrial > Soil >...
ACGTACGGAATGCTTGTAATTCACAGTAATCCGGACCGGCAGATCATTGCCGGGTACGAAGGACGGGTTATCGTCAACGCCGATACGCTTGAAGTGCTGCAGATCAAGCGCCGCGTCGAGCTTCCCCCGGACTTCCCGATTCACATGATTGAAACGAATGTGGAGTATCGCCCAATCGAGATTGCCGGTAAGCAATATATCCTTCCCTTCCATTGCGAAGTGCGCCTTAAGGACAATTCCAATCTTTACGTGAATCGGATTGATTTCAGGAATTATCACAAGTTCGCAGCCGATTCGACAATCCATTACGACAGCGACACTCCACCGCAATAAGGGCGGCGTCGGCAGCATCTTCGCCTGAATGAATTGTCCCCTGGTATCAGTTCAAAAACCGAGTGGTAGAGATTCGCGCTGATGGCAACAGTTAAATAGTCATCCAAGGCGCTGTGGCGGACGTGCACGGCGTTGTTTAACGCGCTCACGGATTCCCCCCAGGACGCAATCCAGTCCGAAGTCAAAGGCGGTATCAGTGTCTGCGGCAAAGGCACCCGAACGAATGACCGCAAGCAGATTTGAAAATCGATGCTCTTCCTCCTTCAATGCATTCGCCAGATCATCGATCCATGCCTGACCAGGCCCGCGGAGCCTGCTCATCTGATGAAAGGTAGCATGTCCTCGCACGAGACCGATGATCGCGAAGAAGGCATGATGCTGTTGCTTCGGCGTCAGACCTGCCTCCGCAAGCATGGCTAGCGCGGCTTCCATCCAGAAGAGTTCATTTGGGCCCATGAGACCCGGCCGCGCTGAGGTTGCTTCTATCAGCCATGGGTGGTCACGATAGAGGTCGCTGCAACGATGAGCCCACTCTTTCAGACGAACGTTCCAAGGAGATGACGGCTTTCCAAAGCAAGGTGCAGAGTCGCCCGCTGAATCGATCATGAGTCTGACAAGGTCAGCCTTGCCCGGGAAGTAACGATAAAGAGCCATCGTGGTGACGCTGACTTCGCGCGCAACCCTCTGCATTGTCACCGCGGCCAAGCCCTCCGCATCCGCAATCTCAATAGCCGCATTTGCAATTTGCGTTACGCTGAGCGCGGGCTTGGGGCCCCGACTCGGAACCCGCTTTCGACCCAACAAACTTTCGATTTTGCTCCCAGGTTTCACCGCTATCGCCCCTTCTCGAGTCTCTCAATCGTTGCTTGTACAGTTTTCAAGTTTGCAGATTTCTTAAATCTGTGTATATCATACACAATTAGGAGTAGCCGATGCTCTGGATAATTTGCTGCGCAGTGCCATGTCTTCTTGCTTGTTTATCTGCGGTTTTCTTGATTCACAGGAGAGTCCGGCAGGCGAAGACAGCTGCAGCGGCGAAGATTGAAGGAGATTGCGGCATCGTCGAAGAGCGTTTTATCTGGATCGGCGGAATCGATCAATGGATTGGTATCCGCGGCGAGGATATATCCAATCCCGTTTTGCTCCTGATCCATGGCGGGCCGGGCAGTTCCTATTCCATCTTCACTCCACACCTGCGTGCGTGGGAGAAATACTTCACAATCGTCCAGTGGGATCAGCGGGGCGCAGGCAAAACCTTCGCTCGAACCGGAAGACGGGCGAGCGGCAACTTAAGCATGGAGCAGCTTGCGAGGGACGGCCTGGAAGTGGCTGAATATCTGCGCGTTCGTCTCAACAAGCAACGAATATTTTTGATGGCCAGTTCGTTCGGATCCACTTTTGGACTGGAAATGGTGCTTCGTGGTCCCGATCTTTTTCATGCCTACATCGGTACCGACCAAAACGTTGGGATGGTGCGCGGAAGGGACGAAACGCGATGTGCAACCATAGAGCGGCTACAGAAACTTGGACTCAATAAGGGCGTTAAGGCGCTTGAGCGGATTGGGCCTGATCCGACCCGTTGGACTCCGGATGAGTTCGAGGTAGTTACGCGATGGACGATGAAGTCCGATCCGCCCGAATTCCTGCGCACGATAAAGCTGCTGAAAGGCGCCGTTTTGTATGCTCCGGGATGGACACTCAGGGACATTCGCGCCTTTGTCGCGGGAATGCGCTTCTCACTCGAGCAGATGTTGCATGGCCTGACCACATACGATGCCTGGGCTCAAGGGACACGATTTGACATCCCGATCTTCATTTTCCAGGGAGAGAACGATTTGCTGACAACTCCTGCCCGCGCACGCGAATTCTTCAATGATGTAATCGCGCCGAGCAAGCGGATGGAACTCATTGCCGATGCGGGCCACTTTGCAGCCTTCCTGCAACCGAATCAATTTCTCAAGCAACTACTTGATCACGTTCGACCTTTGGCTGGTGAGCGTTCTTACCGCTTCGAGGCGCCTGATTCGCTGCCTCCCGGCGCATCGGCAGCTTCGTTGCCACGCAGCGACTCCGTGTCGAGCGCGTGCTCTTCGCGATAATGCTCCACCGTCATCTTGCCGTCCCACCACGCCCAGTTCATTGGATATACGTCAGGATCGCCGAAGACCTGGTAGAAGTGCCACACCACAATGGCAAGCGTAGCGAGGATAGCCTCGTAGAAGTGCACCGCTGTGGCCACATCGACCCACCAGCGCGCCAGCAGATTGCCGACCCACACCTTGGCCCACATCATGATGCCAGTGACGCCCATGAGGCCGGTGCCCCATACGAGCGCCCAGTATTCGGCCTTTTCGCCGTAGGTGAAACGGCCAAACTGCGGCTTCGTTTTGCCAAGGCCGAGGTAGTAAAGCATGGCGCCAAGAGCATCCTTGCCGTCTTTCGGGCGTGGTGCGATATCGCAGATCAGCTGGCGTCCTTCACGCGCGATGGCGACATAGAAAATGTGATAGAAACCTACGGCAATGAGTGCGACTCCGGCGATGCGATGGACAATGCTGCGCACCTGTTCGCTCATGCCGAGAATTGCGGCAAACCAGGAATCCGGAAACTTCAACGCGAAGCCGGTAATCACAAGGATGATGAAGCTGCTGAGAAGAATGAGATGCTGCCAGCGCTGGTTGGTGCTCATGCGCTGCATCATCGGGTTCTGCATGTGTCGCCGGACCGCAGCCTTACTGCGCCAGATTATGAAGTTGTGCACGAACATTGCGCCGATAACGGCAAGGATGAGAACGATGTAGATAATGCGCACCCACCGCGTGAGCAGCGATCCCATGTCTTTGGGATGAACTCCGTCAGCCAGGTGTACCGGGGTCAATGTAAACTTCTGGGTCACGCCCTTGTGACACTTGCCGCAGGTTGCGTCAAGGTTGGCGCGATTGATAGTGGAATGCGGGTCGCTCGAGGGCAAAATGTTGTGCACGCCGTGACAACTCGAGCAATTTGCAGCAACGACAGAGCCGCCTTCTGCTGCGAGGCCGTGGTAACTGTCCATGTACGTGGAGACGCGATTGCCCGGAACGCCGAATTCGCTGGAGAGGCGCACGCCCTCGTGGCACCGGGCGCAGGTGTCGCGAGACAGATTCTGTTCTGAGACAGGCGAGTTGGGATCCTTGTGCGACTTGATGGAATGAATGCCGTGGCAGTCGGTGCAGACCGGCGACTGGTTATTGCCGCGCGCGATGGCCTGGCCGTGAATACTCTGATTGAACGTCTGCGTCACGTCGACGTGGCACTTACCGCAAGTGGCAGGCACATTGAACTTGTAGATCGGTGACTTGGCATCGTTGGCGGGACTAATATCGTGCGCGCCGTGGCAATCAGTGCAGACTGCCGCTTTGGTTGAACCTTCTTCAGTGGCGCGACCGTGAACGCTCTCCTGATAGGAGAGGAACGCCTGCGCGCTCTCGCCGTTTGATTCCATTAGAAACTTCTGTCCATGACACCGGCCGCAGGTGTATGGGATATTGGCGTGATTGACCGGCGAGTCGGGGGCGCCCCCGGCAAGCACCTCGTGGGCGCCGCCGTGGCAGTCCTGGCAATTTGCCGCGGTCTTGCCGGCGGCGGTAAGCTTTGCATGCGTGCTGTGCGCATAAGCGCCCTTCGCGTCCGCATGGCAGTCGGCGCATAGGACTTTTTGGGGTGGCGTCTCGTGCGCCAGGCTCCTCACGTCCTTGTGACAATCCACGCAGGCCAGCTTCATGGAGCCGTGAATTGAGCGCTTCATCTTTTTTGCATCGACGAAGAGCGACACTGGCTTGCCGTTCACGTCGGTGGTGAGTGTGGCGTCACCGTGACAGGCGAGGCAGTCTTCATCTTTCAGCTTGTGTTGGGCGCGAGTGGGGAGGGCCGAGCCCAGCAGAAAGAATGCGAACGTACAGAGCAGGATTCTGCTGGAAACTTTCACGGTGTCAGAAGACGCTTTTGGGAATTTCTGCGCCGTGATAGGAGTCACAGGTCGCGAGGAAACATAACCACCAGAAACTGAGAGGAAGGCACATCTAAATAGGAATCGAGCCGGCGAGCAACGATCGAAGCGAGAAATCCTCAGGCGCAAAACGCCCGCAGAAAGAACGCCTACGATGGCTACATAACGCGGTCCATCCGTCTTACCGCCAACTTACCGCCAAATGCCACCGAACCTTGTACAGGCGCGCCTTCTCCAGCACGCGCTCATATTCTCGCAGTTCGCCCAGTACAGGTATCGTCTCAGAGCCGAAAGAAACCGGCGCCTCCGCCAGAAAACGAATAAGCGCGCGAACAGAAGTCAAGCCATCCTTTGGATCGAACCACTGCGGCTCGGGAAGATGGTGCGCCCACTCCGGATCGCCCGCGCCCTGGTCCAAAAGAAGACACATCGAGTTCTCATCGGCGGAGAAGAACTGCAGAAGGGGCGCAACATGCAATGACTCCGCCAGATGCTCCAAGGCATCTTCGTTCCGGGCCAGGGCGTGGCCGTTAACAAAGATATCGAAGCCCGGGTCTTCCCCTTCCACGACGATGTAGAGGCTGGCAGCCATCGTTTTGAGCATAGTGGAGGGAAAGTGAAGCTTTCGCTTCAAACTTCCTTCCGGTAATCCAAAGGATCAACGGTTTGTGTCAGAGCACAAGATTACGCAAGTTTCAGTTGAACCACAGTCCGCGTACAACGAAAGGGTCAAGAACCCTAATCATAAGACTAAGGCGAGATTAAACTGAGGTTAAGCGGGTTGTTCAACAGGGGAAACCGTCGTGGATTGGAGTAAGCTCCCAGACCTGGCAGCGGTCGCGGTGCTGACGTGCGCATTTGCGTCCGTGGCGCGGCGGGGCCAGACCACGGCCTCACGGCACTGGCTGACTGGCTGGGTGTTGATTGCTCTGCACTTCGCCGCGTTCGTCTTTTTGCCCGCCCCCGGAATCTGGGGGACCCTGGCCCTCGACATTGGGCTGGCATCGCTCACCTCTGCCGGCGTGCTCTTCATGTGGGCCTCGGTTCCCTATCGCACCGAGCCCTCCAGCCGCTGGATGTTGATCTCGGTGCTCTCCACCAATGCCATCTATATCGTGCTCATCAGTTCTGATCAGACACCACCGTGGGCGCTCAATAGTGCGGCAATCCTCTTCGGAGCGGCGCCGATGACGATCGCGCTGACCGCGCGGCGCGATTTTACGCACCTGCTCCGATGGCTTCTCGTCGGCATCTACAGCTTGCTCGCTGTATTTCTGCTGGTGGTGCAGAACCGCCCCGGCAGCGGAGTCCTGCTCGCTTCGAACGCCGTGCTCTTCACCGTCTACTTTGGTTGCTGCCTTCACGTCTGGTACAGCTACCGGGGACGCGGCAGCGGAGGCTCCCTCATCACGATTGCAGGCTTCTTCGGCTGGGCCGCCGTTTTCGTATTGTCGCCGCTCGCTGCCGTGTTTGTGCCCCATGCGCAGATTGAGAGCGAGGTCTGGAACCTGCCTAAATACGTCGTCGCCGTGGGCATGATTCTGCTCCTGCTCGAGGACCAGATCGAGCACAACAAGTACCTCGCCCTCCACGACGAATTGACAGGATTGCCCAACCGCCGCCTATTCCTGGACAGGCTGGCGCTTTCGCTCGAGCGTGCCCGGCGCATGGAATCCAAGGCCGCATTGCTGGTCATCGATCTCAACCACTTCAAGCAGGTAAACGACACGCTCGGTCACCACGCAGGCGACATCCTGCTCAAGAAAGTCAGCTCTATCTTTCAGAGCCGGGTGCGCCGGTCCGATACAGTGGCCCGTACTGGTGGCGACGAGTTCTCGCTGATCCTCGAAGAGCCCACCAATCGCTCCAATGCCAAGTGGGTTGCGAAGTCGCTGATGGAGATGCTCGATGAGCCGCTCCAGGTGGGGGATCATACGTTAAGGGTCGGGGCCAGCATTGGCGTGGCTGTTTTTCCCGACGACGCAGCCGATATCGAAGGCCTTTGCATCGCCGCCGACCTGCGCATGTACAACGACAAACACGTGTCCCGCGATACCAACGCCGAACGGATCCCGGTACAGTCCGAGCCTCTGCCCGAGTTTCGCAGCAAAGAGAACGAAGGCTTCAAGATGATCGCGAACGTGCCAAAGATTTGAGTGACAAGGCCGCGTACGACAATGAGCTTCCTGGTCTCCAGGTACAACTATCAGCTTTCAATTCGCAGTTTCGGATGTTTCCGGCGCTGACTGAGAACCTTCGTTTCTTGCCCTAAATCGTGGCAGCATGCGAAATCAGATGCGTTGTAACCCTCATATTCTGCAAATAACTTTCTTGTTTGCAGTATGTTGCGACCGACCTGCCGCTGCAGAACCCTCTGTACATAATCCGATTGAGCGGCTCTGACCTCTCGTAAGAGTTGATTGACTCTCGCCTCCCAAACGCCTTCCAAGCCGATTGCCTAACGGGTGTCCATCGTCATCCGTCGAGGGCAGACGGATTGGAGAGGTACGAAGCCGCTCGCGCGTACGTCACGATCTGTTCTTCATAGGTGTGTCGGAAGGTGTGGCAACGGTTTTCGTCGAGCAATGCGCTCATCCCGTGATGCGCGCATCCGCCCATGCATACCGGAAGAGCGACGCAGTGCGGCACTCCTGATCGACAGACGGATTAGTAATCTGATGACCTGGACCCGGTGAAAGCCCCGGAGAGTCGGTGAGACTGGGGCGGGTCGCGGTTTTGTATCCTAAGAACTGCAAACCAGAATGAGCCGAGCGAGATTTCCACGCATCCCGATTGCCTTCCTGTTCGTCCTGTCTTTCACGAGCGCTCTCTCGCAGGTCCAACTACAGTCATCACTGCCTGACATCCAATCCGTCAACACCCTCGGCGAAGACCTCTTCCTGCAGTCCGGCTCCACGGGGATGGTTCTGGTGGTTGTTCGCGGCAATCAGGTCTTCTTCCACGGATACGGAGAAAACGCTCCCGACTCCCATCAGCTTCCCACCCAGGACTCTCTGCTCCGACTCTGCTCATTGACAAAGATCTTTACCACTGACGTGCTGACCAAGCTGGTCGTGAACAGGACTGTGAGCCTGACCGATACTCTCCAGCGCTACGCTCCGCAGGGCAAGCTTGTGCCCAAACGCGTTCGCCCCATTACGCTCGCAGAATTGGCAACGCATACCGCCGGCCTTCCACGCGAACTGGGCAATGCCCCTCGCGACACGGCACACTTCACTTTTCCCGACTACCGCATGCGTTGGCGCTGGCTGCCCAATCAGCATCTCCGCAGTACTCCTGGAACCGCCGCGCTCTACTCGAATGTAGCTTTCGATTTCCTCAGCGATGCTCTTCAGGCCGCCACACACAAGCAGTACGCCGCATTGCTTGCCGAGCGCACTTTGAACCCGCTCCACATGCGGCAAACGACGTTCTTTCCCAACGCTGAGCAATGCAGACATCTACTGATCGGCGCTCGCGAAGAGGGATCCTGCACAGCAACCGAGGCCACCGCCGGAAGCTCCGGCCTCTATTCCACACCCAACGACATGGCGATCTGGCTCAAATACCTGCTTCGAACCGGTGGTCCAGATATCCCCGTTCAGGATCCTTCCGCTCAGGGCATTTACGTTCTTCCGTCCGATCTGCTCAGCCAAAAAGGACTCGACCACGCCGGCGAGCCTACGGGCGTCGGCCTTGGCTGGATTCACATCCTGCCCACTGATTCCCCGTCGCACATCATCGAGAAGACGGGAGGCGGAGCTGGTTTCGAGACGTATATCGCTCTCAATCACGCCCGCAACACTGCCATCTTTGTGGCCGCAACCGACGGCTCGGTCGATACCCATGTCAACCTCTTCAACGCCGCGAACGAACTTTTGCTCGCCGTGGCCGGTCTCCCGCCGTTGCCACCGCCGCCCCCTAAACCGACAGCCAGGCGCCCCCACTCTCATCGGCATGGCTAGAGGCAGGCGGTTGCACTCTACGAGAGTTGGGCTGGGGAAGCTTCGACGAGTGTCGCCGATTGCGATATCTGGAAGCCCAATCAGTCCGCTGAGACGAGCGACTGATCATCAGCGATAATCGCCTCACAATTTGCCCGCGAAGCAAGCACTTCGAAGCTTTGTGATTGGGGTTCGATCTCGACCGTCTCAGCGTCGAGCAGTGTCTGCATCACGGTCGCATCCCAACGGCGGAAAGCGGTATTCACAATGAGCTTGAGGTCGGACAGAAAGGTGGCGCGGGCCATGTATTCCGTGTCCAACCGGAGTTTAGCTGGAAGAATGATCGCGTGATAGTAGTCATCCAGGCGATGGTGAGGCAAACCAGTCAGCACTTGCTCCTCACGAGAAAAGGCGAGGGTGGCTGAGCCGGTAAGGCCCGGGCGGCAACGCAGCCTGCCGATCTGATGCTCTGGAAGCTTTGGCCGGGGACCGACAAAACTCATGTCTCCCATGAGCACATTCAATAGCTGGGGCAGTTCATCGAGTTTCCACCTGCGCAAAAAGGGTCCGACAAGCGTGAATCGCTGATTTTCAGCTGTTGTAACGCTGTTGTGGGTACCTTCCTCCCGATGCTCCAGAGTCCTGAATTTCAGAATAGTGAAACTCCGGTTGTAGCGTCCCACGCGCCCCTGCAGGAAAAGAACCGGACCGCGCGAAGTGACAAGGATAGCCAGTGCAATGACCAGAAAAACCGGGATCAGCAGCGGCAACAGTATCAATGCGCACACCAAGTCAAACAGCCGCTTGGCACCCGACTCGGACCAGGAGCTCAATGTCTCTTCGAAAAAATGAAATGAGAATTGCGTCTTCACTTCACGGACTGCTAAAGATAATCCGATCATGTCAGACATAGAAACTTGTGCCCCCTTGAGATAGAGGTAACCGAAACCTACGGGGCCGTGAACTGTCAGATTTGCTAGTCCAATCGTTTTCAGGCGAGAATTGCGGGGTTTATGAAGACGAGATGCGTTGACAGGGGCGCCATTACATTGATTGGCACGGGCCCTGGATAGAGCCATGCGCAGCATAGAGCACGGGGAAACCGCACAAGTCGTTTGTCAGGACCTCTTAAGCATCTATGCGCCTACCAGAAAGCGGTGCCTGGCGTACATGCCCACTTGTGGACTTTGATACCCGTAATATAAGGAAAATCAGGCGTTTCCAGTTTGCTCAGGGGAGCCGAAGTTACGCAACGGACGGACTGGACTCGAGATCTCTCGTTCGAGCTCCGCGATATACCGTTCAAGGGCAGATTTGAGTTCCCATGCGAAAGGAGCATCTTCCTCGCGATGAGGGTGCAGCTCAATCAGTTGCAGGGTCAACCTCGCATATTCCAGCAACTCAACTGTGGATCGGCGGCTCATGCTCAGATGATCACCTGCTCTCGAAGCGGTTGGTTGATCGTACACAATCCGTTACAGCTTTGTTTTGACGAAAGAGGGCTGCTTGTTAGGACGCCATATCGTCCGTAATCGGGCAGGTATTACGATCCGCTGGCAAAACTGTTACCTCAGAGGCCTTCCGGGGCTGAACAGTGGGTTCTCGATTCTTCGAGGCATTCCGTGCCATCAAATTCGACAGCTTGGGCTACGATGAAGTCATGGACAGCCGGGAAACGATCTCCGTGGAATCTGCAAAGGCCGATTCGCTTGAACTCGCGCGCCAGCGCTTGATCGTTGCGCTCGATGTCCCCGACTCCCGCTCGGCGATGCGGCTGGTGGCAGAGCTTGAGGGCACTTGCAGCTGGTTCAAAGTTGGACTGGAGCTGTTTATTTCGACTGGGCCGGCGGTGCTGGAGCCGATCATCGCGCGCGGGCACAACGTCTTTCTCGACCTGAAGCTGCATGACATTCCCAACACTGTTGCCGGGGCGGTTCGCTCGGCTGCCGGCCTTGGAGTTCGGATGTTGACTGTACATGCCGGGGGCGGACCAGCAATGCTCGCGGCGGCCAAGTCGGCGTTGGTCGGAATCGCGAATCCGCCCGAATTGCTTGCCGTTACTGTGCTGACCAGCATGGACGCGGAGCAACTGCACGCGATCGGTGTGGAGCGAGCGCCGTCAGAGCAGGTTGTGTCGATGGCGCGGTTGGGGCTGGAGTCCGGGATTCGGGGGTTTGTTTGCTCGCCGCAGGAGGTTGCGGCGGTTCGTGCGCTGACCGGACCGCAGGGTGTTCTGGTGATCCCTGGGATCCGGCCGGCAGGTGCGGCAATCGGCGACCAAAAGCGCATAGCGGGGCCAGCGGAAGCGCTGCGCATGGGAGCGAGCTACCTCGTGGTCGGAAGGCCGATCACACAGGCGCCAAACCCGGGGGAAGCCGCTGCAGCGATTCTGGAAGAGATGGCGGCAGCATTCCAGCCATAGCGTGCCCTACGCGATCAAATGTCCTTGGGGAATCTGGAATGGGGTTCATTTTCAAATTGGATCGTGATCGATTCAGCCACTGGCAGAAGGAGAATACAACCGGGCAACTTCTCACGTACATTCACAAGGAATCGGGGTCCGCGCTCCAGTTTTCATGCCGAACGTACGCTGGTTCAAAAACGCTCGATCTACCTCCTGACAAGTTGATCGCTTTAGCGACAGCGGGTATCGAGAAGATCCGAAACCCCACCGAGAGATCGAGTTCGTCTGGCGATTGCGAATTTGGCAAGTTCGGAACAGTGCTCATGAAGGGCGAGGAGCCGGGCTATTACCAAGCTTGGGTTCTGTGGAATACCAAGAACGAGATTATCTTCGTCACTTACACTGCTTTGCTTCATAACGCTCAAGAGGCATCGCAGGTGCACCGGATTGCGATGGCGACGAGTTTTGGGTAACAAAACGAAAAGCCCGGCGATCTGCCGGGCTTCTCAATATCTGAGACTTAACTCAAAACTTAAAGTTTCTCGTAGAACTCGCACGCCGAGCAAGAGATATAGACTCCGCCCGGTACGCCGCGTTCGCGGTCCTTCACGCGCTTGACGATACGCGTGGGTTTGCTGCACTTCGGGCAGTCGGTGGACTTCGTCGTGTCCATTGCTTTCTTGCGATCACCGGTTTTGGCAATTTTGGCCATGGGCGGGTGTTTCTCCTTTGATGATTGTCTCTGCACACACGCGCGGAAATGCTGCACGCGGCTTCAACGGCGCGGTCGATGAACTCACCCCTGCTCAAAATTGTCTGCGGGAGGCAGCCGGACTCGCTGCCTCCAGTTTACATCAGGGCTCAGTGCGGTTGGGGCGGTTGGGGCGGTTGGGCTGTATCGGGCGCAGGAGCACTGCCTGAGGAAGTAGCGGGTGGAGTAGCCGGTGACGCAGTGCTTCCCTGGCCCGCAGTCGGCGAGACGCTAGTATTGGGTTTGGAAGGATCCGATTGCGGCTTGCCGCTCTGATCCTTGGACTGATCGGCCGCTTCTGCCGCTCGTTGCTGGTCGGCACGCCGGGCAGCTGCAACATCG
>Ga0210400_10004698_pt1 | contig 11758 bp, 7 predicted proteins | sample IncBWH26MmetaG_FD_155456 | JGI IMG/M metagenome (GOLD analysis project Ga0210400, IMG submission 155456) | Forest soil microbial communities from Barre Woods Harvard Forest LTER site, Petersham, Massachusetts, United States - Inc-BW-H-26-M | ecosystem: Environmental > Terrestrial > Soil >...
CCGGAAAGCCCAAGGGCGTTGTCCACTCCACCGGCGGATATCTGACCCAGGTGCTGGCCACCATGAACTGGGTTTTTGACATGCGCGATGACGACGTCTACTGGTGCACCGCCGATATCGGCTGGGTCACCGGCCATTCGTACGTTGTTTTTGGACCGCTGGCTGCGGGCGCAACCACTCTCATGTATGAGGGCGCTCCCGACTGGCCCAAGCCGGACCGCTTCTGGCGGTTGATTGAGAAATATCGCGTAACGACCTTCTATACGTCGCCAACGGCAATCCGCTCATTTATTCGTCAAGGCGACCACTGGCCTGAGGGTCGTGATCTTTCTTCTCTCCGCCTGCTTGGATCGGTGGGCGAGCCGATCAATCCCACAGCCTGGAAGTGGTATCACAGAGTCATCGGCAAAGAGCGCTGCCCCATTGTGGATACCTGGTGGCAGACCGAAACCGGGGCCATCATGATCTCGCCGATTCCGGGAGCAACGCCCACCAAGCCGGGATCAGCGACGCGCCCGCTGCCGGGGGTGTCCGCGGAGATCGTGGATGACAAAGGCACGCCCATTCAAGGGGCGGGCAAGGGCTTCCTGGTCCTGACCAAACCCTGGCCTTCCATGTTGCGCACGCTCTACAAAGATCCGGAGCGGTTCAAAGAGAACTACTGGTCGCGCTTCCCAGGGATCTACTTCACCGGAGACGCTGCCACGCGCGATGAAGACGGTTACATCTGGGTGCTGGGCCGGGTGGACGACGTGATCAACGTGGCCGGACACCGCTTAAGCACCATGGAAGTTGAATCCTCGCTGGTGCGCCATAAATCCGTGGCCGAAGCCGCAGTTGTGGGCGCACCTCATGAACTGAAGGGCCAGGCCATCCACGCCTTTGTCACCTTGAAAGCCACAGACAAAGAAAGCGAGGCGCTCTACGATGGCCTGCGCGAGTGGGTTGCCCAGGAGATTGGTGCGCTGGCGCGTCCGGAGAAAATCCACTTCGTCGCCGCGCTCCCCAAGACCCGCAGCGGCAAGATCATGCGCCGGCTGCTGCGCGAGATCGTTACAACCAAATCGGTAGCTGGCGATACTTCAACCCTGGAAGATTTCAACGTAATTCTCCAACTCAGTGCCCAGGGCAAAGAGGAAGAGGAGATTCTGGGAGAGAAGAAGTAGAGCCGCAACCGAAAAACCATTTTGATCAGTGGTTTCAGTGAAAATCAGTGGTAGGCCTGGTTTCCCTTTTGTTTTTGGTTGCAGTTCCGCTGCGTTGTGTCCTTCGTGGCGAAAGTAAGGCTAGCTATAGGCTTCGTCCAGCAACTCCACTACATGCTTTACCGGCAGGTTGAGTCCGCGCATCTCAGCCCCGGCGCGGAGTTGGATCATGCAGCCTACGTTGGCTGTGACCAGCATAGTGGCTGAACCAGCAACTGAGCTCACGTCATCCATCTTCGCCTCAAGCACCTTCATGGAAAGCTCGTTCTGGGCCACGTTGTAAACTCCGGCACTGCCGCAGCACTGGTCGGCGTGGGGAATTTCTATCACCTGGCAGCCAATGGCCTTGAGCAGGTCGCGGGGCGCTGACCGTATGCGCTGGGCGTTAGCCAGATGGCAAGGGTCCTGGTAGATCACTGCCTGCGAGATTTTTTTCGCTGGCGCGCGCAGGCCAACCTGCGTCAGGTATTCGGTTATGTCTCTTACCTTGGCCACAAACTCTTGGGCGCGTCCGGCAAACTCCGGATCGTGTTCCAGGAGATCGTGGTATTCCTTCAAGTTCGATCCACAACCGGCGGCGTTGGTCACAATGGCATCGTAATCGCCGTTGAGGAAAACTTGTATGTTGTTTCGCGCCAGCTCTCGCGCCTCGTCCCTGAAGCCCGCATGGGCGTGCAGGGCGCCGCAGCATCCCTGACCTGCGGGAACGTGAACCTCAATACCGTTTTGCACCAGGGCATTTACGGTGGCACGGTTGAGATGAGAAAACGCGACATTGTTAACGCATCCGGCAAGAAAAGCTACCTTGCCGCGGCGTTCACCAACGGCAGGAAATGTCTTTCCAATCTCGCTGAAAAAGAATTCTTTATCAATCCGGGGAGCCAGGCGGTCAAGGTCCGCCACTCCCAGCAGCTTGAGCACACCCAATTTCCGCAAGGCTGTCTGCGCACCGGAGCGCTGGTAAAAGCGGACCAGTTTTGCCATGGAGCTCAACAGGCCAAAACTGCGCAGCACTCTTCCGTAGAAGAAGCCGCGCAGCATACGGGCCTTCAACGGCCTGCGGTACTTCTTCTCAATCTGCGCGCGGGCGCGCTCCACAATTCTTCCGTACTGGACGCCCGAAGGACACGCCGTCTCGCAGGCGAGGCAGCCCAGGCAGCGGTCAATATGGGTCACAAAAGAGTCGCCTATATCGAGCTTCCCTTCATTGACCTGCAACACCTGATAGATACGTCCTCGCGGGGAATCCATTTCCAGGCCCAGCGTCTTGTAGGTAGGGCAATGATTCAAGCAAAGGCCGCAATGAACGCAGGTGGAGATCAACTCCCAGCTTGGCTGGTCCGGGCCAACGGCAACTGTATTGAGCTGCTCAGACAATGAATCTACCCCGGTTCAGAATCTTTCTGGGATCCATGGCCTGCTTGACGGCACGCATCATGGTCAGATCAGAGGGCGTACTGCCCCACACGTCAAAGTGACCTTTGGCTTCCTTAGGACAATGCCTGACTATCGCGGACGATCCCGCAGGCAGCAATGCGCGAAAAGCTGAGGCGCAATTGGCATATTCCATGGCCGCGGGCGGACCGACCGCCAGTGGAATCAAACCCATGACCAAGTTCCCGGAGGCGGCACGGCCCAGCATGGCCGGGATGAAGTTATAGTCGGGCGCCACCCGCTCCAGCGCCTGGATCGCAGCGCCCGTATTTTGAATGCTCACGTGGGTATAAATCACCAGGGCGTTGCGATGCCGCTCAAGAATGCTGTACTCAAAATGCGAGACCCACGACCAATACTGTTCTTCAGCGCCGCCTTCCAACTCGCGGGAAACTTGATCGCCCAACTCACGCCGGTAACGGCCCAGCACATTGTCGCTGCCGGCAGCGCGCAGCACGACGTGCCAATCGGTGGACGGCGGTGCGACAGGCCGGGCAGGAGCGTATTCATCCGGATCACGAGGCGTGGGCGGATCGCAAAGGTACTCGGGAGCTTGAGGAGAGGCGATCTCCAGGCATATGGGCGTGAGCGGCGACTTCAGCATGGAATCCCGAAACGCGAGCGCTTCCTGCAGCGAAGGGAATGAACAGACGAAGGTGCGCGTCTGCCGGGGCCTGGGAAACACTTTGAAATTCGCCCTGGTAATCACAGCGAGCGAGCCATAACTCCCGATCATCAGCTTCATCAGGTCATAACCCGCTACGTTCTTCACCACGCGTCCGCCGCCTTTGGCAATTTTGCCGTCAGCGGTCACAAACTGGACTCCAATACAAAAGTCACGCAGCCCGCCGAAGCCCGACTTGAGCGGCCCAAACGAAGCAGTTGCAAGCAAGCCGCCAACGGTTGCGGCGCTGAGATTAGGGGCATCAAAGGGGATCCATTGCTGGTGCTCCTTCAGTTTGCCTTGCATCTCCGCAAAGCGTATGCCTGCCCCAACCCCGATGGTCAGGTCGCCGGGATCATAATGTTCCACGTGGTTGAGGCGTTCGGTCTGGAGCAGAATGTCGACGCGTTCCGGAATGCCTCCGACCTGCTGCTTGGTAAACCCGCCAGCCGTGGCCACCACCAAATCGCGTTCCTGGGCCAGGCGCAGGATACCGGCAACTTCCTCAGCCGATCCGGGAGAGACGGTCCAGGCAGGACGAATGCCGTTTATTTCGACCAGCTCTGAACTCCCCTGAGACACCCAGGAGTTGCCGGCAACGGATGCCAGCTCCCGTTCAATAGCGCTGGTGGCCGCCATGGTGCTCACAGGTGCAACTCCGGTACGGGCTCTACCTTGGCTTTGGGCAACGGCGCCGTGACCTCGCGGCACATATGAGCTTCCGGCAGCATTTTTTGCGGATTGAGGATGGACTCCGGATTGAAGGCGTTGCGCAGCCGCATCATGACCTGCAGGTCATCGTCACTGAACATGAGCGGCATGAGGTTCATTTTTTCCAGGCCGACTCCATGTTCGCCGGTGATGGATCCGCCCATGCTGAGGCAATAACTCATGATCTCTTTGGCCGCGAGCCTGCTGTCTGCGGTCTTTTGCGGGTCCCGGCCATCGAACAGGATCAGGGGATGCAGATTGCCGTCGCCGGCATGGAAGACATTCGCGATCTTCAAGTCATATTTTTGGCCGATGCGCGCGATCTCCGCCAACGTTGCCGGGATTTTGGTGCGGGGAATTACGCCATCTTGGGTGTAATACGAGGATGAGATGCGCCCGATGGCCCCAAACGCCGTCTTGCGTCCCAGCCACAGGAGCTGGCGCTCCTGTTCAGACTTGGCCCGGCGCACCTCGCGCGCCTTCTGGTTCATGCACGCCAGCCGCACCGCTTCAGCCTGCTCCTCCACGGCTTCCTTCATTCCCTCAAGTTCAATCAGCAGGACTGCGGCTGAGTCGAGCGGATAACCCGCGTGCACGGCGGCCTCAATGGCTTGTAGCAGCCACCCCTCAAGCATCTCCAGAGCCGCCGGCGTGATGCCGCTTTGAGTGATAGCCACTACAGTATTGGCCGCATCCTGAACGGTATCGAAAATTGCCAGCAAGGTGGCTACGGATTCAGGAAGCCTGGTCAGCCTCACGGTGATCTTCGTGGCGATACCGAGCGTGCCCTCGGATCCGACAAAAAAACCGGCGAGGTCCAGGCCACAGGAATCCTGGGCCTTGCCGCCAAACTCGGTAATGCGTCCATCCGGCAATACAACTTCCAAGCCAGTGACGTGATTTACCGTGACTCCCAGCGCCAGCGTGTGCGGCCCTCCGGAATTTTCGGCTACGTTGCCGCCAATGGTGCAGGCTTTCTGGCTGGAAGGATCGGGAGCATAGTAGAAACCAAGAGGAGCAGTCGCATTGCTCAACTCCAGATTTACCACGCCCGGTTGCACCACGGCGCGCTGATTGGGAATGTCGATCTCCAGGATTCGGTTCATGCGGGAGAGCGAGAGCACAATGGCCTCTTTGCTGGCAATGGCGCCGCCACTCAGTCCGGTTCCTGCGCCCCGGGGAACCACGGGGACCTTCTTTTCGTGGGCCAGGCGCAACACCCGCGAGACCTGTTCGGTGTTCTGCGGAAACACCACCGCTCCGGGGCGGCTCTTGTCCACTCCGGCGTCATACTCATAGAGCATGAGATCTTCAGGACGGTCAAGAACAGCGTCTGGACCGGCGATTTTCTTAAGCAGGCGCAGAACAGAGGAGTCCATAGGAGTCAGAATAAATTGTAGCAAGTAATGGGAGCTGCGCGTGGCCCAACGCGTCTTCCAGTCCGCTATGTTCTAATTCACGTTTTTCGTGTAAATTCGCGGCTAAACTAAAGGTTTGCATCTTAAGGTCTGTATCTTAACTTCCAGCAACCCCGCTCAGAAAATGACTCCAAAAGCAAGAAGTTTCTTTTCTTAAGCTTTCTTTCATGCAATACAACTTGGAAAATCTTCGCTGCGTCTCAATTGGCAGGTGTAAAATTTTTAACAGAGCGAGGGCCTGCGGACCTTCTTTCGGGATCTTCTTCCCTAAGCCGAGGCACACATGAACGTTCATATCAGCTACAAAGCAGGCAAGACTCCGGACGTAGAACGCGAATTCCAACATCAGCTGCAAAAACTGCGTCCCAGGCTGCAAGTCTATAAACCTGATCTGGTCCATTTTCATGCGATTGTAGATCCGCGGAATGGACAGGGCGCGACCACCTCGCTGAACCTGCGTCTGCCTTCTGGACAGATGGCTGTTCAGGAGTCTGGTGAAAACATTGTTGCTGTCATCAAAGCCGCTTTTACTGATCTTGTGGGTCAGTTGACCAGGCACAAAGATCTGTTACGGGGGCACTGGAACAGGAAGGGTCGTCGCGCTTCCAGCCGCGATCAAATTATTGAGTCGGTCATTTCCCAGCAGCAACCATCCGCGGCGTTGGGGGAGTCTCGAGTTCGGATCAGCAACGCCGGCGGCGAAGCCACGGGTGTTCCACCCGTGGGCACTCTACGGGACGGCATTTTGCAGGAGGGCGTTTCAAAGGATGTCAGCGGTTGGATCAATGTCAACCTGCCGCGCTTGCAGCGATTCATTGAGAGCGACCTGCAATATCGGATTGCTTCAGGACAGCTGCGGGAAGGCTTGATCTCGCAGGAAGAAGTGATTGATGAAGTCATCGTGAGCGCTCTTTCGCAGGATGAGGCGAAGCCCGAGACGCTTTCGCTGGATAGCTGGTTTAATCGGCTGGTCTTGCGCGCTTTTCGCGTGCTGGCGGAATCCAATGCGGATACGGCCGGGGTCTCCCTGGATGCGCCGGCGGGAGTGCAGAACGTGACTGGCAGCGATGAAAATGTATTGCAATATCACCAGCCAGACGACTCTTTGCCGGAAGAGAGCGTGATTGCCGATCCAAGTTTGCAGACTCCGGAAGAGATATTTGCCAACGAAGAAATGGTGGCCCAGCTTGATCTTGTATTGCATAAGGTGCGCCCCCAGGACCGTGAGGCCTTTGTTCTGTACAGCGTGGAAGGTTTCACTGTGAATGAGATAGCGCGCATCAGCGACCAGCCGCCGGAACACATTCGCGAACGTATTCACCATGCCCGAAAAAGAATCCAGCAAGAATTACCCCCGCATAACGAGTTCAAGCGAAGTTTGCTGCGCGGTTCGCGTGTTGCCTGATTTCGCGGAATCCTGAAAACAGGAGAAAAGAAAACGCATGATTACGCGTGAAGAGATTCGTCACCTTGCGCAAATTCAATCCCCGTTCGGTTGCGCTATCAGCTTTTACTTTCAACCCCAGGCCCCTCAGGATAAGTCGCATCGGGAAGAAGTCATCCTGGTAAAAGATCTGGTCCGCGAGTCCCTGCGCAAAGCCGAGCGCCAGGGCAATCATCACACCCTGCGGGAAGATTTAAATAAGATCCTGCAGATTGCCGAACAGCTTCACGGCAACCACTCCCGCGGCAAGGCGATTTTCGCTTGTACCGAACATGGCATCTGGCGCGAATTGGATGTGCCCCCGCGCCTGGGGAAATCTCTTGTTACCGTGAATTCGCGTTTCCATCTCAAACCGCTGGTGGCGGCACACTCCGGTTGTTGCCGCGCCTGCGTTGCCCTGGTCAATCGCGAGAAGGCCCGCTTTTTTGAGCTGCATGAAGACGAAATCAAGCAACTGCCGGACCTTTACTTCGGCGAGCTGCCGCACATCGGCAGAAGCGACGGGTTTGGCGGCTACGACGCCGGACATCGCGAGCGCCACGTTGAAAATGAGACCATGCATCATTTCAAGCAATTCGCCGAGTCGCTTCAGGCGTTGATGAACCGCGACCACTTTGAAACCTTGCTCATTGGTTGCCACGACGAGGCCTGGCCGGAATTGGAGCAACATCTTCATCCCTATGTGCGCCAGCGGCTGAGCGGCAGATTTTTGATCGATCCCGTCATGGCTTCACCGGAGCAGGTTCGGGAGCACGCTGGCCGCATTCTCGCCGAATCCATCCTGTCCCAGCAGCAGGGGCTGATACGCGAAGTGATTGGCGAGGCCCAGCGCAACGCCCGCGGCGCCCTGGGATTGCGGCATGTGCTCACCGCTCTGGAACGCCAGGAAGTGCAGGCCGTGGTTGTAAGCCAGGATTTCGCGGCGGAGGCGGTTGAGTGTGCAAATTGCCGCCACCTGGATACGCGCATGGTCCGCAACTGCGCCATCTGCGGCGGGGAAACGCATGCGCTGGCCGATATTTCCGATGCCTTGGTGGACATGGCATTGCGCAACGGAGCGGAGATCACCTTCATCAAGCGCGATCCCGATCTGGAAAAGGCCGGACACATCGGCGCGCTGTTGCGCTACCGTGCCGATCAGAACACGCCGCAAAAAGTGGCGGTGTAATCTGTGCTGTAAGATAAAATTTTCAGGCGCACCGGCCGTGCTGATTTGAAAGGGCACGGCTTCAGCTTTAGCCGTGCCGTAAAGTTGTAAAAATACATCCGGGGCTTTTTAGCCCCTGAGGTGATAATTTCGGTGGTGTAAGACCTGTTCAGTGGCCGTTAGCCCCGACGCCAAAAACACCGGCGGGATACACCAACACCGGAACCGCTTTAATCTGGCTGAAACAGCAAGCCAGAATCCGCGTGCATCCGCGTAATCCCGGTAAGGTTTGGTTGCGCTCCGAACCTCAAATCCGGCGACAGGTAGCTCACAGCTGCACTCAAGTGATATCCTTCTGCGTTTCGTTCCTGGAGAAAGTGAGGCTTCATGAAACGCAGAGATTTTCTTTCCGGACTCGCCGTTACGTCGGCATCTTTGGCGGCAGCCAAGGTCACCCCGAATGGCAGCGGGAATCCCTCCTTGTCCCAACCAACGGCGGCACCTGCTGCGGGCGGCAAGAACATCATTATTTGTGCCGCCAACGGGTATGACCATATTGATGGCGGATACCAGCTCCTCTCCCAGGGCGCGGACACTCTGGACGCTGCCATCAAAGTAGTTTCCGGACCGGAAAACGATCCCAACGATGACAGTGTAGGCCTGGGCGGCCTTCCGAATGAAGACGGCGTGGTGGAACTGGACGCCTGCTGCATGCATGGTCCCACACGGCGTGCGGGCTCCGTGGGCGGTGTCCGCGACATCAAGAACGTGGCTGCACTGTCCAAGGCCGTCATGGACCATACTGGTCACGTGATGCTGGTGGGAGAAGGTGCAGGGCGGTTTGCCTTTGCCATGGGTTTCCCCAAGGAGAATCTGCTGACTGAGCACTCGCGCCAGATCTGGATGCTCTGGAAAGAAACTCATTCGAACCAGGATTGGTGGGGGCCGGGCATGGCCGATCCGGGCTGGACACCGCCGGCCACATTGGAAGCCAACGCAGTTCACGACCAGCCGGAGCCGGTCCAGCGGATGTATGCCATGGCTGCCGATCTGGGCATTCCTGAAGCCGGCCGCATGGATGCCATCTACAAAGTTCTACATCCGCCTACCGGAACCATCAACTGCTCAGCCTTGAACACCAAAGGAGAGATGTCGAGCGTGACCACTACCAGCGGCCTTGCCTGGAAGCTTGCCGGGCGCTGCGGCGATTCACCGATCATCGGCGCCGGGTGCTATTGCGATCAGGACGTGGGCGCTGCGGGCGCGACCGGCAACGGCGAAGAAAACATCAAGGTTTGTGGTGCGCATACGATTGTCGAAAACATGCGCAGGGGCATGTCTCCGGAAGAGGCGGGTATGGATGCGCTCAAGCGGATCGCCCGCAACTACAACAACGACATGAGAAAGATCGCATACATCAGCATGTTCTACTACATCCTGCGCAAAGACGGAACTTATGCGGGCGTCTCCATGTGGTCCGGAGCCGGTGACCATCCTCGCCGGTACGTGGTCAACGACGGGACCAAACGCTACGAAACAGCAAAGTACCTGTATGAAGGAAACGCCAAGTCATGGCCGCCCATGCCGACGGTACGAGAACGCAAGCGCTAATCGCCCGGCAACTAACTGAAAAGGCCATCCGCAGGGGTGGCCTTTTTTCGTGGTTAAAGTGCTACAGAGCATATCAACATTGACCGCTCTGGACAGTCTTATCAGTTGCCTGGCGACGGCCTGTCAGATGTATGATCGCCGGGATCGTCGGCTGCCATCCGGTCGATGATCCACTGGATAACGTCGGCCTTGACGATGTTTTGTCCTGGACAATTATGTGTGGTCTTTGGGTCCTCTTTGTGGAGACGCAGGCTATTCGGATCGAGCCCCACAAGCCGATGCAATCCTGACAGGGCGGCAATCGCATTTTCTTTAAGGGAGGCCCCAAGCTGCTCCTTGGAATAGTCGCCCACCAATTCCACTCCCCAACTGATAGCATTCCACGAAGGAGAATGTACGCCCGTCATGTTGAGCGGAGTAAAAGCCCAGATTAAATCGTCAGCCACAAACAGATGAGGGCCCGCCGACCAATGCTGGCTGTCCCGATAATAGCTCTGCAGGCCGTTGATCCGTGCCGGACCGGAAACCTTGTGCCAATCGGCAAATGTGGGGACGGCGGTATTGTGCAAAACCACGAACTGCGGCCGCCAAGCGTCGAATTGGATGGTCGTCAGGTAATCCTGAAAATCATCCGCCGTAAACCCCTGGCCAACGATTCCTTTCCATGCCGGCATACGACCCTCCCAAGTCTGTAACTAGAACAGCTTATACACCCTGCGGCTGTGCGTGTCACCTGAGAATTACCTATCCATTAAGATATTTGGCGACCCCGGTTCCATTCTGGAACAGCAATCGATACCCGAACGTTTTCAGGAACAATTGGAACGGGAAATTGCCCAGTAACCGGGAGAAAGAGCGCTCATTGACCGGCGACAAGGACGGCCCAAAACCGTTTTGTCTTGTACGCCGGTGGCGTGAAGAGTCTCAACGTTACCACCGTGCAGTCAAAAGACCGGCTTGCCGGCCCGCTCTCCTGATATGCTTTCATTATTCAAAATATCAACCTGCTCGTTTCGTGGACATTATGCGAATCAAAGCTCTGCGTGTAGTTGGTAGCACGTTGTTTCTACTGGCATGTTCTATCTTGTCGTTCTCCCGCACTGCATCCGGTCAGGCCGGCCATCAACTTGATGAGATCGTCAGCGCTTATCGCAAAACCATCGTGCTCATGGAGGGCCAAGCCAGCCTTGATCCTGTGAACCGTGAGCGTGTCTCGACGGTCGGGAAATTGCTGTTCGAGCAAAACCAGGAACGCCTGTCGGCCCTCAGCTCAGACCTGTCAAGGGACTTAGTCAATGGCTCCTCTCCCAAGGTTGAGGCATTTCTGGACGCGGTGGAAAAAAATCAGGAGTATCACGACGCCGACAAGCTGGTCTTCCGTGACGTATTTGAAGACCTGTCGGACGCGACGCGGAAGCCGGGTTCCGCGCCGGCCCTTGTTGCCCGTTTAGAAAAGAGAATTGCCGAAGACATTGCCGCGCTCGACCAGATTCAAGCGCTCTACCAAAAAGAACTGGCCCAGGTCTTCGGAAATTTCCAAAAACGCGGGATGCCCGTCCGGAGGGAAGCCTGGGAGCGTTACCTGGCTTTTTTGAAGCAGAAGTATCGGCGCGAAGAGATTCTGAAGGAATACGAAGAAGCGCTGCCCGCTTCCGAAAGCCGTGGCACAGGGAAAAAGAAAAACATCCATGGTGAGATTTTTGGCACAGAACTCCCTCCGAAGACTTTGTTGCTGACCTTCGACGATGGTCCGCACCCGCGTTACACTGCGCGCGTCCTCGAAATTCTGGCGAAGTATCACATTCAGGCTGTCTTTTTTCAGGTCGGACGCAATCTGGGGACTATCAGCAGCAAGGGCGAGATTAAGCTTATTCCAGCTGCGGACGTAAGTTATCGCATTCTGGAGGCCGGCTCCTCACTCGGCAATCACAGCTACACGCACGCGTTGTTGCCCAAGCTTGATGAAGCTGGCTATTCCAGCGAAATCGAATCCACTAACAAGATTCTGAAATATATCCTGAAGGCGGATCCGGCCCTGTTTCGTCCGCCGTACGGCGCCCGCAACGAGGGAATTCTGACGTTCGCACAATCACAAAAGCTGAAATCGATGCTATGGAACATCGA
>Ga0210400_10004700_pt1 | contig 11756 bp, 7 predicted proteins | sample IncBWH26MmetaG_FD_155456 | JGI IMG/M metagenome (GOLD analysis project Ga0210400, IMG submission 155456) | Forest soil microbial communities from Barre Woods Harvard Forest LTER site, Petersham, Massachusetts, United States - Inc-BW-H-26-M | ecosystem: Environmental > Terrestrial > Soil >...
CGAGTTCGTCGCCGCCAATTTTTTTATGCAACGTATGCTCAACAACTATCGCGGTGATCTGAGCGTCGCCGCGCTGCCCCAGGAACTCACGAACGCGGCCAGCAGAACGGTTACATTCCTGCAGACTCAATCGGCTCGCGTAAGCATTCGCAACCTGGAATCGAGTTCCAGTGGGCTATCGATGGAAGTGTTTGTCGAAAATTTGAGCGGGCACAAGCTTCCCACCGCCTACCCGTCGCGCCGGGTATGGCTACACGTCGCGGTCCGCGACAGAAAAGGGCGAGCTGTTTTTGAATCGGGAGCACTTAATCCCGACGGTTCGATCAAGGGAAATCGCAACGATAACGACCCGTTGCAGTTTGAGCCGCACTATCAGGAGATCACAAGCCCCGAACAAGTCCAGATCTACGAGTCAATCATGAAAGATTCGACAGGTCGCGTGACCACCGGCCTGCTTTCCGCCATCGGATACTTGAAAGACAATCGCCTTCTGCCGTTGGGATTCACTAAGCAGAATGCCGAGAAAGATATTGCGGTGATTGGCGAGGCTGCTAACGACCCCAACTTCACCGGCAAAGGCAGTGTCGTCCGCTACTCGGTCTCAACCGGAGGCGCTGCAGGCCCCTTCCATATCCAGGCCGAACTCTGGTATCAACCCATCGGCTTCCGCTGGGCTCACAACCTCGCTCCGTATAGCGCAGAGGAGCCACAGCGCTTCCTGAAGTACTACAAATCAATGTCGTCTGGCACAGCTGTGGTACTGGCCGGGGCAGAAGCGACACACTAGGATTGCCGGGGAAGCTCTCATGTACTATCCCTTGCCCCCGGTCGCCCTAGCGGAAGCGCTTTGCGAAAGAAGCTGCGCCAATGCGCTGCGAAGGCTCATGTCCGGCTTTGTGGGAATAAATCCGGTGGAATTTTCCCTACTGAGAAATCGTAACGGCTTAAAGAAAAAAGCCCTCCCTTTGAAGTCGACACTGAGAGTAGTGATTCGCCAGACTCCAGGGCTTACCTGGCTTTGCACCACCTCGAAGCGGCCGCCTTTAGACAACCGCCCCACGATGCCCCAGCCAAAATTCACATCCTTGAACAGCTCTGCCTGAACAGCGGCTATCCGCTCCTGCTTCGGATCAATCCATAGAAGGCCACGCGTGCCCTTAAACAGCTGAGCCTCCCGGCTCCTGGGAGAGAATTTTGGGTCGGGCGAGAAGGTGAACTTGAGCCTGCCGTCAGGCTCTACGCTGGAGAATTCCACCAGGAAAGCGTCCGGCACAGTGGCAACCATAAGCTCCCTGCGTCTGGTTTCGCGGCGTTGGCTGGCAACTTCGTCCCGCAACGCTTCAGGATCATTCAGCAGCCTGGCGATGCGCTGCTGCTGTTTTTTCTCCTGGTCGGGCGACAGAGGCCGGTCGTTCAGGGCGACAATCCGATCCACGCGTCCTTCTTTCGTTTCGATAACTGCGCGGGTCTCCGAGCCCCATTCGAGTTGCTCCCGTTCGAAGAACTGAAACTGATGCGGATGCTCCATGGCTTCTTTTTCGTGTTGCGAGCAACGGCGGAGCAGGGCCGCATAGTCAGGCTGCTGCGCGCCGGCCTGCCTGAGCAGGATAACGACCACAACCAGCAGAAGGGCCTTCTTCATGGCGCCCAGCATAAATAGCCTTGATTCAGGGAGAACATGATTGCGGTCACAGAGGATTAGGAGGTACAGATCTGTAGTTTGAGTTGTAAGGAGACGATCATGGCAACCGCAGCTATTACAATTCGCTGTGCTCATCCAAGGCCGTTCCGGCCAGCGGCACGCTCGAGAACGAGGAATGTCGATTTTCAGGTGCGAGTGGCTGCGAATAGTCCGAGGGTTTTTCCGGCAAACTGTTTTAGGAGAGAGCGGCCTTTGGCCCAGCCTGCTTTGAACTGAGACGTTGAGACAGACCGCATTTTTATTGGGGGAAATGCACTTTGAGCCTGGGCCTGGTCTCGGTCAGGATGCTTCGGCTTTCTTCTGGTTTGTTTGGGCTTGGCCGCTTCTGGCTGAGTTTCTTCCGTGGGTTTCGGCGGCTGGCTTTTACCTGGGGCTGGCGCAGCCTTCGCCTGATCTGGGCGGCCCATCTGTTGGTCTCCATCCTTGTGCGTGGGCAGATAACGCTCCCAGGCGTCGGCGAAGTCGGCTTGCTGGTAGCCTCGGGCTTTCCTTGATCCCCTTCTTTGACTGCGACTGGAGATATTGAAGGGCTTGCGCAGCAAGGTGGACAGGGCTTGCGCGGTCATCGGCTGGCCTTTGCTCCATTCGTTCCAGGTGCGGTGATCAAGACTGTGGAGGTATTCGAGTATTTCAGCAGTGAAGATGCGCTCCGGGTGGTGGTGGTGGGCGAAGGCGTCGCGCACGTCGGAGAGCAGTTGGACGGACGAGGCTTCCTTTTCGGCCTGTTCACGAAAAATATTCAGAAGAGCGACGCGGGCTTTTTGCAGCCAGTGCCCGCCGATGGTTTCCGCCAGACCGAGCAGAGCCTGGGCGGAATCCTGCTGGTGGGGCGAGAGGCCCAGGAGCGACTTCCCGTGGTCCGTATCAATGGTGTTGTTGCGGACCTCGAGCAGATGGTCCCTGGCCCAGTCCTCCATCCAGGAGGTGAAGGGACGGGTGATGTCCTGGTGCAAGAGCGCGACGACCGGGCTGACGATCTGGTGGGGCTTGCGGCGCTGGAGAACGATAGGAATGGAGCGCTGGGCGAGGGTGGGCGGCAAGGAGGACATACCGGCGAAGGCCTTGGGACAGAAGACCTCGACCTCGCGGGTGCAGAAGCCACTTCGGGAGCTGCCTTCCATGAGGCTGAAGGGCTGGAAGTTCCGGCAGCCGGTAAGGAGAAATCCGGTGATCTGTTGCTTGTCGCTGCCCCGGAAGGTGGTGTGCCAGTTATCGAGAAGGACGGTAGGGCGGTCGGCGATGATCTTGCGCGTGAGGGTGGAGGACGGAACACCGGAGGCCCACCAGGGTTGGGCACAGAGGCCCCGGAGCACACCCAGGCAGACGGATTTTCCGGATTCTTCAACGGGGGAGAAGATGTTGAGATAGGGCGTGGTCGAAGACGCCCGGTAGCAGTAGGTATGAAGGATCCAGAGAGCGAGGATGGCGCGCTGATCATCGGAGCAGACCAGGAACGCAGAGATGAGCTTCTCCAGCTTCTCCAGCTGTTGGGCGGGGCTTGAGATCGGGTGATCGGGGGATCCGGTGATCGGGTGATCGGAAGACTTGGGAATCGGGGGATCTGGTGAACCGGTGATCTGTAGATCGGGAGACTGGGACATCGGGGGACCGGAAGGACTTGTGTCTTGTACTTCCTTTGTTTCCTTTGTTTCCTTTGTTTCGTCTGCAGTCGGGAGCACATTGGTGGTGGAAACCGAGGAAGGCTGAATCGGTTCGATGATCTGGCTGACGGATGATGTATCAGCAGGAGCTTCAGAAACCTGCGATTTTACATTTGAGGATTGCGCGCCGCCAGCGATGCCGGTAGCAGGCCGGTCTGCGAAATCGTCATAGGGCGTGTACCAGGACTCAGGGACGTGGCCATAGGCCCTGGGCAAGAAGCACCACGAGCCGTCACGCTTCTGAACCACACGGTGCGACTCGACATAGGCGCCAGGCAGCTCAGGCTGACCATTCGGAAGCGTATAAACGGCCACAAACGTCTGGGGGCCAATTTGCGCATTGGCGATGGGCCGGGACAGGTCTTGTATTCGGGCCTCATCTGCGGAAAAGAGACGGTCCTCAGGTTCGGCATTGGGAGACTCGGGCCGGTAGTCATCCTTGGTGATGACGACGTAGGGCTTGCCGATGAGTTCTTCATTGATAAGCAGCTTCCCTTCCGGGGACCGGCGCAGGTGATGACGACGGGAGCCGCCGTTATGTTGGGTCTGGACCAATGTCCAGGTCCACCTCTTGGGATTGCCAGAATCGCCGGATTCCACATCGCTCCTGGGTTGAGAGTTGGGTTGGCCGTCGCGCAGGCGTTCCCACCAAGGCTTATCGGTGACCGAGGGTGGAAGCGGGGGCGTGGGGCAATATCGGGTCACGCTGCCGGCGGGATTTTTCTGTTGGATGAACATGGGTGCCTTGGTGGGGCGCATGGGACTCCTTTAGCTGCTGGGTAGCAGTTAGCAATTAGCAAATAGCAATTGGCAATTGGCCGGAAACCTGGCCCAGAGTTGAACCTTTACCACTGATTTTCACTTAGGCCACTGATCGGAAGGGCGGCAATTGGCAAATAGTAATTGGCAATTGGCCAGAACCTTGACCTTGTTGATCGGGAAGCTTTCCGGTAATTTTTGGGCGTGGCTCCGCCAAAGAGATTGGGATGACCACGAGAGTTAACGTCTTCGCGGAAGACGCGGAATTTAAGCCCCTTCCCCTTCGTCGAACCAGACCCTTCGCTACCGCTCAGGGTTTCGCCTGCCGGCTCCCCCCTTCGACAAGCTCAGGGTCACGCCGGCAAAACGGCTCAAGTTAACGTCTTCGCGGAAGACGCGGAATTTAAGACCCTTCCCCTTCGGCGAACCAGACCCTTCGCTGCCGCTCAGGGTTTCGCCTGCCGGCTCCACCCCTTCGACAAGCTCAGGGTCACGCCGGCAAAACGGCTCAAGTTAACGTCTTCGCGGAAGACGCGGAATTGCACGGCACAGAATTGACTACTTTAGAAATACTACAAAAGATGTTCTATTTTGTCAAGCGTTCAGGCGAGACCCAAGACCTTTGAAACACAGAGGAACCGGGAGCTGCGCGATAGTTCGAACTTAAAAGGGAAGTGCGGCCGCTGCGAATAGCAATTAGCAATTAGCAATTAGCAAATGGCAATTAGCAACTAGCCGGAGCAAGGCCGTTGGCCGCGAAATTGATCTGCGCGAATTCACGCGATAGAGCGCGAATTAGGCCGTTTTGGGAAATAGTGTAGCCGACTCTTTTTGTACCAGTGCTAAAAAAAGCTGTGGGCAGTCACCAGAATAATGGACTTTGTTTGGCTACAATATTTGCTGATTCTCTTGCTACATGTCAGTGGTCCTGCTCCCATCCCGGCAGGACCACGGCTGGCGGTGAAAGGGCAGTCGACGCCCTTGACGGGACCAGCTACGCGCGTAGAGCCTATGTCCATTTGTTTCGTGCCACGCGGACAAATCATTCTGTCTTGGGCGTCAGTGATTTCAAATAGGTGACCAGTTGCCAGAGCTGGGGATCCGGCAGGCGCGACCACGAGGGCATGCCTCGGCGCGGGTTGCCGTTGACCAGCAGCCAATGCAGATCGCCCTCGGTTGCTTCCTGCTGCACCCGTGAACTGCGGAGGGGCGGACGCTTCCTTGTGCCCTCGGCATCTCTGCCATGACAAGGGGCGCAGTGATCGACATAAAGCAGTTGGCCCGCCTCAACCGGTTCCGCCCCATTCCGGAACGGATTCACCTTCTGATGCTCCCCGGAAGGAACTTTGGACAGCCAATCGCCTCCGGCCACGCCCATCAAGACCAGGAGCGAAAGCAACCCAAAGATCAGCACTGGCAATCGGCGTTTCATCGCCCCTCCTGGTTCTTATGTAAAGAGTCCTTATGCGAGAAGCCCATACGGCTCAACACCTGGTCCACCTCATAGGAAACGCCGAAGCGGAAGAGGCGGGGAAGGCTGTAGTCATTCAGCCCAAACTGGGGTGAAAAGCTCAGAGTGGCCCCAAAAGGCGATCTCCAGTTCATGGTGGGTCCCAGATACTGTGACGTGTTGTGCAGTCCAGCCGTATAACGGGTTCCTAGCCCGCCATTCATCTCGATGCCGGCTGCAAATTTTTCCGCGCAAAACGCGCACGGCCGGGAGCTTGCCAGCAGCTTGAGCGGGCGGCTTGCGGCGACGGCATAGCCAAATTCCCACGGGGAGTTGATGAGGTTCTTTTCGAAGATCAGGTTTTCGCTGATGTTCCAGCCCCGGAAGTTGCTGCCCAGGATCAATTTGAGCTCCACTTCTCGTTTCTTTTCTTTTCTGGTTTCGGAATTGCGGTCCAGGAAATCGGCGGCGCCGTCGTGTCCCACTACCTCCCTCATGCTCTTGTCCGCACCGTTGATGTTTTCAAATTCCACGTAGATCACAGGGTTGATCCAGTGCTGGCGGGAAAGAGGATAAAAACGATTCTCCAGGCGATAGCCGGTAAAAATGGTGCTGTCATTTGGAATGCTCACGCCATCGAGGTACAACTCTGTTGTCCACCATCCGGTGACGCCATATTCGAGTTCGACTGAGCTGCCCCAGAAACGGTTTCCCGCGGAGGGCTTCCCGGTAACATTCAACATGGCAATTTCCAGGTTTCCCGGCTCTTCCATCTCGTGAGTGTAGGTGACAAAGTAAGGCCGCTCCTGGCCCACACACACCGGACCCAGGACGAGAACCAGCAGGACAAAAAGACCGGCAGACCACGAAATGCGTCGGGGCATGTCCGCTTTGGTTAATCTCCTGGCCAAGAGAAGAATCGGCGCCGGGAGCAAGGCCTGTTCTTTGCGCCCCGAAGGGAAGTTGAAATTGAAATTGAATTTCATTTTCATTTGGAAATTGAAATTGAAATTCATTTTCAATTAGATGTCAAGGCCAAATACGCGGATATTTTCTCGTTTGTCAGATGTTGTTGATTCCTAATGCATGTTGGCCCCCAATGCGGCTTCGGGATGAAACGCAAGACCTTTGAAACACGCGCAGTAGGCCGCAACCAAAAGCAAAACCCACCACGGAGACACTGAGACACTGAGAAAGCACGGAGAAAACCGAGAACCGGTTTCACCGCGGAGACGCGGAGGCGCGGAGGAAGCATCGGTAACAGGGAGGGGGCAATGTACTTCTGTCGCGGAAAACGTGCATGGGTTCTTAATGAAGCGCGAACCTTCTTAGCGCCTTTCGGGACGAGTGAACTTTTTCCTTCGGCTCACAGGTTCGCCTCTAGGACAGGCCCTTCGGCTCGCCCGGCTCACCTCGAAGATAGGCTCGGCAATCTCCAAATGGATACACGATTACCAAAATGCCAGAAGCTCATGACCTGGAGAATTACCCTCCTTATATTAAGAGGGAAATTCAGTATTAAGAGGGGAATCCAGTCTCTGGTACCGAGCTTGGACAACTCATCACCTACGCTGCGTTTCCAAACGTAAATAGCGAAAGGGGGTAGATCTAGACAAGTGCCACTATTCCTGGCGGCTCGGCAGAGAACGTTGCAGGACCTGGTCGCACAACATCATGACTTGGTCAATGAAGAGGCCTGAGGCCTCACCGGTTGAGGAACTATCGGCGCCGGCATTCGCTCCTGAAACAACATTTTGATGATTCACGCTGGTCTCCAATTCGACTGTGTGTAGTGCAATCCAGTCGCCATCTACAATTCGCTCTTAAAGTGTTGAATCATCGAAGCCCGCTCCGGGGAGAACTTCTTCGTCTGTCTCGAGTCCAGACGCGTTCATCCGCAGTCTGGATTCCGGACACCAAGCGGGTGCCCGCCAGCCGATGAAGTACTGTTTCTTCAAGCACTTACCTTGTTACGCGCTGTGGTATGGCAAATGCTTTAGTAGCAAGACATGCGACGTACACTCAATTCCCTCCAAGCTCTGACAGTACTCTCAGTACTCATTACAGCCGCCGTGCCTTCTGCTGCCCAGCTGCAATCCCACAGCGCGCAGATAACCATAGTAGCGAGAATGCCCGAAACACTCGGTCTGGCCGTAAATAGCAGTGCCCCTTTGAGTACAGCTGTAACAGTGAATAACCCCGATAGCAGAACGCTGGCGACAGGCGTGACCACCACCTGGAATCTGGAGAGAGGCCGGGCCCAGGTTGCTACGTGGGCGGACATTGACCGCAAGATTGCTCCTGTTCAAGTTGCCCTGGCTACCGGGATCGACGTGAGCCCGTTCACCGGCGCATCAGCAGAGCCTCGCCTTCCTTATAAGTTAACTCTTCCCCGAGCGACTTCAAGTACCGAGCTCGATGCAACGAGCCTGGGCGCTTCCAATCTTCTTGGAGCCAAAACCATTAGCCTCTCGGACTCAAGCGGAACATCGGAACTCCAAGCGGCATCGAAAGACGCTTATGCCGGAACGATAAAGATCACAGTTCAAGCCGTACTGTAAGCGCGTGTTTGACGCGCTGCCGAAGCAGTTTTTTTTAGCGCAGACAGCGCACCGGCGGACGCCAATTGGATCGCAAAGTGGAACCGGACCATGTGCTGTTTGATCCGAAGGAGTAATCTTTACAGGTGGGGTTTTAATGCTCAAGGCGAGGTTACACTATGCAAAACCCAAGGACATCGCCGGCTGCCACGCAGAACCGGTTGCTGGCATCGCTGCCGAGCGAAGACTACGCGCGACTTAGCCCGCATCTCGTACCCGTTACACTGCAATACAAGCGCTCGCTTTACCAGTCCAACGAGCCCATCGAATACATCTATTTCGTTGAGACCGGCGTCGCCTCACTCGTCAACACCATGAGGAACGGCGATGCGGCCGAAGTCGGCACGATTGGCAACGAAGGCATGGTTGGGTTGCCGGTAGTGCTTGGAGACAAACGGTCGCCCACTGCCGTCTACATGCAGGTTGCCGGAACTGGCATCAAGATACAAGCGGACGTTTTTAAAGAAGAAATGCAACGGAGCGTCTCTCTGCGAAGGGTCATGCTCCACTATGCTCATGCGTTTTTCAACCAGGTCGCGCAATCAGCCGCCTGCAATACCTTTCATTCACTGGAACAGCGTTGTTGCCGGTGGCTCCTGATGACGCAGGACCGCATGCACGGGAATGAGTTTCAGCTCACGCATGAATTCCTCGCCATGATGCTTGGCGTGCGACGAACAGGGGTCACACTAGCGGCCGGCGCGCTGCAACGGGCCGGGCTTATCCACTACACTCGCGGCCATGTGACCATCCTCAATCAGCGGGGCCTGCTGAAGCGCTCCTGTGAATGTTATGGCATCACCAAGAGGGAGTTTGATCGTCTGCTGGGCGGACCAGACCTGAATGCCAACGAGCAATTGCCCGAAGCGCGGTCTGCACAAGGGATTTCGGCCCTTCGGGTCTCAGCCCACTAGGAGTGGTTCGAGGTTGCCTTACCCATTGCCGTAGTGTGCGGATCACTGAAGCCCTCACCAAAGGATCAGGGAGTCAAGCGGTCCATGTCCCTGGGGAACAGCGTTGTCTCGCGCAGGTTTGAAACGCCTAAGAGTTGCATTAAGAAGCGCTCTAGGCCGATGGCGAAACCTCCGTGGGGCGGCATGCCAAAGCGGAATGTTTCAAGGTAGCCTTCGAAAGGTTCCAGAGGAAGTCCTCTCTGCTGGAGGGCCTGTACATAATCTTCGTAGCGATGTAATCGTTGCCCGCCGGTGACGAGCTCGATCCCTCGGAACAAGAGGTCAAACCCATTGGCATACCTTGGATCGGCAGGATTCGGATGGGTATAGAAGGGCCTTTTCGCCATTGGGTACCCGGTAACGAAAAGATAATCCGACTGATACTCCTGCAACGCCCACTCGCCGAGCCAGCGTTCATGCTGCGGACTCAGGTCCGGTTCATGGCTGCAGTCTTCTCCGTAGCGTTCAAGAATCACTTTCTGTGCATCGGGGAAGTAGATGCTGGGAAATTTTTCCGGCGCCAGCGGCATACGTACCTTCAACTGCTCTAGCTCACGCTGATTGTGGGTCTGCAGATATTTCAGCATAGCCCGAATCAGGCCGCCCAGGACTTCCATGACGTCGCGGTGGTCCCGAATGAATCCGAATTCCACGTCCAGGCTCACATACTCGTTCAGGTGCCTGGCGGTGGAGTGCGGCTCAGCGCGAAACACCGGCGCAACTTCGAACACCCGCTCGAATACCCCGACCATGATTTGCTTATAGAACTGCGGACTCTGCGCAAGGAAGGCTTTGCGATGGAAATAATCAAGGGCAAAAACATTGGCCCCGCTCTCCGTGGCCGAGGCAACAATCTTGGGAGTCGTGACCTCAGTAAAACCATTCTCATTCAGATGAGAGCGAAAGGCAGCCATAAGGGCCGCAGAGAGAGCGAATGTGGCCTTTCGATCCGGGTGGCGCAGGCCAAAGGTCGCGTTGTCCAGAAACGTGTCCAGGTTTACGTTGAACACGGCCTTGTTGATCGGGAAAGGGACCGCTTCGGTGACCGGCGAGATGATCGTAATGACCGGTTGATGGATCTCGTAGCCGCTGGCTGCATTCTTCTCGGCAACTACTAACCCCTCGACCTGCAGTACGCTTTCGTCCTGGATGGCAGCCAGTGAATCGAGCTGGTCTTTTTCCACTACGATCTGGGCGATTCCACTGGCGTCCCGCAAGAGAAGGAAGCCGAATTTACTCAGGCGCCGGAAGTTGTGCATCCAGCCGGCGATCAGGACCTTTTCCCCGACACGCGGGCCGAGGTTTGCTATAAGAGTACGTTCCATGTGCGTTTGAAAGACCCCTCGCCCCATGCCCCGAACCTGCTGGCGGCTGTGAGCAGTTGTGTGCGTGAATTTCTATCCTAGCATGGCCGCCGGATTTCAATCGAAAGTGTGGGCAGAGCGGGGCTAGAGCAGCAGCCGAATTGGGGGTGTCTTATTACTTCATCGTCTCGATTGAACGGAGGCGTGTTATATGAAAAACATGGACTGGCTTGCTCTGCGAGCAGAATTGAACAGGTTGTGATCAGATACAAAAAACCGGCGATGGCCTGCGCCATCGCCGGTTTAGCTAAAGCTTCAAGTAGAGTTATTTGAAGGCCGCAAAAGACTGCGAGAACTGGAAGTTGTTCTGCGCGATCCCGCTGCATGTGGCTGAGGCGAAGCCGCTGCCCGGACAGCCTCCGTTATCGCGCCCCAACGACCAGAAGGCCAGGCGCGTGAGGAAAGAGTTTGCCCCGGCAAAGTTCAAGACTGTGTTGGTATCGGGTAGCTTGAAAATCTCCGTATTGGTGTCGTTGACGCCGATCATCACCGTCAGGCCAATATGGGAGGTCAATCCTGCCGATACAACCTGGTTGTGCGTGGCCGTGGCGGCATTGATTGCATTCTGCCCCATATTCGGATTGCTGCAGCTGGGAGCGCTGCCGTCGGCGCTGCATCCGAAATCCATGGCCATCACATTGATCACGTCCGGATTGAAGCCGTCTTTGTGGGCCTCGTTCAGGACTGCAAGACCCGTGTTGATCAGGCCGGTTGGCAGTACGGGCAGCGTGAATGAGACAACCACGCCGGAGTTTGCCGCCTTGATCCCTTTGAGGGCCTGAATCAACGGTGGCAATCCAGGGCCATCACCGAGAGTGTCGCTGGCCTCCATATCGAAATCGAGCATCTTGACGTTATAGCGGTTGATCACTCCCTGCAAGCTGGCCTGCAGCCCGTTGGCGTCGGTGCATTGGCCGGTAATCGAGCCCAGGGCGCCGCCGAACGAAATGATGACCTGCGTGCCGTTGCTTTGCAGTTGCTGCACGATGGTCTGCATGCTGGTTCCGTTGGAGAGGTTATCCGTTGGCAGAGTGCCGCCAAGCCCGCCCCATCCGAAATTGCAGCCACCGCCGCTGTTGACCAGGAACGCCAGCGTGATTCCGCTTAAGCCGGCAGACTTTGCGTTGGCGACTACGCCCTGCCCGCTCGCAGTCAGGCTCTGGTCGTTATAGGGAGCAAAGAGTCTTGCGCCCGGCGGTAACGGCGTGGGCGTTGGTGTCGGATTCGGATTTGGCGTTGGAGTCGGTGTCGGTGGCGGATTACCTCC
>Ga0210400_10004701_pt1 | contig 11754 bp, 8 predicted proteins | sample IncBWH26MmetaG_FD_155456 | JGI IMG/M metagenome (GOLD analysis project Ga0210400, IMG submission 155456) | Forest soil microbial communities from Barre Woods Harvard Forest LTER site, Petersham, Massachusetts, United States - Inc-BW-H-26-M | ecosystem: Environmental > Terrestrial > Soil >...
ACCGGAGGGCGTAGGCGATGGTGCCGCGCTGTTGGTACACGTTGACGCGGAATCGACCGATCCCCGGCACGCCGATGGCGAAGTCGGCCTCCTTGTTCTCCGCGAACTCCTTCACCTGGCGCGGCGACATGACCTGCTCGGCCAGTGACTTGAGGTCTTCCGGGCGCATCGCCGCATGTTGGAGCGCCTCCAGCTCGCCCTGCACGCGCAACGTCGGCGGGCGGCCGACCTTGAGGTGCAGGTCAGACGCGTTCTGCTTGATCATTTCCTGCAGAATCGCCTTGAAGTTGAACTGCGCCGGCGCCCCCGACGCGGCAGGCGTGGCCGGGGCCGTGGAGGTGTCGCCGGGCGCGGTGGTCGCGGGGTTAGCCATTGGGGGCGATCCGGAAAAGCACCTGCCCGTATTCCACAGGGTGTGCGTCCTGCACGAGAATTTCCTTTACCACGCCAGCGTACTCCGATTCGATCTCGTTCATGATCTTCATGGCCTCGATGATGCAGACCATCTGTCCGCGCTGGATCCGTTGGCCCTCGGCCACGTACGCCTTGGCGCCTGGCTCCGGCGCGGCGTAGAACGTGCCCACCATCGGGGACTTGATCTCCAGCAACTTGGGTTTGGGCGCGTCGGTTTTCGATTCGCCGTCAGAGACCACCGCGACGCCATCGCTCGGCGTGAGCCGTGCAACGGGGAGTTGTCCGGGCGCCGCCGGCGGTGCCGCCACGAGCATCGGGCTCGACACAGCTGTTTGCACCGCCCCCCGTTGGGAGGGCGATTTGGACAGCCGGATCTTCATCCCTTTATCTGACGATATTTCGATCGAATCGACACTCGATCCGTCGAGCAGCTCGATCAGCTTTTTGACGTAGCGGAGATCGATCATAGAAGTGTCAGGGGTCGTCATCATGCGACTTCGAGCAGGTCGCGCGTGAAGTGCGTCAACACAGCCGGGCCGGCCGCGCCGAGGTGCACATCGTCTTCAATGCGCACGCCGCCCCACCCAGGCCGGTAGATCCCCGGCTCGATGGTAACGACCGCGCCGACTGCCAGGACGCCGTCGGCGGTGCGCGCCAACCGCGGCGCCTCGTGGACCTCGAGCCCCAGCCCATGTCCCAGGCTGTGCCCGAACGCTTCCCCGTAGCCGCGCCGCTCAATGTAGTCGCGCGCCAGCGCATCGGCATCCTTGCCACGCAGACCGGCCCGCACATTCGCCGACGCCGTCGCGTTGGCCGACTGCACGATCTCGTAGACCTCGCGTTGCTGCCCATCGGCCGTGCCCACGACGATCGTGCGCGTCACATCCGCGCAGTACCCGCGCGTCGCGGCGCCAAAGTCCAGCAGCAAGAAATCGCCGCGGACGATCGCCTTGGGCGACGAGCCGGCATGCGGCAACGCCGACCGCGCCCCCGATGCGACGATCGACGGAAACGGAAAGGCCTCCGACCCTTCGTCGCGGAGCGCCCGTTCGAGTACGCCGGCAACCTCCAGCTCGGTCATCCCCACCCGCACCGCGGGCAGCGTGCGCTCGAGCGCGCGCGTCGCGACGCCCGCCGCATCGGTGATCGCCGCGACCTCGTCGGGGTCCTTGCGCTCGCGCAGGCCCTCGACGACATCGACGCTCGGCCGCCATTGCCAGCGCGCCCCGGCGTCGAGCAGACGCTGGAAGTCCCGGTGCAGCAGATGCGCCGACTCGAACCCCGCGACCTCGACGTACGCGTAATCGGGCAGCGCCTGCCAGAGACCCGTCCACAGGCTTTGCGGCTCGATGAGAATGCGGGCGATGTCGCCCACTTCGTCGGCGACCTGCGTCTGATAGCGAAAGTCGGTCACGAACACCACGTCGCCCCGCACCGTCACGAACACCAGCGCGCTCGATCCGGAGAATCCCGTCAGATACCGGATGTTGGGCGGACTATTCAACAAGACGCCGTCGAGCTGCAGGGTCTCGAGCGCGGCGCACAGCGCGGCAAGACGATCGGCCCGCCGGTCACGCATTGAGCGATGCCACCAGTCCGCGGAGCGCGAGATCATAGCCCGCGGCGCCAAAGCCGCAGATCACGGCGCGGGCCGCCGGGGCGAGCATGGAGGTGCGGCGTTCGGGCTCACGTGCAAAGATGTTGGTGAGGTGCACCTCGACAAAGGGCAGCGCGACCGCGGTCAGCGCGTCGCGGATGGCGAGGCTCGTGTGGCTGTAGGCGCCGGCGTTGACCAGGGCCCCGGCGGCGCGGCCGCGAAGCCCGTGGATGGCGTCGATGAGCGCGCCCTCGCCGTTGTGTTGGGCGAAATCGATGTCGACGCCGAGCTCCGCGCCTGTGGCCACGAGCCGGCGCTCAATGTCGGCCAGGGTGACGGTGCCGTAGATCGCCGGTTCTCGAGTGCCGAGGAGATTCAGGCTGGGGCCGTTGAGAACTGCGATTCTCACTTCTTTTTCAGCCCCGACAGCCAACTGCTGAACTGCTCGGTCTCAGCGGCCGGCTCGGCCGGCGCGGGGTGCTCCGTGGGGCCGTCGTTGGTCGTGTCCGCGCGAGCGGTATCCTTACTCGCCGACTCCCCGTTGGCGAACGGGTCGTAGCCAAAGAACTGATCAAACGAAAAAGCGCCGGGCTCGCGGCGTGTGCCGGAGGTGGGCGACGCTGGCGCCGCCGGCGGGGATTCGCGGAACACGCTGTCGAGCGAGAGCTCCGTCGACGCGCGGCGCACGCCGGGTTTCTGCGGCTCGGCCACGCTGTCGCCGCCAAATGCCGTCGACAGCGTCTCGGCCGCTGCCTCGTCGCTCGGCGCGACATGGGCATTGGGAAAGAGCCCATTCACGGACCCCGTCGACGGCGGCGCAGGCGCTGGTTCCGGGGGGTCGAATGCAAAAGACTCCGCGTCCCCCGATGTTGGGAGACCAAACTCGTCCACGTCATCACGCCGGCGCGAGATCAGCGACTCGCCGCCATACTCGGGTTCAGCCAGGGGGCTGGGGTTGGCGCCAAAGCCGCTGCCCAGGTCCGGGCTGCCGTATGCGTCTTCGGCGTACGACCCCTGATCGTACAGCCCGGACCGAATACCAAACCCGCCGGTTGGCAACTCGGGCGGGCGTGGGGCGCGGGCTGACGGCTCATCGGCAATCGGCTGAGCCGCCTCGACGGGCTTGGGCCCGGCTGCAGGTGGCTCGGTTGCAGCTGGTTCTGCCGGAGTCGTCCCGACCGGAGCCGGATTGGCCGGCGGCGCCGCGACGACGGTCGCCGTCGTCTCTACCGACGGGACGGCCGGCGGGGCGTCCGTCTCTTCGTGCAACGCCTCTGCCACCGTCTCTGCCGGCGCCGCGACCTCTGGCTCGACGGCGGGAGCGCTCTCGGCAACCACCTCTATCTCGGCCGCCGCCGGCTCCTCGTAGAAGTCCGGCTCCGACGCCGGCATGGCCCGATCCGCATGCCGCGTCACCACTCGACGCGCGGCAAGATCACCAAAGAACGCCCGGATCGACCGCACGGTCGGCGCATTGCGTCGCTGCGTCGCCGCCTCGATCACCGAGTCCGATACCCCGCCCGCCGCGCTGAAGCTCGAACGCGACCCGCTCTCCAACTGCGCAACCCGCTCACGCAACGTGTCGTCATCGGGCGACTGCACGAGCAGTTGCCGATAGACCTCGAGGGCTTCGTCGCGAAACCCTTGCTGCAAATACAGCTCGGCCATCGTCTCGGTGACAAATGCGGCCGGCGTGTCCCCAGCCCCGCTCTCGGCGGTCACCGCCACCGTCGGATCGGACTCGCGCTGCCGCCGCACGGGCGGCACGAACTCCATCACCTCGAGGCCAAGACCCTGATCGGCAGGCGGCGCGTCGGCCGGCGCCGTGTCACCCATCGACGCGGTATACCCGTCGCCATAGAACCCATCGATGTCCGCGCCAACTGAGTCGGCGCCAACCGACTCGGCAAACGGGTCGCCTGCATCCACGTGCGACGCGGGTGCGGGCGCGGGCGTCGCTGGCACCTCGGCTTCGGTCTCGAGCCACGACGCGGTGCCTTCCGTGATCCGCTGCGCCGATTCCGCCAGCGCGGCCGGCAACTCGAGCGTCCGCTCGGGATTGATCTCGTGCCAACCTCCCCCTGCGAGATCGTCCAAGACCGACCCTCCCCCGGCCCCAGTCACGGGCGCGGGTGGCGGCGCATCCGCGACTCCGTCGAGGCTCGAGAGCTGGGCCGCGATCTCCTCATTCCGCGGGTCGGCGTCGAGCACGCGGCGATACCACGCCCGCGCCGAGGCGATCTCGCCGCCGGCGCGGGAAATGTCCCCGAGATGGCGGAGGGCGATTAGATTTTCGGGATCGAGTTGCAACGCGGACTCGAACACTCCCCGTGCCTCGTCGAGCTCGCCAGCCTCAAAGAGCGCTTGTCCGAACACGATGTGGCCGCTCATGTGTCCGGGCTGTTGCGGCACGTACGTCCGGCAAATCGAAATGGCCTGCGTCAGGTCACCGGCTTTCCGATACTCGTTGGCAAGGGGCGCGAAGTAGCGGCGGGGGTTCTCGTTGAACTTCTTTTCGAGTTCCTCGATCCGGGCGGAGCTGGCCATCTGGTGCCCTCGGGTGTGCCGCCCGCGGGGCGACAGGGACGGGAGAAGATATACCTTGCAGACGAGCGAAGTCAATCAGAAGTGACACTCTCTCTTGACCTTAGGTGCCGTGAGCCCCTAGCTTCCGGCGCCTCGAATACCTCTTCGGTGCTCCCCGTCAGGAAAGGTCCTGTCTGTTTCTCTCTCCCCCGTTGGGGGAGAGAGAAGAGAATGGTTTCTCGAACACCCTCTCCGTCGGGACACGATCCTATCTATCTCTTCTCTCCCCCGTGGGGGAGAGAAAAAAAAGAACGAGTTTTCGAACACCTCTCCGTCGGGAGAGTCCTGCCTATCGCTCTTTCTCTCTCCCGTTAGGGAGAGAGAAAGAAGAGAATTGTTTTTCTTCCCCACGTAGGAGTCCTGCCTCGTGTTGCAACAAATGCGCGGCGGCGCAAAATACATCTGGCTGGCGATCTTTGTCTTCTTTGTCGTCGGCTTTCTGCTCTACCAGACCTCCGGTCTCTCCACCCGGTCGGCGAACACCACGTCGACCGTCGTGGCGTCCGTCAACGGCGAGAAGATCGTCCTGGCCACCTGGCAAGCGCAGCTCTCGCGTCGCGAGCAAGAGGCCCAGCAACGCGCTGGCCGGGCGTTGACGCTCGACGAGCAGAAGCGCCTCGAACAGGAAACGTTCGATGAGATGGTGCAGCAGATCCTGCTGGACCAGGAGTTCAAGAAGCGGGGCATCCGCGTCGCCGACAAAGAGATCATCGACGCCGCCCAGACGAGCCCGCCGCCGGAGTTGATGCAGGCCCCTGAGCTGCAGACCGATGGCCACTTCGACATCGAGAAATACCAGCGCTATCTGAGCAGCCCGATGGCCAAGTCGCAGGGCCTCCTGGCCGGTCTCGAGCAGATGTATCGGACCGAAATCCCGCGCGAGAAGCTGTTCAACCAGGTGGCGACGTCGGTGTTCGTGTCCGATGCGCAACTCTGGAATCTGTGGCGCGACACACACGACTCCGCGCAGATCTCCTTCACGTTCTGGCAGCCCAACGCGCCGAGCGGCTCGTCCGCGCCAGTGAGCGATGCCGACATCAAGGCGTACTACGATGCGCACAAGACCGACCTGACGCGCAAAGGACACGCGATGGTGTCGCTTGTCGTTATTCCGCGTGCCGTCACCGCGGCCGACTCGGCGGCGGTGCGCACGCACATCCTCGCCATTCGGGACTCGGTGACGTCGGGCAAAGCCAAGTTCGAGGATATCGCCAAGGGCGAGTCACAGGACTCGGCGTCGGCCGTGCAAGGCGGGTCGTTGGGCACGGTGGCGCGCGGGCAGTTCGTGCCAAGCTTCGACAGCGCGGCGTTCGCGTTGAAGCCGGGCGAGATGTCGGGGGCGGTGCGCACGCCGTTTGGGTACCATCTCATTCGCGTCGACGCCAAGAAGGGCGACTCGATCACGGTGCGCCACATTCTGCTCAAGATCCAACAGAGCGACTCGGCCGCGGCGCGGACCAATGCGCGGGCGGACTCGCTGGAGAAGATGGCAGGCCAAGCCGACCTGCCCGCGGCGTTCGACAAGGCGGCCGCGACGCTCGGGCTGGCGGTGCTCCACGTGCCGGTGACCGAGGATCAGCCGGTCATCATGAACGGACAGGAAGTGCCGAGCGTCGGGACCTGGGTGTTTTCGGGCGCCGCGTCGGTCGGGGAATCGAGCGAGTTGTTCGAGGTCGATGACGCCTACTATCTGGCGCGGCTCGACTCGCTCACGCCAGGCGGCGTGCCGACGCTCGCGCAGGCAACGCCGAGCATTCGACTCGTGTTGCAGCGGCAGGCGGCGTTGAAGGCGCTCCAGCCGGCAGCCGCGGCATTTGCCACGGCCGCGGCGGCGACGTCGCTCGAGGCGGAAGCCACGGCGACGCACGGCCACGTCGCAAAGAGCCCGGAGTTCACACGCACGTCATTCGTGCCCGATGTCGGGCGGATGAACGAGGTGATCGGCGCCGCCTTCGCGCTGCCGGTCGGCGTCGTGAGTCAGCCGATCATGACGCGCGACGCGATCTTCGTGATTCGGGTCGACAAGCGCGTGGTGGCCGATCGCGCGACCTGGGAGAAACAGAAGGACGCCCAGCGCCAGCAGATCGTGCAGGCGCTCCGTCAACAGGCCGTACGGGACTTCATCGACGACCTCAAGACGACCGCCAAGATCACCGACCACCGCAAGGAGATCGAGGCGGCTAATCGGAAAGCCGCCGCGGCCGCCTAGAACAGCGATCTCGCGATCAAATAGGCGAGTAGGACGCCCACGAGGCTAAGCAGGGACACATCCAACGCGATCGGCCCCACTGAGAGCTTGATGATCACCAGATCCAAGCCCAGTGGGCCGAGCGTCGGCGTCACGGCCGTGGTCAGCAGCTCCTTCACCGACCCCGCGGGCAAGAACCTGCGGGCGAACTGCGTCAGGAACCCGCCCACGACAAACCCGCTGGCGAGCACCAGCGCGTGAAACATGGGCCGGTGCTTGGAGGCCCCCCCACGCGGCGGCATCATGAGCGGCGCTCCATGACATAAGCGATCGCATCGACCAGCGCCGCCCGCGCCGGCGTGTCGGGCAGCCCGTCCAACGCATCCTCGGCCTCGGCCGCGAACTCCTCCCCCCGCCGCCGCGCATACTCCAGCCCGCCCCCCGCGGCCACGATGGTGATCACCTCGTGGATGTCGGCATCGCCCGGCGACTCCGTCGCGAACAACGCCTCGACGCGCTCCCGCTCGGGCACGCCCATCTCCCGCAACGCCGCGATCAACGGCAATGTCATCTTTCGCTCCCGAAGGTCGAGCCCCGACGGCTTGCCGGTGACCTCCTGCGCCGCAGTGTAATCCAGCAGATCATCGGTGACCTGAAACGCCATCCCCAACCGCTCGCCATAGCGCGCCAGCGACGACCGGTAGGCGCCGGCCCCGCACATCGCGCCCAGCTCGCACGCGGCCCGAAAGAGCGACGCCGTTTTGGCCCGAATCAACTCATCGTAGTCGGCTTCGGTGAACGACATCGGCTCGCCGCGCAGCAGCTGCCTGAGCTCCCCGCGTGTCATCTCGTCGGACGCATTCGTCAGCACGCGCATGAACTCCATGTCGCCGATGCGCGCCAACTCCTTGAGTGCGCGCAGATACAGGAAATCGCCGGCGATCACCGAGATCTGGTGTCCCATGAGGGAATTCAGCGTCGGCATGCCCCGCCTGAGCGCCGAGTGGTCGACGGCGTCGTCGTGGACCAACGTCGCCAGGTGGACCAGCTCGAGAATCGCGCCGAGCGTCGTCGCGCCTGGCTGCGGCCGATCGTCGACCGCGCTGGCCAACAGGAGCAGGGTCGGGCGGAAGAGCTTGCCCTTCATGCCGATGAGCGGATGGCTCATCTCGCCCACCACAGCCGACCCATCGTCGACGACGCGCCACAGCTCGGCTTCGACCTGGGTCAACGAGTCGCGCACGGGCGACTGGATCTCGCCGAGGGTGAGCGCACCACGGGCGGCCGGCCCACGGCCGGTCACCGGCGTGGCACCCGCTCGAGCGCCGCGAGCCGATCGGCTACGTCACGGAACTGAATGTCGACCGCGAACACACGCTGATAGTATGTCACCGCTTCCCCCCACTGGCGCAACGCCTCGGACGCATAGCCCAGGAGGTAAAGTACGCCGACGAGCTGGTCATCGGTGATCGACGGCTCCGCCAGCGCCCGACTCAGGATGGTCGCCGCGACCTGAAACTGTTGCTTTTCCAGAAAGCACTGCCCGAGCGCCTCATACGTCCGCGCCCGGCCGCGGCTGCCGCGCAACGCCTTCTGGAACTCGGAGATGGCCTCGTCGACCAGCCCCATCTCTTTGTACGCGACGCCCAGGTCGTAGTGGCTCTCGTAGTCCTCTTCGTCCACGTTCTCGGCGACGCCCTGCTTGAACTTGCGGAGCATCTCCTCGAAATCTGCCTGCTCGTCCCCGCTCGGCGCTTCCTCGTCGACCACCATGCGCGTCGACTTGGGCCCTTCGTCTTCGTTCAGCCACTCGCTCAGGTTCACGAACTCGTCGCTCGCCGCCGCCGGACGTTCAGGCTGCGCACGCACCGGTGTCGTCTTTCGCAACGACGGAGGTGCCGCCGGCGCGGACCGTGCCGGTGGGGGAGGCGGGGCGACCCGTGCGGCCGGTGCGGCCGGTGCGGCCGGTGCGGCCCTCGCCGCCGGTGCCGCCGGTGCCTTGGGCGCAGCCGCACTGCCGCCAAACGTGCTAAGCGCCGCTTGGGCGCGCGGATCGGTCGGCGACAGCTCCAGCACGCGCTGATAGACCACGCGCGCCTTCTCGGCGTGCCCAGCGCGAAACAGCGCGTCCGCCAACTCGATATAGGCCTCGGCCAACCGCGGCTTGTCAGCCGCCCGGAACGCATACTCGACGCGCTTCTGGTGATGCTTGACCGAGTTGGGGTTGAGCCGGATGATCTCGTCAGCCATCGTGCGGGCACCCTCGAGGTCATGCGACCGCTCGAGCCCCAGCATGACGACTTCCAGCTCCTGCAGACCGGCGTCGCGTTCGCCGTCGTCGAGGAGCGCCTCGGCGTACTTCTGCCGCACCGCCCAGTTTGCCGGTTCGGCCTGGACGCGCGCGCGCAGCTTGTCGACCGAGCGAGCCAACTGGCTGTGCGAGTGCCGCCGAGCCGCCGGCCGCACTGGCGCGGGCTCGGGCGCGTCCAGGTCGAGGAGTGGGAGGTCACCGGCGCCGTTCTGTCCCGCGCCGTTGGCCCCACCGTGCTCCGGCTCGTTCATCCAGGACGGCAACTCCGCTTCCTCGACATCCGGCTCGCGCACCTCGAGATCTTCGGCGCCGCCGATCAACGACAGAGTCCCCGCGTCGGACGCGTCGCGCCCGGACATGTCGCTGGTGTCGACCTCCGGCGTGAACTCCACCGGGAGCGCCGGCGCGGACGAACGCCGCGGCGGAGCCTTCGCAGGCGCCTTGGGCGGCACCACCCCTGCGCGCCGCGGCGGCGGCAGATCGTCGCTCTCGGGGATGATGAGCTCCATCTCCCCCGTGAGCGACATCGTGCTCCGCGCATGATGGTCGAGCGACGGCAGTCGCCCGGGGAGCTTGAGGTCGTGCGCCGGTGCCTCGACGGCCGGGACGTCGAGATCCTCGTCGAGCGAGAGGCGGCCGAACTCGCTGCCACTCAACGGCGGCTCCAGATCCGGGAGCACCTCCGGCAACTCGACGTCGAGGTCACTGTCGAGCACTGTCTGCTCAAAGCCGCTGATCGTCCCCGCGCCAGCCCCGGCGTCGGCCGAGAACGACTCGGTGCTCATGAGCCCAGAGATTTCACCGGCTGACTCGAACGCGTCGACATCCAGCGGCTCGAGGATGTCGAGATCGTCGTCGAGCGGCGGGAGCGGCAGGAGGTCGTCTTCCAGCTCTGGCTCGATCTCCTCCGGGGGCGGAGGCGGCGGTGCGGGCCGCTTTGCGGCGGCAGGACGCGGCGCCGCTCGAGGGGCCGGCGGCGGCGGCGGCGCGGTCTTCTTGGCGCTGGCGTCGCCCAGATCGAGGAACACGAGATCGCTCGACTTGGCGTTGCGAACGGCGCCCGCGCCCTTGGATGGCTCGGCCTCCGGATCGATCGCCTTCATCCGGTCGATCGTCGCCCGGGCCTCGACGTCGCGGCCCTCGGCGAGGAACTTCTCGTACAGGTGCTGGAGCTGCTCGATCGCCTCGACCTTCCGGTCCTTCTTGGACAGCTGCTCGGCCAACATGAGCCGGATGTCGTCCTGATCCGGGCACAGGTCGGCGAATTCCTTCAGCGCGCGGAACGCCTCATCGAGCTGTCCGCCCTTCTGCATCCGGTCGGCATACTCGAGAAAGTTCTGCTTGGCATCGCTGATGAAGCCCTTCTTGGCGCTGATCTTCCCGAGCTTGTAGTAGATCGAGTTCCGGCCCGGGGATTGGCGCAGGATCTTGTTGCACAGGGCGATGGCATTATTGAAAAAGCCGCTTTCGGCGTACAGGTCGACGGCTTTTTCGTAGTAGTCGACGGCGTCGCCCGTGCTCCCCTGCCGCATGAGGAGATCGCCGACCCGGTTGTACAGGGCAACGTCGGCCTCATCATCCTCGCCGGCGGACTCGTCGAGGATCTGGATGTAGAGCTGCAGCGCTTTGTCGAACTGCTTCTTCTGCTCGAATTCAGCAGCCTTTTTTTTCAGTTTCGCTGCGTTCGACATCGGCGCTGGGCAGGCTGAAGCAGTGGGGATAGACTGATCAAAGTACCGCTAAGTCAAATTGGTGACAAGCTTTGCCTCGCACCCACGTCCCTCGGCACCGACGGTCCCCGTACCAGTATGGCAGCTCTCGCACGTCGTCGGCATCGTACAGCGCGAGATCAGCCGAGTACCCCGGCGCGATCTGACCGACAGTCTCCGCGAGGGCTAACGCCGCCGCACCGTTGACGGTGCCCGCCAACAGTGCCTCGGCGACACTCAGGTGGAGCTGACTGACGGCGAGCGTCAAGACGAGAGGAAAGTTCGGAGTCGGCGACGTTCCAGGATTGAAGTCCGTTGCGAGTGCGACTGCCGCACCCGCGTCGATCAGTGCACGAGCCGGCGCCTGCGTATGCCGACCCAGAAAGAGCATTGTTCCCGGCAAGAGCGTCGCGACCGTCCCCGACCCAGCCAACGCCGCGACCCCCTCGGCCGAAATCGCCGCGAGGTGATCCGCGGACGTCGCCCCGAGCGCGACGGCCAATTCCGCCCCACCGCCAGGCCGGAGCTCATCCGCGTGCAGTTTGAGCGCCAACCCGGCCGCGCGGGCCGCTGTCAGGATGGTCCGACTCTCCTCGACGGTGAACACCCCCGGCTCGCAGAACACGTCCGCGAACCGGGCGAGCCCCGCCGACGACACGCGCGGTAACATCTCGTGGACGAGCATGTGGACATATGTGTTACGCGCTGCCGGGGTGGCCCGGGCCTCTGTTGGGATCTCATGCGCCCCCAGCCACGTCGGTACGAGCCGGAGCGGCAGCGCCTCGGCCAGCCTGGCGATCACCCGGAGCGACTTGAGCTCGTCCTCGACCGTCAGCCCATAGCCTGATTTGACCTCCACGGTCGTCGTGCCGTAGGAAGCCAGCCGGCGGAGCCGACCGAGCGCCAGGGCGAACAACTCGTCCTCGGTCCGCTGCCGGAGGTCCCGGAC
>Ga0210400_10004702_pt1 | contig 11748 bp, 10 predicted proteins | sample IncBWH26MmetaG_FD_155456 | JGI IMG/M metagenome (GOLD analysis project Ga0210400, IMG submission 155456) | Forest soil microbial communities from Barre Woods Harvard Forest LTER site, Petersham, Massachusetts, United States - Inc-BW-H-26-M | ecosystem: Environmental > Terrestrial > Soil >...
AGGCGAAATTTCCAATTTCCGCGCCCCCGATTCCGGTCATCTTTATTTCACGCTGAAAGACGGCAACGCCCAGATTAAGGTTGTAATGTTCCGCTCCTCGGCCCGCCTGCTGCGCTTCCGCCCGGCTGACGGCCTGCAAGTAGTTGTGCGCGGTCGCGTCACGGTCTACGAGGACCGCGGCGAACTCCAGATTTCCGCCGAACACATCGAGCCCAAGGGCGCCGGATCTCTGCAGTTGGCTTTCGAGCAACTCAAGACCAAGCTCGAAGCCGAAGGCCTGTTCGCCGCCGAGCGCAGGCAGCCGATCCCTGCTCTGCCCTCGCGCATTGGCGTGGTCACTTCAACCCAGGCCGCAGCGCTCCGCGATATTCTCAACGTGCTGCAGCGCCGTCACCACTCGGTCAACGTCCTCATCTATCCCGCACAAGTCCAGGGCGACGCGGCGGCGCAAGATGTAGCTGCGGGCATTCGCTTCTTCAACCAGCACGACAATGTGGACGTGATCATTGTCGCGCGCGGCGGCGGCTCGGCCGAAGACCTGGCTTCGTTCAATGACGAAGCCCTGGCCCGCATGGTCGCTGCCTCTGAGATTCCCGTGATCTCCGCCGTCGGCCACGAGACGGACTTCACCATCGTGGATTTCGTCGCCGACCTGCGCGCACCCACGCCATCGGCAGCTGCGGAACTCGTAATCCGCTCGCGACAGGAAGTCGAAGATCACGCGGCCGCGTTGCACGAACGTCTCAGCCGCGCCATGCGCTACCGGCTGCTGATGGGCCGCCAGGCCCTCACCGAACTCGCGCAGCACGGCGCCTTCGCCCGCATGATGGAGCTGATCCACCAGCGCCAGCAGAAACTCGACGATCTCACGCACCGCATGGAACTGGCCCAGCGCCAACTGCTCGAGCAAATGCTTCGCCGCTGGGAACGAATTTCGGCGGCCGTGCGCCATTATGATCTCCGCCTCGTTCTATCCGGCATGCGCAAAGAACTCGACCGCGGAACCGCTGCTCTGGCCTCCATTATGCGCAATGTCCTCCTGCAGCATCGCGTGCGCAGCGAGCGCCTCCAGACCGCACTGCAATCGCTCTCGCCGCTAGCCATTCTGGAACGCGGCTACGCCCTGGTCTTCGATGCCCAGGGCAAACTGCTAAAAGACGTGCGAGCTGTGAAGGTCGGCGAAGAAATCTCCGCCCGCCTGGCCCACGGCCAGATTCAAGCCGCAGTGACCAGGAAAAAAGTATGAGAGTGTGGCACAAATCTCCTGCGTTACAATCGCCTTTCAGGGTCAGGCCGCACAGGAGCGATTCGCCGGATGCCAGTCATCACGTCATGGACGCAAGCCGCCTGGATCGCGCTCGACATCCTCCTCGTTGCCCTCCTCATCTACCAGGTCCTGGTGATGATCCGCGGCACCCGCGCCGTTCCCATGCTGGTCGGCCTGGTCGTCGTCGGCATCACTTTCTACCTGGCGCGCATCGGCGAACTCACCACATTGAACTGGGTGGTGAGCAATCTGCTCCCTTATCTCGTGTTTGCGCTGATCGTGGTCTTCCAGTCGGAGATCCGCCACGTGCTCGCCGACTTGGGCCGCCGCCTGACCTTTCTGCACGGCTCCTCCGCCGACAGCGATTCCTACGACGACATCGTGCTGGCCGCGAATCTTTTTTCTCAGCACCAGACCGGCGCACTGGTCGTGATCGAGCGCGAGATCGGATTGCGCACTCACATCGAGAGTGGAGTACCCCTCGACGCCCGTCTCTCCTACGATCTGCTGGCCACGATTTTCCGTCCCAGCGCGCCGCTCCACGACGGTGCCGTGATCGTGAAGAATGACCGCATCGCCGCCGCCGCGTGCTTCCTTCCGCTCTCCATGAATCCTCTTCTCTCCACCCAACTCGGCACACGCCATCGCGCCGGCATCGGCATCACCGAAGAGACCGACGCCATCGCCGTCATCTGCTCCGAGGAAACCGGCGCAATCAGCCTTGCCATCGGCGGCAAAATAGAGCGCGACCTCACGGTCGATCAACTCCGCGAGCGCCTGGGCAGTGAACTCCGCCGCTACATGGCCCCCGTCACGCTCCCCACTTCGATCGCACAAAATAATAATGAAGATGAATCGGATGCGGCCTTCGATTCGCCATTGATGGACGCCCCGCGCACCGCCGATCTTGGAACCGACGCTCCTCGCATTTCCGACCCTCGCTCCGGATCGGAGCCCAAGTCATGATCGGATTCTTCCAGCGCCACGTGCTGCACAACTTCGGCTTGAAAATTCTGTCGCTCTTATTGTCCGCCGGCCTGTGGTTCATGATTTCGCGCGACGAGCAGCCCGCCGAAGTTGCCCTGCGCGCCCCCATCGTCTTTCAGCACGTCCCCGCGCAACTGGAGATCAGTTCTGAATTCATCCAGGAAGCCCAGATCCGCGTCCGCGGACCCGAACGCGTCATCCGACAATTGCAGGCGAATGAGGTCCACGCCGAAATCGATCTCGCCGACGTCAAACCTGGCGAACGCACTTTCGATCTCACCTCGCAACTGGTGCGCCATCCCATCGACATCACCGTGGTGCAAGTCGTGCCTAGCCAGTTGCACTTGGCCTTCGACACGCGGATGACTCGTGAGGTTGAGATTCGTCCGCGGGTCACAGGCGACTTCGCCGACGACGAAGTCAAGAAATCTGCCGATCCGCCCCGCATCACCATCACCGGCCCCCGCCATCATGTGGAGAAGATCGAATACGCCATAACCGATCCCATCGACGCGACCGGCACTCGCGGCACCGCAGTCTTCACCACCAACGTGTACGTGGCCGACCCACTGGTCCAGGTCGTGCAAACCACATCGATCCGTGTCACCGTAATCGTGCAGAAAGCGGGCAGCACCGCGGTCCATTGAACAGTCATCGGAACAGCCATCGCCCGCTCCGCATCCATCGTCCCCATGGTTTCTCTTGTCACCGTGGAAGAGCGGCCCTTCAAGGGCCGCGTACAGCGCATGCGAATTGACGTGGGCCTTAGCTCCTGAGGCACTCTTGATCCATGCAGGGCACCTTTGATTCCTCCCAATCCTCCTCTGTCCCCCGCCCTCATTTATCATCATTCCTGATCTTTCCCTATGAGCGAACAAAGGCAATTATTCGGCACCGACGGCATCCGTGGCGTCGCGGGAGAATTCCCGCTCACCAAACAAAGCACGTATCTGATTGGCCGCGCCCTCGGCCATGACCTGCTGCGCACCACTCCGCGCGCCCAGGCCGTGATTGGCCAGGACACGCGGGAATCCAGTGGCTGGATTGCCGACCGCGTCGCCGAAGGTCTCGCAGCCGTAGGGGTTGAGGTCCACAGCGCCGGAGTCATCACCACGCCCGGAGTGGCCTACCTCGCCCGTTCGCGGGCCATGGCCGCCGGCGTGGTAATTTCCGCGTCGCACAATCCCTGGACTGACAACGGCATCAAAGTGTTTTCCGGCGACGGCTTCAAGCTCACCGACGCGCGCGAACTGGCCATCGAAAAAGAAATTTTCGCGCTCCTGCAAGACGCGTCGGCCGCCGACGACACGGCCCTCAAGGTTCCCAAGCCGTCTCTGCCCGGCGAGGCCGAACTGCGTCATGCCTATGTCAAATCGCTGGCCGATGGCGTGTCCTCCGATCTCAGCAAATTGCGCGTGCTGGTCGATTGTGCCAACGGCGCGGCTACCGCCGAGGCCCCGGAGTTGTTTCGCAGACTTCGCATTCAGGCGACTTTCATCCACGTCTCGCCCCATGGAAAAAATATCAACGAAGGCTGTGGCGCATTGCATCCCGAAACCCTGGGACGACTCGTGGCCGAATCGCAACGCCAATTCGACCTGGGCGTAACCTTCGACGGCGACGCCGACCGCGCCCTGTTCTGCGATTCCGCCGGACGTATCGTCAACGGCGACGGTGTGCTGCTGGCCGCCGCCCGCGATATGCATGCGCGCGGAAGACTGAAAGCCGACACAGTCGTCTCCACCACTATGTCGAACATGGGCCTCGAGATCGCGCTGAAAAAAGCAGGCATCCGCATGCTGCGCGCCAACGTCGGCGACAAATATGTGCTGGAAGAAATGCTCAAGACCGGCGCGACGCTCGGCGGCGAACAATCCGGCCACATTATTTTTCGCGACGTCGACTCCACCACCGGCGACGGTTTGCTCACAGCTCTGCGCCTCATGGACATCATCGTCCGCACCGGCAAGCCCCTGGCGGAGCTGATCGCCGACCTGAAAATATTCCCGCAGAAAATTCAAAACATCCGCGTCCGCGAAAAAATTCCCTTCGCCCAGATTCCCGCCGTGCAAGCAGCAATCGAAGCCGCTGAGCGCGACCTCAACGGCAACGGCCGCGTAGTCGTCCGCTACTCTGGAACGGAAGCGTTAGCAAGAGTCATGGTCGAAGCGGAATCCGAAGAGAAGATGCAGTCGCTAACCGCCGCCATCGCCGCGGAAATTCAAAAGGCCCTGGGAGTGTGAGCAGCCGACCAAAAGGTTTATGTAGGGACAGCCAACCCAGGCTGTCCGCCGGGCGCAGCCCCGCGTTTCTTCACCGCTTCTTCCGCTTGCGCTCTTTCCCCTTCGCCCGCGACGGTTCTTCCTCCAACACCGCAAACTGAATCTTCTTCTCCACCGGATCGATCCGGTCCACCAACACTCGAATCTTCTGCCCTAGGCTGTAAATCTTCCGCGACCGCTGCCCGATAATCTCGCGCGTATTCTCGTGATAGGTATATCGGTCATCGGTCAGACTATTGAGCGGCACCAGCCCTTCAATGAACAAATCCGTCAGCTCCACAAAAAATCCAAACTTGGTCACGCTGGTGATGAGCCCATCGAAATCCTCGCCCACGCGGTCCTGCATGAACTTAACTTTCTTCCCCTCCATCAGCTCCCGCTCCGCATCGGCGGCCCGCCGCTCCGCCCGGCTCGACTCCTCCGCGATCTCATGCAGTTCCTCGATCCCAATCGGCCCGCCAAGCGATTCTTGTGGGGCGGACACTCTTGTCCGCCGCTTCGACCAAGGCGAAGGAGCATCCTCCGTAGCGCTGGCGTCCCGCCGGCCCGATGGCGGGCTGAAAGCCCGCGGTAATTCGGAACTCGGGCCCACCCGACTGGATGCGCTGGCATCAGGCGCAGTAGGCCGCAGCGGGCGTTCCGCCCGCAAATGGGCCGGCGAGACGCCGGCGCTACCCTTTCGCAACACATCCTTCAAAATCCGATGCACAATCAAATCCGGATACCTCCGGATCGGCGAAGTAAAATGCGTATACGAAGTTGCCGCCAGCGCGAAGTGTCCCAGATTCTCCTCCGAATACCGCGCCTGCTTCAGCGAGCGCAGCATCAGATAACTCAGAATCCTCTCCTCCGGCTTTCCCGCAATTTTCTCCGTCAGCTTCTGATACATGCGCGGCGTGATGTGCACTTCCTTCGGCACCTCAATCTCGCGCACGCGCTTGCCCGTCCCATAAGCCGCGCGCCGGTCCGCTTTCATCTGTACCCGATGAATGGGCAGCGCCCCCACACCCAGCGAATATCCAAACGTCGCCGCAATCACTTCAAAGTCGTACACCCGTTTCGCGTCCGGCTTCTCGTGGATACGATACAGCGACGCCACATGCCTCGACTCCAGATCATGGGCCACGCACTCGTTCGCCGACAGCATGAATTCCTCGATCAGCCTGTTGGCAAATTTCCGTTCCGACCGCGCGATGCTCTTCATCAATCCCAGTTCGTCGAACTCAATCACCGCTTCCGGCAGATCGAAGTCAATCGATCCCCGCCGCTGCCGCTTGCGATTCAGAATCAGCGCCAGTTCGCGCATCAACTCAAACGTCGGCACCAGCGGCGCATAGCGCTCGCGCATCGCCGCATCGCCTTCCAGCACGGCATTCACGGCGGTGTAAGTCATGCGCTCCACCGACCGGATCACGCCCTCACTCAACTCGTAACTCACAATCTCACCGCGATGATCCATCTCCATCACGCACGACAGCACCAACCGTTCCACCTGCGGACGCAAACTGCAAATGTCGGTCGAGAGTTCCAGCGGCAGCATGGGCACCGCGCGGTCCGGAAAATAAACGCTGGTGCCGCGCAGCCGCGCCTCATGATCGAGCGCGGAGCCCGGTGTCACGTACTGCGCCACGTCGGCAATATGCACCTGCAACTCAAAATTCCCGTTCGCCAGCATGTGTACGTACACCGCATCGTCAAAGTCGCGCGCCGTCTCTCCGTCGATGGTCACAATCGGCAGCCCGCGAAAATCGCGCCGCCGTTCGATCTCCTCACCCGGAATAGTTGCCGGAGTATCCTGCGCCTCTTCGAGCGCCGCCGCCGGAAAATGATGCGGCAGATGAAATTTTCGAATCGTGATCTCGACATCAACTCCGAAATCATCCTCCCGCCCCAAGATCTCGACCACGCGCCCCCGCGGATTCTGCGTCGGCGATGGCCAGTCCGTAATCTCAACGTCGACAACCACGCCCTCAAGATCGTCCCAATCGTCAGCCCGCGCCACTTCGTCTCCCAACACGCGATCGACAGATTGTGTCTTCCTCTGTGTCCCCCGTGTCCTCTGTGTTTGAGACTTTGACTCGTCGTTTCCAGGGGATGCCGTAGACGCCCCCGGCCGCTCCATCCCCGCCGGAATTAAAATTTCCTGCGTAATCTTCGAATCAATGGGACGTACGTACCCACCGCGGCTCCCGTAGTGAAAAATCCCCACCACCGTCGGATGCGCCCGCATCACCGGCCGCACAATCCGCCCCTCGGCCCGCCCATCCGGCCGCACATTGATGATGTCGACCAGCACCAGGTCCCCGTGCATGGCATTTCCAAGGACATGCGGAGCAATAAAAATGTCGCCCGTAAGCCGCGCCTTGAGTGCCGGCGAGAGCGACTTGGCATCCGGAATCACAAACCCGAATCCGTCGCGATGCATGGAAAGCCGGCCCGCCACCAGATTCTTGTCAGACGACGGCGCCGGCAGAGCGTACCGATCCGAATCGGAGAGAAGTGTCCCACGTGCCACCATCTTCTGCAGCAGCGAGCCGAGTTCCCGCCGCTCGTCCCCGTGCAGCCCCAGTTCGCGAACCAGTTGTTTGAACCCGGCAGCCTTCTTCGGCTGCCGCGCAATATGTTTAAGGATGATCGATTCAGAAATCATGAGGAAGCTGTCAGCTATCAGCCCCTTCGCCTTTCGACTCAGGGCAGGCTAAGAACAGCTCTCAGCTTAAATCATTGACCAAGATACATCATGTTTCGCTGCGCGTTGTCATCCTGAGCGAGGATTTTGCTCCGGCTTGCCGGAGCAAAACCACAGTCGAAGGATCTATGCAATCCCTGGCGAATTGCATAGGTCCTTCGGCCCGCAAAGAACGCGGTCCTCAGGATGACAACGCTCATGATAATGGTAGAGGTAAGCCGACGAGCCATTCTTTACCACGAATCCCCGCCGCCGCGCGGAGGCCATGCCCCCAGCGCCCGCCGCACCATCGCAATCTGTCCCACGTGATAGCTGGTGTGCGCCACCATCTGCATGATCACGGCTTCGAGCGTGCCTGCAACGTTTTTGTCGCCGCCATGCACGCTCTCGATCTCGCGCTGCAGCTCTTGCGGAGAGGATTTCGCCAGGGTCGCAAACTCGGCCAGCAATTCCGTCATCCGCGCCCGCAGACGATCCCACTCTCGCTCGTCGGCCGGCGACGGCGCTGCCGGAAAGCTCTCCGAGCTGTGCTCCGGATAAGCCGGCCGCGCGCCGCGAATCCGCCGCAGCTCATACTCCATCCAGTAATTGATATGAAAGACGAGTTGCCCAACCGAATGAGGAAACCCTGCAACCTGCCGCGCCGCCAACTCAGCGGAAATATCCTCGACACACGCCAGCGGATCAGCGTGGGCCCCCTTCCCGCGAAGCAACTCCGTCAATGCGCGCTGAGACATGGAAGAAAAATAATCCTTGTCTTCCCGAGCGAAGGCGAGGGACCTGGGTTATTGCTTGCCCGAGCGGCACCGCCGGCGCCGGCAAACACCCAGGTCCCTCGCGTTGCTCGGGATGACATCATTGACCAAAATGACACGAACTATCCGCGTGAATCCGCGGCAAAGAAGTGGCCCTAAGCTCAACGCCCCGAAAAATATTTCTCCTCCAGAATCGTCCGATGATGCACCTCGTGTCCGGCAATCATGTAAGCCAGCGCCCGCACGCTCACCTCATTCTTGCTGGCCACGCCCCGCAGCCCCCACGCGGCCTCGTCCAGATTCCGGAATAGCGTCAGCGTCGCCCGCCGGACCGCGATGTAATCTTCCACAATCTCCGCCAGAGGCGCCTGCGCAAACGGACCATGCTTCACATAGTCGTCCTGCTCGAAGCCCGCCAGCGGCGTCTGATCGCCGCGCGCAATACGCAGCGCGCGATAGGCGAAGATGCGCTCCGTGTCGCAGACATGTCCCAGCACTTCCTTCGCATTCCATTTATCCGGCGCGTAGCGAAAGTCTCCATCGCTCTCGTCGCGCCCCGAGAGCAGCAACATCATCTGCCGGCGCTGCGCGTCGAGCGTCCCTAAAATGTCGGTGCCCGCGATCAGCGAAATGTAGCGGTCATAATAGGGCGCATACTCGCCCGGCTGAGGCCGCGCGATCATGAACGTTGCAGGCGATACCACGGCTGGTTCCAACATGTTTTGCTCCGTCTCCATAATGAATTCGGTCTCACGGAGCGGGGGACGCCGTCGTCGCCCCGAACGAGGGTATTCGCTGCTCCATGATCAAATTTAGACTCCCCACCCCAGTTTCCGTTTTCGATAAATCTTCGACTCTGGAAGGATAACCCTCAACCCCTGTGGAAGGGTACGGCCCCCCCAAATTTTCCGGGAATCGTTACACGAACCGAGCAGAAAGAGCGCACCCGCCCCAACCCTCCCCAACCTTCCACAGCCCAGGTCAAACCCGAAAGGACGTACCATCCGAGTGAACTCCCGATTAAAAATAAAGGATTTTCCACAGCGCTCATTTTGAGACGCGGGGAGTACAATCGGCTTTGGTCACGAAAGTGCGGCCAGTGACCCCTAATCCCAACTAGGAAAGGAACTTTTACCCCATGTGGAAGCCGACCAATCAGCCCCAAACTCCTGCGCAGCCCGCCGTGCCGGAGCGCCCCACCATGTCTACCCCCAGCGCGCCCTCGATGTCCGCTGAGCCCGCTGCTCCCCGGCCGGTTACCACCACCACCGCCGACCAGGCCACCATCGGCAAGTCGCTCGTCATTAAGGGCGAAGTCACCGGCTCCGAGTCGCTTTACATCGACGGCCGCGTGGAAGGTTCCATCAACCTCGCCGGCAATCGCGTCACTATAGGACGCAACGGCGTCGTCGCCGCCAACATCAATGCCCGCGAAATCGTTGTGCTGGGCAAAGTGCGCGGCAATCTCACCGCCAGCGATCGCGTCGACATTCGCAGCGACGGCTCCCTTACCGGCGACGTCATCGCCGCCCGCATCTCCATTGAAGATGGCGCATTCTTCAAAGGCGGCATCGACATCCGCAAAGGCGGACAGCCTCAACAGCAGAAAGCCAACGGCGAAGACAAGTCGGCCCCGGCCCCCGAGCCAGCCGCAGTCGGCGCAAGGGCATAGGTTTTCGCGATTCGAAAAGCTTGGCCGATCTCAGCAGCGGGCGTCCGCAAGGACGCCCGCTTTGCTTAGTAGCGCCGACGATTTCGCTCATTGATGGGTTTTGAGCCTACCGAGATTTACGACAGACGTCTGGAACATCGGGAGATATTGATCGCAAGATTGCGTTTCCCGTACGATCCTCAAGTGTGGCGATGGCGATCAAGTTCGTTGGCATTGCTCTTCTTCTGGTGTCTTCATCCTTCTACTGGTTGCTCGCGTTTCGGTTCGTCAGTTTGCCCTTCTTGATTGCTAGCTGGGTGCTCTTCTGCAAGGTTGGCGGCAAGGAGCTTCGTCTGTCGTTGACAATATGGGCGGTTTGGCTGGTCTTGACCCTTTCCCCGATAGATGTCTTTCCGATTCCGAAGGGAGGATCGCCGAGGCTAGTACCGCTCGTGATGGGCCTTCCTACTCGCGAAACCGTAGAACGCGCAAAACGCGGCGAGGTAATTTTAGGTGGGTGTATCGTCTCCGGGTTTGAACCGAAGTACTACTTGGTTTGGTAGCTCCGAGTCTGTCACTGTCGCTTTCAGGCGTCTACACTCACACCCTTTCACTCCACAAACATGCAATCCCCATAAGAATAAAATCGATACCTCTCCCTCACCGCGTGCTCGTAGGCCCGCATCACATCTTGTTTTCCGCCTAGCGCGCACACCAGCATCAGCAGCGTCGACTCCGGCAAATGAAAATTCGTCAGGAGCGCTCGCACCACCTGAAATTTGAATCCCGGATAAATAAATAGATTGGCCTCACCGGCACCCTCCCGCACTTCGCCTCCACTCTGCAGCGCCGCATACTCTAAAGTCCGCACGGTAGTAGTTCCCACCGCAACAATTCGCCGCCCTGCGCGTCGCGCCCGATTAATTTTCTCCGCTGCCTCTTCCGAAATCGAATACTCCTCCGAGTGCAGCCGATGTTCTTCTACCCGCTCCACTCGCACCGGCTGAAACGTCCCCAACCCCACGTGTAGAGTGACTTCGCAAGTCTCAATCCCGCGTTCCCGCAGCCGCCCCAGAATCTCCTCCGTAAAATGCAGCCCCGCCGTCGGAGCCGCCACCGACCCCCGCTCCCGCGCATACACCGTCTGATACCGCTCCCGATCTCCGGAGGAATCCTCGCGCGCAATATAAGGCGGCAGCGGCACATGCCCAATCCTTTCGACCAATGCAAAGAAGTCGTCCGCCTTCGCAAACCGAATCCTCCGCTCCCCAAACTCTCCCCGCGAAATCACCTCAGCCTGAAGTTCATCCTGCTCCCCAAAAACCAGCCGCTCCCCCACGCCAATCTTCCGCCCCGGCCGCACCAGACACTCCCACTCATTCGGCTCGCGCAATACCTGCCGCGTCAGCAAGACCTCAACCCTCCCCGGAAGGGTCGCGGCCAGGTGTCCCACCCTTGTCCCTGCGTTTCTTGCAGGGACAGGGTGGGGATTTTGATCTTCTCCTGAGAAGTGGCGTCCTTCGCCCCGTCGCCCATACAACCGAGCGGGAAAAACCCGCGTGTTGTTGAACACTACCAAATCGTCCGGCCGCAGCAGTTCCGGAAACTCGCGAAATTTCCGATCACTCAACTCCGCTCCCCGTACCTGCAGCAGCCGCGACCCAGCGCGATCCGACAGCGCCTCCTGCGCAATCAACTCTTCCGGAAGTTCGTAATGGAAATCCGCGACCAGCACGCCCACTAGATTACAGGGATGCACGATAATCTCGCTCGCATGCACCTGTCGAATGTGGAGAGAATGATTCTAAAGGCACGCCGCTTTTGGATGGCGAAGCGCTTCAGCGCCTGGGGCGACTGGCGCGCCCCGTGCGGGCTTCAGACCCCTGAGGCTTCCGATTCTAATCTTCCTCAAACTCCCCGCCCAAGTCACTCATTTTTCTCGAAATTAGGATTGTTTCCGCTCCCTGCCTGCTGGTAGTATGCGAGTGCCCAGTTGCGGCCTGCTTTTTATCAATCTCCCCCCAAGGGTAGCGATGCCGACCGAACGCAAACATAGGGAAGAAATCGTCCGCTACGGACGCATGCTCCACGAAAACGGTTACGTCGCAGCCATGGAC
>Ga0210400_10004703_pt1 | contig 11744 bp, 10 predicted proteins | sample IncBWH26MmetaG_FD_155456 | JGI IMG/M metagenome (GOLD analysis project Ga0210400, IMG submission 155456) | Forest soil microbial communities from Barre Woods Harvard Forest LTER site, Petersham, Massachusetts, United States - Inc-BW-H-26-M | ecosystem: Environmental > Terrestrial > Soil >...
TGACTGTTCCCTTCGACATCGAGCCGCCGGTCGCCAACGAGTCGACCGCTTGACGGTGAGCGTGCGCGGCCCACAGACCGCGCATTGGAAACCGGTCTTGGCGCGCTTGACCGCCGCATTTGCCGCCGGCGCGAGTTTCAATCTCGGCTTCGCGCCGTTCGGCTGGTGGCCGCTTGCCTTGGCCGCAGCGGCAGCGCTGTTCGCGTTGATTCGAGGATTGCCGCCGCGCCGCGCAGGCTGGACGGGCGCAGCATTCGGTGTCGGATTGTTCGCTTTCGGCACCTACTGGCTCTATACCTGTCTGCACGTGTTCGGCCTCGTGCCGGTGTGGCTTACGCTGGTGCTGCAGACAATCTTGGTTGCGGCGATGTCCGTTTATGTGGCGGCACTCTGCTACCTATCGAACCGATTCTGGCTCAAACCCGGCGTGACGCGCGACTGGCTGGTGTTGCCGGCGCTGTGGGTGCTGCTCGAATGGCTTCGAGGCTGGCTTCTGAGCGGCTTCCCATGGCTGTCCTTAGGCTACGCGCTGATCGACTCGCCTTTGGCCGGCTGGGCGCCGCTGTTGGGCGTGTACGCCGTGACATGGGCGGCGGTGTTGATTGCCGCGGCAATCAATGTCGTCTGCATGCCGGGCTTGCCGCTGTGGCGGCGCGGTCTGGCGATCAGCGTTGCCGCGATGTTGTTTGCCGTGCCCGTAATGCTCGCGCGCCTGCAATGGACGCACCCTGAAGGGCCGCCGATTCCCATTGCAGCCGTGCAAGGCGCGGTACCGCAGGATCAGAAATGGCAGGCGAAAAATCGCGATCTCACCCTTGAGCGCTACCCAAGGCTCACGGGCGAAGCCTGGGGCTCTCGGCTCATCATCTGGCCGGAGGCCTCGCTACCCGTGCTATCGACCGAAATCCAGGACTATTTGCAGGCGCTCAAGGAGTTAGGAAGGGCACACGACGCTGATTTCGCGATCGGTCTGGTCGATTACCGGCCGGCGACCAAACAGTACTTCAATGGCATCTTGGTGCTCGCGGCGGCCGGTGACGGCTGGTATTACAAGCGGCACCTCGTGCCCTTCGGCGAATACTTTCCGGTGCCGGCGTTCGTGCGGACGTGGTTGCGGCTCATGAGTCTTCCCTATGATGACTTCACCGCGGGTAACTCGCGCCAGCCTACTTTACGCGCCGCGGGACAAAAGCTGGGACTGACCATTTGTTACGAGGACGCCTTCGGCAGCCAGCAGTTGAAGATATTGCGGCAAGCGACCTTGCTCATCAACGTGACCAACAATGCCTGGTATGGCGACTCGACCGCACCCCATCAGCATCTGCAAATCGCGCGCATGCGCGCGCTCGAGGCCGGTCGATTTCTCATCCGTGCGGCGAACGATGGCATCACGGCGGCGATCAGCCCGGAGGGCAAGATCATCGCACGCTTGCCGCAGTTCAAGGAGGGCGTGCTGCGCGCGACCGTGCAACCCATGACGGGTCTGACGCCGTATGCACGCCTCGGAAACTATCCGGTCGTCATCGGCGCCCTCGCGGTGCTGGCGATTGCGGCGTGGCGTCGGCGCCGCGGCTATGCTCGCGGATAGAACTACTCGAACAGAGGCTGAATTCCCGGGTCGCGCGCGATGCCACCGTACAAATTGAAGCCCCGATCGAGCCAATCACGCAAGGAGTCGTCACGTTCCAGCAGCGGCAGCGTGCCGGCACTGGCCGCCCAATAAAAACCGCCCAAGGCGATGTAGTCGGCGAAGTTCGGCGCGCTGCCGCCGAGAAAGGGCGACTTCTGCAGGTGCGCGCGCAGAGGCGCCAGGGAAGCACGTATGGCCGGCAAATAGGTTGCCCGGTCCGCCGTGAAGCTTTCCAGGGTTTTGCCCTTCATGTTCTTTTCGCGGCTCTCACGGAAGTAGGGCCGATCCTGCGGGCGCGCGGCATCGTGCACGTCCTTGACATAGACCCGGAACATTTTGCGCAACACGTCGTTCATGAACCAGGCATCCATGAAGCGCACCAGAGAATGTTCGGCGGGCGTGTTGAACAAAAGCGGCTGCTTCGGGAACGCGCGGTCCAAATACTCGGCAATGTCCCAACTTTCCGACAGCGCGGTATCCGCGTGCTCCAGGATCGGCACGGTCTTGAACTTGCCGCCGAACACCGTCGGGATTTCGGTGAATCCCAGGTACACGGTCTCGAAGGGAACGCCCTTGTGTGCCAATGCATAGCGGATGCGCCACACGAACGGACTGGCTGAGCGGCCGTTCTCCAGTGCGAGTTCGTACAAGCGGACTTGGTTGCCGACGGCTGTGCTCATGCGATTTCCTTGAGTTCCTTCCCTTGGTGCCGCGGGCAAGCCTGCTACGATCGGCAAATAATGTCCACTGGAGCGTTCGTTGCGTGGACCGTTCATTCCGTTCGCGTCGGATGAGGAAATTGCCGCGATCGGCCGCGGTGTTCCGGACCTGTCGCTGCCTTCTAAGAGAAGGCCGGCAGCTCGGCACCCGAGGAGCCAATCCTTGCTTCCGCAAAGCGCACCGGCAGGGAGGTCAGCATTTTCGATCGCAAGGTATCGCGGCCCGCCGCATCCGTGGCCTTGAAGCGCAGCTCCAATGTGATCGCGGCGGCATCGACTTTGGTCAGAAAGCAGCCAACCACCGCGGCTTGACCCGCGATTTCCGCCGCCACGCTGAGCGCTAAGTGGCGCGCTGCTTCGATATCCGCGTCGCGGCTCAAGCGAATCGTGATGGTAATCGGCCAGGGTGCATAGGTCGTATTCAAATTGATCGTAACCTGGCTGGCCGCGATGGCATTGGGCAGAACGATCATGTGACCGTCCGGCGCGCGCAGCGTTGTGTACCCTAAGGAAATGAGTTCCACCACGCCGATATCCGTGCCGGTGGGTGCCGTGACTTGCAGTGTATCGCCCAAGCGAAATGGCCGATAGATGGCGATCGAGATGCCCGCCACCAGATTTCCCAACGTGCTTTGCGCCGCCAGACCGATGACCACGGAAACTACACCCGCGCCCGCCAACAAGGCGGTGCCCATCGATCTCAATATCGGGATCAAGTGCGCATACAAGATCAGCATGATCACCCAGATCAACACCGAGCCGAATTGCTGCAAGAAGCTGATGGTCGTGCGGTCGATGTGGCCTTTGCGGTTCATTGAGCCATGCACGGCGGCGCGGAAGACGCGCGACACGAGCGACGCCAGGAGCACAAAAATTATCAGGTAAATGAACGCGCCCCACAGCGAATCCGGCTTTAGGAACGACAAAATATCGTGCTCGCCGACTTGGACGTCCTTGATCACGCCGGCCTCGTTCATCGCGCTTCGCGACCGGAAGGCGCCATCCATTTCTCGCAATCTTCGATACGCATGCAGCGGCAATGGAAGCTGTCGTTGAGAATGCCCTTCATCTGCGCCAGACGCTCCATTTGCGCATCCAACTCGGCGAGCTTCTTAGCGGCCAGGGCTCGCCATCGTTCGGCCGGCGTGGTGGTGAGCGGATAGCCGTTCAAGAATGTCCGCGTCTCCTTCACGGTAAAACCGGCATCCAAGGCCAGCAAGATCACTCGGATCCGGCCAAGCACCTTGGCATCATAGATGCGCCGTTTCGAAACTCGGGAGGGCGGCGACAAGAGTCCAACTCTTTCGTAGTAGCGCAGCGCGGAAGTTGAAAGTCCGGCGCGCCGCGCGATCTCGCCAATCAGTAGTCCCACGAGTGTCTCCCAAAATTAGAAGGTGCTTGACTTGAACTGCACTTTAACTCGTACGCTTCAAGCCCGCCCATGGAGGACCTGTCATGATCAATTCAGTTCCGTATCTTGTCGTATTGATGTTTTCGGTGTTTTGCATACCGCTGTCGGCGGATGCTGACACGCAGATTCCACCCGCGATAGCCCGCGCGCTCTCGGATCCGCGGCGCCCCCCCGAGCAGGTCAAGCTCGATCCGGCGCGCAAGCCTGCTCAATTGATGGCGTTTGCGCAAATCAAGCGCGGCGTTCGTGTCGCCGATTTCATGCCGGGAAACGCCTATTTCACACGAATCATGAGTGACGTCGTGGGAGACCGAGGCCATGTGTACGCGTTTCTGCCTACCGAGCAATTGGCGAATTGCTCTCCCCAGGAAGTGGCCGGTACACAGGCGCTCGAGCACGATCCGGCGTATGCCAATGTGTCGATTTTGCGCGACTCGACGGCAAATTTTCGCGTGCCTCAAAAACTGGACATCATTTGGACGGCGCAGAACTATCACGATCTGCATGATTCTTTCATGGGACCCGCGGACGTTGCCGCTCTTAACAAAAGATTTTTCGATGCCCTCAAGCCTGGCGGCCTTTACGTGGTCATTGACCACGTCGCCGAAGCCGGGTCGGGGCTGCGGGATACCGAATCGCGGCACCGGATTGACCCGCTTCGCTTGCGCCAGGAAATCGAAGCCGCAGGGTTCGTGCTCGATGCAACGAGCGACGCGCTGCGCAACCCCAAGGACGATCACACGTTGCCGGTATTTGATCCCAGCGTGCGCGGCCAAACCGACCAAGTCGCCTATCGATTCCGCAAACCTTGAGGGGCGGTGCGACTTTGGCACGAAATCTGCTGAGTTGATGCTGTCTTTGCTCAATTTGAATGATCGAACGAGCTTCAGATGGTTTTGCCGCCCTGCACGGCGGCAAGGTTGCGCCGCGGCCGACGGGTTGCGGCAATTTGTTGCCGCTTAACTGGATTCATCATTTTAGAGGATCGCTTATGTCGTCACTTGCAATTCCCTCGGCCGTCACGGCCACCCTTCCTGCGGTGAATGTTCACCCGCACGGCCACGGCCACAAGAAAGGCTCGCCGTTGGACCCTACGGCCGATTCCTCGAGCAGCACCGCCGCTCAAACTCCGGCGGGCTCCACGCAGAATCTTCTCGGCAGCTTGTTCAATTCGTTGCTGCAGGTCATCGGCGCGCGAGCGGTACCCGCGGCTGCAGCGGCCGGCACGGCGGCAACAGTGGGTGGCACGGCGGTGGCAGCGGCCGGCACCGCGGCGGCAGCCGAATCCAAGATCAACGTCATGGCTTGATCCCCAAGACGCCGGCGTTTTTGCGTCGCAGCGTGAAGAGCGCACGGCCCAAAAATACCAGGGTTGCGGCCAAGCACAGGTAGGCAAACAGGTTGCCCACGGCCACGAATACAGTGTGGCTTCCGGCCATTTTCGGCGCCATAACCAAGGCGCCGTCGGCACCACGCGGATGGCGGTAAGGATCGTCGGCGTAGGTCTTTTGGACGACGCGGCCGTTGGGATCAATCAGTGCGGATACGCCCGAATTGACCGCGCGCACCATGCTCACGCGGAGTTCTACGCTGGCAAACACGGCGAGCGCCAGATGCTCCCAAGGCTCGGTGTCCGCGCCGAACCATGAATCGCTGGTCAAGTTGACCAGCAAGTTTGGGCGCAGCTGCCCGACACCGCGTAAGAATCCCTGCAAAATATCCTCGTAGCAAATTACCGGGCCCAATCGCCACGTATCGCCGTCGGGCCCCTGCATGGAAACCACACCGGGACCAACGCCTGCGGTAAATCTACCGGCGCCGGCCGGCAGAAGTTTTCGCAGCCATGGAAATGTCTCGATGCCGGGGACGTACTCGCCAAAGGCCAACAAGCGCACCTTGTCGTAGCGGCCCGCTACTTTGCCGTTGCCGTCGAGCAGGATCGCCGAGTTGAACGCATCCTCGCGGGCGGCGTCGTACATTTCGGCGCCAATCAGGGAGGTTACGCTGAACCCGCGACGAATCATCGCCGGCGAATCCGCGGAGAAATCGGCGCTGAAATCCCGCGGCACGGCGACCGGAAAACTTCCTTCGCTCCACACCAGCAACTGCGCGCCTTCCTTCTCCAGGCGGCGCGACTGCTCCTGCAAGGCGGTCAACTGGCGCAGTGCCTCGTCCTGGGACAATTCGCCATCGATGGTGTAGGCAAAATTTGGCTGAACCAGGCCGACCGCGAGATGCGGCGCCCGCGCGGCAATCTCGTCGACTTGACGCATGCGTACGGCACCGAAGATGAGCGCCGCCGCCAGCAAGGCGGCGGCCGCAATCGCCGGATAGCGCGCGGCGCGCCAATTCAGGGCGAGATCGTACAACGCGCCGTTGATCATCATCAGCAGCGCCGTGACGCCCAGAGGCCCTGTCAGTTCACTCACCTGGATCACGAGCGGATTCCACGCTTGACTGATCCATTGGCCGCAGGGAAACAACTGCGGCACGAGCAGTTCGCAGCTCACCATGGCGATGGGCCCCAGCAGGGTCATGGGCACGCGGATACGTTTTCGGATGGCGAGCACGACGGCGGTAAACAACAAGAAAATGATTGCGCGGGTTGCGCAGAAAAGCAGAAAGACCGCCGCCGCTCCGATCCAGGGGAAATCCGCGAATCGGCGCATGACGTCGATCAGCCAGTAAAATCCGCCGGCCGTCTCGACGAGTCCGGCCCACCACCCTAGCAATAGGGCGCCGCGAACGGTGCCTGCGCGCTCGATGGCCATGAACATGGGGACCGCGGCGATCCAGGCCAGAGCCGAGATGTCAAACGGTGTAACGGCTAAGAACCACAGGCAGCCGCTCAAAGTGCTTAAGCCCAGCGTGCCGTAAAAATTCAAGTTTCGCATGCGACCTTAGGTTATGAGCGTTCGCGGCCGTCGGGCATCTCGGGTATTCTGAGGCCCGATCATGCAAGAAAGATACGAGCCCGCCGCCATCGAAGCGGAGGCACAACATTATTGGGACCAGCAGCATAGCTTCGAGGCCAAGGAAGACGACAGCCGCGCGAAGTATTATTGCTTGTGCATGTTTCCCTATCCAAGCGGCCGCTTGCATATGGGACACGTGCGCAATTACACCATAGGCGACGCGCTGACGCGATTCATGCGCATGCACGGGCGCAACGTGCTGCAGCCCATGGGATGGGACGCGTTCGGCTTGCCGGCTGAGAATGCCGCGATCGCGAACGGCGTGCCGCCGGCGAAATGGACTTTCGACAACATCGCTCACATGAAGGCGCAGCTCAAATCCTTAGGCTACGGGCTGGATTGGAAGCGGGAACTCGCGACCTGCAGCCCCGAATACTACCGCTGGAATCAATGGCTGTTCCTGCGCATGCTGGAAAAGGGCATTGCCTATCAGAAAACCGGCGTCGTCAATTGGGATCCGGTCGACAAGACCGTGCTGGCCAACGAGCAGGTGATCGACGGCCGGGGTTGGCGCACCGGCGCGATCGTCGAAAAACGCGAAATTCCCATGTACTACCTGAAGATCACGGCTTACGCCGAGGATCTGCTCGATGAATTGACGAACATGCAGGAATGGCCGGAGCGGGTGCGCGTCATGCAGGCCAACTGGATCGGCCGCAGTGAAGGCGTGCGCCTCGGCTTTCCGCACAAGATCGGCGATGGCGGCGTGCTGTATGTATTCACCACGCGCGCCGACACCCTCATGGGCGCTACATTTTGCGCCGTGGCGGCAGAGCATCCGCTGGCCGCCTTTGCCGCGCAGGACAATCCGAAGCTGGCGGCATTCATCGAAGAATGCAGGCGCGGCCCCGCGCTCGAAGCTGAGCTTGCCACTCAAGAAAAAAAAGGCATGCCAACCGGTTTGCAGGTGCTGCACCCCATCAGCGGCGAACCGGTTCCGGTATGGGTCGGCAACTACGTGCTGATGAGTTATGGCGACGGTGCCGTCATGGGCGTGCCGGCGCACGACGAACGAGATTTCGCCTTCGCCAAAAAATATGAGCTGCCGATCAAACCGGTTATCGATGTTCAAGGCCGCGCGTATTCCGTGGCGGCCTGGGAGCCTTGGTATTCCGATCACGGCCGTTGCGTGAATTCCGGCCCGTATGACGGATTGGAGTATCAAGCGGCTGTCGATGCAATTGCCAGAGACTTGCAGGCCAATGGGTTGGGCGAGAAACGGATCACTTGGAGGTTGCGCGACTGGGGGATCTCGCGGCAACGATACTGGGGCTGCCCGATCCCCATCATTCACTGCAAGAGCTGCGGCGCCGTGCCGGTCCCGGATGAGCAATTGCCGGTGATCCTCCCCACCCATTTGGTGCCCGACGGCAGCGGCAATCCGCTCTTGAAGGACGAGGCCTTCCTGAACGTCAAATGTCCAACGTGCGGCGCGGATGCGCGACGCGAGACGGATACGATGGACACCTTCGTGGATTCGTCCTGGTATTTCTTGCGCTTCGCCTGCGTCGACAATGATCATGCCATGCTGGATTACCGGGTTCAGTACTGGCTGCCGGTCGATCAGTACATCGGCGGCATCGAGCATGCCATTCTGCACTTGCTTTACGCGCGTTTCTGGACGCGTTTTTTGAGAGACATGGGCGCGGTTTCATTCAAGGAACCATTTGCGCGCCTGTTCACCCAAGGCATGGTGCTGAACCAGGTGTTCTTCCGCAAGACGAACTCAGGTCGTGTGCAGTATTTCAATCCGGCCGACGTGACGGTCACCACGGACAAAGCGGCGGAACGCCGCATTGCCGTGCTGCGCGCCGACGGCAAGGAAGTCGAATCGGGCGGCGTCGTGACGATGTCAAAGTCCAAGAACAACGGCGTGGACCCGCAGCAGTTGGTGGACGAGTTCGGCGCCGACACCGCGCGGCTGTTCATCATGTTTGCGGCACCGCCCGAACAGACTTTGGAGTGGTCGGACGAAGGCGTGCAGGGCGCATTTCGCTTCATCAAGCGTCTGTGGAAAGCGGTGTATGACCACGTCTCCTACGGACCGGCGGCGCCGCTGGACACATCGGCACTGACCGAGGCGCAACGTGCCCTTCGCAGGCATTCTCACCAGACGCTCGCCAAGGTCACGGATGATATCGGCCGCCGCCGCACGTTCAATACGGCGATTGCCGCCGTGATGGAGCTCTTGAATGCCGTCGCCAAGTTTCCGCAGGCCGCGGCGCCGGATCGAAACGCGGCGCAGGATCGGAGCGTGGCGCACGAGGCACTGGAAATCGCGGTGCTGGCGCTTTCACCCATCATCCCGCATGTCACCCATGCGCTGTGGCGGGACCTGGGTCATCGAACCGCGCTAATCGATGAGCCTTGGCGGGAAGTCGATCCCCAGGCGTTGCAATCGGCTACTGTGCAGATGGTGGTGCAAGTGAACGGCAAGTTGCGCGCGCATATCACGGTTGCGGTGAACGCGGACGAAACCCCGGTGCGTGCGGCGGCGCTGGCCGATCCCAATGTGCAGAAGTTCATAGGAACCTCGAGGGTTCGCAAGGTGATCATCGTGCCGGGCAAGCTCGTGAACATCGTGGTGTAATGCTGCGTGGCACGCTCCAGATATTTGGCGTTGATTGCGGCTGGATCGCTGAGCGCATGCGGCTTCCGTTTGGCAGGCAGCGATCCGCTGCCCGCCGTCATGGCGCGACCTTACTTATCGCTGAAAGATCCGTACACGGACTTCTCGCGCGAATTCGAACATCGGCTCAAGTCCTCCGGAGCGTCGCTGCAGTTGACGCGGGAAGGCGCAACGGCAACCGTGGATGTCACCAAAGACCTGGTCGAGCAACGCACCCTCGCGGTGTCGGCGAAAAACATCCCGACCGAATACGAACTCACCTACACCGTGACATTCAGCGTACGCGGCGAGGGCAAGGAATTGCTCGCGCCGCAGACCATCAGCCTTTCCAAGGATTTCAGCTTCGATGAGAACCTGCAGCTCGCCAAGGAGCATGAAGCCGATATCCTGCGCCAACAAATGGCGCGGGACCTCGTTTCCATCGCCATGCGCCGGCTCACGAGTTTAAAGTAACGCTGGCGTGCGGCCCTCCGGTGCTCCTGGTCAACGGCATTGATCGAGTATCCCTGCAAGTGCTCCTGGATCGTTATGGGTTGGTTCTGCAGCTCGTGGCGCCGGACGAAGTCATTCCCGGTTCTTACTGGGGTGAACGGGAGGCGGGGCTGGTGGGCTGCACCATATTCGCGCGTCTCGACACACCGCTGCATTCGGTGCTGCACGAAAGCGCTCACTTTGTCTGCATGACGCCGGAACGGCGCGCAGGCTTGGATACCGACGCGGGCGGCGATCATGCGGAAGAAAATGCCGTTTGCTACCTGCAAATCATCCTGGCCGATTCGCTGCCGCATGTCGGCCGGCAGCGCATGTGCCGCGACATGGACGCCTGGGGCTATACATTCAGGCTGGGAAGCGCGGCTGAATGGTTCGAGCGAGATGCTGAGGATGCGCGCGACTGGCTGATTGAGCACGGCGTGCTCGATGTTGCGGGCAGCCCGACTTATGCCTGTCGATAGCGAGGATCGCATGTCGCGCCGAACTTCGCTCGCGGGGATCTGGGCACTCTTCTTGGAAGGATGCTCGCGCCTGGGATTTCTGGCCGCCAATGCGCCCGCGGTCTTTGGCGCCTACCAGCGGCATGCAAACATCGCGTTTGGGCCGGAGCCGCAGCAGCGTCTCGACGTGTATGTGCCCGAGACTGCCGCCGGGCCGCGGCCGGTGGTGGTTTTCTGGCACGGCGGGCGTTGGCGCTACGGCGACAAAACGGACTATCGATTCGTCGGTGCGGCGCTGGCGGAGTCAGGATATGTGGTCGTGGTGGCCAATTATCGGCACTATCCGCAAGTCAAAATGCCTGGGTTCATGAGCGATGCGGCGCAGGCTGCGCTCTGGGCCGCCGCGCACGCCGCGGAGTTTGGCGGCACGCAAGAGCGTCTTTACTTGATGGGACATTCGGCAGGCGCTCACTTGGCCGCGCTCCTGACGCTGGACCCGCGATATTTCGCCGCCGCCGGCGGACCTGCGCCGCGCATCGCCGGCGTCATAGGCCTGTCGGGACCCTACGATTTCCTGCCCTTATTGGAGCCCGACGTTCAGGACATGTTCGGTCCGCCGTCGATCTATCCGGAGTCGCAACCCATCAATTTCGTGCGGGCCGATGCGCCGCCCATGCTGTTGGTGCACGGTTTGGAGGACGAGACGGTGCGGCCGAAAAACTCGCGCAATCTTGCCGGCGCGCTCAGCGCGCTCGGCGTGCCGATAACCATGAAGCTCTATCCCAAAGTGTCGCATGCCGACACCGTAGCGGCATTGATTTCACTGCTGCGCGGCAGGGCCCCCACGCTGGCCGATATCAGGGCGTTCGTCAGCCAGAATTCGGCATGAACCATCGATGGCTCGCGCTGCACCGATAGGCGTTCAAGCCGCGTGCGCGGCGGCCGGTGCGGGCATGGCGTAAACCTTGCCGAAGCGATTCGCGAGAAATGCCTTCAGGCCGATCTCTTCCTGGCGAATCAGTCCAGCCTGAGGAATCTCTCCGGCGCTCAGCATGTCGAGCACCGCGCAAATCCCGCCGGCCGTGGTGATCTGAATGGCGCTGCGCACCCTGCCGCCCATCGGAGCGGCATAGATCTTGTTCGCATACGTCTCTTGCATGAGTTGACCTGCGCGCATGCCGCTGACGGTGACGAATACGATGACGACATCCTGCAGCGTAATCGGCACCGCGTTCTCGAGAATGTCCTTGAGAAGTTCGCGCCGGTCGCGCAGCCGCAAATCGTTCAATAGCGCTTTCATGATGGCCGCGTGGCCGGGATAGCGGATGGTGCGATAATTCAGATTGCGCACCTTGCCGGCCAAGGTTTCGCACAGCGTGCCGAGTCCGCCCGAGGTATTGAACGCCTCGTATAAAATTCCGTCGAGCGAGAACTCTTCGAGCTCCTCG
>Ga0210400_10004704_pt1 | contig 11739 bp, 11 predicted proteins | sample IncBWH26MmetaG_FD_155456 | JGI IMG/M metagenome (GOLD analysis project Ga0210400, IMG submission 155456) | Forest soil microbial communities from Barre Woods Harvard Forest LTER site, Petersham, Massachusetts, United States - Inc-BW-H-26-M | ecosystem: Environmental > Terrestrial > Soil >...
GATGGCGGCACGGTCTTCAAGATTACTCCTCAAGGAAGCCTCACCACCTTATACAGTTTTTGTGCTCAAGCTGTCTGTGTGGATGGTTGGCATCCTCAAGCCGGACTTGTGCAAGGCTCGGACGGCAACTTGTACGGGACAACGAGCAATGGCGGGGCCAACGGCGGTGGTATTGTCTTCAAGATCACCAAGCAAGGCGTGATAACCACGCTGCATAGCTTTTGCGCCCAGGCAAACTGCCCTGACGGGGAAAATCCATATGCAGCACTGATTCAAGCCGCTGACGGCAATTTTTATGGGACAACGCTTAATGGCGGTAATGCCGGGTCGTTCTATGGCACCGTCTTCAAAATCACTCCCCAGGGTGCGCTGACAACCTTGTACAGTTTCTGCTCCCAAAGCGGCTGCGCCGACGGCTACAGCCCCTACGCGGGGCTGTTTCAGGGCACAGACGGAAACTTTTATGGCACGACAAACACCGGCGGGGCCAACTTTGAGGGCACAGTCTTCAAGATTACGCCGCAGGGTACGCTCACCACGCTGTTTAGCTTTTGCGCTCAGAGCCAATGCAGTGACGGAGGCGGCGAAGTCACCGGGATCGTCCAAGCGACCAGTGGAAAGCTGTACGGAACAACGCTTGGAGGCGGGACAAATCAATTCGGCACTGTCTTTAGCTTGAATGCAGGACTTGGCGCATTCGTGCAGACATTCCCGACGTCCGGCAAAGTGGGGTCCGCGGTCAAAATTCAGGGAACGAATCTTACTGGCGCCACCGCCGTCAGCTTCCACGGCATAGCCGCCACGTTCACTGTTGTCTCTGGCTCGCTAATCAAGACGACAGTACCGGTCGGGGCGACTACCGGAGCGGTGAAAGTGACCACCCCTCACGGAGTTCTGACCAGCATCAAGACATTCCGCGTAACTCCGTAAATTCCGAGATTGAACCCTCGGAGCGAACCGGTGGGAAGCGGCGGCTTTACGATCCCCGGGGATCAGTCTGGCGCTCACCTCGGGCGAACTCTTCCATCCTGAGCTGCCGCTGGAGGAGGTCGTGAGTGGTAAAGGCGATGTACACCAATGACGAGCGCCCCCCGGTCCCTCAGTCATTGAATCCGACAGTCACTCAGGGACAGCTTATCGGTGTCACGGCGATGGCTCCGGTATCGTCTATGCCGATTCGAGCGCACTTTGTTCCGTCCGGGCTGCTGACAATGAGTCCAGCGCCCGCGGTGGTCGTGGAAATATCACCGCCGGCTACCTGTAGCGTCGTTGTGGGTGTTTGCGTTCCGATACCAACATTGATCGTGCCATCGCCCAGCACCATGGCGTTGCTGGCGGACACAGATGCGTATGCACCAATCGCGGTGGCGTTGGTGAGTTGAGTGGTTGTGCCTGGTGAAGCTCCAATGCCCAGGAAAGTGTTGTTGGTGCCCGTGGTATTGGCGTTTAAATTTCCGCTGCGGTTTCCGTAACCGGCAACATAACCAACGGCTGTGTTTCCGTTACCCGTTGTATTGTTCGCCAGGGCATTTGTACCAATCGCCGTAATGGCAACACCTGTGGTGTTGTTGAACAGCGAGACGTATCCCACGCTGACGTTGGTATCGCCCGTGGTGTTCAAAGATTGGCTGCCAGTGCCAATCGCGATATTCGATACGCCAGTGGTGTTGCTGGAGAGCGAGCCCGATCCGATCCCTATATTAGGGAAGCCGGTCGAAGAGAAGTTCCCCGCGTTTGGACCGAGGAAGATGTTAAAGCCGAAGGCCTGAAGAAATGGGCTTCCCCCCATATTGATGACTCCAACGCTGGGTCCTGTTGTGGTAGGCAAATTAATGTTGCCCGAGGTGGTTACGGTCCCGAAGCTGCCCGTTCCCGAGGCATTGATATTCCCCACAACATCCAGTGGTTGCGCGGGACTGGTGGTGCCGATGCCGATATTTCCGTTTTGTTGGAATAAAACCGAGTCACCAATCGTGTGGGGAGTTACCCAAAGGGGAATCCTATTCGTCGTGCCGCCGCCGTGGACCTGCGCGACCGCCCCTACTCCCGCAAGAAGAAAACTCAGCAGAACAGCCGAGAAAAAGTTTTTCATTTGGGAATGCTCCTTTGAGACGGGATCGCCGTCGAGGTAACCTCAGTTCTCACGCCAGCACTTTACGCCAAAACTTGAAGGCTTTCCACAAAAGTGTTGTAAACAGACGGTTACACTCATGGACCCGATTTTACCGTCCATCGAGTAGACGGTTGCTGATGGGTGCGTAGGCGTCGATGCGGCGGTCGCGCAGGAAAGGCCAGTTGCGGCGGATGTCTTCGAGAGCCTTCAGATCGACGTCGCCCATCAGGATTTCTTCCTGGTCGTGGGAGGCTTCGGCGAGGACGCGGCCGAAGGGATCGCAGAAGAATGAGGCGCCCCAGAACTCGAGTCCCTGGCCGGGGGCAGACTTCCCGCGGACGTTGCCGGTTTCGAAGCCTACACGATTGACGACTGCTACGTAGACGCCGTTGGCGATGGCGTGGGCGCGCTGAATGGTGCGCCAGGCGTCGTGCTGGGCATGGCCGAATTCGGCTTTCTCGGCGGGATGCCAGCCGATCGCGGTGGGATAGAAGAGGATTTGCGCGCCTTGCAGAGCGGTCAGGCGCGCGCCTTCGGGGAACCACTGGTCCCAGCAGACTAGCGTGCCGATGCGTCCGGCAGTTGTGTCCAGGGCGCGGAATCCTAGATCGCCGGGAGTGAAGTAGAACTTTTCATAGTAGAGCGGATCGTCGGGGATGTGCATCTTGCGGTAGAGGCCGCGGAGAGAGCCGTCGGAATCGAAAATGGCGGCGGTGTTGTGATAGACGCCGGGGGCGCGTTTTTCGAAGAGTGACGCGATCAGCACGACGCGGTGCTGGCGGGCGGCGGCAGCTAGTCGCTCGCTGGTGTTGCCGGGAATTGGTTCGGCCAGATCGAACAGGGAATGGTCTTCGCGCTGGCAGAAGTATTGCGTCTGGAAGAGTTCGGGAAGGCAGACTACCTGGGCGCCGCGTCCGGCGGCGTCGGAGACGCGCTCTAGAGCTTTGGCGAGATTCTGTTCGGGCTCTGGGCCGCAGGACATCTGCACCAGGGCTACGCGGAATTTGTCAGGGGGCACGCGTTCGATCCTCAGGCGAACAATATAGCATCAGGGACCAGCCGTCAGCCGTAAGCCATCAGCCGTCAGTAAAAGCCTTTAACCGCAAAGATCGCGAAGGAAGGCCGCTAAGGACGCTAAGACTCAGAGGAACGATCCAAGGGGTTGGGGTTCGTGGAATCCCACCCAGCTGGCGTTTGTTGCTATGAAGACTTTGGGCGGTGGGTTGCGAAGGCGCGGGACAGGCGCTGGTTTCCCGCTACCAGTCCTTCCAGGCGCTTTGTGATTTCTCCGGATGGCATGGAGCGGAGGAGGGCTTCGATGGCGGCTTCGGCTTGCAGGGATTCGGTGCGGACTTGATCGAGCAGGAATTCCAGGGCTGCGTCCTGGCGCGTTAGGGCTATGGCGGACAGCAGAACGGAACAGAACCACGGGTCGGCTTCATTGTTGAAGCGTTGCTTTAAGGTTTCGAAGGCTTGCGGAGTATGCATACCGGCTATGGCCAGGGCTGCCTCGGCGGCGGGATCGTCCCCGTCGGCCAGGAACCGGGCTACCCACGGGATGGCGCTGGGGCCTTCGATGCGGAGGATGCCGCTGTAGCAGGCGCCGAGGACTTCGGGTTCTTCTTCTGGAGGTTGGCCTGGCTTTCTGGATTTTAGATTGGAATCCAGAATCGCTCTTAGGCGTAGAAGGAGCGCGGCGGAGGACGAGCCTACTTGCTCGATAGCGCGGACGATCTCGGCGCGAACGGCCTTGTCCTTATCCCCGAGCAACTCGATGAGATGGGTGAGCAAGTCAGCTTCGAGCAGGCTGCGGCATTGCACGAGCGCCAGAGCGCAGGTGGCGCGCAGAGTGCCGGCGGTGTCAGAAGAGCCTCCCCAGACGGGTTCGAGCTGGATGTGGTGCATGCCGCGAAGGAAGACTGCGGCGTCCTGATGCTCGCAGTCGGCCAGGGCTCGGCTGATTGCATTCTTGGCCCAGCATTGCGGGTCGGTCTTGACTGGATCTTCGAAGAAGCGGTCGAAGGCGGTTAGTAGTTCGGGAGTGAGTTGGGTCAGTTGGAAGTGGCGGATTAGGTCGGCGGCTTTGGCTGCCACGAGGTTGTTGCGATTGGCGAGGGCTTTCCGGAGAGGCTCGATGGCGGCTTCTGGAGGGAGTTGGCGGAGGGCGTCGAGGGCGGCTAGTTGTTCTTCGAACTTGCGCTTGCCGGGCATGGGGACAAGTGTAAACGCAATCCCAAAATCTTTAACACCGGGGGCACAGGGTCACACAGAGGAAAACCAATTCCGTGAGAAACCCGCTGGCTACTGAGGATCTGTTGCTGTGATGGTTGGTGTGACGTCTACGGGAAAGTTCACGGACCGCGCAATGAAGCACAGATGATGAGCGTCCGCGTGAAGAGCGTGAGCCTTGGCTTGATCATCACCCGGCGCAATCTTGACCATCGGACGGAGGGTGACGCGCGTGAACTGGGCTGAACCGTCGCTATTTTCATCCATCAATCCAAGTGCTACATCGCGATAGTCGAGGACGGTCACGTGGTTCACGGCGCAAAGATGCAGGTAAGAGAGCATGTGGCAGGCGGAAAGGCTGGCGACCAGAAGGTCTTCCGGATTGTAGCGGGATGGGTCGCCACGAAAGCTGGGATCACTAGACGCTAGAATCGGAGGCTTGCCTTCCGCAGTGATGGTGTGATCGCGGCGATAGCCACGATAAGTCTTGGTGCCTTCGCCGGTGTTGCCGGTCCACTCGACTTGAAGTTCGTAGTTGTGCTGTTTCATCGGGATCCCTCCGCTTGGTCGCGCGCCCACGCCCCAGAGACTTCACGGCCTTTTGCGATGTTATCTACGACCAGGATCAACTGATTGCTATGATCGCTATAAAGCACTTCGATGTTGACGCCAGCTTGGGCCATCCGGCGGGTGAGTTGACCGAGTTGACCCGGTTTGGCCTGGTCCAGCCGTTGGACGAGAACTTCCCGCTCGTCCAATACTTGGATGCCAGCTGCTTCCAGCGCGCTTCGGGCAGGAGCGCCATCGTTGAAGAGGAAGTGTGCGGCTCCCTGACCGTTGACGACCCAGGCGCCGCCGCCTTCGATGCTTATTCCGGCGCGGCCGAGAGCGTCTCCCATGTCGGCTAGAGCGCCGGGACGGTTATTGAGAGCGATGGTTAGATCTTTCATACTGGCCTGCCTCGTTGGTGAGTTTCTAACCCGCGATGTCGAAAAAAGATTCTAACCGCGAAGGACGCTAAGAACGGCCGCTAAGACCACAAAAAAAATGGGACGCGGACAATACGAGGTTTGGTCTGCACATCGCATGGCATCTCTCCCTCATGTTCCTGTAGAGTAATTGATCGGAAGATGTTACGAGTCATCTTGGAGGCGTCATCTTGAAACAGGGCAATCATGGCAGCGGGCATTCAGCGGGGAAGCCGCATGGGAGTTCGGGGCATGGGGGGGACGGGGTGGAGCGGGAGTTGCACAATCCGATTGTGGACAAGCTGATTCCTCTGGAGCCGCTTGATCTGACCAAGGTGAAGTCGATCGACGATCTGGTGCGGGCCATGTCTAAGACGGCTTTTACCGGGCGGCAACTGGGCGAGGCTGCTGACGTGTTGGAGGCGATGGCGCGCGACGAAGAATGTTTTGTTGTGATGACTTTATCAGGCGCGATGACGGTGGCGAAGCAGGGATTGATCGTCACTGAGTTGATTGATCGCGGGATCGTGAATGCGGTGGTTTCAACCGGGGCACTGATGGCTCACGGGCTGGTGGAGGCTACGGGGCGCGCGCACTTCCGGGCGAATCCGGAGGTGTCTGATGAGGAACTCTACGAGCAGGGTTACAACCGGGTGTATGACACGCTGGAACCCGAGCAGAATCTGGACGACGTGGAAGAAGTGATGTCGGCGGTGCTGGAGGGTTGGGACCACAACGAAGTGATGTGCTCCTACAAACTGAATCATGCGATCGGTGCATATCTGGCGAGGACGGTGGGTGAGCAGCGGGGGATTTTGAAATCGGCGCATGAGATGGGCGTGCCGGTGTTTGTGCCGGCATTCAGCGATTCGGAGATGGGGCTGGACACGGCGCTGAATAATCGTCTGCGGGAATCCACGGGAAGGCACAAGATACGCTTTGATCCATTCGAGGATTTGGAGCACTTTGCCGCGACGTTGCTGCGCCAGAAGAAGCTTGGAATTCTGACGATTGGTGGTGGGGTGCCGCGGAACTGGTCGCAGCAGTTTGGTCCGTTCTGCGAATTGCGGCACCGGCGGTTGGGGGAAAATGTTCCGCTGAAGCGCTATCACTACGGACTGCGGATTTGTCCTGAGCCGGTGTACTGGGGCGGATTGTCGGGGAGTCCTTATAGCGAGGCGGTATCGTGGGGGAAGTTTGTGCCTCCAGCGGAGGGTGGAAGGTTCGGGGAAGTGTTTGTGGACGCGACTGTGGGGTTGCCGCTGATCGTCGCCGCAGTGTTAGAGCGGCTGGACAAGAAGGGGAGCGCGGCGCTGAAAAAAGGGAAGAAACTGGCCAGGAAATAGGTTGCCAGCGATCGCGGGAAGGATGCTGATGCAAGTGTCGGCGGGTATGTGGGGCTTGCTGATGCTGGCGGGCGTTCTCGGTACGGCTCTCGATACGGCTCCCGGTGCGGCGCTAAGACCGGCCCAACCGGCGATGAGGCAGAACGGTACTGCGGCGCCTCGATCGGATCAGGTCAAGAAACCTAAACAGCAACCAGGAACGGGGGATCAAGGGAAGACCGATCCCGAACTCCAGGCCATGGTCGACGGGGCGGCAGCAGCGCCGCCGGAGATCGGCGCGGACATCCTGATCCGGCTTGCCGAATCCAGACGAGTCGCCAACCGCAGCATGAAGGTTGAGTTTCTGTCGAAAGCCTTCGAGCTCGCGGCCACGGCTGAGCAGCCTGTGAAGCGGGCTGCCATGTCCGGAGGCATGGGGGACGTCCCGACTGCATTACTGTCGCGAGCTTATCGCCTGAACATGGATAAGCTCTCCCTGCAATCGCGTGTGGTGAATGACCTGCTGCCCCTGGATGCGTTGAAGGCTCGCGAACGGTTCGAAGAGATACAATTTCCGTCGCTTTCACCCGTGGGTTGTGAAGAACGGTTGACCTATGATGTGGAGCTTTTCTACGAGACGCTTGGTAGAGTCGCACGCCGGGGCTTTACCACCAAGGACAAGCTGAAAGGGCGCCAGATTGCCCTGCTGACTCCGTTTGTCGGAACGCTGCAATCGCATGCGCAGGCAAAACCGGCTGCGGAACTTCTGGTGAGCGCGCGTCTGTCGGCGTCGGATCTGGGCCAGCTAGCCAACCTGTTCGCGGGCGCGCTGGCGCAACTGCGTGGCGATGAGCGGTCTTTCGCAGCCACAGCCATGGGGACCGGTGGAGATGGCATCACGGGGTCGGTGGCGAACCTGGTTACGACCCTGGGGGCTAAGGAGATTTCGAGTGTCGCACTGCTTCGAGGGCTGCGGCAGTATCTGGTCACCAATTTCGGAGAGGTGCGTTGTGACTCGTGGCGAGGCGACAATGATCCGCTTCCGGATGCGGTCAAGTATTTCAACCAGCAGTTTCGGCGGGAACTGCAACTAGCCCAGATTGCTCCCATCACTGGGGACGAACTAAGGAAGGCGCGGATTATCCCCAGAGTGCCGCCAGCGGTTTATTGGCAATCGCCGGAGAGCAAGCGACTGGTGACTGAGATGAGGCGGCTGAGGTTCGGAGACGGTGAGAGCCGGCTGACCGATCCGGACAAGACAACACCGGCCTGGTCTTCCCAGTTAACAGATTTTGTGACCGAACTGGAGGCTTGGCAACCGGACAACGAACCCCAGGCGAATGTTTTCCACCAGAAGAGCATCCTTTATGCAGGCTTGATCGATCTTATGCCAGCCGGGCCGGAGCGCTCGAAGGTGATAGAAAGTTATGTCGCGTTTCTGGAGCAGAACTCCGCCCAGACGCCGAGCCGAATTGAATGGCTCGTGCACGCGGATGACTTGCTATCAGGAAAAAGAGCGGGGGACGACCGTGAAGAAGTGATCCAAGCCTTTGTGAACTCGGGCGACCCGACTTTGAGTCTCTACGGGCGGGTGGAGCGCTGGGAGCAGCGACACCCCGGGACCGCGCTCGAACAGGGGGCAACTCCGCCCCGAAGGTAAGAACCCTGAATGACTGTTTGTTTGGAAACTAGTTGTCGCCGGAGGGCGAACCGGGGGGCTAACTAACGCCGGTCTCAGAGAGGCACCGATCCGCAGGGAATTGCGGGATGGTCGGCTAAGCTTCGTTTGAAGGGCTGCTATCTGCGCGGGTCTTGCGATAGAGGGGCGCCAGGATGCTGTTTTCCAGCACGCGAGACTCTGCTTCCACCCAGTCTTGCAGGGCAAGGCCTTCGGCCTGACCGCGCTGGTCGTACAAATGCTGAGCGTGCAGGCGAATCTTCCTTTCGATCAAATCGGTCATGAGTGCTTGCTGCTTCTGTCTGCGGGTATCGTTATCCACACTATTCCTCTTGCTTATATAGGTATTTATCTACAGTTCTATGATACGGGAAGGCTGTTAACGGAAGGTTACATTTGGGAGGGCTGAGGGGTTACTAAAGTGCAATTATAGCACAAGGAGAGACGTTGTTCATTGAAGCTGTGGGAGACGCTCGATAAGCGATGCGTTTTCAGACGGTCGCGCGATGAGGAGGCGGCGCCGTGGGTGTCCCTACGCGAGCACGGGCGATCTAATCGAAAATCAGCACGGCCGAGGCGATCACCGTGGTCCAGAGGCCGCGCTTGTCGCCTACTGCTGATTGGGTCACGTTGGCGGTGCGGACGATTTTGTTGGAGAGCCGGTAGATCTGTTTTTTTTCGTCCCAGGAGCGGTCGGGATCGAACTCGACGTTCAGGGTGGTGGCTAGCATTTCCGCGGCTAGTTCTTCGGCGTATTCTCCGGCAGCGTCTTCCGTTTCACCGAAAGAGTGATGCTCGCTGAGATATCCGTAGGTGTTTTTGTCGGCGGGAATGGCCACGCCGATGGATGAGGCGAGCAGGCGGTGGGCCTCATGCGTGGAGTTTTCAGCCACCACGGCGAAGACGACTTCGCCGGGGCTGAGATACTTGACGCCCTCTTTGCGGGCCAGCATCTTGCAATTCGGAGGGAAGATGGAAGAGACGCGCACCAGGTTTTGAGCCGCAATGCCGGCGTCGCGCAAGGCCAATTCGAAGGACGTTAACCGCTCGCGGTGTTTCCCAACTCCCTTGGTGAAGAACATCCGCTTGGGAACCATGTCTTTGCCCAACGCTGTTTACCTCCGGCACAAAAAAATGAAATGGAGAATGCACAATTTAACACAATGGTTTGTAAAGAAAGTGTGAATTTAACGCCGGAAAGAAAAAATGGCGGGAAACCGCTGGCGCGGGTTCCCGCCACGCTGCCCGGATTCTTCGGGGGAGGGCACCGGGCAAAACGGGTTTACTGTACCACAACGCTGGCTGCGGTCAACGAAATTGCTGCCACTTTTCGTTTTCGCGAACACCGGGGAGTCTTCGTCACTTGGCAGTCACCGCGCTGACCGCAATGGTGTCGCCGTTCAAAACACCCGTTACAGTGGCATTCTTGCCGGCTTGCTTGTCCAGAGTGGCCAGAGCCGCCTTGTCGGTGGTGTCCAAAATATAAACCTTCTCGCCCACCACCAAGGCGAACTTGGAGCCTTTCGCCACACAGGTGCGGGTGCAATCCGCCGCCGTTCCCTCCATGTGGTTTCTGCCACACATGGCGTCGCCAACCTCGCCAGTAAAGGTTTGCTTGCCGGCGGCGAAAGCGTAAAGGGTGGAAAATAGAGTCGCTGAGAGGACGACCGCCACCATCGCTCTGAACCACCGTGAACCACGATCCATGCGTCGTTCTCCTCGTCGTTCCAGGCGGCCCACGGCGGAAATGATGATCGAGCCACCGATAGTGTCGATATTACTATACCCAGATAGATGATCGGGGGCGCGAGAGGTTGCAGGAGTTAGTCAGCGACTTGGTTCTTCAATTCCCACCCAACGCAACCACAACGTTTCCGCGATATCGGTTCACTGCGAAGCTTTGGCGGTATATTGCAGGTCGACGTCTACGGTTTTGTCGCGGGTGAGGGCAGTGACATGGGTGGAAACCTCCCAGTCGACGCTGGCGGGGAGCAGCTTTCTGGCCAGAGGCAGGAACTGTTGGAGGTAGGTAGCGTCGTAGACATCTCCGGGGCGGAGCTTCCAGGCGGCGCGCAGTTTGGCCGTCAGATTATTGTCGATGCCGCGAAACTCAAGCTCGCCCATACGGTAGAGAAAGTCCTCGTGGACGACAAGATGATAGGCCACGGCTGCGGCGGCATCATCGAATTCGGCGTCCACCTTGACGGTGGCAAGGATATATCCGCGGGAACCGTAGAGCGCCTGGACGGCTCGCACATCGTCCTCCAGTTGAACCGTGTTCGCGGTTTGGCCCGGCTTGGCATGAAGGAGGGGATCGAGGATGTCGCCGGAAATCTCTTTATTGCCCGACCAATCCCAGCGAGTGAGTTTGTACTGCACGCCGGGAGTAACGGGGAACATGACATCCACGAAGGTGCGTTGTGGGTTATTCTCAGCTGACTCTGAGGCATCCGGTTTGACGACTTTGGGTTGTGGCGGGGCACATGAGGCCTTCAGGTATCCGTGCTCGTGGTAGATCGGCAGCAGGGTGTGCTCGATGAAGGAATTCATGAAAGTGCGGGAGTATTCGCGATCCGATAGTTTTTCCGCGGCCGCCTGGAGCTGCTGTAGCTCGGGCGCCCCCGCGCCGCTGAACTCGAAGCGGCGGATGCGAATGCTCACGCCGGCGACGTTGTAATCAACAGACTCTACATGCTCGCTCTTGCCGGAGTTGCGCAGATATTCTACGTGGCCGGGGATGCCGTTTTCGACCAGCAGGGCCTGGAGAACGTCCGAGACTTCGTCGGGCAAACGCCCGCTGGTGGGCAGCTCTCCGTTGAAGAGCGGAACGCGCTCATGCACCTTGCGGCGCAATTCTTCGTCTGTGAACCAGACGAAGTCAGCAAAGCGGGCTGGAATGAATTTGTCTGCGTCGGTGACTTGTAGCTCGAGTTTGGTGCCGGCTGACGAGTAGGAGTAGGTGAAGGCGATGTAGCTGAAGGCTCCACTCTGGCCGAGTTGCCGGGCCGCTTTTTTGAAGTCGTCCTCGTGGGCGATTGTGCCGACGGGCAATCCACTGGCGGCCGCGACCTCTTCCTGGGTGAAGCGTTTGCTGCCGGTCACTTTGACAGCGATGAGCTTGTAAGCGGTGGGAGGCATGGGCCGGGTCGCGGCGCCGGCTGGAGGTTGGGTTTGAGCGGCGGCGGTGAGGCAGAGCAGGCCGGAAGCCAGGATAAGGTGGCTGAAACGCGCGAGAAATCCTGGGTGGAGTGTCTTCATTTACGATCTACTTCGATCTGGAGGTCCATACAGCGCTGGATTTGTGCTTCTTGGCAATCTCGATGAAGGCGAGGGCGGCGCGGCTGAGAGCCTTGTCCTTGCGGAAAACCAGGGCCAGGTCGCGGCGGAGTTGGGCGTCGGCCATGGGAATGGCGACCAGGACGCCGG
>Ga0210400_10004706_pt1 | contig 11736 bp, 9 predicted proteins | sample IncBWH26MmetaG_FD_155456 | JGI IMG/M metagenome (GOLD analysis project Ga0210400, IMG submission 155456) | Forest soil microbial communities from Barre Woods Harvard Forest LTER site, Petersham, Massachusetts, United States - Inc-BW-H-26-M | ecosystem: Environmental > Terrestrial > Soil >...
AGCTCATGCCGGCGGTCAGCGCCGACTGCGCGAAGTCCTCGGCGGCGGAAACATTGGGATTGGCGTTTGCTTCGAGCACGAACAGTTCGCCGTCCGGTCGCAGCCTAAAATCCATGCGCGCGTATCCCGTCAGGTGCAGGGCGCGGAAGATTCGCTTGGACAGCTGCTCGAGCCGCGCCGTCGTGCCCTCGGGCAGGTTCTCGGCGGCCGCCGTGGTGATGCCGTACTTCTGCTGGTAGCTTCGATCCCATTTCACCTTGCGCGTCGCGATCGCGGGCAGATTTTCCGGCAAGGAGCCGAACGTCATTTCCCACACCGGCAACACCTTGAGCCGATCGTTGCCCATGACGCCGACGTACAACTCGCGCCCCTCGATGTACTCCTCGACCAGCGCGTCCGAATGCGTCTGCTCGTGGATGAAGGCGATTCGCTCCGTCAATTGCTTCTGGTCCGCAACCACCGACGCATGCGCGATGCCGAGCGAGGCGTCCTCGGTCGAGGACTTCACGAACAGGGGAAAGCGCAATTTTTTCGGAATTCGCGGCTTCTTGCCGCGGGCGAACACCATGAATTGCGGGGTGGGCACGCGATGGTAGGACAGCAGCTGCTTCGACAACACCTTGTCGCGCGACAGCAGCATGCCGCGCGGATTGCAGCCGGTATAGGGCTGATGCATCAGCTCGAGAAACGCAACGACATGCTGGTCATAGGTGACGATCCCGTCGAATTCCTCCAGCAGGTTGAATACGATGTGCGGCTTCCAATCGGTGATGGCACGGCGCAGCTCGGACAGACTGTCGCTCAGGCCCAGGGGTTTGACTTCGTGGCCTTCGGCCTTCAAATGCGAGATGATGTCGTATTCGGTGCGCCATTCGTCGATTTCCTTTTCGGTGGCGCCCTTCAGCGAGTCCGGAGGCACCAGCGTCGCATGCACGAGCACCAGCGCCCGCATCTTCTTCACAGCGAAACCCGCGGCAATTGGCGCTCCTCGTAGGATTCGGCGAGACGCGCGATCACCCACAGCAGCTGTCCCTTGAGCGGGCGCCGCGCCCCGCGCACGTACAAATCCAGCGCTTCACAGCGTTCGATCATGAGCCGCAACACTTGATACACGAGGTATTCGCTGAATGCGCCGGAACGCAGGATCTGCTGGCGCAGCGGCAGGCGCAATTCACGCAGCAAAGTCGCCGCCTTGAGATGCCCGCGGCGCCGCGGCGCCGCAGTGAATACCTTGAGCAGCAGTTCATCGGCGCCGGAACGGCGCGGCATGCGATAGTGCGCCAGCTTGTGCTCGTAGTGCTCGCGCAGCGTGCGCGTGTCCTGGCTCACCGCCTCGATGGTGGTGCGGTCCGAGACCAGCGGCTTGGTGCGGCCGATTTCATCCGCCAGCCCGTCGATGAATTCCAGTTTGGCATGCGCCGGCCAGCCCCGATATTCCCGGCGCCACGGCGAGCGGGGCTTGAGCCACACCGCAAAGGTTTCGGCAAAGTCCTCGGTCGGATGCGCCTGTGCATACCACGCACCCAGGTGCTGAACGAAACGGCGGCTGCCGGGCCGCGGGCGATAGGTGTCGGGATAGGGCAATGAGGCCGGTCCGAACACGTCGCGCCAGCGGCTTCGCCGCCGCAGTCGATAGGCCGAATCGATGGCGTGGCCCGCTTCGTGCCGCAGTATGCGCATCAGCCAATTGCGATTGCCGCCCTCCACTTCGCGCATGAAGCGGCGCTCGAGGCTCATCAGCCGCCGGTGGGCGAGATAGAAGGGAATCGCGATGCCCGGTATGCCGTCCGGCGAGAACCATTCTTGCGCCAGCCAGCAATGCGGTCGAAAGCGGATCCCCCGCTGCGCCAGTTCTCCGTACAGACGTTGGATGGCATCCTCCAGGTCCGTGCCGCGGATGGAGAGCTTCAAGTCGCAGAAACGCAGGCTGAGCAATTGGTCGTCGGAGAGCGTCTCCCAAGCATGGCGCGCACTCCTCGACGCGGCGGTCCTGCTAGCCATCGCAGGGTTCCACCGACGGCTGCGGGTGCACCGCGAGGGAGCGCGCGTCGAGGCCGGCGAAGTCGAACAGCTTGGGATCGGCGAGCTGCGAGCCGGCGACATTGCAGATGCTGGAGAAGATCGACTCTATGCGCCCCGGAAACTTCTGCTCCCAGTCGCGCAGCATGTGCTTGACGGCGAGCCGCTGCAGGTTGGTCTGCGAACCGCACAGCGTGCACGGAATGATGGGAAATTTGGCGTGGGCGGCATACCGCGCGATCTCGGACTCCTTCACATAGGCGAGCGGCCGGATCACGATATGGCGGCGGTCTTCGCTGAGCAGCTTCGGCGGCATCGCCTTCAGGCGTCCGCCGAAAAACATGTTCAAGAACAGCGTCTCGACGATGTCGTCGCGGTGGTGGCCGAGGGCGATCTTGGTGATGCCGTTCTCGGCCGCAAAGCGATACAGCGCACCGCGGCGCAGCCGCGAGCACAGGCCGCACATGGTCTTGCCCTCCGGGATGACGCGCTTGACCACGGCGTAGGTGTTCTGCTCGATGATGCGGAATCGAACTCCCAATTCTTCGAGGTAGCGCGGCAACACGGCCGCAGGAAATCCCGGCTGCTTCTGGTCGAGATTGACGGCGGTGATTTCGAAGCGCACCGGGGCGCTGCGCTGCAGGCTCAACAGAATATCGAGCATCGTGTAGGAATCTTTGCCGCCGGACAGGCACACCATGACGTGGTCGCCGTCCGCTATCATCTGAAAGTCGGCGACGGCTTTGCCCACGGCACCGCGCAACTGAGCCTGCAGTTTCTTGAAATTATTGGAGCGGCGGTCCAACGGCAGGCTCGAGGGCGGCGTCACGGAATCTCCAGGTACTTCGACTCCAAGTAGCGCAGGTACGCGGCCGCGGTCAACGGCTTGCCCGTGGCTTGCTTGATGAGTTCCTGCACCGGCAAGCGTGCGCCGACCCCGTGCACGTTGTCTCGCAACCAATCCATGACGCCGCCGAATTGACCCGCGGCGATTTCCTCATCGAGCGCAGGACGCGCGGCGCGCATGGCTTCATTGAGTTGGCCGGCGATGACGGCACCGAGTGCGTACGAGGGAAAATATCCGAAATGACCGACGGCCCAATGAATGTCTTGCAGGCAGCCGTCGACATCGCTCGCCGGACGAATGTTCAGCCGCTGCTCCAGATTGGCATTCCACGCTTCAGGCAGGTCGGCCACGGGCAGCGAGCCCTCGAGAATCTTCTTTTCGAGTTCGTAGCGCAGCATGATATGCACCGGATAAGTCAACTCGTCCGCATCCATGCGGATGCTGCTGCGTCGCACGCGAATCAAGTGACGGTACAGGTTGGCTTCTTCCCACTCCGGCCCGCTCACCTGCAAATACTTCTCCATCAACGGCCGCACGTACTTCACGAACGAGCGGCTGCGACATAGGTTCATCTCGAACAACAAGGACTGACTCTCTTCGAGCGCCAGCCCGCGGTCGCGCCCCACCGGCTGATCGCGCCACTCGAGCGGCAATCCCAGGTCGTACATGGCGTGGCCGGTCTCGTGGACCGCGCCGAGCAAGCCCGAAAAGGGATCGATCAAATCAAAACGCGTGGTCACCCGAATGTCCCCCGGCACACCCTCGGTGAAAGGGTGTTCGCTTTCGTCGAGTCGGCCGCGATCAAAGGGGAAGCCCAGCGCCTTCAGTACATCGACCGACAATGCGCGCTGGCGCGCCACGGTGAATTTTCCGGACAGCGGGATCGGCGCGTGGGCGGACTGGACTTCGATGGCCTCGTTGATGAGCCCGGGAAGCTTGCGCGCCAGCGCTTTGAATATCGTGTCGATGTCCGCCGTCGAAATTCCCGGCGTGAATCCATCCACCAGCGCGTCATAGGGCGCCAACCCGCGCGCCTGGCCGAGCAACGCCGCCTTGTCCCGGACCAGGTGCACTACCTCATCCAGATGGGGCGCCAGCAATTTGAAGTCATTGGCCTTTTTCGCCTCGACCCAAAAAACCTCGGCGCGGGCGGTCGCCTTGGCGAGACGCGCGATCAGTGATGGCGGAGTCGCGATCGCATGGTCGCGCTGACGGCGCATCTCGTGCAGATTGGCGAGCGGCCAATCCTCCAACTGCGAGGCGCCTGCCTCGGCGCGCTCCAGCAGGCGCGCCACTTTCGGCGTCGTGAGCAAGGCGTGGTGCTCGGTCTCGAGCGCCGCCAGTTGCTCGCCGCGCACATCGGCGCTGCCGCGCGGCATCATCACCGCCGCATCCCAGCGCAACAGCGACAGCGCACCGCGGAACGCGTGCAGACGACGAAACTCTTGTTCTAATTGTTCGTAGGGCGTCGCGGGCATGATTACCTTTGGCGCCGCCGCACAGCGGCGCGCGCTCGTTAGGTTCGAAAGTCTACCAGACGACGCTCTGGGTCCAGGCGGGTAAATTACAAAACTATTGTTATTTCAATAAGTTACCAAGATCATTTGAGCGAGAACGCGCCGCTCTGATGAAACGGCAGATCGTGCAGGAAAGGTAAGTCGATGCTCGCCGCACCGGTGAGGTCGTAATCCACCGTGCTCCCGTGCTGATCCAATTTATTGGCGAGTTTAAGCACCGCCAGCGCCATGTTGGCCTTGATCGTCAGGTCGAACTGCGACTCGCCCAAGGCGGGAACGATGACCGCCCGGTCGCTGACGCCGCTGGCGATTTGCTCCCCGCCGACGTTCAGTTCCACATGCAGGGCGCGCACCGGGAGCGCCCGGTTGTTGGGATTTTGGATGTTGAGCTTGACCGAAAAATTTTGCTGCAGCATGTTGCCGCCGCGCGTCTCAATGCTCACGACAGAGACGTTCGGTCGAGTGAACTGGGGGGTGACGCAGCCCGCCAAACTCAGCGCGCAGGCCGCCGCCGCCAGGCCCCTGGCCAGCGTCGGCGCGGCTCGACTTGGAATGTGGTAATGCGTGCCCATGCGGCCGATTGTATCGGATCGACCAACGCGCATCGCCGCCCATGGCACAATGCGCCGGCGTGGCCCCAAACACATCCTTCATTCGGCCAGAGCCAGGGCGCCTGCGGCGCACTCGCTGGGCACTCGTCGGGTTTGCGATGTCCGGAATCGGACTTGCAGCCCCGCCCTCGGGCGCCCCCTCGACACCCTCAGCGCCGCTGCCCGCGCCGTTGCCGGCGCCGCCGCCGTCGGGTTGCCTCGAATCCGGCGATGGCTACCTGCGTGCCCATCTGGGCGGCGCAATCGAAGCCAAGATCGATTGGCCCAACAACGGCACGCGCTGCCAGGGCGAGCCCAAGGACAAACCGCCCGGTGTGCGCCTGAGCTTCCAGCGCCTGGCGGGCGGCTCGCCTGACTTGCTGTTCGTGTTCGGCATTACCGGGGTGCGCGAAGGCCGGCCGGCGCGCGCCGCCGGCGTGAATGTCACCGTCATCGTGCAAGGAACCAGCCGCATCTATGGAACACTCGGCGACTCGCGCTGCACCGTGGACTCGCTGACGCAGCGTCCGCTCACAGTGAAAGGCTCGTACCGGGTCGAAGCGCGCGGCTTCTGCACGCAGCCGGCGCACGCGGTGCGCGGCACCGATGCGGTTTTGGTGAGCACCTTCGAATTCGCGGGGCTCGTGGCCTTCGACGCACCCAAGGACGAAGTCGTCACGTCGCTCGGTCAGATGACCGCCAGATAATGGTTAGACGCCTGTCTCGGCATTCCGCGTGGGCCGCATTCGCGGCGTTCGTGGTTGCCGGCGCGATGGGTTCGCGGGCGGCGACGCCCACCTATGAGGCGGAAGTGGTTCATACCTACCCCCACGACCCTGCCGCGTTCACCGAGGGGCTGTTCTTCTTGAACGGGTACCTCTACGAAAGTACCGGCCTCGAGCAGCACTCGAGCATTCGCAAGGTGCGCCTCGAAACGGGAGAGGTGGTGCGCAAGATCGACATTCCCGCGCAGTACTTCGGCGAGGGGATCGTCAATTGGCGCGGACATCTCGTCAGTTTGACCTGGAAATCTCAGGTGGGCTTCGTGTTCGATCTTGAGACGTTCAAGCTGCAGAAACAATTCCACTATGAGGGAGAGGGGTGGGCGCTGACGCGCAATGACAAGCAAATCATCATGAGCGACGGAACGCCGCAGCTGCGCTTCCTCGATCCCAACACCTTGCAGGAGACCGGCCGGCTGCAGGTCACGCTCGACGGCAAGCCTTTGCAAAATGTGAATGAACTGGAATGGGTGAAGGGAGAGATCTTCGCCAATGTGTGGCAGACCAATTGGATCGTGCGCATCGATCCAGGCAGCGGCCGCGTGGTGGGTGCCATCGACTGCGCCGGGTTGCTGCAGCGTGAAGATTTCGTCGCCGGACAGACCGACGTCTTGAACGGGATTGCCTACGACGCCAAGCACGACCGCCTGTTCGTCACCGGCAAGAACTGGCCGAAACTATTCGAGATTCGGTTGCGCGCCACCTTGAGCCCATAGTTTCCTTTGACATAACCCGGATCGACTCCTACGTCAGAATCGGTTTCTGACCTACATACATTTTCTCTGAATGTAGTACAAAAGCAACATCATCCAAACGCGATCGTCGGTCAAGCGCATTTTATCGGCCTAAATGCTCGTTCAATGGACATCGCAAGTGTTGCTTTTATGCAAGTCAGAACGGAGAAGGGTATGAAGCGAGTGATCTTGAGCGGCGTCGTCGCCGCGGTATGCGCTGCCGGAGCAGCCCGCAATGCAGTGGCTGCGGATGCCTACGACGACACGGGCGCCTGGTACCTCAGCGTATTGGGTCAGTACACCCTGCTCGACCACAAGCGGGTCTCCAAAGACGACAGCGGATTCGAAGTGGGCTTGGGTTACGACATCGCGCCGCAATTGGCCGGCGAAGTCGCGCTCAGCAGCGGAGCGTTTCGCGTCAAAGGCTCGGGTGCGAGCGAGAAACTCTCCGCCACTTCCTTCGACCTTCTGTTCAAGGTCCTGCCTGCCACTTCCCTGTTCCGGCCGTACGTGCTCGTCGGCGCGGGCGGCATGACCGACAACATCGGCCGCTTCTCCGGCGACAACAACGCGTGGCTGGCGGAGGCCGGCCTCGGACTTTTGACCGGCTTGGGCAGCCAGTCCGGCGCCACGCGACTGCAATTGCGGACAGAAGCCAAGTACCGCTACGAATTCATCCACAACACGCCGCAAATTCCCAACGATCCGCGCGATGTGATCTTCGGCGTCGGTTTGCAATTGATGTTCGGCGCGCCGACACCGCCGCCGGTGGCCAAGGCGCTGCCGCCACCACCGCCCCCGCCGCCGCCACCACCCCCACCACCTCCGCCACCTCCGCCCCCGGTGGATGGCGACGACGATGGCGACGGGGTACCGAACTCGATCGATCGGTGCCCGAACACACCGAAGGGCGACAAAGTCGACGCCTACGGCTGCACCATCAAAGACGAGATCCGTCTGCCCGGAGTCACCTTTGCCACCAATTCGGCGGAATTGACGCCGGAATCCGATACGGTGTTGGGCTATGCAGTCACCACGCTGAGGAATCACCCCGAGTTCGTCATCGAGGTCGATGGCCACACGGATAGCGTGGGCAGCGACAAATACAACTTGGGCCTGTCGCAACGCCGTGCGCAATCGGTGCTCGACTACCTCAAGGCCCACGGGGTCGCCAATACCCTGACGGCGAAGGGTTATGGCAAGGCGGATCCCATCGACGACAACCGCACGGCCGAAGGACGCCTCGCCAATCGGCGCGTGGCGCTCAAGGTGGTGAGCGGCCTTTGACGTAATGGCCCCGAGTGTGGACGGTTTGCGTTGACTCGCGTCCGATGCGCATGGCATAAGCAACGCAAACATCCACAAAGGGGAAGTATTTCAATGCAGCGAACCACGGCCTTTTTGATGTCGGCTTGCATCGGCGCGGGTGCTTGCGCTTTCGCGGCCGACCCTCCGGTATCGCCGACCCAAGTTGAGGCCGGACAACCGGCGCCGGTCGCCGCCGCCGCTCCGCCGGCGGCAAGTGCGCCGGCGGCTGCCGCGGCCACCGCGGATTCGTCTGCCAAATCGGAGCCAACCTCCAAGAATGATGTCACCCCGGCGCAGATGAAAGCTTTTCGCCAAGCCGGATACAAACCTGAAGTTCGCAATGGCCAAACCTACTTCTGTCGCAAGGAAGCGCAGCTCGGTACGCGCTTTGAAAGCAAAACTTGCGGGACCGCGGCCGAAATAGAGCGCGCGACTGCAAGCAGCCAGGAACTCGCGGAGCGTATTCAGACGAAGGCTTTCGTCAAAGCGCCAGGAAGTCCTTAGCGCGAGCCGCGATGAAAACTGTGTAGCCGATCGCCGCCGGCTAACTATCGATGGCGCTGCCCAAAGCCTCTTTGAGTGGCCCGAGCCACGGCTCGAAGTGGCGCCACTGATCCATGCCTTCCGAGAAAATGGGGCGCCGCACCTGTTCGGAACTCGCCGTCTGCACGACGCGGCGATTCTGATAGAAGCGCAGGCATTGCTCTTCAAAGGATAGTCCGCAGTATTCGAGCAGCTTGCGCACCTCGCCTTCTAGATCGGTAACGACGTCTTCGTAGCGCACTCGGTGAATGCGCCCGGGCAGCACCGCGTCGAAGTGCGCCATCAATTCGACGTAATCTCTGTAGTAGCTGCCCAACTGCGCAAGATCGTAGGAAAAATACTGTCCCAGCGCGAAGTACTGCTTGAAGCACGAAAAGCAGCACGCCAGCGGACGTCGCCGTGCGTCGATGATGGAGGCGCGCGGGAACATCAGCTGGATCAACCCGAGGTGAAAGAAATTGTTCGGCATCTTGTCCACGAATCGCGGCTGATTGCCCGCGCGATAGACTCGCGTATCGGTCAGGTATTTCCGTGCCAGCTGCGCGATCCGGTCCGCATCCAGCGTCTCGAGCGCCTGTAGATACAGCAGAGGATCCAAATTCCCCTTGGGGCCACCCAGGCCGCGACCGATGTCCGCGATCTCGGCCAGCTCGCGCGTCCCCTCGACCGCCGAATGACTCGCCAAAATCTGCTCGAGCAGAGTCGAGCCCGAACGCGGCAATCCAACAATGAAGATGGGATCCGTTTCTCTCGATCCCCAATCGGCACGCGCGGCAAAGAACTCGCGCGTCAATATCTCCTGCGAACGCCGCAGATGTGCCCGCCGTCTGGCGGGATCGTACGACAACCCCGAATAGTGCAGCGAATTGCCGCTGGCATAGTGCTCGAAGGATTCGGCATATAGCGCGTCGTCCTCGAGCGCCTTGGCGAGCGCAAACTCCAACGTCACGCGATCATCGCGTTGCAGATCCGACCGTAGAAGCGTGCTGCGCATGGCATCCACGTCGGCCGCCTCGAAGCGGAAGGTCTTCAGATTCGCCAGGCTCCAGTAGGCGACTCCGCTGGTGGGTTTCAAGGCGATCGCACGGCGATAAGCATCGATGCCTTCCCGTTGGCGGCCGGCCGCCTTGAGTTCGTTTCCGTAGGTAATCCACGCTTCGGTCTTGTCCGGAAACTCCGCCAGCAGCGAGGCCACGATATCGATCGAGCGATCGTGTTGACTGATGAAGCTCAAAAAGGACGCCTGTAGATTACGGTAATCTGCATTGCGAGGGTCGAGCTGGAGCAGACGTTCTATCAGCGGCGGTATCAGTGCGGGCTTTTGCTGCACGAGCAGCAGCTTGGCGAAGTCGAAACGGGCCGCGGCATAGCCGGGCGCGAGCCTCAGGGTTTCGCGCAGCAAATCCTCGGCCTCCGCATAGCCCTCGCGGCGCCCGACCGCGGTGGCCAGCATGCGCATGGCCGCGACGTCGGTCGGAGCGGAATTGAGGTATTGGCGCAGGAGCTGTTCAGCAACCGCCAATCGGTTATCCCGAAGCGCCGCAGCAGGTTCCGAGAGCCACGGCGCATCCGGCATCACCGCGCCGTAGCGCGCATACGCCCGGTCGGCTCCAAAGTCATCGCCGGTGGCTGCGAGCACCATCGACAGTTCCCGCCATCCCTCGGCCAGATTGGGCTCGAGTTCGACCGCGTGACGCAAAGCCTCCAATGCCTGCTCGCGGTTTCCGGCTGCTTGGTGCGCGCGTCCGAGTTCTAGTTGAACGATTGCGGATTCCGGCTGCACAACTGCCAGGGACTCGAGTACTTCACACGCCCTGGCTGCATCACCCAGGCGCAGCGAGGCGCCAGCCAACAACAGACTTGCGGCCGAGTGCCCCGGAGAGTTCTCGAGAATTTCATGCGCTGCGCGTGCAGCCGCGGCAGGCGCTTCTTCCAGCAGAGCCGCCGCCCGCATCAGCTTGAAATCTATGTCTGCTGAAACCGTCACTCGTCGCCCCCGGCGCGCCCCTCGGCCATGTGCATTGATGGCGAGTACGATGGGATGCAGCTGCAGCATTTGTCAATTCCGCGCGCGCTCGGCGCGGTAGAATTGCTGGTTATTGCAGCAACGTCTCCAGGAGATCGAGCATGAGCACCCCCAATCCCGCGATGCCCGACGAGGGCACGATCCTCGGGGCGGTACAGGCGTCACGCGCGGCAATGGCGGCCGGCCGCACGGCCGAGGCCGAGCAGCTGCTGGTGCGGATCGCGCAGCGGGCCCCGGGCCATCCCGCAGTTCTCAACGAACTCGGCGTGGTCATGATGACGCGCGGCGCCGCCGAGCAGGCTGAGGCATTGTTCCGGCGGGCCACCCAGACCGACCCCAACCATGCAGCGCTGTGGTCGAATCTGGCGAACAGCCTGCGCGCGCTCGGCCGACGCCAGGAGGAGCGCGAAGCCCTCGAGAGAGCTCTGGCCCTCGAGCCCCGTCATCTTGCCTCGCTGCTGCAGAAGGGCAGCCTGCTCGAGGATCTTGGCGATCGCCGCAACGCCGCCCGCATCTTCCAACAGGCGTTGTCGAATATCCCGCCGGGTTCCTCGCCGCCGCCCGCCGTGCGCGACCTGGTCGATCACGCGAAGCAGGCGGTTGCCGTAGACCAGGCGTCGCTTGGTGCGGCCCTCGAGGAGCGGCTCAGTGAGATACGTGCGCGTCATGGCGGGAAAACTCAGCGCCGCGTCGATCAATGCCTGCAGATGACGACCGGACAGCGCTCCGCGTATTTTCCGCGTCCGACTTTCATGTATTTTCCGGAAATTCCGGCGGTGGAATTCTTCGAGCGCAGCGATTTTCCGTGGCTCGACGCCTTCGAGGCGGCAGCCGATGAGATCCGTAGTGAACTCACCAACGTCATGATTGCCGATCGGGCCGGCCTGCAGCCGTACATCGATTTTCCGGCGGGTCTGCCCATCGACCAGTGGAAGGAGCTCAATCATTCGCGGCGTTGGAGCGCGTACTTTCTATGGAATCAAGGCGCGCCGCAGCCATCGCACATCGCGCGCTGCCCACGAACCGCGGCGGTGCTCGCCGGTGCGCCGCGCTGCGAGGTCAACGGACGCGCGCCGACGGCATTCTTTTCCATCCTCGATGCGGCGACCACGATCCCGCCGCACACCGGCGTGACCAACACGCGTCTCACGGTGCACTTGCCGCTGATCGTTCCCCCCGATTGTCGGTTCCGTGTCGGGGGGACTACCCGCGAGGTGGTGGCAGGCAAGGCCTGGGTGTTCGACGACACCATCGAGCACGAGGCCTGGAACGGATCGGACATGCCCCGCGCGATTCTGATTTTCGATATCTGGAATCCCTTCTTGAGCGAGGCGGAGCGGGAGATGGTGCGCGCGGCCACCGAGATAGTC
>Ga0210400_10004707_pt1 | contig 11735 bp, 10 predicted proteins | sample IncBWH26MmetaG_FD_155456 | JGI IMG/M metagenome (GOLD analysis project Ga0210400, IMG submission 155456) | Forest soil microbial communities from Barre Woods Harvard Forest LTER site, Petersham, Massachusetts, United States - Inc-BW-H-26-M | ecosystem: Environmental > Terrestrial > Soil >...
CTTGATGACAGCGTGGTGCATCTCAAGCCCGGCGATACCATCGTGCAGCAGGCGACCAATCATGCCTGGGTCAATCACGGAACCGAGATGTGCCGCATTCTGTTCGTACTGATGGATGCAAAGCAGCCTTAGAAATTTGCATCCGCGCGGCGTTTTCGTGGTCGCCGATGCCTTGGGTTATCGATCGATTACAAATTGGACATAAAGCAGGATTCCGGCTTTGCCGCCGCGGCGGAGCGCGTATATCGTTCCTATAAGGTACCAATGGGTTCGGCGCTGTTCCGCCGCAGTTCGGCTGTTGGCTCGATGTTGGCCAACGGCGGTTTCGGCAGCCATACCGGGCAGGGCGGCCTCAATGATACCTGAAAGGTATTGTGAGCTATTGGCCAGACTCGGGAGCGAGATGCTTATTTCCTGGCCCGAGGCGGGCAGCAACTGACAGCGAGAAGGTTCGCCAACAATGCGCAAGAATTCCATATTTCTGCTCGGCACGGCAGCCGGGATCTGCCTGACCCTTCTCGTCACCGGGCCGCAGGGTTCGCAGTGGGTCGCGGCGGCCAAGGCCGCAGCCGGCGGCGACACCTATTCGCAGCTCAACCTGTTCGGTGAGGTGTTCGAGCGAGTCAAGACCGACTACGTCGAGAAGCCCGACGACGCCAAACTGGTCGAGGGCGCGATCAACGGCATGATAACCTCGCTCGACCCTCATTCGCGGTACATGAACGACAGTGCCTGGCGAGAAATGCAGGAGACGACCCACGGCGAGTTCGGCGGACTCGGCATCGAGGTCACGATGGAGGACGGCCTGATCAAGGTGGTGGCGCCAATGGATGACACGCCCGCAGCGAAGGCCGGCATCCTGTCGGGCGATCTCGTCACCCAAATCGACGACGATGCGGTCCAGGGTCTCACGCTCGAGCAGGCCGTGAACAAGATGAAGGGACCGATTAATACCAAGACCAAACTGACGATCATACGCAAAGGCAAGGACGAGCCGATCGAGGTTTCGATCGTGCGTGAAATTATCCGCGTGCGTCCGGTCAGCTACCATGTCGACGGCGGCAACATCGGCTATATCCGGATCAGTTCGTTCAACGAACAAACCACCGATGAGTTGAAGGGGGCGATCAGCGACATTTCGAAAAAGGTACCGTCGGAAAGCCTGGCCGGCTATGTCGTCGATCTCAGGAACAACCCGGGCGGACTGCTCGATCAGGCGGTTTCGGTTTCAAGCGCCTTCATGGCGCGGGGTGAGATCGTCTCGACGCGGGGCCGCACGCCGGAGGAAACCCAGCGTTTCACCGCGCACGGTGGGGATCTCATCAAGGGCAAGGCGCTCGTTGTTTTGATCAACGGCGGATCAGCATCCGCTTCGGAGATCGTGGCCGGAGCCTTGCACGATCACAAGCGAGCGACCCTGATCGGGACCCGCTCGTTCGGCAAGGGTTCGGTGCAGACCATCATCCCGCTCGGCGCCGGTAATGGCGCCCTGGCACTCACCACGGCGCGCTACTTTACCCCGTCCGGCCGCTCGATCCAGGCCAAGGGTGTCGCGCCCGATATCGAGGTGCTGCAGGAGGTGCCCGACGAGTTTAAGACCCGTTCAGAAATCAAGGGCGAGGCTTCGATGCGCGGCCATCTCTCCGCTGAAGGCGCCGAGCAGACCGGCTCGCAATCCTACGTGCCGCCCGCCGAGAAGGACGACAAGGCGCTTGGTGCGGCTTACAACCTGCTGCGCGGTGTCACCATCAATGCCGGTGTGCCGTCATCGCCGAAGACGGCGGTTCCCAACTGATCCGCCACGCAACGATAGGAGCGGCGGAACGCCACTCCTTCCTATCCGGCTGAATGCTCAGGCCACGGCCGCTGGCCTGGTGCGCTGCCCGCGGAACAATTGCCTGATCTTGGCTGCCGGCTTCGGCCATCGCAATTGCGGCTAGGCTTGCGGCGTTGCCCAGTTCAACGCGAAGTTCGCGTCGCTCGACGGTTCATTGATCCGCTGGCGTTCAATCCCCGGCGCGATAGTGCCCGGACTTGCCGCCGATTTTCTCGACCAGATGAATGCCTTCGATGCGGACGCCGCGTTCCACCGCCTTGATCATGTCGTAGATCGTCAGACAGGCGACCGATACCGCGGTCAGCGCTTCCATTTCGACGCCTGTCGGGCCTGTGACCTTCACGGCAGCACGGACAACGCAGCCCGGCAGTTTTGCGTCCGGCGTAATGTCAAGCGTGACTTTCGAAAGGGCGAGCGGATGGCACAGCGGTATAAGTTCCGAGGTCCGTTTCGCCGCCATGATGCCGGCGATGCGCGCCGTACCCAGCACGTCGCCTTTTTTGGCATTGCCCGAAACGATCAGCGCCAGCGTCGTCTTGCTCATGAGGACGCGGCCTTCGGCCACGGCTGTGCGTTCGGTCGCGGGCTTGGCGGAGACGTCCACCATTCGCGCATCGCCTTTTGCGTCGATATGGGTGAGGGCGGGTTCGGCTTTGGATGCGGGTTTGCCTTTAGATGATGGCCGCGCCATGCGTCAGCGCGTCCCGGTCGCGTTGACGCCATCGCCGCGCGCCAGCAGTGCGCGGGTCGCCGCCGCCACATCAGCCTGCCGCATCAGGCTTTCGCCGACCAAAAAGGTCGACATGCCCAAATGCGCGAGCCTGGCCAGATCGGCAGGCTGGAAGATGCCGCTCTCGCCGACCATCAGACGATCCTTCGGGATCAACGGCGCCAGCGCCTCGCTGGTCGCAAGCGTGGTCTCGAAGGTGCGCAGGTTGCGGTTATTGACGCCGATCATCGGCGAACGAAGCTTCAATGCGCGGTCCAGTTCAGCGCGATCATGGATTTCGATCAGAACGTCCATGCCGTGCGCAATGGCCGCTAGCTCGATGTCCCCGGCCGTGGCGTCGTCGAGGGCCGCCATGATGATCAGGATGCAGTCGGCGCCGTGGGCGCGGGCCTCGACCACCTGATAGGTGTCGTAGATGAAATCCTTGCGCAGCACCGGCAACGTGGTGGCCGCGCGGGCCGCGACCATGAAATCGAGATGGCCCTGAAACGACGGCGTGTCGGTCAGCACCGAGAGACATGCGGCGCCGCCGGCTTCATAGGCCTTCGCAAGAGCGGGCGGATCGAAATCGGCACGGATCAGGCCCTTGGACGGCGAAGCCTTCTTCACCTCGGCGATCAGCGCGTAATCACCTAGAGCGAGCTTTTGGCGAATCGCATGGAAAAAACCGCGCGGTGCGGGCGCTGTCCTGGCCCTGGTTTCGAGGCTCGACAGCGGATGCGCGCGCTTGGCGGCGGCGATCTCGTCGCGCTTGTAGGCCTCAATCTTGGTCAGGATGTCGGACATGCTAGGCTCGTCGATCGTTGGAGACCGCGATCAGCCGTTTCAACCGCGCCGCCGCCGCACCGCTGTCGAGTGATTTGGCGCCGAGGGTTACGCCTTCCTTCAAATCCCCAGCCCTTCCGGCCACGATCAGCGCTGCCGCGGCGTTCAGCAACGCCACGTCGCGATAAGGGCTTGGCTTCCCGTCGAGGACGCCTTGCAACGCGACCGCGTTGGCAGTCGCATCGCCGCCTTTCAGCCCGTCGCCGCCGGCGCGCGCGAGACCGGCTTCTTCCGGCGTCACGTCGAAGGTGCGGATATGGCCATTCTCCAGCGCCGCAACGAAGGTTGACCCGGTGAGGGTGATTTCATCGAGACCGTCAGAGCCGTGCACCACCCAGACCGCTTCGGCCCCGAGGTTCTTGAGCACCTGTGCGAGCGGTTGTACCCACTGCCGGGAGAAAACGCCGACCATTTGCCGTTTGACGCCAGCGGGGTTGGACAGTGGTCCCAGTAAATTGAAAATCGTGCGCGTCGCCAGTTCGACGCGGGTCGGGCCGACGTTCTTCCAGGCGGGATGGTGCGACGGCGCGAACATGAAGCCGATGCCAGCCTCGGTGACACAGCGGCCGACATGCTCGGGCGTGATATCGATCTTGACCCCGAGCGAAGACAGCACGTCGGCCGCGCCCGAGCGCGACGAAAGCGCGCGATTGCCGTGCTTGGCGACGGGCACGCCGGCGCCCGCGACGATGAACGAGGCGCAGGTCGACACGTTGACCGAGCCGGAGCCGTCGCCGCCGGTGCCGACCACGTCGACGGCATCCGCGGGCGCCTTGACGCGCAGCATCTTGGCGCGAACGGCCGATACCGCGCCGGTGATCTCATCGACGGTTTCGCCGCGTACGCGCAGCGCCATCAGCAGTCCGCCCATCTGCGAGGGCGTGGCCTCGCCCGACATCATGCTGTCGAAGGCCGCCGCGGCTTCAGCGCTCGACAGCGTCGCGCCGGTGGCGACTTTACCGATGATAGATTTGAGATTGTCCATCACGTGCTTTCAAAATCGACACCTTCTGGCGAGGCGGCGCTCTAGCGCCGTCTCGTACCATCAGGATGCGTGTTCAATCACTATTATTCGCGCCGGTCACCTGCGCGAACGCAGTCTGATTGACGTTGGTGCCGATTTCCGACTCAAGCTTTGTGATGTATTGCGCCAGCTGTTCGTCGGTCTGCGCGCGCAGAACGGTATCCTTCAGCTTCTTTGTGTCTTCCGAAGCAGGGTCGACCGGCGGCACGCTGACATCGGTCACGCGGAAGACGATCCATGCGTTGGCGCTGGCGTCGGGGGTCTGTCCGGCGCCATCCTTGGCGGTACGAAACGCGGCTGCGATCACACCGGCGGGCACGCCGGGCACCGAGGCGTCGCGCTTGAAAGCGCTGGCGGTTTCGACCTTCAATCCCGCCGCGGCGGCTTCGTCTGCAAGCTTGCCGCCCTGATCGAGCTTCTGCACCATCTCGGTCGCCTTGGTGCGCAACCGGCTATTGATCTGGTCGTCGCGCCACCTTGCCTCGACCTGGTCCTTGACCTCGTCGAGGGTGCGTTCGCGCGATGGAGTGATGCCCAGCACATCGTACCAGACATAACCACCGTTGAACTGGATGGGGTCGTTGTCGACGCCGACGTCGCTGGAAAATGCCTGCGAGACGACATCGAGCCCGCGGGGAATGCTGGCTACCGGCTGGCCGTTGGGAAGGCGGCCGGAGCGATCGACGGCATCGATGGTGACAGCCGCGAGCCCCAGTTTCTGCGCGGCTTCGATCACGCTCGCGCCGCCACCGCGCTCGTCTTCCATCTTGTCGCGCAGTTCCGCCACCTTGGCGCGCGCACGCTCCACTGCAATCTCCCTCTTGATGTCTGAGGCGACGTTCTCATAGGACGCCTCGACACCCGGCTCGATTTTGCCGACCTTGACCAAGGCGACGCCGAACCTGCCTTGCTCAGGCTGGCTCACTTCGCCCGACGGCAACGAAAAGGCAGCGTCCGCAATCGCGGGATCGACGATCGCGGATTTCGCGACCAGGCCGAGGTCGATATCGGATGGATTGAGGCCGCGCTCCTTGGCCAGATCCTCGAATGACAATCCGGATGCGATACGATTGCGCGCCGCGCTGGCCTCTTCCACGTTCGGAAAGATGATCTGCGACAATTGGCGACGCTCCGGCGTGCCAAGCCTGTCGCGGCGTTGTTCGAAGAGCTTGCGGGCGTCCTCGTCGGAGACTTCAGACCATTTGCCGATGTCTTCCGGCGTGACCGCGACAAAGGATATCTTGCGATATTCGGGGGCGCGGAACAGGGTCTTGCGCTCGTCGAAATAGCCGGCCAGCGCCTCCGGCGACGGCGGGTCGATCGTACCGGCCTGCGCGGCGTCGAGTTTGACGTATTCGATACTGCGCTGTTCATTCGCAAACCGGGTGAGGGCGTCGATCAGGACTTTTGGCGGTTCGAGGCCGGCCGTAATCGAGCCTGCAATTTGACGCCGCAGCGATACCCGCCGCTGTTCGGAGACATAACGCTGTTCACTGAAGCCGTATTGCCGCATCGCGGCCTGGAAACGGTTGGGGTCGAACGCCCCGTTGACGCCCTTGAAATTGGGATCGGTGAAGATCATGCGCATGGTTTCGTCGTTGGACTGGCCAAGTCCGAGCCGCCGCGCTTCCTCATCAAGCGCAGCTTCGGCGATGGTCTGCTGCAGCACCTGGCGATCGAGCCCAAACGCACGGGCCTGATCCGCGGTCAACGGGCGGCCGAACTGGCGGCCAATCTGCTGCAGCCTGTCGGTGTAGATCTGGCGGAATTGTTCGGTCGAGATCTCGGTATGGCCGACCTTGGCCAGCGTCGATTGTCCGAAACCCCGGAAGATATCGGCGATGCCCCAGACGCCAAAACTGATGATCAATACGCCCATCACTGTGGCCATTATGATTTTGCCGAGCCAGTTTGATGAGGCTTTGCGCATTCCTCGAAGCATGGGTTCGTCTTCTACCTGAAAATTAAGAGGCTGATTTTATTAGCTTTTCCGGATTTCGGCCCGCACCTCAGCCGAAGGTGCGGGAATAGATGTTCTATTTTCGGTCTTGGCACGATCTAACTTGCCGATGGCCCCCGCCGCAAGCCTGCTGCGGTTGGCGCTCTGGGTGTAGAGCGTCGTGATCCGCCCCCCGGACCAGCCAAAATTGGCCTCCAGTTCCCGCTCGGTTGCCCGTTTTCGGCAGCCCGCGTTGCCGCCGCCTTGCGCGGGCCGTGGGCCGATTTGCCGCGGACGGCCGCGGCTCGCGCCGCCTCCCCAAACGCCGTGCCCAGCGCGCCCTTTTTGAACGGCGTGCCGCGCCGCGTCACGAGGTAGGCGAGGTCACCGGTCGGTCCGGCCTCGATGGTCGCCTTAAGCGGCGCCAGCATCGGGATTTCCACGCGCATCCCGGTCTCGCGGTCGACGGTACCCAGTCCGCGGAAGCGGTCGATCACGAGGTAAACGGCTTGGGTCCGCGCCGTAGGTACGATCCTTGGATCGAGCGGACCGCGCGGGCGTGACGTCCACTCTTATGACTCTCTCACTTAACTCGACCCTCGCCGCGCCTCGCGCGAGCAGGATCGCCCAAGGGTAAACCTACATCTGGCTAAACTAAACCTCCGTTCAATGGGCGTCCATCGGACTACCCCTAGCTTTGAGTACGGACGACGTGCTTGGAGCGCCGAGGTTTCACAGTGGAGGAATCGGGCGACCCGCACGCGGAAGGAGTTCTCGATGTCGAAGTTTGCGATTGGCGACAGGGTCGATAAAGCAGCCGACGACCATGAAGGCGGCGTCGTTGTCGGCGTGTTCTCAACAGATGATGGCAAATCTAGATACGCCGTCGATATGGAAGGGTACGGCGCGCTCGAGTTTCTGACCGAGGAAAAGCTAGTCGTTCACCCCTGCTAATTCGCTGCGCCAAAATGGCGCCATCGAGGAGTAACATGAAACAAGGAATAGCCGTTCTGGCTTCGCTTTGCGCGTTGGTTGCGGTCGGGTACTTCGCCGCGAGCAAATGGGCGATCCGCCACGAGACCCTGACGTTCTACGACGCGACCCGCGGCAACCGTCCGGTCGCGGTGGATATAGCCGTGCGGCGCGACAGCGAAATGGAGGCGAACGCCGGCATGATCAAGCTGCCGGTGGCGATCCTCAATCACGGCAACACCGTCAAATTCACCGAGTACTCGTTTCTGGCCAACGTGTTCGCCGCGCGCGGCTACATCGCGATCAGTATCCAGCACGACCTGCCGACCGATCCACCTATGGTGACGAAGGTCGGCGAACTCTATGTCGGCCGTCTGCCGCAGTATCAGCGGGGCATCGCCAATATCCGCTTTGCCATCGACCAGCTGAAGAAAGTCCAGCCGAATGCGGATTACGATCACCTGACCATGGTCGGACATTCCAACGGCGGCGACATCTCGGTGTACTTCGCCAAGTTGTATCCCGGTCAGATCAGCAAGGTCGTGACGCTCGACAATCTCCGTGTGCCGTTCATGACCGACGGCAAATTCAAGATCCTCTCGTTCCGCGCAAAGGACCCCGTCTTCAAAACCGACCCCGGCGTCATTCCTGACGACGACGTCTGTTCGAAGGCAGGGATTACGGTCGTCCGCACCGCGTTCCGGCACAACGACATGCGCGATACCGGTTCAAACGAGGCGAAGGCATCGATCCAGGGGATGCTCGACAAATTCCTTGATGACGAAAGCCCGCTTCGGCCGGTCGACATCAAATCGCCGCCGGCGCGGCCCGTTGCGTCCCGCGCGCCGGTCGCACCGACGCCCGTGATGGGCAAACGCGTCGGTCCAGCGTCGTCCGCGACAGTGGCCCGCAACAATAGCTGACGCGATGTATCGAAATCGGCAGCGGATCGGTGAAACAATGGCGATATTCCGCGTTCGCGTTCCGCGCGCCCCGAAATGACAAGAGGATAAAATGCTCTTCAACGCCGAACACGAAGACGCCCGCCGCGCGTTGCAGAAATTCATCGCCGCCGAAATCAATCCATTCGTCGATGAATGGGAGAACGCAGGGATCTTCCCCGCTCATGAGTTGTTCAAGAAGCTCGGCGACCTCGGCTTCCTCGGGCTTAACAAGCCGGTCGAGTTCGGTGGCCAGGGACTTGCTTACAGCTATGCTGTCATGATGGCCGAAGAACTCGGCGCTATCAGGTGCGGCGGCGTGCCGATGGCGATTGGGATACAGACCGATATGGCAACCCCGGCGCTGGCGCGGTTCGGCTCCGATCAAGTGCGTCGCGAGTTTCTGGTGCCTGCCATATCGGGCGATGCCGTGGCGTGCATCGGCGTGTCCGAGCCCGGCGCCGGCTCCGATGTCGCGTCGATCAAGACCAGCGCGCGTTCCGACGGCGACGATTACGTTATCAACGGCGGAAAAATGTGTATCACCAATGCCGTGCAGGCCGACTGGATTTGCCTGCTCGCCAACACCAGCGATGCGCCCAAACATCGCAACAAGTCGCTGATCTGCGTGCCGACGAAGAGCAAGGGCGTGGAAGTGGGCCGCAAGCTCGACAAGATGGGCGTGCGGGCGTCCGATGCCGCGCATATTTTCTTCGACAATGTGAGGGTGCCGAAGCAAAATCGCATTGGCGAGGAAGGCCAGGGCTTCATCTACCAGATGCTGCAATTCCAGCAGGAGCGGCTATGGGGCGCCGCCGCCTGTCTCAAGGCTCACGAATACATCATTGCCGAGACGATCGAATATACCCGCAGCCGCAAGGCTTTCGGCCAGAGTATCCTCGACAATCAGACCGTGCACTTCAAGCTTGCGGAAATGCAGACCGAGGTCGAACTCTTGCGCGCGCTGGTCTATCGCGCGGCGGAAGCACTCATCGCCGGCGAGGACGTGACGAGATTAGCAACCATGGCCAAGCTCAAGGCCGGACGGCTGGGTCGTAAACTGACAGATGCCTGCCTGCAGTTCTGGGGCGGCATGGGTTTCATGAACGAGACGCCGGTCAGCCGCGCCTATCGCGACAGCCGCCTCACCTCGATCGCTGGCGGCGCCGATGAAGTGATGCTGACGGTCCTCTGCAAGATGATGGGCACGCTACCCGGATTGAATCAGAAGCAAGGCGCACCGGCATGATCGCATCTTCGGTCGGCTCGACACTTCGTGTCGCCCCCCGGAATGACGGAGGTTGACGCGGGTCGGCTCAAACAGGAGGAAGTGAAATGACCAATCTCGCGGCAACCGGCGGGGTGCCTGGTCCCGGCCGCACCGGGCGGGTGGCGATTGGCGATCTCTTGAAGCGCGCGGCACAGCGCTTTCCGGATCGGGTGGCCGTGACCGACGGCGAGCGGCGCGTGACCTTCGCTGAACTGGAGCGAGATGCCAATCGCTTTGCCAATTATCTGGTGGGGCGCGGATTAAAGCCCGGCGAGAAGGTTTCGACCATCTGCAACAATTCGGTCGAATTCGTCAAAGCGCTGTTCGGCATTCTGCGCGCCGGCCTGGTTTGGGTGCCCGTCAACACCATGCTCGGCTCCGCGGAAATGGATCACATCCTCGATCATGCCGATGCGCGCTTCGCGCTGATCGACGATAACCTCTATGCGCAAGCCGATCGCCGCGCGTCGCTGCAAAAGCACGGCATCGATCTGATTGCTGTTGATCTCTCCGGCACGGCCACGGCTGCCGGCCTTCAGAATTTCAACGACCTGTTGACCGGCCAATCCGAGGTCGAGCCCGAGATCGACTTCGACGATCGCGATCTGGCGATGATCATCTACACCTCAGGCACAACCTCGCGCCCGAAAGGGGCGATGCATTGCCATCTCGCTGTTGTCATGGCCGCGATGAGCTTTGCGGTCGAGATGCATCTCGACCGCAACGACGGCGTCACTGGGCAGCTTCCACTGTTCCACTGCGCTGGCCAAGTGTTGTTGCTCAGCTTTCTGTCTGTCGGCGGACGGATGGCGCTGATGCGCGGCTTCGATCCGCTTGTCTGCATGGAAGCCATCGTGCGCGACAGACTCACGGTGTTTATCGGCCTGCCGTTGATGTATCAGGCGATCCTCGATCACCCGCGCCGCAGCGAGTATGACCTGTCCGGTTTGAAGACCTGCATCTACACCATGGCGCCGATGGGCCGTCCGCTGCTGGAGCGTGCGATCGCGGACATGTGCCCCAATTTCGTACTGGCCAGCGGCCAGACCGAAATGTTTCCGGTTACAACGATGTCGCAACCAGATCGGCAATTGAAACGTTTCGGCAATTACTGGGGCGAATCCCTGATCGTGAATGAAACCGCCATCATGGACGACGATGGCAATCTGCTGCCGCGCGGCCAAGCAGGCGAGCTGGTACATCGCGGGCCCAATGTCATGATGGGCTATTACAAGGATCCGAAGGCGACCGAAGAGGCGCGCAAATTCGGCTGGCATCACACCGGCGATCTCGCGCTGATCGACGAGCACGGCGAAGTGCTGTTCCTCGATCGCAAGAAGGACATGATCAAATCCGGCGGCGAGAACGTCGCGTCCGTCAAGATCGAGGAGACGCTGCTCGCCCATCCCGCCGTGCAGAACGCCGCCGTGGTCGGCCTGCCGCATCCACAATGGGGCGAGGCGGTGTCGGCGTTCGTTAAGTTGAAGCCGGGCGCGCGAGCCGACGATGCCGGGATCATCGAGCATTGCCGAAAACACCTCGGCGGCTTCCAGGTGCCGAAACTCGTGAGGATTTTGGATGAAATGCCGATGACCGCGACCGGCAAACCGCGCAAGGTCGAGCTGCGCCAGGCGTTTGGCGAACACTTTGCGAAGAACGCCTGACTGGATCTTTCACCGCCCCAATGACGCCAGTCACCGCGTCGGCGCGTTCGCTCCATGGATCTCGCCGCCCAGGGTCGGCATCGACAACAAGCCTGGCGATTTCGAGTATGTGAAGATCGTGACGTGAGCACAGGATGTCATCATCCGCGTCTCTCGACGACGATGTCTGCGATAGAGTCGGGGTCTGGGACCACACCCAACACCGCGCGGGATGTCGGACCGAGGGCGGCAATCCGGGCAATAGGCCAGGAGACCGCGAAAGCCAGACGGCGCGCATTTCTCCGAAATTGATCTTCTAGACTAGCGGGCGAGGGCGGGCATGGTCTGCATCGCCGGCGCGGGAAGCGTTCAAAATAACCGTGCGCTTCAAAGGACCGATATTCCCACACTTTCGACCCAAGTTATTGACGTCATTTCGATGTCTGACGATGGGTCCAACTTGTTGGCAGGAGGGAACCGGGTTGCGCCCCTGGAAATTCGATACCGAATTCCGCAAGCGGGTGTCACCGAGTTGATAAAGCATCATAAAGTGG
>Ga0210400_10004708_pt1 | contig 11731 bp, 8 predicted proteins | sample IncBWH26MmetaG_FD_155456 | JGI IMG/M metagenome (GOLD analysis project Ga0210400, IMG submission 155456) | Forest soil microbial communities from Barre Woods Harvard Forest LTER site, Petersham, Massachusetts, United States - Inc-BW-H-26-M | ecosystem: Environmental > Terrestrial > Soil >...
CTGCCTGGTAAACCTGCATAACCATCCTGGCATGCTCGGCAGTCACCAGCGGTTGACGTCCCTTCGCCACGCACTCGAGGAAATGAATCGTTTCGGCTTCCATGGGGCCCGCGTACACATGCGCGACCCTTTCGCCCGGCATGGTCGAAATGGGGAATTCAATTCCCCGCTTCATCGTGTTCAGGCTGACGTCGCGATGAGTATCATCCACCATGATGGCGCCTTCGGTACCGACCATCTCAATCCAGGTGGAGGAGAAATTCGGATAGGCGGGCGGCAGCACCCATCCCGCGCCGATCGTGAACACGCAACCATCATCCAACGTGACGACGATCCAAACGCAATCCGGAACGTTATGCGTCGGCTTCATGATCTTGTTCACTTGTTGCGCATAGACGCGAATGGGTTTTCTCGGCGAGAAACACCAGAGAATAAAATCGATGTCGTGTGTCGCCTCCATCGCGGCGGGCGAAAGCTTGATGCGGCCTCCGATTTTGTTGCCCAGGTTACGCGTAATGTGCCTGCTGACCAGCGCACTGACAGGCTGGCCGATCGTGCCGTCCTCAATCGAGCGTTTGACATAAGCGAATTTGGGATTGAAGCGCTGCGAATATCCAATCGTGAACAACAAAGATTTTGCATGGGCCAGAGCAATCAGTTCATCCGCTTCGGAAAGTTCGAGCGCCATAGGCTTCTCAAGAAACACGTGCTTACCTGCCAGCAGGCTTTCCTTCGCCATCGTGTAGTGCGTTGTTTCCGGGGTCGCCGAAATCATAATCGAATTGATGTTCTTGTTTTCGAGCAACTTCCGGTAATCCCTGGTGGCACTGACCGGCCCCGTCTTCTGCGCGACTTCCCTCAGCCGCTCTTCGTTGATCTCGGCAATGTGCAGTTCGCTGACGTAGGGGCTCGCGGCGCATACCTCCGCACGTATGCCGCCGCACCATCCTGTGCCGATAATTCCCACATTCACTTTGTTCATGGTTTCCCCATTCACTAGACTCGTTCCGGATCGCGTATCCCGCCTGCTAATCTAATGTTGTTAATGAGAATCTGCGCATAGTCTAACAAAAACATGGCTCTATCTGTAGGACTTGCGCGGCGCGAACTACCAAATTTGACAACGAATTGCGGCCGCACGCACCATAGCGTCCGTGTCCTTGCAACCAAACGCCTGGGAAAACGCCGGCATGTTCGATGGCGCGGCGATGGCACGCAAACGGTCGAGCGGGTGCGGGTTGGTGTTCAACAGAAGCCGTTCGTATTCCGGACGGTCATTGGCCGCCCAGATCTGCGTGTAAGCGAGAAAGAATCGCTGCTCCGGCGTGAAGCCCCCCCTCGATGGCGGGCGCTTACTTCCCAGCTCTTGCTCCAAGGCTCGATATGCGATGTTCAACCCACCGAGATCGGCGATGCTCTCTCCCAGCACCAAGTCCCCGTTCTCATGCAGATTGTCTTGTACCGTGTAACTTTCGAGTTGCGTCTTCACGCACTGGGCGCGCTCATTGAAGTTTTTCTCGTCCTCGGGAGTCCACCAGTCGCGAAGGTTCCCCTGAGCATCGAATTTTCTGCCTTGATCGTCAAAACCGTGCGTCATTTCATGACCAATTACAGCGCCCATCGCACCGAAATTCGAAGCGTCATCGGCGTCAGGGTCGAAAAATGGAGGCTGCAGGATCCCGGCGGGAAAGACGATTTCGTTCATTTTCGCGTTGTAGTAAGCGTTCACAGTGGGCGGCGTCATTCCCCACTCGGTGCGGTCGACGGGTTTTCCGATCTTATTCAAGTCGCGCTTGAAAGCAAACTCGGCGCCACGCATCTGATTCGACGCGTAGGAAACTCTGTCGACCCGGTAGGAGGAATAGTCACGCCACTTGTCCGGGTAGCCGATCTTTCGCGTAAAAGCAGAAAGTTTCGTGAGCGCCTGCTGGCGAGTTGCCGGTCCCATCCACGGGAGCGTCTGAAGATCGTCATGAAGTGCATCCACCAGATGATTTACGATGGCGAGTGCGCGGGCTTTAGCCTTGGGCGGAAAATATTTCTCCACGTAGATTTGGCCGAGCACCTCCCCGAGTTGGCGATCCGTGGCCGACACGCAACGCTTCCATCGCGGCAGCAATTCCTTTGTACCTTGCAGCACCCGGCCCTTGAAATTGAAGTCTTCGTCCACAAATGGCTGAGACAGCCAAGGCGCTGCCGCATTCACAAGGTGCCAGCGAAGATAGATTTTCCAATCATCGACCGGGGCTTGCTGGAGTTCCCGACTCATCGTTTCGAAGAACTTCGGCGCTGAAACGTCTACAGAGTCGATGTTGGTGTAACCGATCTCCTGGAAGTAAGTGTTCCAGGACCAATTCGGCGTCAGTGTTTGAAGCTCCGTCCGGCTCATCTTATGGTAGGTTTTTTCCGGGTCGCGGCGTTCCACGTTGGTGAGAGAACCCTCGGCCAGCTTGGTTTCAAGATCCAGGATGGTCTTTGCCTCAGCAGCCGCCTTTTGGGCGTCGTCCCCAGCGATGGCAAGCATCTTGCCGATGTGATCCTGGTATTGCTCGCGGATCTGCTTTGATCTGTCGTCAGTCTTCATGTAGTAGTCGCGGTCTGGCAGTCCGAGTCCTCCCTGATCCGCCCCGCTGATCACCTGCGAGCTATTTTTCATGTCCTGCGTGGATCCGAATTCAAACAGTGCGCGGGCACCCATGCTCTGCAACCGCGCCACTTCGGCTTGAAGATCCGCCGTGTTGCTGACCGCCCCGATCCTGCCGAATTCGGGATCAAGGGGTTTGGCGCCGGCAGCGTTGACCTGCTTTTCGTCCATGCAGCTCGCGTAGAAATCGCCAATCTTCTGCTCATTCGAACCGGAAAGTGCTTTCGAATTCGCCGCCGCGTTTTCGAGGATTCCATGGAGTTGCTCGCGGTTTCTTTCCGCCAGCTCGTTGAACCGGCCCCAGCTCGGATAGGCAGCAGGCACGGGATTCTTCTTCAGCCATTCGCCATTCGCGTAGTGGTAGAAGTCTTCGCAGGGTTTGCACGTCTTGTCCAGAATCGTGAGGTCAACACCATGAGATCCTGTCGCGGAATTCGGGGAACCACCGGTTGCCTGCCCCGCTTGGAGCATCCTGACGGAAACACAACTTGCGAATAATAGGGCGGCAACAACGAGAATGTACGCATAGGTTGACCGCTTCATTTCGCGTCCCAAACGGGAACAGCGCTCAAAGTCCAACAGGAATCGCATGATCAATTCCTCCTGTTCTAGCCATCATTAGCTCCTACTACGTCTACGACGGCAAAGGGCCCTAGTCAAGTCTTGCAGGGGCTAGGGCGACAGGAGCGTGGGAAGGCGCACTCCATCGCGGCTGACTTCACTCGGCTGTGCTCAGGGTTCGAAGTTGCGATTCAAGGGCGGCGGAATATTCACGTTCTGAAGCAAGGTCGGATTGAAGTTTCTTGATCAGAGATTCGAGGCGGCGAATTTCCGCACGGAGTCGCAATAAGTCCTGCGAACTGCCCGCTGGAGTTCGTTTCGCAACTGCAGGCGGAGCCGCCGCCTGTACTGCCTGGGGCAACGCACGGGCAGAGGGGGCCGGCCTGGGGGCCTGAGGGACCTGCGGAGAAAGCTTGGCGGCGCGTTCGAAAAGCTGAGTCAGTGGATTGGAATGCTCCACGTCTTTCTGGGTGGACGTTTGTTCCGGTTCGGAGCGATCCAACAGCTTTTTGACACGTTCGACCAAGTCATGGGGGTGAAATGGCTTTCGAATCAGCTCGTCCGCTTTCACTTCATGGGCCCGCTCGGCGACCTCTTTGTTGACCACCCCGGACATCAGGAAGACAGGCGTCCCTCCAAAGAACGGATGTTGCTTCACGTACTGGCATAACTGATATCCATCTCGATCGGGCATGATGACGTCGCTGATCACCGCGTCGGGCGGCGTCTGGTCAAACTGAGCTACGGCGGAGGTCATGTCGGCGCAGGTCACGACATTGAAATTCTCACGCCGAAAGGCAATCTTGACTACCTCGCGCATCGTAGCGCTGTCGTCGATGAAATACACATTCGGTTTGGGGCCCGGTTCACGTCCAAGAGTATCGGTCATGGCAGTTCTCTTTCCGCGGTCTGACGTTGTGCCTCGTCGAGGTCGCGCATGGCATCGAGCAACAAGTCCGTCGCGCGCCGATGGACGGTTCGCTGGTCGGCGATCGTCCCAGTAACAAGTTTGTAAGATCCCATGCCCGTCTGCTGGCAATCCTTGATGATCTGAACGACGGCTGATTCTCCGATGAGCTTGCCGCACTCGGCGTGGTGAATCTCGCCGGCTTCAAAGAACATGACCGCGTCAGTTTCACCGGCGTTGACGTGCAAAGCGCCGGTCTGCCGTCCCTGATCGAGCATCTGAATGATCCCCGCCAAATCCAAGTGCGCGAGATTTCCGCTGAAGGAAGTGTCTGCCGTTGAGAGCATCTCGGTCGGTTGAAATCCATGGCGTGAACTTCGCAAGAACGCGCGGACGTGCGCGGCAATATCCGCCGGATTCCTTCGGCGGTCAATGTAATCATCGCAACCCGCGCGGTAGGCCGCCAGGGGGCCCTTTTCCACACGATTGCCCAACGCCATCAGAGGAGTGTTGGCCGTTTTTGGATCCTTGCGGAGCATGGGTACGATCTCGAAGGCTCCCATTTCGCGGAGTTCGGTTGCGCACAAGATTATGTCAGGCGGATTCCATTCAATCATGGTGAGCGCGTACGACGCCACGGGGTGATGAAGCACTTCAAAACCTTCCTTCTCCAAGGCCTCGGTCATGCGCTTGACGAAGTAGACATTGCTGTCAATCAGCAGCACGCGCAGCGTCGACTCGCCGGGAGTCACGACAATGCCTCCGTCGCGCTGCTCCGTTCGCACTGGTTGGCTGTACTGACGGCGATGGCCTTCTCGAGATGCAAGACATCAACTTGCTCTCCATTGAGGTTGAGGTGCCCGGTCACAAAACCATCATCGCCGGCTCCTGGAATCATGACCCCACTCACCAGCTCGCAGGCGCCTTGAACGGGTATCGCGCACTTCTCGAGCGCACCGGATATGTGCCGTTCGACCACCAGGAAAAATCGCGTGGAAGGAGATGGTGCGCCCGACACACCGGGGCCTAAGTCCAATACCGGAAGAACTCGCCCCCGCCGCAAAACCACTCCCGCAATGAGAGGTGTAGTGTGCGGAAACGCAAATAGCAACGGAGAGGCAATTAGTTCCGCGACCCTTTCGCGAGGCAAAGCAATCCGCCGTGTCCCCACCTGAAGGACGACAAAAGAAGGGACCAGACCGTTGTTTTCCGCGTTCACACGCGTTCCCTTTCGCGCCGCGAAGTGCCCGCGGGATGGCCTGCGGCCTGCAGCAGTCCCGGATTCTCCTCTTCCAACTGCCGCAGTTCCTCAGCAGTCAGAAATCCTCGCGGATCGGCTACCGGCACTACCTTACGCCCCAGAACTGTGAGCCCTCGGTACCAAACCCGCTCTTCTCCACAAAAAGACCGTGGCAACCCCAAGAGGACACGCATCTCCGCCATTTGCTCAATTCGATCCACCAAGACAGCGACCGGGACGTTTCGTAAGATCAAAACCGACGTGGGCCGGGAAAGGGGCAAGTGGAAATGCTCGTAACCGCTGACGACGTAGTAGGACCTAGAATCCCGCTCGACAATATGACGAACTTTCTGCAACACGGGCCGGTCGAGTTCCACAACATTTCCGCCTAGACTGTCGGTACTCCGAATTTCCTGGACCGACGATGCAGAAATCACAAAGCTGTACTCGGCGATTGAAAACATAACGACCTGTTCTTTTGGGCGAGCATCTCGCGGCACCAGACCAGGGTTTGCAGGTTCGGTCATCGTGACCCCACAGACTGCGTAGGCCGGTAAATGGAATCCACGTACTTTTCGATTGCAGCGTACATTTCGTCGATACCAACGACTTGATCCACGGCCCCTGTTCGAATCGCCTCGGCGGGCATCCCGAAAATGACGGAGCTCGCTTCGTCTTGCGCCAACACCCAGCCCCGGTGAGCTTTCACGCACTGGACTCCCTGCGCGCCGTCACTCCCCATGCCGGTCAACACGACTCCGACGAGGTTAGCTCCGGCATAGGCCGCAGCGGATTCGAACGCGACATCAGCGCAGGGCCGGTAGCCGGATATTCTGGGCCCATCATCAAGTTTCAAGCGGCCTATCGGAGAAATTCGCAGGTGGTGCGACCCGGGACAAACATAAAAGGTTCCTTGGCAGAGTGGTTCGTTGGCTTCTGCCTCCTTTACGCGGATCGTCGAGACTTCGGCAAGTTGCACGCTCAACTGCGAGGTAAATGTTGCGGGCATGTGCTGAACAAGGACGATCGCTGCCGGAAAATCCTTTGGAAAACGCGGCATCAGACGCATCAGGGTGGCCGGACCACCGGTGGATGCGGCGATCACGACCAAGGGGAAACGTGCATCTGCGTTGCCAGCTTCCTTTGCGGACTGCACCTGCGGTTTGGATTCCGGAACTCCTGCGCCATCGTGCCGTGCAGCCGTACGCACTACGCGGACCTTTGCCGCCATCTTGAGTTTGCGAAGAAGTTCGTCACTGACGTTCTTCATGTCCAGATCGATCCCGCTCGAGGGTTTCGTGACGAAATCGATGGCGCCTAGTTCCAGCGCGCGAAGTGTGCTCGTGGCGCCTTGACGCGACTCTGAGCTGACAATCACGATTGGCCGCGGGTTCTGCGTCATGATGTGTTGCGTTGCCTCCAGACCGTCCATTCGAGGCATGTTGATATCCATGGTCAACACGTCCGGCTGGAGAGACGCCGCCATTGTTATGGCCTCGCGGCCATCCTTGGCCTGCCCGATCACTTCCATTTTCGGGTCGGTGCGGATGATTTCCTCGAGGACCTTCCGCATAAACGCGGAATCGTCCACGATCAGCACGCGTGTTTTTCTGTCGGCGGCTTCCATGGTTAAGCCAGATCCAATGCCGGCGCGACCGGGCGCTGCCGTCGGCCAGCGGAATCCATCAACTCCTCCACGATCGCGAGGAGCTGCTCTTCCTGCACAGGTTTCGTCAAGAACGACGCGGCGCCCTCTTTCATCGCGCGTTCGCGATGCTTGGCGCCTGCTCTCGAAGTGACAACGAGAACCGGTATCCGCCGCGTTGCAGGGTCCTGGCGCAAATGCGTCATCAATTCGTAGCCGTTCATTCGCGGCATTTCGATATCAGTTACGAGCAGGTGGCAGCCTACTTGAGCAATCAGTTCCGCGGCTTCCATCCCGTCGGAGGCAAGTTTGACGCTGAATCCGGCCTTCTCCAGAATCCTGCCAACAAATTTTCGAACGCTGATCGAATCGTCGGCAACGACCACGACTCTTTCTCCGCGCAGTTCGTCCACGGCTGCCGCGGGAATGCTGCCGGAGACTACGGCGGCAGCGCCAGGTGCGAAAACGCGAGCTGCGCTCGCCGAGGGGATCACAACGTCCGTCTCCACCGCGTCCGCAGCTGCCAGCCGGTTCACATCGACCAGCAGGATGAGACTGCCATCGGGAGAAACCGTGGCGCCTGGGAAAAGTTTTACGCGGCGCAGGTACTGGCCCAGGTTCTTGATGACCACTTCGTCCTTGCCCAGGACCTCCTCAACGACAACACCCACCTGTCGACCCGCCGCGCGCACGATCACCATGGACAAGTACCCGTTGATGGGTTCGATGGGAGGCAAACCGAGTGCGCTATCGATTCGCACCACTTCCGTGACGACGCCGCGCACTTTCGTCAGCAGTTTCCCGCCGATGTCTTCAATTTCGGCCGGGCGCAATCTTCGAATCTCCTCGACAACGGCCAGCGGCATTGCGAGAGTGGAGGATCCAGCGCGTATGAAAAGGGCCTGCGAAATAATGAGCGTGAGCGGAACCTTCACGCCAAAACATGTGCCGCCGCCTGCTTCGCTACGGATTTCGATTTCACCGTTCAACGAGTGAACGTTGTTGCGGACAACGTCGAGTCCCACACCACGGCCCGCGACTTCCGTCTTCGAGGCCGCAGTGGTGAAGCCTGGATGAAACAGGAAAGCACGCAGCTCACTCTCCGTGAGATGCTCTGCTTCGGCGGCCGCGACCAGTCCGGCATGCACGGCGGTATGGCGAATGCGCTCGTAGTCGAGCCCGCTACCGTCGTCCTGCACTTCAATGAACACATGATTGCCGCGGTGAAATGCGCGAACCGTCACTCGGCCGCGCTCGGGCTTGCCTGCCAGCTTGCGCGCGGCTGCATCTTCAATCCCGTGAGCGATGGAATTTCTGACCAAGTGAATCAGCGGATCGGTGATCTGCTGCACGATGTTGTTGTCGAGCCGCGTATCTTCTCCGACCAGTTCCAGATCCACAGACTTTCGGCACACTTTCGCGGCATCGCGCGCAGTGCGCGAAAGGCGCGTATAAAGGTTGCCGATCGGGACCATACGCGCCTCGGTAATCTCGTCCTGCAAATGGTGCGCGAGCTTGGTGAACTCATCAATGTCGCCGCCCACGCGCCCCACGAATCCGCTGAGTTGCGAAAGCACTTCGGAAATATCGGCGGAAATCTCGGTCAGCGAACGCGAGAGGATATTGAAGTCATCGTACCGATCCATCTCGAGTTCGGAGAAGTCCAACCATCCACCGGAAGCCTGCGCCGCCACACCATCTCCGAGCCCGCCTGGGCGGCGCGTCGCTCCTGCGCCACTATGGGGTCTAGTCTGGCCCAGACGATTGAATTCATATTTCGTCTGGAATTCGGAAACCTTGTCATATAGACGTTGCCGGGAAATCCCGAGGACTTCGACAAGTTTCTTCAACTCCGTCATGCGCCCGACCAGGCGAGTTCGGTTGATGACCAACTCACCCACGCTGTTCATCATCTGATCGAGACGCGCAAGCGAGATCCGCACAGACTTTGCCTGAAGGGTGTGCTCTCCCGAGGACATGTTTCCACGTATAGACGGACTCGCCGGGGCAGCCCCCGCGGCATCCGCTTCCGGCGGATCGGCTGAGGCGCCATCTACCCCGTCCGGAGCAGCCTCCAGCAGATCCTCGGGGATCCACTGCATGATTCGAGCTAGAAGCGGGCCAACCGCGGAGGTCATTTCTTCGTCGCTCGCCCACTGCCGGTACAAGAACTTCCGCAGAAAATCGACGGTTTGCAAACAAACGTCCGTGATGTCTGCGTTCGGCTGCAACGCCCCGTCGCGAAGCAGCCCGATCAAATCTTCGAGGCGATGCGCCACCGCACCCAATCGCCGCAAACCCACTTGCGCAGCCGATCCTTTGATCGTGTGGACAGAACGGAAAAGCCGGTGAATTTCATCGGCCGTCGCGTTGGATTCCAGGCCCAATAGGCATTGCGTCGTGATTTGCAGGTGCTCTTCGGCTTCGGGAATGAAGAAGTCCAGCACTTCTGTTGGAACATCATCGTCATCCGGTAAATCATCTGCGAGATTATTTTCTGTCGGGTTCGCGGAGCTCCCTGCGCCAACAACGGCGTCCGAAGACTCTTGTTCCATTTCAGCGGATTCTGGAGAGGACGTGCTACGGAATGCAAATGCGTAGCGGTGTTTGAACGCGGCCATGTCGTCGACGGTTTCTTTGCCGTCCGAGCTGATTTGCAGAAGGTCAAATTCAAGAACAGAGATGGCATCCGCCAGGAACTCAGTGAGGGGGCCATACGTGTCGGGACTCAACTGCGCTTTGCGCGCATACTGAAAAACATGAGCTAATCTTCCGGAAATTTCCGAAAAGAGCAGAAAACCCCAGCGGCTCGCGGATTCGGTCAGCTCTTGCGCAGCGTCGTAAAGCCGGGCGAGGTCATCCCCGGAGGACTGCGGCTCGACAGGCAGAGCGGCGTACTCCCGCAGGTATTGCAGGCGTTCGGAGGCATCCTGCAAAAATTGTTCGAGCGAATTGGAATCCTGGGGCGTCATGACCCTTTCCCGAGCAGGACCGGCCTCTGTTCTGCCACTGGCCCGACCGGTTTGACGTAGTACTTGCAATCTCCGTACACAGCGGTCTCAAACCTGACGGGAGCGCTCTTCATCGATTCAGAATGACCGAGAAAAAACAGACCGCCGGGTTCCAGCGCATCGTAGAACCGCTGGATCAGCTCGTTTCGGCGCTCCTCGGAAAAATACATCAATACGTTCATGCAAAAGATGCAATCCATGCGGCCTACATACACAGAGCGGGCCAAATTCATCGGCGCAAACGAAATCATCCGCCGAAGACGCGGTTTCACCTGCCACGTATCGCCCAGATTCTTAAAATGCGCCTGCAACTGCTCCGGAGAGACATTTGCGACACTGCGTCCCGCATAGAGGCCGCGCTCGGCAACTTGCAATGCCTCGCGGCTTATATCCGTCGCCAGAATTTCAATTTGCCACGCATCGGCGAACGGAAGAGTGTCGGCGACGGTGATGGCGATCGAGTACGGTTCTTCACCCGTGGAGCAGCCTGCGCTCCAAATCCGCAGGACCCGCGGGTTGCGCCACAATTTGCGAGCCTGGACTTCCGGCAGGACCACCCGTTCGAGGGCTTGAAAGATAGCGGGATAGCGAAAGAAGGAGGTTTCTTGTGTCAGAAGGCTTTCTAAGAAGCGGTCATATTCCACATTGGACGCCCGAATCCGCCGGAGAAGTCCGGCGGCGTGCTGTTCGCTATTTTCGCGCAAATATTGATTCACGCGCGGAGCAAAAAACCTCTCGCGGGAAGCATCGAAAAGGATCGCCGATCGCTCTTCGATGAGTGTGCGAAACTCATCGAGTTCCGATGCGGTCGCGGCGGGCGGCATCGTGGATGATTTGTCCTTGCCCATTCCAGGGATTCCTCAATTCGGCCCAGACGGCCGGTTTTGGGCGGTTTACCGCCTGGCGTCAATGTGGGCTGGCTCGCGCCTCTCAGGGGCGGACGCGCCATTCGAACGGAATTGCGACAACGCATCGACCAGTTGTTCGGAGAGCTTCACCAAGTTGCCCACCGTGCCGGCCGCCTGACGGGCACTCTGCGTGGTCTGACGAGTGATCCCGGAAATGATTTGCATAGCGTTGGCGACGCCTTCGGTGCCGCGCACCTGTTGTTTCGAAGCCAGCGAGATCTCCTGGACGAGCTCTGCAGACTGCCGGACCACGCTGGAGATTGCTTCCAGCGCTTTTCCTGCCTGATCGGCGAGGCCCGTTCCCACTTCGACTTCCTTGGTGCCTTCTTCCATGACGACGACTGCTTCGTTTGTCTCGGCCTGAATGGCCTTGATGAGCGCCGCGATATCTTTTGTGGCGGTTCGGGAGTGCTCGGCCAGTTTGCGGACTTCATCGGCAACGACGGCAAAACCGCGGCCCGCTTCACCGGCGCGTGCAGCTTCGATCGCGGCGTTGAGGGCCAACAAATTGGTTTGCTCGGTGATGTCGTTGATGACGTTGATAATTTCAGAGATTTCCAGTGACCGGTCGCCCAGCGACTTGATCTTTCTTGCGGTTGCCTGCACGGAAGAACGGATGCGTTGCATTCCATCGAGCGTGTCGCGCACGGCACGGTTGCCCTGTTCGGCGGCGTCGAGAGCGCGGCGCGCGGCTTCGGCGCTGGCCTCTGCGTTGTTTGAAACCTGTTTCATCGAAACTGTCAACTCTTCGACGGCCGATGAAGTATTCGTGATTTCCTGATCCTGCTGTCCGGTGCCGGTGCTCATCTCATCGG
>Ga0210400_10004709_pt1 | contig 11730 bp, 10 predicted proteins | sample IncBWH26MmetaG_FD_155456 | JGI IMG/M metagenome (GOLD analysis project Ga0210400, IMG submission 155456) | Forest soil microbial communities from Barre Woods Harvard Forest LTER site, Petersham, Massachusetts, United States - Inc-BW-H-26-M | ecosystem: Environmental > Terrestrial > Soil >...
CATGGCCAGGCCAGCGTCAATTGCCGGCCGGTTCACTTCCACATTCTCCGCTGCAAGCAAAGCACGAATTGCCTTGGCTATGTCCGATGGCGGAAAGCGATAAACGCTGCGCAGAACCCAAACAAACTCGCACAGGCTGGAGACTGCGACTGCAACGAGACTTGCGTTGCGCAATACCTTGGCGGCCACTTCCGCCTGCATCTTGTCGTCGCGAACAACGGCGCGAACCAAAACGTTCGTATCGGCCGCAATTTTCACTTCTTACCCTTTTTGCCACCGCCCATTTTTATCCGGCCAGCCCAGCCATCCGCCGCCGCCTCATTGATCTCCTCGAGCGTCGCGACTTTCTTCGTTTTTTCCGCAAGAAACCCAATGAAGTCGTCGATAGTTCCGCCCGGAAGTGCCGCCCGAATCATGCCCCGGCCATCGGGGAGCAAATCCAAGGCAATCTTTTCCCCGGGCTTAATGCCCAGGTGCTGCAACACCTTTTTCCGGAATGTCACCTGCCCCCGCGTAGTTACTGTGAGCGTGCTCATCATCTAATATTGTAAGGTAAAACTGCATTACCGGCAAGAGTCGATTTCACCCTACGCGGTGCAGCACACCCCATCATCCGGCAGGAATCCACTACTTCTTGGGCTGCGAAGTGCTGTAACTCCATTTCCGCATCATCAGCTGCGCCTGCGCCGGATCGAGCTTTGCCAATTCGACCTCACCGTTGGGTACTCTCGTCGCCGTGCTTGCCGCTAGCGCTGTCGGAGTCGGTTGTGTCCGGAAGTAATACACTTTGCCTTCTTCGGCCGTGAATGTAATGGCCGAGGCAGTGTCATCCCGGCGCAACTTAAGGGAAGACTGCTGGCTTGTGCACAAGCGGTGTTCGCCGGGAGCTACCGAAAAATACATGTAGGATTTGAAACCATAGGCTCCAACCCAATCGCCATCGACGCCTACCCGCGTATCTAAGCCTCCGATGCGGATGGGAGTATTGTCCAACTCCGAATCTCCGAATACATACACCACCGCCTTGCCCGTTTCTGCCGCGCCTGTCGGATGCGAGTGAGAGTCCCGTCTAACCGTGAACTTAGTCTGGTCGGGACCGCACCCTGCCGAATTATCCTGAGCCCATGCCACTGTCGCGAGTATGACCACGCTTAGAGCCAGCCTGTACATGTGTCCTCCACGGATGCCGCAAGGCATAACGACTACAGTTTTTGATGTAGCTCCTCTCTGGAGAGATGTCAAACTCTGACAAAGGAATCTATAGAATTGTCAACATCCAGGAGGTCTTCCATAATTATCAAAGGCCGCCTGTTAAGATAAGATAAATAGAGACTTATGCCTTCAACCGACGTAGGCGCCAGCGCGCCGGCACTGCAGTCCGACCTCCGCTCCCTGGCCCAAGACATCGTCCGCCGCGCTATGAACGGCGGCGCGACTGCTGCCGAATGCGTAGTCCGAGAAGGAGATGAATTCTCGACACTGGTCCGGCTGGGGCAGGTTGAGACACTCAAGGAATCTGGCTCGCGCTCCATCGGCGTGCGGGTCTTTCGCGGCCAACGCGCCGCCAGCACCTACTCCAGCGATTTCTCCTCCGCAAGCCTAGACCGTATGGTGAAGTCCGCGCTGGAGCTTTCGAAGATTACATCGGAAGACCCGTTCGGCGGCATCCCCGACGCTGCGCAATTGGGCCAGATATCAGGCAACCTTGATCTTTATCACGAAGATGTCTACTCGCTGCCCGGTCCCGACCGCATCGACTACGCCCGCCGCGCCGAAAAAGCCGCGCTCGATTTTGACCCGCGCATCAAGAATTCCGAAGGGGGATCGTTCGACGCCGCCACCGGCCACAAAGTCCTGGCCAACTCGCACGGCTTCGTCGGCGAATACCGCCGGTCTTACTGCTCGGTGTCCGCTGTTCCCATCGCGCAAACCGAAGATGGCGCGATGCAGCGGGACTATTGGTACTCGGTTGCGCGCACGCTCTCGAAACTCGAGTCCCCCGAGCAGGTTGGGAAAGTTGCGGCCGAGCGGACGCTGCGCCGTCTCGGCGCCCGCAAGGCGAAGACGGCGCAAGTGCCGATTATCTTCGATCCCATGGTTGCAACTTCAATCCTCGAACACATTTTTGAAGGAATCAACGGCGATTCGGTTTATCGGGGCGCGTCGTTTCTCGCCGGCAAGTTGGGACAAAAAGTTGCCGGCGACAACGTCACCATCATCGACGACGGCACGCTGCCCGGCGGCTTTGGCACCAGCCCGTTCGATGGCGAAGGCGTGCCCACGCGCCGTACGGTTGTGATCGAGAAGGGATTGCTAGGTTCGTATCTGCTGAATACATATACGGCGAAGAAGCTCGGCTTGGCGACCACCGGCAATGCGTCTCGCGGACTGGCCGGCACGCCGGGCATTGGCCCCGGCAACTATTTCCTGCAGCCGGGAAGCAGAACGCCGAAGCAACTGATTTCTGAAATCAAGGAAGGCCTCTACGTAACCGAGTTCCTGGGCCACGGCGCGAACCTGGTGACCGGAGACTATTCTCGCGGCGCCTCGGGCTTGTGGATCTCTGGCGGAGAGTTCGCCTACCCGGTGGAAGAAATCACGGTGGCCGGAAACCTGAAAGAAATGTTCTTCAACATCTCCGAGATCGCGAACGATCTGGAGTTTCGCGGGTCTGTGGCCGCGCCTACACTGCGGATTGACGGCCTTACGGTCGGCGGCGAATAATCGCTGCATGAAATTCGCCAAGGTCGTGTTCTGGATCGCTGGCATCTGGGGCGTCTTGGTTCTCACGCCGCTATATTTCATATTCGACATGATTGGCCGCAATGATCCGCCGCCGATTACGCACCCGGCGTTCTACTACGGCTTCGCCAGCATTGGACTGGCCTTCCAAGTCGCCTTCATCGTGATTGCCCGAGACCCAGTACGCCTGCGCCCGATGATGATTCCTTCCGTCCTCGAGAAGTTCGGTTACGGCGCTACGCTGCTCGTGCTATATCTGCAGAATCGATTGCACCCGCAAGATCTCGGCCTCGGCGGCGTGGACGTGCTGTTCGGCGTCTTGTTTCTCGCCGCGTACTTCAAGACCAGAGTCTAGGGCCCGGTGGCGAAATTCCATCCCCGCGAAGCAGCGCCTAAAGGCGTACCGATAACGGGTAGTTACGGCACGCATGAATGCATGCCCTGATAAGAATCGCGGTGGTGATCCAGAGTACAATCGGGGGCATGGGCGGGATGCTTCAGCCAACCCCGGTAGTCGAAGAACCGGATTCCAGCCGACGGACTATCGCGATCGCGATGGCAGTCGTCATTCTCGTAGCTGTCGTGGCGGCGTTCCTGCTTCGCAGCCAGCCGAAGAGCGCTTCCGGACCGCCTTCTTACGCTACGAACCTTAGGCTCTCCGATTTCAAGATGAGCGCGGCGGAGAATTTTGTGGGCGCGACTGTCAGCTATGTCGACGGAACGGTGACAAACGCAGGAGACAAAACCATTACCCACGCGGTCGTCGAAGTCAAGTTCAAGGACGACATGGGACAAATTGCCCAGCGCGAAGTAATCCCACTGCAGGTGCTGAAAACCGATGGCCCCTATCCCGAAGCGGTTGATTTCAACCTGTCGCCGCTCGCCCCGGGGCAGAGCAAGACTTTCCGACTAACCTTTGAAGGCATTTCCGCACAGTGGAATCGCCAGTATCCCGAAATCCAAGTCGCCGATGTCACGGTGAAGTAGCCATTCTTGTCACCACGGAGACACAGAGGCACGGAGAAATCTTTGGCTCTGATTTGTATGCCACTTGATTCCTCCGTTCCGGAGCTTGCCCTGAGCGCAGTCGAAGGGTGCCTCCGTGGTAGAAACTCTTTTGGTATTCGCAACTCGGTACAATGACTTCATGTCCGAAGTAAAGCCATTCCGCCTGACGGAGTCGGTGAAAGCTGCGGGTTGAGCTTCCAAGCTGAGTCCGGCGGCGCTGGACACGGTGCTTGGGAAATTAGCCCGGCAACATGACCCGAATGTTCTAGTCGGCTTTGACCACGCCGACGACGCCGGAGTGTATCAAATCGCGCCCGACCAGGCGCTGGTGCAGACCGTCGATTTCTTCACGCCGGTTGTAGACGATCCGTACACGTTCGGTCAGATCGCGGCGACGAATGCTCTGAGCGACATCTACGCCATGGGTGGAAAGCCGCTCACCGCGCTGGCTTTGGTGTGTTTTCCCGAGAAGGCAGCTCTGGAAATCCTCGAACGGATCCTCGCCGGTGGTTTGTCCAAGATGATCGAGGCGGGCTGCACGGTGATTGGCGGCCATAGCATCCGCGACGATGAAACCAAATTTGGATACTCAGTCACCGGACTCATACATCCAGGGAAAATTCTTGCTAACGCAGGCGCCAAGCCGGGTGACGGGATCCTCCTCACCAAAGCGTTAGGGACAGGGGTGATTTCTACCGGCATAAAAAAAGGCAAAGCTGAACCAGCATGGATCGATGCCGCCATCCAGTCGATGACGACATTGAACAAGCAAGCCGCGGAGGTCATTGAGCACGGGAAGTTCCGAGTTCATTCCATGACGGATGTTACCGGCTTCGGCTTGATTGGTCACGCGCGCGAGATGGCGGCGGCAAGCAACGTCGCGTTTGAACTCTTCTCAGGAGATATTCCTGTTCTGCCCGGAGCGCTGGATTGCATTCGCGCGGGCTATATTCCCGGTGGGCTCAACAACAACCGCGAATTTGCCGAATGCGTCGTTGGCTACGAAGGCTCGATCGCTCCCGAACTCAAAGCTTTGCTCTTCGACCCTCAGACCGCCGGCGGACTTCTCATCTCAATCGCCGCTGCCGACTGTGAAGAAGCCCTTCATCAATTGCGAGCCGCCGGAATCGCCGCGCGCAAAATCGGCAATGTCACCGAATCCTGCAAGCCACTGATCCGCATCTATTAGGCAGCCACCTTCCTTAATCTTTATCTTTGGATGGTTGTTGGAAAGGAATTCACTATGCAATTTCGTGAACTTGGACGCAGCGGTCTCAAAGTCTCGGCGCTCGGCCTCGGCTGTATGGGCATGTCGGAGTTTTACGGCGGACGAGATGACGAGGAATCAATCGCCACAATTCACCGGGCGCTCGAACTCGGCATCAACTTTCTCGACACGGCGGATGTCTATGGACCCTATAAGAACGAAGAACTCGTCGGCCGCGCCATCAAAGGCCAGCGCGACAAAATTGTGCTGGCAACGAAGTTCGGTATTGTCCGCGACCCCGCCGACCCTTCGGTGCGCGGGGTGAATGGAAAGCCTGAATATATTCGAAGGGCTTGCGAAGGCAGCTTGCGGCGACTGGGTGTCGAAACCATCGATCTGTACTACCAGCATCGCGTTGATCGTGCCACTCCGATTGAAGAGACGGTTGGCGCAATGGCACAGCTTGTGCGTGAAGGGAAAATTCGCTACATCGGACTCTCCGAAGCATCGCCGGAAACTCTTCGGCGAGCCGCGAAAGTCCATCCCATCGCCGCTCTCCAGACGGAATATTCACTGTGGAGCCGCGATCCTGAAGATGAGATTCTCGAAACATGCCGGGAACTCGGCATCGGCTTTGTCGCCTACAGCCCTTTGGGTCGGGGCTTCCTTACTGGACAATTCACCCGCTTCGAGGATTTTCCGCAGGATGACTACCGGCGAAATTCTCCCCGTTTTCAGGGCGAGAATTTTCAGAGGAATCTCGATCTGGTAAATCGGGTGGAGGAGATTGCCAAAGAAAAACGCTGCACGCCTGCTCAATTAGCGCTGGCTTGGGTTCTCGCGCAGGATAAGAACATCGTTCCCATCCCCGGAACGAAACGCCGCAAGTATCTGGAAGACAACGTGGCTGCGCTCGACGTGAAGTTGAATGCGGAAGATCTGCGCCGCATCGATGAGATATTTCCCAGCGGAGCTGCTGCGGGACCTCGCTACCCCGAACACATGATGCAAATTGTGAACGGATAGGACGCGAGCAAAACTAAGGGCGGCCCCTGGGCCGCCCTTTTTGAGAATCAAGAACCGCGTCTAAGCCCGCGCCGGACTTTCTCCGCCCTTCGCAATTCCCGGGCGTCCCGGCTCCGGCTTAAGGACCTGCTGCACTCCGTCATCCGGCTTGGCGGGAGACTTCATGGGAGGCAGTTCCTTGCCCTCGACCAACAGCATGACTTCAGAGGCATCGAGAACTTCCCGCTCCAGCAAGGCCGCAGCGATCTTCTGCAGCGTATCGCGATTGCCTTCCAGGATGCCCTTCGCGGTTTCGTATCCGAAATTCACCAGCTTGCGCACCTCACCATCAATCTTGATGGCGGTGTCTTCGCTGTAATCACGGTGCTGGCTGATTTCCCGGCCCAGGAAGATCTGCTCTTCCTTTTTGCCGAAGGTCAGAGGGCCAAGATCGCTCATGCCCCACTCGCAAACCATCTTGCGCGCCATTTCCGTGGCGCGTTCAATATCGTTGCCTGCGCCCGTGCTCATCTGATTGAGGAACAATTCCTCGGCGAGACGTCCGCCCATCAGAATGGCCAGATCGGTTTTCAAGTATTCGCGGGTGTAGTTGTGGCGATCGTCGACCGGCAACTGCATGGTAACGCCCAGCGCCATACCCCGAGGAATAATCGTAACTTTGTGTACCGGGTCAGAGCCGGGAAGCTTTGCGGCAACCAAAGCGTGCCCTGCCTCGTGATAGGCCGTCACTTTCTTTTCCTCGTCGGAAAGGATCAGCGACTTGCGCTCCACGCCCATCAAAACCTTATCTTTGGCGACCTCAAAATCGAACATCAGTACGGCTTTGCGATTTTGCCGCGCCGCAGCCAGTGCTGCTTCGTTGACCATGTTCGCCAGGTCTGCGCCGGAGAAGCCCGGAGTGCCGCGGGCCAGCACGGAAAGTTCAACGTCCTCGGCCAAAGGAATCTTGCGGGTGTGTACCCGAAGAATCTCTTCGCGCCCGCGCACATCGGGACGGCTTACGACAACGCGCCGGTCAAAGCGACCCGGCCGCAGGAGTGCTGGATCCAGAACATCAGGCCGGTTCGTGGCCGCCATCAAAATGACGCCTTCATTGGATTCGAAGCCGTCCATTTCCACCAGCAACTGATTCAGCGTCTGCTCGCGCTCGTCGTGCCCGCCGCCCAGGCCTGCGCCGCGGTGGCGTCCAACAGCGTCGATTTCGTCGATAAAGATAATGCAGGGAGCATTCTTCTTGCCCTGCTCGAACAGGTCGCGCACGCGGCTGGCGCCTACTCCGACGAACATTTCTACAAAGTCGGATCCGGAGATCGAAAAGAAAGGAACGTTGGCCTCGCCAGCAACCGCTCGCGCCAACAATGTTTTGCCGGTTCCCGGAGGACCTACGAGCAGAACCCCCTTCGGAATTCTGCCGCCGAGCTTTTGAAACTTCTGCGCCTCGCGCAGGAATTCGATGATTTCGCGAAGTTCTTCTTTGGCCTCTTCGACGCCAGCCACGTCTTTAAAAGTGACTTTCTTCTGCTGCATCGAGAGCAGCCGCGCCCGGCTCTTGCCGAACGACAGCGCCTTGTTGCCGCCCGTCTGCATCTGGCGGATCATGAAGAACCACAACGCGCCCAGGAGGATCAACGGAGCCCACGTTCCCAGCAACTGCAGGGGCCAGCTTCCGCTGTTGGCGTCGCGGAAGGTCATCACCACTCCCTTGCCTTGCAACTCCTTAATCATCTCGGGATAATTCGCCGGAACCGTAGTATGGAAGGCGGAGCCGTCGCGATGCTTTCCCCGAAGCTGCATGCCGTCAACGGTGACTTCATGCACGTTCCCTGAATCCACGTCACTCATGAATTGGGAGAAGTTCACTTCGGCGTCTTTCTGCCCGCTGCGTCCCTGCTGAATCACGGTCCACAACAAAAGGGCAGAAAGCCCGATAACCACCCAGAACACTACGGTTTTTACTGTTGAATTCACCAAGAAACTCCTGAAGAAATCGGGGTCTACTCGATACGCTCGAAGCCCCGAGGCTCCTACCGCTAAGGTTTAGATGCCGTCCGGTCTGCTTTCGACAGACAAATTCCCTTACTACCTTATTCTACCTTTTCTGAGGCAAAAAGGCGCGCCGTTGTCCGGATAACTTAAGTCATGTGGAGCACGGGTCTTGCAGCCAGATACGGTATGTTGCGGTAGGTTTGTTCCACAGCCCCCAGCCCATACCCCAGCAGGAACCCATCATCCACCAGAAAGCCGAAATAATCGGGCTGCAGGGCTACGCGGCGGGCTGATTGGCGGTCCAGCAGGGTCACCAGCTTGACAGAGGCTGCGCCCCTCGCCCGTAAATCGCTCATGAGGAACTCAGTGGTGACTCCTGAGTGGACCAGGCCCTCCACCAGCAAAATATGCTGACCGCGAATATCAGGCTCATGACTGAAGAAGATTTCCATAATCTCGCCGCCCCGGTTGTCCTGCCGGCTGTATTTGGGCTTAATGAACTGGCAAACAACGGGCACTTCGAGGGCGCGCACCAGATCGGCCATGAACATGAAGGCATTCTCCAGAACGGCCAGCGCCTGAATGGTCTGCCCCTGATAGTCGTCGGAGATGTGACGCGCGAGTTCCTTTACGCGCTTTTGGATCTGCTCTGCCGCGATGACCTGGCGAAGTGGTTCCATTGTAGGTGCGTTCATCAAAGGGCGGTCCCTCCGTCGTGCAATCCGCTGATTCAAACCAAGGGTCTAGTTCAAGCCAAAAACGAATTCAGGCCAAGAACCAGCAAGAACTAGATGGTGTGCTCTTCTACTTCCTGCGTCAGCTCCCGGATCAACACCGCTTCGTCGTTCGCGTCGGCATGGTACTGGCAGGGAACCGGAAAGCCTCGCATCCATACGAGTTCATTCCCACTGACTACAACCGGCCAGAGCCTGCGCCGGGGCTGCGCGACCTTAAGCTTCTGCAATAGATCTTTAATCTTCTTGGGCGCTTTCGTATGCGCCGGCCAGAACCGGTCCCCCGGACGCCAGTTCCGAATCATCAACGGCTCCTGCAATAGCCTTGAGCCGAGGAGTTGTTGCGAATTATACCCCGCCCCTTGCTCATTGGGGACAAAGCGCAACGCTTCAATTACTACTCCGATTTCCGGCACCGGAACGCGTCCAGGGATAGGGAGGGAGTATTCGTAGTCCGGAATGCGCTCTTGACGGCGCAAGTCGGGGGTCAGAAAAAGGATCGACTCGGGCTCGCGCACCAGCTTCCAGCCGAGTGGAAGCGACAACTCTTTTCCTGATGGACCATCCTCGGCTGCAAAGCGCAGAATCTCTTCGATGTGCTTGAACTCGAGCGGAATCCCAGCTTCGTCGCCAATCGCCTTCAGCACTCTTCTCTGCACGGCTTTGGGCTCGGTAAGGAGCCACGGGCGGCTGAGGGAAGCATTCATGATTCCCGGCCCCGGCTCTTCCAATCGCCGCTGCAATTCAGGATCGGGCGGCTTGGGTGGGGTTGACTCGATTTGCACCAGCGCTTTTCGCTGGTCATCCTGGTCACTGAAGCCGGGAAGGCCGCGTGTCCACTCCGGCTGCGACCACTGCACCACGGTGCCCAGCCAACCCGAGACTTCGTTCGCCCAGTAGTCTTCTTCGTCGCGTGCGATCTCCGCCAACTCAGAAAAGTTTTCACTCACAGATGGATTGAACTCACGCTCCAGCAGCGGTAAGACTAGTTTTCGCACGCGGTTGCGGGTGAACCTGGAATCAGCGTTGGATGAGTCTTCGCGCCAGGGCTGCCTGATTTCTTTCAGATATTGTTCGAGTTCGTGGCGGCGGACTCCGAGCAATGGACGAGCAATTTCTGCGTGGCCCTCGCCTGCGTCCGGCTCGACCACAATGCGAGGGTAGATTCCCCCCAGTCCGCGCATTCCGGTGCCGCGAATCAGCCGCATCAGCACGGTTTCGGCTTGATCGTCGAGCGTGTGGCCGGTGGCGATTTTACTCAGAATAGCTAAGAGAGGAATGGCGTTTTGGGGTGGCGCAGCGCTTTCAGCCGGTTCGAGGCCTTGGGCTTCAGCCCCTGAGGAATCCAGCGCTTTGGGGTCATCCCCCGATCCCAGCAACTCTCGAAAGAATCCGTATCGCAACTCGCGCGCGGCGGCTTCCACGCCAAAGCCTTCATCGGCAGCTAGCCTCCCCACATCGCCGCTCGCAACATGAAAGTCCAGCTCATGCTCACGCGCCAGCCCAACAACAAATTCCTGATCAGCGTCGGACTCCGCCCCGCGCAGCCTGTGATTGAAATGAACAACGGAGAGGACGACGCCGAGTTCCTGACGCAACTCAATCAGAAGCCGCAGCAGCGCAACCGAATCGATCCCGCCGGATACCGCAACACCGACGCGGTCTCCGGCCCGGAGCAGTTCCTCGCGATGAATTTGAGCCGATAATCGCTCCGCTATTTTGTGCACCGGAACATGTTACAACCCTCCCCTGCAAAAACACTTAGGGGGACAGCCGACCAACAACTGTCCCCTTAATTCAGAATCCACCAAGATTTTCTCGGTGTCTCTGTGCCTCTATGGTGAAGGATTTTTGAACTAAAGCCCGGAACTCTTCTCCGCGACCAGCTTCCGAATCTTCTCCACGAACTCGCTTGCCGCCATGTCCTCAGTCTTCTCTTTTCCCCGCGTGCGGACGTTCACCTTTCCAGCCTCGGCCTCTTTGTCTCCGACCACCAGCAGGAACGGCACCTTCTGCATGGCATGCTCGCGGATCTTGGCATTCATCTTCTCGTTGCGCGCATCCACGGTCACACGTACGCCGATGGCCTTGAGTTGATCCGCAACCTTGTTCGCGTACTCTGCGTGGCGCTCGCTGATCGGGATCATCGCCACCTGCACGGGCGAGAGCCACACCGGGAAGGCGCCCGCGTAGTGCTCGATCAGCACGCCGAAGAAGCGCTCGATCGATCCGAACAGCGCGCGATGTACCATCACCGGCTGTTTGCGTGAACCATCTTCCGCCACATACTCCAGGCCGAAACGCTGCGGCAAGTTGAAGTCGACCTGCACGGTCGAGAGCTGCCACAGCCGCCCGATGGCGTCTACCAGCTTGATGTCGATTTTGGGCCCGTAAAACGCCGCCTCGCCCGGGATGGTTTTGTATTCGATGTTCCGACCTTTCAATACTTTCTCGAGTGATTGCGTGGCGGTGATCCATTGCTCCTCGCTGCCCACAAAATTCTTCCGGTCGTTGGGATCCCAGGTTGAGAGCTCAGTCTGGAACTGGGTGAAGCCAAAATCCTTCAGCACATCCAGCGCAAAGTCGAGGCAGCCGGTAATCTCCGCCTCGACCTGCTCCGGCGTGCAGAAGATGTGGGAGTCATCCTGGGTAAAACCGCGCACGCGCAGCAGGCCGTGCATCACGCCGGAACGCTCGTAGCGATACACCGTTCCCAGTTCTCCCAGACGAACCGGAAGATCGCGATAGGACTTCAGTGAATCTCTGTAAATCAAGATGTGGCCAGGACAGTTCATCGGCTTCAGCCGGTATTCGGCATCGTCGAGTTCCATCGCGTCGAACATGTTTTGCGCGTAGTAACCCTCGTGACCCGAGGTGAAGAACAACTGGCGCCGCGCCACGTGAGGCGTGTAGACCAGCGAGTAGCCGCGCTTCAAATACTCCTCGCGCATCCAGTCTTCCATCTGCTTGCGGATAATCCCGCCCTTGGGATGCCAGAAGATCAGTCCCGGCCCGGCCAACTCCTGA
>Ga0210400_10004710_pt1 | contig 11730 bp, 8 predicted proteins | sample IncBWH26MmetaG_FD_155456 | JGI IMG/M metagenome (GOLD analysis project Ga0210400, IMG submission 155456) | Forest soil microbial communities from Barre Woods Harvard Forest LTER site, Petersham, Massachusetts, United States - Inc-BW-H-26-M | ecosystem: Environmental > Terrestrial > Soil >...
TGCATGACTTCCCGCGTCTGGGCATCCAGTGCGCCGAACGGCTCATCCATCAGCAGAATCCGTGGCCGGCTCATCAGGGCACGCGCGATGGCGACCCGTTGCTGCATGCCGCCGGACAGCTGGTTCGGGTAGGCCGTCGCCACCGCCGTGAGACCCATCACGCCAAGCAGCGCTTCGGCGCGACCCGCGGCAACCTCGACATCGGAGCTGGTGCGGTCGCGCGTGTGGGCCGCCAGCTGGCGGGTGAACTTGATGTTCTCCACCACCGTGAGCCACGGATACAGGCTGTAGTTCTGAAAGACCATGGCGCGATCCACGCCCGGCCCGCAGATCGGGACGCCGCCCACCAGGATCTCCCCGGCGTTGTGCGTTTCGATGCCGGCGATGGTGCGCAGCAGGGTCGACTTGCCGCAGCCGGATGCCCCGACCAGCGTGACGAACTCACCGTCCTCGACCACCAGATCAATGTCCTTGAGCGCCGTGACCGCGCTGGCACCGCTGCCGAAGGTCTTCCAGACTCCCTTGCATTGCACGGCGATCGACATGCTCAGTTCCGGAAATACAGCCAGGGAAAGGCCTTGCGGTGCAGCAGACGGAAGGTCTGGTCCATGGCCAGCCCGATCAGTCCGATGAGAATGATGCCGCAGAAAATCTTGTCGGTTTGCAGGAAGCGCTGGGCCTTGATGATGGCGTAGCCCAGACCCGAATTGGCCGCGACCAGTTCGGCGACCACCAGATAGGTCCAGGCCCATCCCATGGTGATGCGCAAGGTGTCCACCAGCGCAGGCTTCGCCGATGGGACGATCACCCGTTCGATGATTTCCAGGCGCGTCGCGCCCATGGTCTGTGCGGCCTCGATCTGGGCCATTGGCACGCGGCGCACATCCTCGGCGACCATCAGCACCATCTGGAAGAACGTGCCGATGAAGATGATGCCGATCTTCGCGCCCTCATCGATGCCGATCCAGAGCATCACCAGCGGAATGAAGGCCACGGCGGGCATGTAACGGATGAAATCCGTGAGCGGCTCCAGCAGTGCCTGCACCGATCGATAGGTGCCGATGAACAGCCCCAGCGGTACGGCGATCAGCGCGGACAGCGCCCAGCCTGCGACCACCCGCATGGTGCTGATCCCGATATCACCCAGCAATTCGTCATTGTTGTACCAGCTGACAACGCGCTGCAGCACGCTCAAGGGTCCGGGCAGGAAGACCGGATTGACGATGCCGGTGGCCGATAGGGTGGTCCAGCCGATCAGGGGTAGCGCCAGGCCCATGGCCGCCAGCAGCCAGTACTGGCGCTGCGTGATGTTCCCCCGGATAACCCAGAATCGCATGCGGGCTCAGCCCCTCACTGCTTCAGCGCGGCGGCGAGAATCGAACTGTCGACGCCCTTGGCGGCATCCGGCTTGCCGTCGATGAGACGGTTGGCCAGCAGGAAGGCAGCAATCTGCGGCGCCACCGCCACGAGGCTGGAAGGACTTGCGGCATTGAAACCATCCAGATTGGCCGCGGTGTCGAAGAAACGGGTGCCCGGCAGGAAGACCTTGTAGTCGGCCGGATTCATGCCGACGACCTTGGACATGATTTTCACGGCCGCGTCCGGGTTGTTCTGGATAAAGGCCACGGTGTCAAACCATGCACGTGTCATGCCGATCAGGTCCTGGCGCTTGCTCGTCAGGGCCGACTGCTGCGCGACCAGCAGATCCGGAATCAGGCCGGGCATGTCACGCGAAGTGAACAGCGCGCGTCCCTTGCCGGACTTTTCGATCTGGCTGATCCACGGATTCCAGACCACGGCGACATCCACGCGGCCGCTGATGAAGGCCGCTGCGGCGTCCCCGGCCGCGAGGTTGACGACGGTGACATCGCGCGGCGTGAGCCCATGCCGGGCCAGCGCCGTGTAGAGCACGAAATGCGACACGCTGAACTGCTCCAGGGCGACCTTCTTGCCCTTCAGGTCCGCGAAACCGTGGATCTTGGGACCGACCATCAGCGCATCATTGCCGAAGGAATTGTCATTGATCAGCACGGCCTTGAGCGGCAGGCCCTTCTGCAGCGGCCCGAGGGTGTCAGACCAGGTCTGGCTGTTGGCATCCAGCTGACCGGTGGACAGCGCGGCGATCGAATCGCTGTAGTTGGCGAACCAGACCAGCTTGACGCTGGCGCCGTATTTCTTGAAATACCCCTGATTCTCGGCGACATACCAGGCGACCCAGCCGGTCCAGTCGGAGACCCCGACCTTGATTTCGGCGCTGGCCGGCGCGGCACTGACGGTGAGCAGAGAGATCGCGGCGATGGCGGTCAGTAGGGCGGGAATTCGGACCTTCATGGCGGTGACTCCGGATCTGACGAACTGAGTGGGTTGGTTCATGACAGGGATGCGATATAGGCGCGCCAGCCGCCCAGCGAGGTGATGTCGCGAGCGCCCTCGATGGCGCGCGGCTCGGCGATGAAACCTTTGACGATGCTGCCGTCGGCCAGCACCACGCTGCCGATGGCCAGCGGCGGTGGGATCTCCGCGACGAAGCTGCCGAAGGCGGCGAAGTCCAGCTCATACACCTCGACGGCGATGGCCCCGCCGCCACCACCGCTGCCGGTGTGAATCAGGGCCGGTTTCGGCGGCGTGGTGTTGGCCATGGCATACAGCCGGTAGGCGGCCGCGGTATGTGTGCCGGCCACCAGCCGCGCGTTGCGGGAGCTGAGCTGCCAGTGCAGCGGCATGCCGGCCAGATGCGCGCCGACCACGGCAAGCTGCACACCCGGGCTGCGCGGGGTGAGATCCAGGGGTGGGCGCCCAAGCGCCGGGCCGCCGGCCAGGTAGCGTCGCGCCAGCTCCAGCAGCGGCCGATCCATGAAGGCTTTGCCGATGAATGAAATACCAAAGCCGGTGTGGTTGCCGCGGAACCCGGCCGGCACGGCCACGGCGCTCAGGTCCAGCAGATTCACGAAATTCGTGTACAGCCCGAGGTTGCTGTTGAGCGTGACCGGTTCCGCCAGCAACTCGCCGACACGGTAGATGGTCGGGGCGGTGGGCAGCACCAGCACCTCGATGGCAGACCAGAGCAGGTCGGTCTGACGCATGAGCTGCTGCAGTTCATATTGAGCGCGGAAGACCTGTACGCCGCTGCTGCCGGCGCCGGCGGCGATGATGGCGCGCACGATCGGATGTATCGCGCCGGGGCTGCGCTGCAGGAATTCCTCGATGGCCGCGGTGCGTTCGGCGACCCAGGGGCCGGAGTACAGCAGTTGCGCGGCCTTGAGCAGCGGCCCGATATCCACTTGCACCGGTACGCCGCCGCTCGCCACCACCCGCTGCAGCGCTTCCTGGTAGAGGCGCGCTGCGGCCTCGTCGCCGAAGAACTGCAGCTGTTCGGGTCGCGGCACGCCGAAGCGAAAGGCAGCGGGCAGCAGCGGCGGCAGCAGCGCATGTCGGGAGTACGGGTCCGCCGCGTCAAATCCTGCCGCGACCTCATCGACCATGGCCGCATCCGCGACCGTGCCGGCGAGCACGCTGATGCAATCCAGGGAACGACAGGCCGGTACCAGGCCCAGTGTGCTCCAGCGCCCCCGCGTCGGCTTCAATCCGATCAGACCATTGATGGCCGCGGGCACCCGGCCGGAGCCTGCCGTGTCAGTGCCCAACGCGAAGGCCACCAGGCCGGCGGCCACGGCGACGGCGGAGCCGGAACTGGAGCCGCCGCTGATGTAGTCGCGATTGAAAACGCAGCGCGGCGCGCCGTACGGGCTGCGCGTGCCCGCGAGACCCGTTGCGAACTGATCCAGATTGGTCTTACCCAGGCACACGGCGCCGGCGGCAAGCAATCGCTGCACCACCGCGCTCGAGCGCTGCGGACGATAGGCGAAGCCGGGACACGCTGCGGTCGTCGGCAGGCCCGCGACATCCAGGTTGTCCTTGACCGCGAAGGGCACTCCGGCCAGCGGCAGATGCTCGCCCGCGGCCACTCGCGCATCCACCTCGCGCGCCTGCCGCAGCACATCCGCTTCACTGACGCGATGGATGAAGACTTCCGGCTGCACGAGTGCATAAGCGGCGATACGCGCCAGCGACTGCGCTGCGGCATCGAGCGCCTTGATTCGACCGGCATTCACGTCGGCACTGATGTCCGACACCCGCAATGACTGGGTTGCATCGCTACTCATGCTTCCTGCCCTTCCGCCTGCAGCGCGATAATCGCCGCTCCCGGGTTGATCGCCTGGCGCGGTTGTACATACACCGCGCGCACAATGCCGGCCTGCGGGGCCGACACATCACATTCCATTTTCATGGCTTCGATGACGGCGATCACGGCGCCGCGCGCGACCCGGTCCCCGGTGCGCACATTGACCTTCCAGACATTGCCCCCCAGCGGCGCCTCGAGCACCTCGCTGCCGGCGGGGACGGCAGCCGCGCCGGCGGGTGCCGCGGCCGGCTCCTGCAGCAGCTCCTCGACCCGCGAAAACTCCTGGTCGCGGACCCAGGCTTCGCGCTCGGCATTGAAGGCCGCCTGGCGCTGCGCCTGGAACGAGTTGATGGCCGCCGCATTGCGATCCAGAAAACGCCGATACGTGGCCAGACTGAAGGTCTCGGTTTCGATGCGCACGTCGCGGCGACCCAGCGGAAAGTCGCGACGCCACTCGGTGAGCTCGGCATGGCTGACCGGAAAGAAACGAATCTGGTCGAAGAAGCGCAGCAGCCAGGGTTTCCCGTCGGTGAATGCCGGGGTCTGCTGCCAGCTATTCCATACCTGCAGGGTGCGGCCGAACAACTGGTAGCCGCCCGGACCTTCCATGCCGTAGATGCACAGGTAAGCGCCGCCGATACCCACGACATTCGGCGGCGTCCAGGTGCGGGCCGGATTGTACTTGGTCGTCACCAGACGATGGCGTGGATCCAGCGGCGTGGCCACGGGTGCACCGAGGTACACATCGCCCAGTCCCAGTACCAGGTAGCGGGCGTCAAAGACGATGTCGCGTACGGCCTCGATCGAGGACAGTCCATTGATGCGGCGGATGAACTCGATGTTGTCCGGGCACCAGGGCGCATCGCTGCGGACACTGGCCATGTACTTGGCGATGGTTTCGTAAATGGCCGGATCGCCCCAGGACAGCGGCAGGTGAATGACCCGCGAGGGGATGCTGAAGTCGGTGAGATCACCGATGCGGTTCTCGGCATCGCCAAGGGCCTGCAGCAGCGCATCCTGCGTCAGTACGCGGCTGTCGAAATGCACCTGCAGCGAGCGGATGCCCGGCGTGATGTCGATGACGCCGGGCAGAGCCGCTTGCTGCAGCTCCAGCATCAGGGCATGGATGCGGATCCGCAGCGTCAGGTCCAGCATCAACGGGCCGTACTCGACCAGGATGTGACGGTCGCCCTGGCGCCGGTAGACCGCCTCTGGACGCTGGCCGCGCGCCGCCGTGCTGGCCAGGATCGGAGTGGGCAGGGATCTGACGCGCGCCGCCGTGCGCGCCGGGCTGGGGGCCGGATCGGCAAACAGCGCTTCCATCGCCTCTTCCGCCGCATGTGCCTGGGTGTCGCTGACAATCTCGAAGCCGACACTGTCACCCGGCGCCAACTGCCCGACTTTCCACAAATCCGCCTGGATCACGACCAGCGGGCACACGAACCCACCCAGCGATGGGCCATCGGGCCCGAGGATGATGGGCATGTCGCCGGTGAAGTCGACGCTGCCGATGGCATAGGCATTGTCGTGGATGTTCGAGGGGTGCAGTCCCGCCTCGCCCCCGTCGCGTCGCGCCCAGCGCGGCCGGGGACCGATCAGGCGCACGCCGGTGCGACTGGAGTTGTAATGCACCTTCCACGTCACGCTCTGCAGCATGTCGATATCTTCGGGCGCGAAGAAATCCGGCGCGCCCTGTGGGCCATACAGTACCCGCAACGTCCATTCGTGCGTCAGCGGTGGTTGGGATGGCACTGTGACGGGGGCGGCCGTGGCGGCAAGGCGCGCTTCACACAGTCGCAGCACATCACCCGCCGCGAGGGTGCGGCCGGCGTGGCCCCCAAACCGGCCGAGGGTGAAGGTGGAGCGGCTGTTGAGGTACACCGGTACATCGATGCCGCCCGCAAACAGCAGGTAGGCGCGCATGCCGGCGCCGCTAACCCGGCCGAGTTTGAGGGTCTGGCCGGCGCGAATCAGCAGGGGCGAGCCCGGCTCGATGACGGCGCCGTCGAGGCTCGCCGCGAGCGCCGCGCCCGTCAGACAGATGCGCGCGTCGCGCCGGAACAGCAGCACCGGACCCTGCGCCGTGATTTCCAGGCCGGCGGCATCCGGCGGATTGCCGAGGAGCTGGTTGCCGATGCGAAAGCTCAAGGCATCCATCGGACCGCTGGGCGGAACCCCGACATCCCAGTAGCCTTGGCGGCCCGGGTGATCCTGCACCGTCGTCGCGAGTCCACCGCTTTGCACCCGGATGGTCTGCGGCGCGAACTGAATCGACTGTGCCATCGCGGTGGAGACCTGGCCGCTGACAAAGGCTTCGCTGCGCACCACCTGTCGCAGCCACTCGGTATTGGTCTCAAGGCCGTGCAGCCCCGTGTGGTCCAGCGCGTTTTGCAGGGCGCGCACCGCGGCTTGCCGGTCGCGCGCCGTCACGATGAGCTTCGCCAGCAGCGGGTCATACCAGGCGCTGACCTCGCTGCCATCGGCCACCCAGGTTTCCACGCGCACATCGGCCGGGAACCTCACCTGCGACAGCACGCCGCTGCTGGGACGGAAATCCTGGTCAGGATCCTCGGCATAGATGCGCGCCTGGATCGAGGCGCCGAGGCTGGGTTCGCGCCAGCCGTCCAGAAAATCCAGATCGCCGGCGGCGCCGCGAATCATCCATTCGACCAGGTCCACCCCGGTGATCTGCTCGGTGACGCCATGCTCGACCTGCAGCCGGGTATTCACCTCGAGGAAGAAGAACTCATCGCGGGCCGGGTCATACAGGAACTCCACCGTGCCGGCGGACAGATAGTGCGCGGCGCGACCCAGACGCAGGGCGGCATCGCGCAAACTGGCGCGCGTGCGGGCCGGCAGGTGCGGCGCCGGGGCCTCCTCGATCACCTTCTGGTTGCGCCGCTGCAGCGAGCAGTCACGCTCTCCGAGTGCCACGACCCGTTCGGCCCCGTCGCCGAAAATCTGCACCTCGATATGCCGTGCACGCCGCACGAAGCGCTCGAGGTAGACGCCGCCATCGGCGAAATTGCTGCCCGCGAGGCGCACGATGGACGCGAAGGCCTCACGCACCGCGGCGGCATCCTCGCAGGTGCGCATGCCGATGCCGCCGCCGCCGGCGGTCGCCTTGAGCATGATCGGGTAGCCGATGTGATCAGCAGCCCGCACGGCGGCCTGCGCATCCCCGAGCAGCGCGGTGCCGGCCATGAGCGGCAGTCCGGCCGCACGCGCGATTTCGCGGGCCGTATGCTTGAGGCCGAAAGCGCGGATATTGGCCGGCGTCGGGCCGATGAAGGTGATCCCGGCCTGCGCGCAGCGCTCGGCGAACTGCGCGTTCTCACTCAGGAAGCCGTAACCGGGATGGATGGCGGTGGCGCCGGTGCTGCGGGCCGCTGCGATGATGGCCTCCATGTCCAGATAGCTCTGCGCGGCCGGCGCCGGGCCGATCCGCACCGCCTCATCGGCCTCGCGCACGTGCAGCGAGCCCAGGTCCGCATCGGAGTAGACCGAGACCGAGCCCACGCCCAGGCGTCGCAGGGTGCGGATGATGCGGCAGGCGATCGTGCCGCGATTGGCGATCAGAACCTTGTTGAACATCAGATCGATCCGGCGATCACCATGCGCAACGCGGTGGGCTTGAAACCGTTGCAGGGGTTGTTGATCTGCGGGCAGTTGGAGACGATGGCCATGAAATCCATCTGCGCGAGCAGGTCCACGTGCAGGCCCGGAGCGGAGATGCCGTCGACGATGCCGAGCGTGCCGTCGGCCTCCACCGGCACATTCATGAACCAGTTGATATTCGAGACCATATCGCGTTTGCCACGGCCGTAACGCAGGTTGGCGAGGAGGAAATTCTCCACGCAGGCGTGCTGCGATTGGGTATGGAAACCATAGCGCAAGGTGTTGCTCTCGCAGCTGCAGGCGCCACCGATGGTGTCGTGGTAGGCGACATCCGTGCCGGTGACCCGCGCCATGGGATTGCCTTCATTCGAATACAGCATCGCGCCCTGGCGCAGATACACATTGCGCTGCGCCGCGATGGTGTCCTGCGCGCTGTAGCGCTCGGTGTCGTCATGCATCGCATACATCAGAAAGTCCGCGGATTGATTGCCTTCCAGATCGATGATGCGCAGCGTCTGGCCGGAGCGCACCGGATGGGACCAGGGCGCGCGCGGCGGCACGATTTCATCCAGGAGGATCGTTCCCAAGCCAGCTAGCGCATCCATGGCTACCTCAGCGACAGAAGTAATCGTCGACATTCAGAAAGGCTCGCCAGCCCTCCGGAGTCGCATTGCGGATCGGGTCGTCCGGTGCGGTGAGCTCGCCGCGCCAGGCGCTGGCCCGCACCGGCGTCACCGTGTATGCAGCGCGCGGATCGAGTCGATGCGGGCAGTTCGCCAGAACCACGAAGACATTCATTTCGGCGCGCAGTGTCAGGCGGCGATGCTGCGCGAAGGGCCCGACGTTGAGCTCGGTGGTGCCGTCCGCCGCGACGCGGATGCCCTTGAACCAGTTGATGCAGGGATGGATGTCCTTGCGTCCCAGGCCGAACTTGCTGACCGCCAGCGCGAATCGATCGCGGGCATTGGGGTGCGCGCCGCAGTTGTCCCCGTCGCCATACTTTTCGGCATTGGAGCGCAGCGTGGAGGCACCGCAGAAGGTGTCGTGCGTGCCGGCGTCATCTTCCACGACGCTCATTAGGACGCGGCCCATGTCCGAGAGCAGCAACTTGCCGGCTCCCAGATAGGCGTGCCACTGGACCTTGATGGTGTCGGCCATGTTCAAACGCTCCACCGGACGCTCGGCGTTGAAAACGAGCATGGAAACGCAGGCATCGCCCTGCAGGTCCTGCAGTTGCAGGCGTGCCCCACGCCACAGTTCCTTGCCGGCATAACCCCCCGCGCCCAATGTGCTTTCCCACAGCATGCTGCCGGCAGCCACGCCCGGCGGTCGTGACGCCGCCGCGCTGGCCGGCAAGGTGGGCATGGCGGCCACCCGGGTCTGGCCCATGGCCCGGGCATGGGCCTGGGCGCCATGGGGATCGGCGGTGCTCATCGGCCACCTCGTACGGCGCGTGGCGGGGGACTTGTGGCGTCCTCGGTGCCATGCGAATGCAGGGGTGGCAGCAGTGCCGTGGTCGTGACCAGTTTGATCTGCTGCACGCCGCGCACCTTGCGCAGGGCATCGCACAGCGAATGCAGGCGCGGTGCCGGACCTTGTACGAGAAGCACCTCCAGGGACTGGTCGTCCTCGAGCAGGACGTGCTGTGAGGAAATCACTTCCGTGACATAGGCTGACTGGACATTGGCGAGGGCGTGGCGCACCCGGCCGCTGTCGGCCTTGTAGATGAGCGTCAGGGTGCCGGCGAGCACGGCGTCCTCGCGACTCTCGCTGTGTTCAGCCAGCGCATGACGGATCAGCTCGGCGATCATCTGCGAGCGGCTGGGCAGTGCGCGCTGGGCGACCATGTCATCCAGCTGCGTGAGCAGCTCGCCCGGCACGCTGATGCTCAGCCGTGCGAATTGCGGCAATGCGTCCACTGGGCAGACCCCCGTGTTATTACTGAAGTTGAGTTTAGTAATACTCCAGGAGAGTGGTCTCCTGTCAAGGGATCGCGCAAAGACGGTGCAGGGCCGCGCCGGGTGCGCCGCCGCGGTGCATGCCGGGGACAGAAAAAGTAGCGCGGCCGGGGGCCGCGCTACGGAAGACGCCGCGAAAGCGTCGTCGGAGGATCAGGGCATGAGGCTGAGGAATACCACCTGGGCACTGCCATCGGCCGCGGGTTTGGCAGCGCCGTTGACCTTGGCGCCCGGCTTCACCATCGCCGGGGTGCCGGCATCGATCCGGGTGATGTCGGCATCGGGACCCACCTGGATGGATTGCTGACCACCCTTGTAGGTGACATTGATGGTGGCAGCGGCGCCGCCGGCCGTGGAGGACACCTGGCCGTTGGTCAGAGTGGCCACATTGCCGTTGGTCATGGTCGTGTTCGGCGGTCCCATCGGATTGTGCCCTTCACCCATGCCGCGCATGGATTCCGGGAAAATATGGCATTCGGTCGCATGCAGCAGGTTGTCGGCGCGCTTCACGGCCGTGCAGCCGACGAACTTGCCCGCGGCCAGGTCCGCGACCGTGCCCTTGCCGCTGACCATGATGTTGGGCCGGTCCGGGAAGGTCAGCTTCACATCGCCGCCTTGCTGCGAATGGACCACGAAGCTGCTGCCGCTGGTGCTGGCGACGGTGCCGCCGAAGCGGATCAGACCGGCGAAGGGGTTGGGCGGGGCCGATGAGGCCGGCGCCTGGGCCAGACTCAAGCCCGTCGCGGCGACGCATAGCAGACCGAAAGCGCTCACCAGGGGTCTGAAGGTCATCGTCGTTCTCCTAAAAGCCGCGGTCATGCGCACCGCAATTTGATGGTGTATATCTCCAGACCGATGCGACAGGTATTTCATTACATCCAGGGTCGCCGGTTGGTCGGAGAGGGCTCCCGCTCAGGGGAGGTGTTCGATCCGGCGACCGGACAGATCCAGGCGCGGGTACCCCTGGGGGGCGTTCCGGAGCTGAAGGCGGCGGTCCAGGCCGCGCTCGCGGCGCAGCCCGGCTGGGCCGCGACCAGCCCGCAACGGCGTGCACAGGTGCTGTTCCGCTTCAAGGCCCTGGTTGAGCAGCACATGCCGATGCTGGCGAAACTGCTGTCCAGCGAGCATGGCAAGGTCCTGGCCGATGCCCGCGGGGATATCCAGCGCGGTCTGGAGGTGATCGACTTCGTGTGCGGCGCACCGCAACTGCTCAAGGGCGAGCACTCGCAGGGCGTCGGCCCCGGGATCGATGTCTGGTCCATGCGCCAGCCGCTGGGGGTGGCCGCCGGCATCACCCCCTTCAATTTTCCGGCGATGATTCCGCTGTGGATGCTCGGACCGGCCATCGCCGCCGGCAATGCCTTCATTCTCAAGCCCTCCGAGCGCACCCCGTCGGTGGCGGTGGAGTTGGCCGCGCTGCTGCAGGAGGCGGGCGCTCCTGATGGCATCCTGAGCGTCGTACACGGTGACCGCGAGTTGGTCGAGGCCATGCTGGCCGAGCCGGCCATCGCGGCCGTGAGCTTTGTCGGGTCATCGGAGGTCGCGCAGCACATCTATGCGACGGGCGCGGCGGCCGGCAAACGCGTTCAGGCCATGGGTGGCGCCAAGAATCATGGCCTGGTGCTGCCAGATGCGGATCTGGACCAGGCCGTGGACGCCATTGTCGGGGCGGCATTCGGCTCTGCCGGCGAGCGTTGCATGGCGCTGCCGGTGGTGGTCGCCGTCGGCGCGGACACCGCGACCGCGCTGCGCCGGCGGCTGACCAGCGCGCTGGCCCGGCTGCGCGTCGGCGCGCCGGAGGATCCCGATGCGGACTATGGTCCGGTGGTCACCGCAGCCCACCGCCGGCGCATTGAGGACTACATCGCGATGGGTGTGGCCGAAGGCGCGGAGCTGGTCGTGGATGGGCGCGGTCTCATCATCCCCGGCCATGAGCGGGGTTTCTTCCTGGGCCCCACCCTGTTTGATCAG
>Ga0210400_10004711_pt1 | contig 11729 bp, 6 predicted proteins | sample IncBWH26MmetaG_FD_155456 | JGI IMG/M metagenome (GOLD analysis project Ga0210400, IMG submission 155456) | Forest soil microbial communities from Barre Woods Harvard Forest LTER site, Petersham, Massachusetts, United States - Inc-BW-H-26-M | ecosystem: Environmental > Terrestrial > Soil >...
TTCGAGATGCGCGCCCAAACGGTTGACCACGATGTCTTCGTGCCCTTCCTCCATTTCTTTTTTTACTTCTTCCAGCGCGAAGTGCACGACGTCGTGATGGTGCATTTCGAGGGGCGCTACCGCGTCGCTGAAACGCAGCCACAACCGGTGCAGAAGGTTGACCTCGTTGGCGGTCAGGTTTGGCGCGTGCGGCCCGAGGACTTTGTAAAGTTTGTCCCCGTTGGGCAGATGGATTTCCAGATTGAATTGCGGCTTCTGATCGCCAAGTTTTTCCCAGGCTTCACCGATCTGCCGCGCTTGCTCCTCGTTCGATTCCTTTGTCGAACGCCCCACAACAATGGTGCTGGATTGCAGCGAAGTCGCGGCGCGCAGGATGCCGTCCCACAAATCGTTTGCGGCAACGACGGCGAGGCGGATCGATTTGCCGCGTTTTTCCGCCATGGAAAGCGCTTGGGAGAAGAGTTGCTGCTCGATGCTGCCGAAAAGCTGATCGGCCTCAAATTCGTTTTCGCCCGAAGCCGAGCGGCGCAAGAGCCGGACGTGGAGCACGACAACATCGCGGCGCCCGGGCTTAATGCGGTCCAGCACGTTTCCGAGATGATAGAGCGCGTAGTGGTTGCTGATCGGGACCAGAATGTTGCCGGGACGCGCACCCACGGCTTCTGGAGTCAATTCCGATTCCAACTCGAGATTGAACTGATCCATCTCGACGTGAGCTGCGCCGCCGCGCCTGCCGCGGCGCTCCGAAATCGTGAACACGATATAGAGCAAGACGGAAAAGGCTCCGCCAGCCATCGTGGCGACGGGCTTGGTGAACAGGTTTACGATGGCGATCAAGAACAGCATTAGGGTGATCAACCCAAGTCCCACGGGAATCTGCACGCCACGGAACGTGAAATTCAGCGGAACCTGAAATTCCCGCTGGCCGGGACTGGTGTAGCGGAGAACGAGAACCGCGAGGCCGTTCATCGCGAAACTCCAGATCACGCCGAAAGCGTAGAGGTTCGCGAGAAAGGTGACGTTACCGCGACTGATGATGATGGTGAGGACCTGCAGCGCCACGACAATATTGATGATGCGATAGCTCGTCCCAAACCGCGGGTGCGGCTGCCGGAACCAGGCGCTGAGCACGCCGTCTTCGGAAACGCGGTTCAGCACGCCGTTCGAGCCCACGATGGCCGTATTCACCGCGCCCGCCAGGATCAAGGTGCCCACGACGACAACGAACCCATGGAATATCAGGCGCGCGAAAAATGGCCCTTCCAGGTTCATCGCCAGGCCGCCGATCAGGTTTTCGAGGAAGTGCTGGCGGACGTCGTCCGGAATGATCATCACGGCGAAGAAGGAAACCAAGGAGGTAAAGACCAAGCTGTAGATAAAAATGACCGCGCCCGCCTTTTTCAGGTTGGGGAGCTTGGGGCTTTCGATTTCGCGATAGACCTGAGCAAGCGATTCCTCGCCGCTCATCGCCAGGACGGAGTGGCCGAGGGCGATGAGGATGGCAATGATGCCAAACATGTGAGGAAGGCTGCTGTGCGCGAGCCAGCCGAGGGCGCTGCCGCTCAGCCTGAGGTTGCGAGGGTACGGCCACGGAGGCAGCGCGGAATGGCGCACCGCCACTGTGTAGGCGCACCAGGCGATGAGCACCACTACCATCACGGTGACCAGCTTCATGATGTGCAGAGCTTTTTCGCTGGACTCGGCAACGCCCTTGGTGTTCTGCCACCAGAAATAAAGCGTGACGACGATGGCAAAGCCCGCGGCGATGAAACTGGCTGTTCCGGAAGAGAGCGGGCCACTCACGTGAAAATACTGCAGAAGGTCTTTGATCAATCCCGCGAGGTATTGGCCTGCAGCGACTCCGCTGATCGGCCCCGTGAGGATGTAATCAAACATCAGCGCGGAAACGCTGAATTTCGCGAGCGTCCCGCCGAGGGACATTTTCACGGCGCGATACACGCCGCCGCGCACGAACATGCTGCAGCTTTCCACGTATACGGCGCGCACGGCGTACGAAAACAGCATGATGGCGAGGATGAACCACGGCGCAGTCTTGCCGATGTAGCCTTCCGCTTCGCCGCCGGCATAGTATGCCGAGGACGCCAGGTCGTTCAGCACGATGGCCGCCGCCCGCCAGAACGAAATGAATGTCAGGAGGGCGGTAGTGGCGACGATGACACGCGGAATACCGTTGCCGCGGCTGCCTCTGGCAGCAGGGCTATGGGGAGTGCTGCTCATGTATGGGTTTCGCTAAATCGCAGATTGAAATGCTCGCATTTTTGAGGTGCTAAGTCTAGCTTATCACCGCGACGAGTCGTCGAAATGATCTAGCCCGCAGAAGCACGGAAAGCTTTGGCGCATTCTGCGCAGGGACAGATGTTGCGGAGATGGTCGTAGCTGTAGATACCGGTAGAGTGTCCGTCGGTGAAGCTGATTTGAATGGCGTAACTGCCTACTTGCGTAGCGGCCTGGGCGCGCGGCCTGGGCTTGAACATAGGCAGCGCGGGAGATGATAAAAACGCCGGAGCGGCCTCGCCGAGCGACGCCTTCTTCTCTCGCGCGTCGTTGCAAGTGGCGCAGGGGCATTCCTCGCGCAAATAAGCAAATTCGTAGTGACTCGCGTGGCCGTCGGCCCAGGTGACATCCACGCCCGCGCCGCTCGAAACATGAATCTTGATGCTGGTTGGTTTTTTCCTAGGGTCGAGAGGGGTCGGCATAGTTCGGGTGTGCGGTCAGGCCTTGGACTTGCCGTTGCAGCACTCGCCCGGTGGAATGGGATTCCCGTGCGGGCAGGTCTTCGGATGGCCGAGGAAGGTGCAGATACGCTGGTCCAGCTCGGGGCTGATGATGTGTTCGAATTTGCAGGCTTGCGTGTGCGCCTCAGAATCATCGATGGAAAAAGTGTCCTTGAAGAGGCGCTCGGCCAGGCGGTGACGGCGTACGACGTCGCGCGCGCGCTGGCTGCCCACCGACGTGAGTTGCACTTCTCCGTTTTGCATTTGCACTAAGCGCAGATCGGACATGCGCGACAGAACCCGCCCGGCGGGCTCGTGGGGTACCACCGGCAGGCGCCCCGATGGGCCGGTAGCGCGAAGGCGCTCCGCCTGCGCCGGCTTCCCTTCCTCGCCGCAGATCCAAATCTGCTCGAGGAGATGGTCGAAACGGATTTCGTCGTCGCTGGAAATGGGTGTGCAGCAGTCCGCCGTGTCGGCGAGAGGACAAGCGAGCGGATGGCCCGGACCATGCTGCGCGGTGTCGAAGTGCAGGTGGCCGTGGGCCAGTTCGATGCGGCGGTCAGCCTGACGCGCGATGTCCGGGTCGTGCGTCACCATCAGGATCGTGTGTCCGGCGTTGTGCAGTTCGCGGAAAATCTCGAGGACGACTGTTTCGTTGGCCTCGTCGAGATTTCCGGTGGGCTCGTCGGCAAGAATGATCTTCGGCTGATTGATCAGCGCGCGCGCGATCGCCACGCGCTGCTGCTCGCCGCCGGAGAGTTGCGCCGGGAGATGCGTCAGGCGGTCGCCGAGGCCCACGCGCTTCAGCGCTTCCTCGGCCTGCTTTTCGTCGGTGACGCTGTGGAAATACTGCGCGAGCATCACGTTTTCAAGGGCGGTGAGATATGGCACAAGGTGAAATTGCTGGAAGACGAAGCCGACTTTTTCCGCGCGGTAACGGACTAGCTCGTTTTCGCGAAGTTTCGAAAGATCGACGCCATCGACCACAACATGGCCCGATGTGAGCGTGTCCAGCCCTCCAAGAATATTGATCAGCGTGGTTTTCCCAGAGCCGGAGGGGCCCATCAGCGCGACCCATTCGCCTTGATTCACGCCGAAACTGATGCCGCCGAGCGCGCGCAGGGTACCGTACTGCTTGATCAAATCTTCGATGACCACTTGCTTCGCCGCGATTAGCGGCGGCGCCGCAATGACGGAACTCACGCTTCACCCCGGAAAACCGAAGCCGGGCGGATGCTGGCCAGCCGCCGCAGCGGATACGCGCTGAGGATCGCCACAATGATTGTCAACGCCACAGCTACAGGATACACAATCAGCCGCGGCCGCGCCGCCACGCCGAAGACTGCTTTGCCCAAACCGATAGACAGAAAAATTCCCGCCGCTCCGCCAATCATTCCTCCCGCCAGGCCAAGCAACGCCGCCTCCGTAAGGAAAAGCCGCAGCACGCGGCGCACCGAGCCGCCGATGGCCTTCATCAGGCCAACGTCGTTCTTCCGCTCCATCGCCACGTTGGTCATCGCCGCCATCACGCATAGCCCCGTGAGCACCAGCACGATCGCCACCGTCGCCGTCAATAACCCGCTGATGCGGTTGTAAATCTTCGCCTCCCCTTCCGTGAATTGCCGCACGGTGCGGACGTCGGCGTCAGGGAATTGAGATCGAAGATCGTTTAGATAGTGCTCTATCTGAGCTGGGCCGCCGGGGACGACTGCCTGGATCAAGCTGACTTGCTGCGGCAGCCCAGCGAGGTGCTGAACTGTTTTCATTGACAAGAAAATCTGACTGTCCTCAGCGCCTCCAAAACCCCTGATCTGCGAAATGACACAACTGTGTTCAGTCTCCCCGGCCTTCAATTTCAAGACTCCAGAGACGTGAAGATGAAATTGCGAAGCGACTTTCTGCCCGATTTCGCAAGTTTCTGCATCAAGAATGACCACATTGTCCCCTTCGATCACCTGATAGGGGACTACTTGCTTTAGATCGTCGGCGAGAAAACGATAGCCGGCAATGACCACAGGGGCAGTCCCGAGCCGGGCGCTGTTCTTTCCTTCGCCACTGAAAGCGGTGACCTCTGCAATGGCATAGAGAAACGCAGCCCTGGGAATCAAGCTGCCGGAAGTTTGGTTTGGAAAGCGGTCTAACAGAGTTTCAGGGATGGTCGCGGAGCCTGATGCGTGGCCCGAATCAGGTGGCGCGATGATAACGTTTGCGCCGAAAGTGCGGAATTCGGAGGTGAGGCGGCGCTTGGCGTCAACTTCGAGATTGAGAAGGGCAGCAGTGACGGCGGCGCCTGCGCCAAGGGCGAGCAACATAACGAATAGCCGGCCGGGATTTGCGCCGAAGAGGCGTCTGATAATGCGCCAGAACATGGCTCGATTGGCAGAGTGCAAGGTGGCCATCACTCGCCTCGCAGGATGGGTGCCGGCTCGTAACGCGAAGCGCGTCGCAGGGGGATGGCGCTGCCAAGAACCGTTACGCCCGCGGCAAGCGCAATAATCACGAAAAAGACAATGAGCGAAGGCTCCGGTGCCGCACCAAAGATCCTTTCCCCAAGAATCCGCGCCAGAACAATTCCGATTGCGTAACCCACTCCCCCGCCTACGAACGCGAGCAAGAGCTGTTCTGCAGCAAGCAGGAAGCCCACTGTGCCGGAGCCCGCGCCCAGTGCCTTCATCAAGCCAATCTCGGTTCGCCGCTCGATCACCGAAGCCGCCGAAGACGCCCCCACAGCGAGTGCCGCCGCCAACAGCGCCGCTCCCGTCACCAGCCACAGCAACATGCGTACGCGCGTAAGAATCTGCCCTTCGCCTTCCGCGACACGGCGAACCACGCGAACGTCGGCCCCGGGCAGGACCTTCTTGATCGAATACGCAATCGAGGAGACATACGGACTGCAGGACCACCGCTCGAATTCACCGGCGTTCATCGTCTTCGGATCGCGCCGCGCAAAGTCGTCTTCGGGCTTCGTCAGCGCGCCGATATACAGCTTGCGGTACTGTCCTGGCTGGCTTGCAAGCGATTGTGCGCGGGAAAGCGGGACCACAATAGACCCGTCCTCTGGACCGCCCGAACTGAGGATGGCCGTGACTTTGAGTGGAGCGGGAATCTTGGTGACGTCACCGGTGGCCAAGGAAATTGAGTCGCCAATCTTGACGTGATTCTTTATTGCGAATGCCGCTCCGACCACGCATTCCTTGGCATCGCCTGAAAACCATCTGCCGTCGATTTGCCACCAGGGGTTCGTCTTGGCAATTCCAGTCTGAAATTCTCCACCGTCCGGGAGCGGGATACCATGGTCAGCCCACGTTCCAATGACAGGAACGTCCTCGATCCAATTCTGGAGCTGCCCACCTTCGCGCGCAAACGGCAGAGCCTCAGCCCGGACCTCAAGTACCGGCGCGAAGGCCACAATGTTGTTGTGCCAGAAAATCGTTTTCAGTTTGGGCAGGTCGGCTTCTGGCAGATACGCCCCCGCGTTCACGGGGCGATAGTCTAAGCCGCCGATTTCGAGCGGCAACGAGTCGGCCTGCGGCGTGACCAACAGATTCGCCCCCAAGCTGCGAAATTCCTTGGCGAGCCGGTCGCCCACATCCAGCGAAACGCTCAACGCCGCCGTAGCTACACCCATGCCGAGAGCAAGCGCCGCCCCGGTGAGGAGCTTGTGGCGCGGACGGCGTCCAAAAGAGTCGGCAACGATTCGCAGGAACATGGTTGTTGAAAAGCCTTCTGTTTTCAGTTCTCAGTATTCAGTTCTCAGTGCGGGATTTGTTGGTATTTTCCTCTTTTTCACTGAAAACTAATTACTGAGCACTGATAACCTTTCGTCATCGGGGGGCCGTCTGTCCAACCACATGCCGCAACCTACTGAGGAATTTCTTTTGCAGCCTGGGTCAACGACGAAATATCAATCAGCAGGTCTCCGCCGTCCAGGTGCGACGGCACGCCGATGGGGTTGCAGCCTCCCTGATCGCCAATCGACGGAATGTAAATCGCTGAAGCGCAGTGCCGGCAAATGACGTTCTGTCCATCCTGCCGGTAGCCTTCCGCGCCACAGATGCGGCAGGCATCCAGCGCCACTCCCCATCCATTCGGCTTTTTAATGATCATGAACCGCAGCGACTGCTCGCCCGCATGCAAGGTGTAGAGATGCATGCTTCCATCCTGTACTTCGGCGACCGGCACGCGAACGATATTCCCGGCTGCTTCAATCGGCCGCGCTGCCGGCGGCGCCGAGTTTGCCCGCGCATAGATGAAATCCGCCGTCAGCACCAGAATCACGGTGAGAGATGCGACTGCCGCAGCCATCATCCAACGCCGCTGCCGCCGGTTCTGCGATTCCAGAAGACGCTTCTCCGCGTCGTTCAGAGTTTCCCGAGCGTTCTTGTCGTGGGAAGCGGCCTGCCATTCGCGCAGGATCAGCAACGTGGCAGCCCCAAAAATAAACACAAAAAAGAACAATTCATTCCGTACGATCGGCCCCAGAATCGCCATCTCCGCCTTGCTCGAAGGCAGCCAGCGCGCCTCGCTCAACTCATGCAAACCGGTGAGCGCCAGTTGAAAGGCGACGAGCATCAAGATGACGCTAGTCGCCGCAAAGAAACGGTGCAGCGGAATGCGTAAGGTGCCTTTGAAGAAGAAAAGTCCCACCGCGACGGCCGCCGCAATCCCCACTATCGTTCCGATCCATGTCTGCAAGCCCTCGCTCGAAAGCTCCACGGCACGCAGAATCAGCGCCAACTCCGCCCCCTCGCGCAGGACCATGAGGAAAACGAAAAGGAATATGCCCCAGCCGGCCGCGCTCCCGGCGCGCTCGGCATAAGCCTCCACCTTTTGCTCGATCTCTTTTTTCAGGTGGCGCGCAACGCGGTTCATCCATACGATCATCGTAACAACGAAGACCGCCGCGATCAGGAGCATCAGCCCCTCGAAGCCGTCTTCGCTGATGCGCCAGCGCTCCAAGGCCACCGCCACTCCTAGACTGAGCGCGGCAGCGGCTGCCACGCCGTACCAGACGAAACGTGTCAGATGCCCACGGCTTGTGCGGGAAAGATAGACGAGGATAATGCCGACGACGAGAGAAGCTTCAACGCCTTCACGAAGTGCAATTAGTAGAGCCGAGAGCACGAAAACTCCAGTTGTGAATGATTTGCAACTACGATTTAAGTGTACCGCACGGAGAAACTTCCGTCAACCGGACCAGACTGGTCCTATTTACTCTTCGGGGTTAGGTTATCCTGTCTGATGCTCATGCGCACCATACGCCTCGGCAGCTCTTTGCTCTTGTGGTTACTGCTTTGCCCACAGGCTCCCGCGCAGGTGCCCGCACCATCGCAGCTTCAAGCCCCAGCGGTTCGCCCCGATCCCAAGCGCGCGCAGAAGGCTGCCGAACGGGGCGACAAAGCCGAAGCAGCAGGGCGCTTCGATGAAGCGCTGGGGGCCTACGAAGAGGCCGCGCACTATGCCCCGCAGGATGCCGCTGTCGTCGAACGCGGTGTCGTGCTGCGCGCCAAGCTGGTTCGCACGCACGTCGAGGCTGCAGAACGCGACGCGTTGGAGGGCCATCTGCACCAGGCCACCGAGGAATTGGGAGCAGCGCTCCGGGTCGATCCCGGAAACACCATCGTCGCAGAGCGTCTCACTCAACTCAAGACCATGGACGATGAGCCCCACGCAGGGACTGCGCCCGCAATCTCCGGCCTTCCTCGGCTACAACCGCAAGCCGGAAAACGCAACTTGGACCTGCGCGGCGATACCAAGACGGTCTACGAACAGTTGGCGGGCCTCTTCGGCATCAAAGTGACCTTTGATCCGGACATCAATACTAGGAACGTGCGCTTGCACGTCGACAACGTGGATTTCTACACCGGCTTGACCCTCATTGGCGCGCAATCGGGAACCTTTTGGCGCCCATTGAATCCCACCATGATGTTTGTCGCCCCAGACACGCAGGAGAAGCGGCGGCTGTACGCCATGGTCGCAGAGCAGACCTTCCCCCTCTCCGCAGCCGCCGGCCCGGAGGATGTTACCGAAATCCTGCGCGTCCTGCGCGACATCACCGGAGCAACGCGCATCGACCTTGACACCCGCAGCCGCACCATCACCATGCGCGACAGTCCGGAGCGCCTCGCCCTTGCCGGTGAACTCATCCAGCAGCTGGAAAGAGCTCGTGGTGAGGTTTTGCTGGAAATCGAGCTCCTCGAAGTCAACCGCAACAAGGCGCGCAGTCTCGGAATTACGCCTCCGGCTTCTGAGCAGCTTATCGGGCTGAATACCGCCGACCTGAACAAGCTCAAGTCTTCGACAACCCTCACGAATTTGCTCACCAACATCCAACAGGTTTTCGCGGCAAAGGGATTCTCGGGCATACCGGCTGTCGTTCCCATCGGCGGAGGCCTCTCTACTTTTCTACTTACCCTTCCCAGCGGGGCGGCCAATTTCTCCGATTCTCTCTCGCTGGTGCAGAGCGGGCGCCAGGTGCTTCTGCGCGCGCAAGATGGAAAGCCGGCTAGTTTTTTCGTAGGGGATCGCTTTCCTATTACGCTTTCCTTGCTCTCCGGAAGCCTGGGGACTGGCGGCGCGTTGACGGGAGTGCCGGGCTCCACGATTTTCCCGGAGACCAGCTTCACCGTCGGCAAGAATCCCGTCGCGCTCGTCGCGGGCAATTTCAATGCGGGCACATTGCCCGAACTTGCCGTTGCCAATCGCAACGACAACACCATCACCGTCTTGCGGAATCAGGACAGCGGAAACTTTGTTGCCGAGGTCAACTCGCCATTCTCGTTGCCGGTAACGGCGATCGGCCCCACAGCACTCGCTGAGGGAATTCTTCGCAATAAGTCCAGTTCTGGAACGAATGCCAGCCAGACGCCGGACCTCGTGGTTGCAAATGCGGAGTCGAACAATGTCACGGTCCTGCTCAGCTCACTTGACAGCAGTGGAAATCTGCTGCTGAAAGAAGCGACCGGCTCTCCCTATCCGGTGGGAAACTCACCGAGTTCCATTTTGCTGGCGGATTTTGATGGTGATGGCAACCTCGATTTTGCTGCAGCAAATGAAGGGGACAGCACGATTTCCCTCTTCAAAGGCGACGGGAACGGCGGCTTCACTGAATTTCCCGGTTCTCCCTTCGCACTCGGTGGCGCACTGGCCATCGATTCGACTTCCCTTCCCGGCGCGACGCTTCAGGTACCCTATTCCGCTTCTCTGCGCGTTGCGGGAGGTATTGGTGCGCGTACTTGGAGTGTTGTTGCAGGAACTCTTCCGAGCGGGCTCTCTCTGAACCCAGCGACGGGAACAATTAGCGGCACACCGACTGCAGCAGGTAATTCAAATTTCACGATAAGTGTCGCAGATTCCGGAACTCCTACGAAATCCGTGATGACCACACTGAGCATATCGGTCGCGGCGGTTGCCCCTCTTCTAGCCGTTGCGAACTCCCTACCGAACGGCAACATCGGGGGACCTTACGACGCAGTATTGACGGCGACCGGCGGAAAGGCTCCCTACACATGGACGGTTGCCGCCGGTGCGTTGCCCACAGGGCTGACCCTGGCGCCATCTACGGGCGCGATTACCGGAACCCCCACTGCGGGGAGCTTCACTTTCACGATGCAAGTCACGGACTCTAACGCCCCTGCCCTGACGGCGCAGCAGCAGTTCACGCTCTCGCCATTCACAGGTCCGGAACGCGGACCCGTAGCGTTGGTGACGTCCAATTTTCGAAACAGCACGCTGGCCAATGCGAATAACGTTCCCGCAGTGGACCTCGCAGTAGTCAACGAGGCCTCCAATAATATTTCCATTCTATTGGAAAGTGTGGACACCAACGGAAATGTGACTTTTACGGAAGCCACGAACTCACCGATTGCGGTGGGGACGGCTCCGGTTGCCATCGCGACGGGAGACTTGAATGCCGACGGTGTGCCGGACCTTGCCGTCATAAACCAGGGTGATAATACTGTCTCGGTCTTGCTGGGAAGCAGCAATTTAGACGGCACATTCACCGATGCTACTGGCTCCCCGCTGCCAACCGCGACGACTCCTGCCGGAATCGTGATCGCCAATTTTGCGAACGGCGCTGTGCCGGACATCGCGGTGACGAACAAGGGATCGAGCACGCTTGGCGTTTATATTGGTCAAGGAATGGGCACCTTTGCCTCGCGCATCGAACTCAACACTCCTGTGGGGCCCTCCGCACTGATCGCCGCTACATTGACCACCAGTGGACTTCCCGATGCCGCTTTGGTGTCCCAGGATCCCGCCGCTGCCCAGGGCGTGGTGACGGTGATTCAGGATTCCTCGAACTTCGCCAACAGCACCGCCGGCGGCGCGGCGCAGACGCCCTATCCGGCCTCGGAATATGTCGATTTAGGCGTGAAGATAAAAGCAACTCCCACGCTTCATCCCAATAATGAAGTGACTCTGCTGCTCGAGTTCGAAATCCGCGCGCTGGAAGGCTCCAGCGTGAACGGGATTCCCGTCATCTCCAATCGTACTCTGACCCAGACTGTTCGCGTCAGAGAGGACGAACCTACCCTGATCGGTGGTATCACCGATGCGGAAGAAACCCACTCCATCACGGGCCTGCCGGGCTTCGCGGAAATCCCGGGCGTAGGATACGCGTTCGGCGGCCGGAAGAATTCGCTTCAGGATACGGAACTCCTGATCCTCGTCACCCCGCGGAAGTTGCGCCTGGCGGATCATCTCACGCGTACAATTTTCGCGGGTCGCGGCGGCGACACCGGAGGCCGCGGAACCCCCGCTCCAGGGACTCTGCAATCACCTGGAGCACAACCTCCACAGCCCTAAGTCCTAAGTCCGTGAATGACGGAAGACTTAGGGCTATTGCTCTGGCAATCTGAATCTTGTTCGGAAACCACTTTACGCTTTGGCGTGGACGACCTACGGCAGAGCTTCGAACACTACGATCGGCTGGTAAGTGCGCGGCACTACGGCTTCTGCAATGGCGATGAGTTTATCCTGCTGGCTGAATAC
>Ga0210400_10004713_pt1 | contig 11724 bp, 9 predicted proteins | sample IncBWH26MmetaG_FD_155456 | JGI IMG/M metagenome (GOLD analysis project Ga0210400, IMG submission 155456) | Forest soil microbial communities from Barre Woods Harvard Forest LTER site, Petersham, Massachusetts, United States - Inc-BW-H-26-M | ecosystem: Environmental > Terrestrial > Soil >...
AGTTCATTATCCGTCTCGTCGGATCGAGAGTCAACGTTGCAATTTCTCAACTTCCGCTAACAGGCCGTTACACTCAAATCCCCCAGAGCCGGGATCAACGAGTGCAATCGGGGATTTTTCGTCAACCATCAAGCAGCTGCCTGACAAATGTCAGAACTGCAATAACTTGCGCATTGACAAACGAGTGGAGAGCGGACACACTTGTCCGCACGTTTCAAGTACGCTGTTCCCGGGTGAGATGCTCTATTCGCGGCTTGAACGAGGATGGAATTTGTTCACTCCCAAGAAACCCCAGCAAGCTATTTTCTCTCCCTCTCTGTTCATTGTGTGCGTGCTGCTCTGTGGCGTAGCGAGCGCCGCGCCGTCCATCACTCTCTCCAAGAAAACGGGACCGCCGACGAGCCGCATTTTGGTCTCGGGGCGTGGATTCGCACCGAACGCCAGCGTCGACATTTATTTCGACACCAAGGACGAAGCTTTCGCCACCGCCAATAGCGCAGGATCATTTTCCCAGATCGCCATTCCCGCGCCCGCTTCGGCGCTGCCTGGAGACCACTGGGTGAGCGCGGTCGAGCGTTCCGGGCACAAGGCCACGCAGGCGCGATTCGATGTTCACGCCAACTGGAGGGAGTTTCACCGGCGGAACATGCAGCGCATGAACCCGTTTGAGAACGTGCTCAGTGTCAAAAACGTTGGCAACCTGGAGTTGAAATGGAGCTACAACACCGGCGCCATTGTGGAATCCTCGCCCGCGGTGGCGAATGGGGTGGTGTATGTCGGCTCGAATGACTCCAACGTGTACGCGCTGAACGCCAAGACCGGCGCCAAATTGTGGAGCTATGCCACCGGCTACCTTGTGGGATCCTCGCCCGCGGTGGCGAATGGGGTCGTGTATATCGGCTCGGGTGACAACAACGTGTACGCGCTGAACGCCAGCACCGGCGCCAAGCTGTGGAGCTACACCGCCGGCGGCTCGGTGTATTCCTCGCCTGCTGTCGCGAATGGCCTGGTGTATGTCGGCTCGAATGACAACAACGTGTACGCGCTGAACGCCAAGACCGGCACCAAACTGTGGAGCTACCCCACCGACAATCAAGTGGATTCCTCGCCCGCCGTGGCGAATGGGGTGGTGTATGTTGGTTCATGGGACAACAACGTGTACGCGCTGAACGCCAAGGCCGGCGCCAAACTGTGGAGCTACCCCACCGGCGACTTTGTGTATTCCTCGCCCACCGTGGCGAACGGGGTGGTGTATATCGGCTCGGCCGATCACAACGTGTACGCCCTGAAAGCCAGTACCGGCGTTTTGCTATGGAGCTACCCCACCGGCTACTATGTGGCTTCCTCGCCTGCGGTGGCGAATGGCGTGGTGTATGCCGGCTCGTTCGACGCCAACGTGTACGCGCTGAACGCCGCCACCGGCGCCCTGCTGTGGAGTTATGCCGCTGGCAGCGGTGTGCTTTCCTCGCCCGCCGTGGCGAATGGGGTGGTGTATGCCGGTTCGCTTGGCGGCAACGTGTACGCGCTGAACGCCGCCACCGGCGCCCTGCTGTGGAGTTATGCCGCTGGCAGCGGTGTGGATTCCTCGCCGGCCGTGGCGAATGGGATGGTGTATGTTGGCTCCTACGACAACAACGTGTACGCCTTCGGCCTGCCCGCCCATGATGAGCCGAAGCTAGACGCAGCTGCCCAACGCCCCGACCCGATGACGCTTCGTCCCAACTTGAGCCTCAAGCCGTCGAAGCAAGTGGCAACACAGTGACGCTGAACTCTGAGGCTTACACGGATAACTGTCTGTATTAGGCGGTTACACTCAAGTTCCCCGCCCAAGGGAAGATGAGCGAAATTGGGATTTTTCACCAATCGCGCCTTCGGTAAGGTAGAAGTGCCCTACTGATGGTAGGTCAATTGACGGATGTGCTTACGCGTCGCCGTGTTTCCATGTGATTCCGATGTTTCAGTCATACTAGTCCAGTTGCCAAAGCTGTCGTATTCGTAGGTTCGGCAGAACTTCAACAGCGACCGCGTCTCAATGCTGGCGTCATGAGGAAATCCACTCGTCTGTATCGTCAGTTCGTTGATGTCTCCGCGCTCGTTATAAGAAAACGTCACATCCTCACGAATCGATCCCTGCCGCATATGTCTTTCAGCAACGTAGCCCCTCTCGTTGTACACATAGGCCCTCTCGGGGTTTCCGGATAGTCCCGTATGTTGCGCCATTTCTTCGAAGTGTTTTCTCATTGCCGCTAGCACGGATGCGCGTTCGTCGATGGGAATTTGATCGCGCAACGTCTTAGGAATAGCAGGATTTTCGGTGATTAACTTCTCTTCGCTGAGGCGACCGTTCTCGTCGCGAATATAAACGACTCGAAACAATAGCGTTCCCTCGTCATTGAAGAGTTTCTTTTCGACGGGCTCATCGCGTTCGTTGTATGTACTCTCGACAGTTCCGCCGTCCGTTAACGCTTCGCCCTCAGACATGGCATCGAACCAGACCGAGACGCCGAACGCACGCGACTGTCGATCAGGTCGCGGCGGAACGTGCCGGATCTGCGTCTTTCCGTGGCCCTCGTACCGAAACTCGTCGTCATGGTCGCCGCTGCTGCCTCTGACACGGATGAGTCGCTCATTCTGGTCGTAAACGTACGCTCGCTCTACTCGCCCGTGTGAGGTGTTCCCGCGCCATTCGACTGTCTTTCCCTTCCGATCAAATACCGTCGTACTGTACTCGTCGACGATTCGTTTTGACTGGTCCACGTAACCCGCCCTTTTCACAGTCGGAGAGTAATGATAAGTTCATGGCTCCATAGCTTGCTACGTGTCGGTGGAATAGTCAAACTGCAGTTCGACCCGGCATTCGCTTGCCGGAACAGTCAACTTCGGTGCGGGTCGGTCACCTATTGTAATCAACTGTTGAAACCAGGCGATTTCACTCAAATCCCCGTTGCAGGGGTCAATGAGCGAAATGGGGATTTCTCGCCATTGTCGGCTATCGAATCTGGTAGCTGCCGTCGCCCCAAGGAAATTGCACCGCCACGCTGCATTTCGGAGTAGTAATTCATTACGCTGGCAGTGATATGATATGTCTCCCCGGTGACGCCCCGGCGTTGTGGTCCCTTTTTTACTTGCCTCGAAAGGAGGCACCCAGAGTGAAACTCCGTAGGCAATCTCGCAGAGCAGTGCTCACTTTGGCGGCGCTCCTCGCTGTAATTCTGCTGAAGGGTACCGCCAACGCGGCGGACACCTACCGAGTGATCTACGATTTTGGGCACAGTTCCTCGGACGGTTGGCTTCCTGTGGGCGTTCCAGCTGTCGCGAGGAATGGCGATCTCCTTGGCGTGACCTACGCGGGTGGCCCTTACAACTTGGGCACGGTCTACAAGCTAAGCGCGCCGCGAACTCGCGGCGGGGCATGGACAGAAACCATCCTTTATGGTTTTCCAGGAGGCAACGGGGGCATGTACCCCCTATTTCTGCTCATAGGTAAGGACGGCGATCTGTACGGCGCCAGTGGCGAAACCATTTTTGAATTGAGTCCGCCCACGTCCAGCGACGGCGCCTGGAGTTACACCGCGCTCTATACGCTCAATCAGCAGAACGACGGCGTAGGAATTGAGGGCCTGGTTTTTGACGCCGAGGCAAACCTCTACGGCGCGACCGAGCTTGGCGGCGACCTTGGCTGTGATCGCAATGGCGGTTGTGGCACAGTTTTTGAGTTGAAGCGGCCGATCAAAGGCGGCAGGAAGTGGCATTTTCGCGTACTCCACACCTTCACTGGAACCCCCGATGGAGCGGAGCCTTTCGCCGGTGTAACGTTTGATCAAAAAGGAAATCTCTACGGCACAACCAATTATGACGGGACCTACGGGTACGGCGTTGTGTACCGAGTGAGCCCGCCCAAACAGAAGGGCGGCAGCTGGACTGAAACCGTGCTGTACTCCTTCGATCGGGTTGGTGACATTGGCGCTGACTCCGGGGGCCCCGTGACCTTCGATGGATCGGGCAATCTGTATGGGACTACGGGAGCCGGAGGCGACCTCAACTGTCAGGGTGGGTTCGGGTGCGGAGTAGTATTCGAGCTTTTGCCCCCAGTCCAAAAAGGAGGGGCCTGGACCTACGCTACCTTGTACGCCTTCCAAGGTGGCAACGACGGTATCGATCCCTCAGGCTACATGGTATTTGACAACCAGGGAAATCTTTACGGCACAACCCAAGTCGGCGGCGGAGCGACAGAGGGCGGGACTGTCTACCGACTGAAACCTCCCACGCACAAAGGCTCGGCATGGACCGAGACTGTGCTCCACGGGTTCATCTTCGGGAGCGGCGACGGCGCCGTGCCGGACGGCCTGACCTGGGGGAAATGGAACTACCTTTATGGTGTGACGGGGGAAGGCGGGCTTTGTCTGGGCTGCGGCACGGCGTTTGAGCTTCAACCCTAAAGCGATATCGTCTTTCTCGAAAAAACATTTCCCAAGGCTATTGTCAACTGGCGAGAACAGGCCATTTCGCTCATTGAGGGGGGTCTGAGCGTAATCGATTTTTCGCCAACTGTCGAGGGGTCGAATCAGGGTGCAAGCTGGAAGACAACTCCGCCATTGTTCGCGGTGCCATAACTGGCGACGCCATAAAGGTTGCCTGCCGCGTCCCCGATCAACCCGGCCTTCGGACTTGCCCCATCCTGCCGACCCGTGAATGTGTGGAGGACGGTCAATACCCCATTAGCGTCGAGCTTGAACACGGTACCGCAACCAAAGCCTTGGTCGCAGTTGAGATTCCCGCCGTCTACGGTCGCGCCATAGAGATTTCCCACAGCGTCCCGGATTACGTCTCCGGAGGGATAGGCTCCGTCAGCATTGCCGGTAAAGCTATGCAGAGTGGTTAGTTTGCTGGACCGTTCCAGCTTGAACACGGTTCCATATCCGGCCGACACGCAATTGAGTTCGCCGCCGATAATCCATGACGTCACCCCGTAGAGAGTTCCCGAGGCGTCCCGAATCAGACCCACTGGGCATGCCCCATCATCAGCGCCAGTAAATCGATAGAGCAACGTAAGCTTTCCATTCCGAGCCAGCTTGAATACGACGCCGCAGCCGTTGCCATTGAGGCCTCCACACCCGTTTCCCATGTAGCCGCCGGAAACGGTTGTACCATAAAGGTTGCCGGCAGCGTCTCGAACCAGCCCCGACAGGGGGCTTAGTCCATCGGCTCGATTGAAACTATGAAGCACGGTTAGTTTTCCGCTCGGGTTTACCTTAAATACTGCCCCGTAACCGTGAGCGCCGCCGTTGAACGTGGTGCCATATAAGTTTCCAGACTCGTCGGAGATCACAGCGGAAAATGGGAACGCGCCATCCGTGCCCCCGGTAAAGCTGTGAAGTATGGACAGTTTCCCGCGAGCGTTGATCTTGAATACCGTCCCATACCTGCCAACACCGCCCGTATCGGTGGTGCCATAGAGGTTTCCCGATGCATCCATGAGCAGACTGGCGGAGGGGCCTTCACCGTCTGTACCGCCGGCGAAGGAGTGAAGTATGGTTTCTTTGTTGTTTCCGCTGCCCAGCTTGAATACGATCCCGCAGCCAAACGATGGCCGGCAATTCAGATCGCCGCCCTGCCACGCGGTCCCGTAAAGGTTTCCGCTGCCATCCTGAATCACGCTGCCCAGGGGATTTCTTCCGTCGGTCTTGCCTTTGAAAGAGTGGAGTACCTTAAAGGTTTGCGCTTGAGCAACTGAAGCAACTATTGTGAGTGTGAACGTGAGCACTGCCAGTCGTGTGGTCGCTCGGAGCGCGGACGCGTCGAAAACCCGATCTCGCCGTTGCGGGGATAGCGTCATAGATCACGCCCTTTTGCCATCAGCCATGGGGGATGCCATCCACTTGCAATCGAGAGAGAAGCTTTATCCATTCTATTTCGTATTCAGGAGCACCGCGACCGTTGGCAGCGCGGGGACGCCGCGCGTTGGAATGTTAGCGCGAGTGGGAGCGAATGTCCATTGTTGGCGAGAACAGGCCATTACACGTTTTGATCTTGTCGATGAGCGTAACCGGGATTTCAGGACAGTTACGATCACCATCCCCCGCCCGATTGGCTTGGCATGTGCCATACTGCTCCCGAGAGACCCAATTAGGCGCTGGGAGTTGTTGCAGGCTCGTCGACGCAGACGGGACCCAGCCCAACGTTGAAATTCATCCAATGGCGGAGAAATTGCCGGACGACCTGTGGCATCAACTTGATGAACTCGCCCACGAGCGACCGGGGTTGTGGGCGAAATGTTATCCAAAGATCTACGAGGGTGTTGATGGTGGGGAGCACTACTCGGCCAAATTTGTCGGGTACTTTCTGCTGGCCGTTGCCTTTAAGGTCGAACAACCGGAAATGCGCATGTACGAGCACTTCAACGAAACTGTTGAGGCGATTTGGGCGTCGCGGCTGGCAGCCTATCGCGTCCCGATCTTCTGGCTTACTCGGGACATTACAGAAGCGCTCAAATTGACCACGCTGCCCATCACGCTCGATCTTACGACGATGAACTTGCCCTTCGAGGCAGCCGTCTTCATGTTGCCCAAAGGCTCGTTGACCTATCAGAGTGCGGCGACCGATGTTGTTTGCGCGTCGTACGCACGAGCCGCGATGCGAGAGGAGATTCCGAGCATCAACCCAGCTGCAGTCGAAACCATAACGGGACGTGGCGATTTTAGTGTATTTGCCGGAATGTCGAACGGTCTTCTTCTGAATTGGTCACATCCTTGGGAGCAACCACTCGACATCGCACAACTTGATGCGACAATTCAAGACACGCCGGATAATCCGCTCCAAACACAGTTTCAAACCGACATTACGACATACGGCAAGCATTTCATTGCTCGCGTCGCTCATTTGGTGTTCAATACACTGCAACTGATGCTTGCCAGACCCGAGTTAGTTTCAATGGGTTCATTCGTCAAGCAGGTTCACAACAAACGGCACTCCAGCAAGGCGTTTTGGACCCCCAACACAATCGGCGAGGATTACAGGCTGAGGCGGGAGTCCCAGCCACTTGGCGGGACGCACGCGTCACCGCGTGGTCACTGGGTCCGCGGCTTTTGGCGAGATCAGGCATACGGGCCGAACTATAGTCAACACAAAGAAATCTGGATTGAGCCGTTTTGGAGAGGCGGAGAGTGATTCGTGCTATGAAGTTCCGGCTGAACTTACTTACAGACATCATTGTTGAGAACAGGCCATAGCGCAAGTTTGCGCTGTCTGTTCGCCCCATCCTCAGTCGCTCAGAGCTAATGACTGGTCGCTGCTGTTGGTTTCACGCGCCACACCGGAATTGCCGAGGCTCCGGTCGCTAGGTGTCCTAGGGTGGCTTCATCTTTGCCGTGGGTTTGGCCAGCTTTGATAGGTTTGTTGGGGATGGTCTCGTAGGCGTAGCCAGTGAGGGTACCGCTGACCGATGTCCCATGCACCGTAACGTTCAAGCGTGCCCATCCATAATGAGTACGCCCATTAATTTCGAATCTCAGGGCAAGGTAACGACCGTCAACATTGACCCAGTTCCCATCAGAAAAAGTTCCACCCGGATTGAATAGTGCAGAAGCCAGCATTGCTGCCTTGGGGTAGAAAGCATGATGGGGAATTCGCGTTCCACGAATGAGACCTTTAGCAAGTTCCTGCTGAAAAGTGTGGGAGATGCTGGCTTCAACAGCGTTACCTTCCGCAGCTTTCTCGTACAGTCTGTAAAACCACGTGCTGGTGTTGTGATATGAGGTGTTCAGGATCGTGAAGTCTGCAATTCCGTCGTGGTTCAGATCGAGTTTGTAACTGTCGTGGAGCGCAATTACAATATGAGCGGGCGTATAGACGATCCTCGCCTCAGCAGGCTGGGCCAACGCCAAGACTCCCACTCCTGCCGCACTTGCAGGGAGGGTATAGGCACTGAGCCTTTTATGCAGCGACGCCGAAAGTTGCGCGGGTGCTCTGGAAGTCCGCTTCACGGTTTTCTCCCATTCGACACACCGGATGCACCTTGAGCCAACCGCCCTAGAGTCGCTTCATCTTCGCCGTGAGTCTTGCCAGCAATGATCGGTTTGTTTGGGATGGTCTCGTATGCATAGCCAGTCAGCGTACCGGTAACCGTGAAGGGATGCTTGGTAGTCCGCACGTTCATGCGTGCCCAGCCGTAGTGTTTTTTCCCGTTGATAAGGAACGACAGTCCGAGATAATGGTCTCTTACGTTGAACCAATTGCCCTTGTAAACTACTCGGAATCTTGACCCCGCCAGCATGGCACCGCCGTAAAAAGAAAAACCCTTTCCAGGAATCTTGGAGCCGCCTTTGAGAGCTTCAGCGAGGGAGAAACCGTAGGTTGAGAAGCCATAAGCCGCGATGAGGTTATGCGACCCTGCCCCTTTTGCCGGTAAAATCTCCAGCGCCCTGGAGGGGCAAATCGTCGAATTTTGGCACGTATGTACGGCCATGGAAAAGTCGCTGGTCCCATCGTGGTTGACATCCAGCAAGTATGGATGCCCAAACCGAATGACTTGGTGGGTCGGCGTGTAAACAATCCTGGCGTCGGCGGGTTGCGGCAACGCAAGTATTCCCACCCCCGCCGCACCTGCAGCAAGCGCGTACATGTTGAGCTGGCGATGGAGAGATTCAGAAAGTTGCGCGGGTATTCTAGCGGGCGGTTTCATGGCCTTCCCCCATTCAACACACCGGGTGCGCCTTGAGCCAGTCGTCCTAGGGTGGCTTCATCCTTGCCATGTTCCTGACCTGCGATGATGGGTTTGTTGGGGATGGTCTCGTAAGCGTAGCCGGTGAGGGTGCCCACAATTGGTGGGCCTTGCCGATGGCAACTCACATTCAAACGTGCCCAGCCATAGTGAACCTCTCCCTTGACGAGAAACTTGAGTCCCAAATAGCGATTCTTGACACCCTTGCCGCCGTTTGCCCACGGACCATTAAAACGGTGAGACGCTGTTGCATGTACCATCACGCGGTGAAAACTGGAAAACGGCCCCCTGCGGCCAACGCGAACCCCCGCTTTCAAGGCTGATGCGGAGCTGGCAGCCCCCCAAATTTGGTTACCGCTGATGTATGGGATCACCTTTAGGTAAAAGGACGTTGAAAAGTCATTGGCAGTAGCATACAGAGTGAAATCCCCTGCACCGTCGTGATTAAGATCGATGATGTAGTCGCCCCGGCCTTCAATCACCTGATGAGTTTTCGTGTAGATGACCTTCCCCTCAGCAGCCTGCGTCAACGCAAGCACGCCCACTCCCGCCGCACTTGCAGCCAGAGCGTAGGCATTGATCTGGCGATGAAGGGACTCGGAAAGTCTCGTGGGCATTCTGTCAGGTCGCTTCATGGTTTTTCTCGATTGGACATGCTGGATGCACCTTGAGCCAGGCGTCCTAGGGTCGCTTCGTCTCTGCCGTGAGTCTTGCCTGCGATGATGGGTTTGTTCGGGATGGTCTCGTAAGCATAACCCGTAATCACGGCACGAATCGAATGGGCCTGATTTCCTGCACCAAGTGTTACGGTCAATCTGGCCCAGCCGTAGTGGAGCTTTCCGTTGATTACAAACTGCAATCCCGCGTAACCATTTTTCACGCCTTTGCCTCCATTTCCCCAATAACCATTGAGGAAACTGGACGGACCATGCGCTACCGCAAATAGAGATTCTTCTCGCTGAAAACCTTGACCAGGTCCCACATTCGCGCCTTTCGTCAGGGCAAAAACACAATAACCAGGGTACGGACAGCCGGTGTCGCGACCCATAATGAGGTTTGACTTATTGGAGCCGCCACCATAGAAGGCCGAGGAAAAGGAATTGAAACTCGACTGGTGGAAATGCAAAAATCTGAAATCGGGAATTCCGTCGTGGTTAAGATCAATATGTCGAGTGATATTGCTGGACTGTTTGAACACCAGATGCGTAGGCGTGTAAACAATCTTCGCCTCGGCAGGCTGCGTCCACGCGAGCGCCCCCACTCCCGCAGCGCTCGCAGCGAGCGCATAAGCACTGAGCCGTTGATGGAGCGATTCGGAGAGTTGCAAGGGTACTCTGGCAGGCCGTTTCATGGCTTCCCCCCAATCGACACACCGGATGCACCTTGAGCAAGCCGCCCTAGAGTCGGTTCATTTCCGCCGTGAGTTTTACCTGCGATGATTGGCTTATTGGGGATGGTTTCGTAAGCGTAGCCGGTGAGCGTGGCGGATGTGATTGAGATTTTCGCACTGACTACTGTGAGTCGCGCCCACCCGAAGTGAGTCGTTCCGTGAATCTGGAACTTTAGGCCGAGATAGCGGTTTTTGGCGTTAAGCCATTGCCCTGCGTCCACACTGAATCCGTCAATAGTTCCAGCCAAGGCCATGAGGTTTGCCGGAAATGGTTGTTTCGGACCAATCAAGGCACCGCGTTGGAGGGCAAACGCGTAAGGACCGCGTCCACTGCTGGAGGTAGCCTTTGCTCCCTCAACTGCATTATGCTTAGGGAAAACGACAGTGAGAGTGCTGAATGCAGATGTGCCCCTTGTATGGAATGTCTTGAGTTGAAGCGTAAAGTCCGTGATGCCGTCGTGGTTGAGGTCGAGATAGCAGTGCTGGTGCACCTTGATCGTCTTGTGGGTGGACGTGTAGATGATCTTTCCTTGCGCAGGCTGCGCCAATGCTAGTACACCCACCCCTGCCGCACTCGCCGCCAGGGCATACATGTTGAGTCGATCATGAACTGACTCGGAAAGCTGGGATGGAATCCGCGGACGTTTCATGAAGTCCTCCTCTAGGCCGGGCGGCTTTATTTTGGCCCTCCCCGAGCGGGGAAAAACTGCTTCAATCTTAAGGCGTGATCTCGAACACCACACCGCCGCCGTGAGCCCCACCGGTTGCCGTTGTGCCGTAAAGATTACCTTTGTCGTCGAATATGAGGTTGGCATCAGGTTCAGCACCGTCGTAGCCGCTGAAGCGGTGCAGCACGGTGTAAGCCCATTTTCCACCGGAGCCGGGCGCCAACTTATAAATCACGCCGCACTCGCACTGCGCTCCACCACCAATAGTTGTTCCGTAGAGATTGCCCGTCTTGTCCATCACCACCCCTGCCGCAACGTGGTCTCCGTCCGAACCTAGTGTGAAGCTGTGCAAGATGGTCTCTTCCCAATGGCCGTCGGAACTAGACGTCAATTTGAAAACAGTGCCGTAACCTCCGGGGCCGCCGATATCCGTCGTACCATAGACACTGCCTGATGTATCGACGATTAAGGAGTCTCCGAATCCCGGGAACGCACCGTCACCCTGGCTGCCGAAGCTATGAAGGATAATCTCCTTCCACCTGCCATCGGGCATGTGGAGCAACTCGAAGGCGGTACCGCAACCTCCGCCGCAATTCTTGCTTGTACCACCGTGCTCGGTAGTCCCGTAGACATTCCCGGCCGCGTCAAGAACCACACCGGCCAGGTCCACGCACCCGTCCCCGTGATGGCAGGTAAAGGAGTGAAGTAGAACCTCGCTCCAGCTGTCTTGGCCCGGCTTTAGCAGGAAGGGCGAGCCAGCAGTTCCGTAGAGGTTCCCCCTCTTGTCTCTAACCAAACCCGATGCAGGACAGCAACCATGATTGATAGAAATCTGAGGGAAGCTGTAAAGTACCTTCTCGCTCCAATGGTTGAGACCTCGCATCATCTCGAACACTGTGCCATATCCGTGTGCACCACCGAAAGTCGTGGTGCCATACAAATTCCCG
>Ga0210400_10004716_pt1 | contig 11722 bp, 10 predicted proteins | sample IncBWH26MmetaG_FD_155456 | JGI IMG/M metagenome (GOLD analysis project Ga0210400, IMG submission 155456) | Forest soil microbial communities from Barre Woods Harvard Forest LTER site, Petersham, Massachusetts, United States - Inc-BW-H-26-M | ecosystem: Environmental > Terrestrial > Soil >...
CATGCCCCGCCGCGCCGTCCACTCGAGTACGAGCACGGTGCCGACGGGCACGATGATGTAAACGGGGAAGCTCTGGAAGGGCGACTTGATGTAGCCCACGTTGGCCTGGAGGGCATTGGGCACCAGGACCACCAGCGTGATGAACAGGGCCCAGGGGGCGGCGATGCCCACCACCCCTCCGGTGGTGAGGGTGTTGAGGATGGGGTGCCAGCGTTGGTGGATCACGGTGGCCCACCGGCCCGGGTGGACGATCATGCCGGCCACGATGGTGAAGATGGTGACGCTGCCCCCGGTGGCCAAGTAGCTCAGGCCCCCTTGGAGGTTGGAGCCCACGTTGGCGTGCAGGGACGAGATCACGATGATCCAGACCACCCCCCCGGCCACCAGGATGGCGCCGGCCCGTCGGGTCTCCCGGCTGCACACCAGGGCGGCCACCCCCAGACCGAGGGCGTAGGTGGCGGCCACGTCCCCGGTCAGCAGCATGATGGCCGCCCAGATCAGGGCCCGTCGGTTCCGACCGTTGTACAGATCGCGCGCCGCCAGCACCAAGAACAAGGTGGCGAAGGCCTGGAAGTGGAAGTCGAACCAGTCGGATTGGTAGAAGTTGGGGTTGACCAGCAGAACCACGATGAACCCGAGGGCAACCGGCGCGGCGGGGATGCTCCGTCGGTGCCGGCCCAGGGCGTCCAGTACCCACCGGAAGGCGACGGCCTCGGAGGCCACCGCCGCCAGTTCCTGGAGCCACTTGAGGTCGACGGGGCTGGAGTGGATCCAGTAGGTGAGCGAAAGCGGCCACATGATCAGCTCGAAGTGGTTGCGCCAGAACGGGAGCTGATCGACCGTGCTGTAGGGGCTCAGGTGGCCGTGGGCGATCAGGTACCAGGCCTGGCTGTACAGGGCGAAGTCGTTGGTCACGTCGCCCCGGCTGTACAGGCGGGCCCCGGCCACCACCATGACGAGGAACTGGATGGCCAGCAGCCCATAGCCCACCCGGCGGACCCAGGTGAGACCCTCGTCGCCGCCAGACCGGCGGCCGAGGTGGAGCAACGAGTGGGGCGAATGGGCCACCGAGACGCTTCCCTTTCGGTCGGAACTGCGGGTCTGACGCCTCGGTCACCGGGAGGCCTGGTGTCCCGAGACCCTAATCTCGCTCCCCAACCGAGTCGGGCAGCCCCGCTTCCAATTCTCACTTTCCCCACCAACCACGGTGGCCTACAGTCGCCCCAGCGGAGGGAGTGAGACACCCATGGATGACAGCGCCAGCGCCCGGTTTCTGACCGTCACTGAGGTGGCGGCCAATCTTCGGGTCTCCAACATGACCGTGTACCGACTGATCAACACCGGCGGCTTGCCCGCGGTCCGGATCGGCAAGTCGTTCCGGATACGAGAGGACGACCTCAACCGGTACCTGACCGGGCAGTACACCAAAGCGGGCTGATCCCGGCGCCGAGCAGCACCTCGGTACCTCCCGTGCCGGCCATCTTCTTCCTGTCCGACTACGGACTGGTCGACGAATTCGCCGGAGTCGTCCACGCCGTGCTCCAGCGCGGGGCCCCGGGCGTACCGGTCATCGACCTCACCCATCAGGTCCCCCGCTTCGACGTGGCCGCCGGCGCCGAGGTGCTGGAGCGGGCCGCCCCCCACCTGGGTCCGGGCGTGGTGTTGGCCGTGGTCGATCCCGGCGTCGGCTCGGAGCGCCGGGGCGTGGCCCTCGAGCTGGGCACGGACTCGGGCCCGCGCTGGATGGTCGGTCCCGACAACGGCCTGCTCCTCCCGGCGGCCGATCTGCTCGGCGGACGCCGCCGGGCACTGGCCCTGGCCGGGGCGTCCACCTTCGATGGCCGCGACGTCTTCGCCCCAGCCGCCGCCCACCTGGTCGTCGGGGGCGCCCCCGAGGACCTCGGCCCCCCTGTCGATGTTGACGGCCTGGTCGCCCGGCCCGGGAGCCCTGTCGGGGCATCGGTCGCCGACGGCGTCCTGACCACGTCGGTGACCTGGGTCGATGGCTACGGGAACGTCCAACTGGCCGGCGACGGCCCGACCTGGGAACAGGTGGGGGTGGCACCGGGGGCGACGGTGCTGGTCGATCTCGACCTCGACCCCGGTCGCGCCGACGGCGGCTCCGATCTGGAACTGGTCGGGCCCTGGGAGTACTCGGCCCGGGCCCGCCGGGTGTCGTCGTTCGCCTCGCTCGACCCCGGCCAACTGGGCCTGCTGGTCGACGCCAACGGTCGCCACGCCCTGGTCCTCGACCGCGACTCGGCGGCCGTGGCCCTGGGCATCGCCGGTCCGGGAACCCGGGTCCGGGTCCGGCTGGGGACGGGGATCGAGGACTGACAGTGACACATGGGGTCAGGGCCTCGGTCGACCGAGCCCCTCATCGTTTTCCATTCCCGTCGCACCCTAAGTACGATCCGGCGAAGTGACCGACCCCGTCGACCCTCCCAGCAAGGCGGCGAACCCGGGCCCCCCGACGTCTGTCGACCCGGGCCGCCCGGAGTCCTCGGGCGAGCGCCGGATCCCCGAGGCCACCGTGGTCCGCCTGCCCGTGTACCAGCGGATCCTCGAGGAGCTCCTGCGTTCGGGCAATGCCACCGTGTCCTCGGAGCAGCTGGCCGCATCGGCCCGGATCAATGCGGCCAAGGTACGCAAGGACCTGTCGCTGCTGGGCTCGTTCGGGACCCGCGGATCGGGGTACGACGCCGCCTTTCTCATCGAGCAGATCGATCGGGAGCTCGGGCTCGACCAGGTCTGGCCGGTGGTCATCGCCGGGATCGGCAACCTCGGACGGGCGCTGGCCAACTCGCAGGGCTTCACCACCAGGGGATTCACCGTGGTCGCCCTGCTCGACGTGGACCCGGCGGTGGTGGGCGAGCGAATCGGCGACATCACCGTCCGCCACATCGACGAGCTCGAGGCGGTGGCGGCCGAGACGAGCCTGTCCATCGGGGTCATTGCCACCCCGGCGTCGGCCGCCCAGAGCGTCGGCGACCTGTTGGTCGGCGCCGGCGTCCGATCCCTGCTCAACTTCGCCCCCACCGTGTTGGCCGTGCCGCCGGAGATCCTGCTGCGCTACGTGGACCTGTCCATCGAGCTCCAGGTCATGAGCTTTTACCAGGCCCGGCTGGGGGTGCCGTCGGAGGAACAGCGCATGCCCTCCATCCGGTCCATCGGCCTGACCGGGGCCTGAGGGGGCTGGGCGCCACCGCTGCGACTGGCGATCCGTCCCCAGTCCCGGCATGCTTGATGCTCGGTCGAGGTCTACCCCGCTGGGTTCCGACCCTCAACCGAGCGACCAAGGGAGTCACCCAAAGCAGTGTCCGTCGTTGTCGTAGGTCTCGAGCAGCGCCAGGCCCCGCTCGACCTGCTCGAGCAGGTGGCAGTGGGTGAGAACGCCCTGCCCAAAGCGCTCGGGATGCTGCGCGACCGGGCCAACCTGTCCGAGGCCGTGGTCCTCTCCACCTGCCTGCGCACCGAGGTCTATGCCGTGGTCGAGCGGTTCCACGACGGTGTGGCCGAGCTCCAGGAGTTCTTTGCCGCCATCGGCGGCCTGCCCGTCGATGCTCTGGCCGACCACCTGGTCACCCGGTTCGACGACGACGTGGCCGAGCATCTGTTCACCGTCGCCTCCGGTTTGGACTCGGCCGTGCTGGGCGAGTCGGAGGTCCTGGGGCAGGTTCGCCGGGCCTGGGAGCGAGCCCACCGAGAGCGGGCTTCGGGCCCCGTCCTCGGGTCGTTGTTCCGGCACGCGGTCGAGACCGGGAAGCGGGTCCGGTCGGAGACGGCCATCGCCCGAGGCATCACGTCGCTGTCCAACGGGGCCGTGGCCCTCGCGGCCAACCGCCGCTCCGACGGGTTGGCCGGATCCCGGATCCTGGTGGTCGGGGCGGGTGAAATGGGAGAAGGGGTGATCCGGGCTATCGGCTCGCACCAGCCGTCGGAGCTGGTCGTGGCCAACCGCACCTCGGCCCGGGCCGCCGAGCTGATCGCCGCCCTTCCCGACCCGCTGGCCACCCGGAGCCGGGTGACCTCGATGGCCAAGGTGCCCGAGGCGCTGTCCGGCGCCGATGTGGTCTTCACCTCGGTGGCCACCACCCATCCCATCGTCGAGGTGCCCGTGCTGGCCGCGGCACTGGAACATCGGGACCCCGATGATCCGATGTTGGTGGTCGACCTGGGCGTGCCCCGAAACGTGGAGCCGGCCGCCGCCGCCCTGGCCGGTCTCACCCTCCTCGACATGGATGCCCTCCGGGCCGCGGTGGAAGGGGCTTTGTCCGGCCGCCAGGGCGAGCTGGCCCACGCCCAGGAGATCGTGGCCGATCAACTGGAGCGGTACCGGGTGGCGGCCCGAGCCCGGGGCGCGGCCCCGGTGGTGTCCGCCCTCCGGTCCCGGGCCGAAGACCTCCGCCGGGCCGAGCTCGAGCGGCACCGGTCCAAGCTGTCGGAGCTGACCGAGGAGCAGTGGAGCCATGTGGACGCGGTGACCCGGTCGACGGTGGCCAAGCTGCTGCACGAGCCCACCGTGGCGGTGAAGGACGCCGCGGGCACGCCCCGGGGCGAGCGCCTGGTCGAGGCCCTCCGGGCCCTGTTCGATCTGTAGCACCGTGCCCGCTCGCCCGCAGCTTCGGCTGGCCACGCGCGGATCGCCGCTCGCCCTCTGGCAGGCGCGCCGGGTCGCCGGGATGGTGGCCGACCAGGCCGATGGGGACGCCTCGGCCGCCCCCGAGGTGACGCTGGTCATCGTGGAGACGACCGGCGACAAGTTCACCGCGGTGCCCCTGCACACCTTGGGCGGGCAGGGCATCTTCGTGAAAGAGGTCCAAGCGGCCGTGCTGCGGGGGGAGGCCGATGCCGCCGTGCACTCGGCCAAGGACCTGCCCGCCGCACCCGACCTGTCGCCTGAGGGCCTGGTGCTGGCGGCGTTCCCCGAACGGGCCGATCCCGCCGACCTGCTGGTGGGCGGGCACTGGGACACCCTTGCTCCCGGGGCCACGGTGGCTACCGGATCTGTCCGCCGGCGCACGCAACTGGCCAACCTGCGACCCGATCTCACCTATACCGATCTCCGGGGAAACCTGGGAACCCGTCTGGCCGCCGTGGGCCGGCGCGACGTGTCGGCCGTCATCGTGGCCAAGGCGGCGGCGGACCGCCTGGGCTGGGAGCCACCCGACGGCGTCGACACCGAGGTGCTCGACCGGATGCTGATGGTGCCCCAGGTCGGTCAAGGTGCCCTGGCCGTCGAGTGCCGGACCGATGACGGAGCCACTCGGGCGCGGTTGTCGGCCATCGATGACGCCGTGGTCCGGCAGGCCGTCACCGCCGAACGGGCCTATCTGGCCGCGCTCGGCGGCGGTTGCACGCTGCCGGTGGGCGCCCACGCCGAGCTTGTCTCCGGCGAGCCTGGGTCTGACGTCGAGCTCACCGCCATCCTGGCCAGTGAGGATGGCCGGGTGGTGCTCCGCCACACCGCTCGGGGCGGCGACCCCGAGCGGCTGGGGGCCGACGTCGCCCGCTACCTGCTCGATGACTGCGGTGGCACTGCGCTCGGCTCCTGGGGGGACGGCGAGGGCACGGCGGAGGCGGTGCCATGACCGTGCACCTGGTCGGCGCCGGCCCCGGTGATCCCGAGCTGGTGACCGTTCGGGGCGCCCGCCTCCTGGCCGGCGCCGAGGTGGTGATCTACGACCGGTTGATCGCCCATTCGCTGCTGGAGCTGGCTCCCCCGGGCGCCGAGCGGATCGATGTGGGCAAGAAGCCGGGTCAGCCCGCCCGACAGAGCGACATCAACGCCCTGCTCATCGAGCACGGTGGCGCGGGCCGGGAGGTGGTCCGGCTCAAGGGGGGCGATCCGTTCCTGTTCGGCCGGGGGGGCGAGGAGGCCGAGGCCCTGCGGGCGGCCGGCATCCCCTACGACGTCGTGCCCGGGGTCACCTCGGCCTTCGCCGCCCCGGCGGCGGCCGGCATCCCCGTGACCCATCGGGGGCTGTCCACCTCGGTCACCGTGGTGACCGGCCATGTAGGTGACCCGTCCGCGCCCGGCGGTGTCGACTGGCACGCCCTGGCCCGGGCGGGCGGCACGCTGGTGGTGATGATGGGCATGGCCGATCGGGCCAGGATCGCCCAGGCGCTGATCGAGGGCGGCCGGGCCCGGGACACGCCGGTGTCGGTCGTCCACTGGGGGACCACCGACCGGCAGCGCACCGAGCGGACCACCCTCGAGGGCCTGGCCGAGGTCGATCTGCCCGCGCCGTGCACCATCGTGATCGGCCCGGTGGCCGGGCTCGACCTCGGTTCCACCGCCGTCCCTGGCCGTGGTGGCGATCCGCCGTGAGCGACCGGCGCCCTCGGGGGCCGTTGACGGGGGCCACCGTGGTGGTCACCCGCACCCGGGCCCAGGCCTCGTCGCTTGTGGACCGCCTGACCGGCGAGGGGGCGTCGGTGGTCGAGCTGCCCGTGATCGCCGTCGAGGATGCGGCCGACGGGGGGGAGGCCCTGCGCCACTCGGCTGACCGGGTGGCGGCCGGTGCCTACGACTGGTTGGTGTTCACCTCGACCAATGCCGCCTCCCGCTTCCTGGCCCGGCTGGGCGACCGACCTGTTCCTCGGGCCACCCGATGGGCGGCGGTGGGACCGGGCACGGCGGCCACCCTGGCCCGAGGGGGCCATCCCGCCGATCTGGTCCCGGCCACCTCGGTGGCCGAGTCGCTGGCCGATGCGCTTCCTGGCCCGTCGAGCGGCACCGGCGGGCCAAGCACGGGCCGGGTGCTGTTCCCCCGGGCGGAGTCGGTGCGCGGTGTGCTCGCCTCGGGGCTGCGGGCCAGGGGCTGGGTGATCGACGAGGTCGTCGCCTATCGCACGGTGGCAGGCTCGCCCCCGCCCGACGCCATTGCCGCCGCCTCCCGCGCTGATGCGGTGGCCTTCACCTCGTCGTCGACGGTGGAACGGACCGTCGAGTTGATGGGGACCGACCAGGTCCCACCGGTGGTGGTCAGCATCGGACCGATCACCTCGGCCTCGGTGGTCGCCGCCGGGCTGTCGGTCACGGTGGAGGCGGTCGAGCCCACCATCGACGGCCTGGTTGCCGCCGTGGTGACCGCCCTCGACCCGGGAGCGAACGCCATCGGTTGATCCGGTGCCGGCAGTCCAGGAACCGGATCCCGCGTCCTGCCGTAGGCTTTCTTTCCGTGTCGCCAATCGATCCGAGCAACCCCGCCCTGTCGGCCTTCCCGGCCCGACGCCTGCGCCGGCTGCGCCGGACCCCCGCCCTCCGGCGCCTGGTGGCCGAGACCCGTCTGTCCGTCGACGACCTGGTCGCCCCCTTGTTCGTGGCCGACGGTCTGCTCGAGCCCCACCCCATCGCCTCGCTGCCCGGCGTCGTCCAGCACACGGTGGACACCCTGGCCACCGAAGCCAAGCGGCTCTGCGGCCTGGGTGTGCCCGGGCTCATCCTGTTCGGGCTGCCCCGCCCCGAGGACAAGGACGCCATCGGGTCCCAGGCCTTCGATCCCGACGGGATCGTCCAGCGCGGGCTGGCCGCGGTCCGAGAGGCGGTGGGCGATGCCGTGGTGCTCATCGCCGACTGCTGTCTCGACGAGTTCACCGATCACGGACACTGCGGGATCGTGGACCCGGTCACCGGCGAGGTGGACAACGACGCCACCCTGCCCCTGTACGCCCAGACGGCGCTGTCCCAAGCGGCCGCCGGCGCCGACGTGATCGCCCCCAGCGGCATGATGGACGGCCAGGTGGCGGCCATCCGAGCCGCCCTCGACGGCGACGACCGGGACGAGACGGCCATCCTGGCCTACGCGGCCAAGTACGCGTCGGCCCTCTACGGCCCCTTCCGCGAGGCGGTCGACGTGACCATCGCCGGCGGGGGGGACCGCAGGGGATACCAGCAGGATCCCCGCAACCGCCGGGAAGCCATGGCCGAAGTGTCCTTGGATATCGCCGAGGGCGCCGACATGGTCATGGTCAAGCCGGCCCTCACCTACCTCGACGTCATCGCCGACGTGCGCGCCGCCGTCGACGTGCCGGTGGGGGCGTACCACGTGAGCGGGGAGTACGCCCTGATCCAGGCGGCAGCCGAGCGGGGCTGGATCGACGGTCCGGCCGTGGCCCTGGAGCAGATCACCGCGGTCAAGCGGGCCGGGGCGGACATCATCCTCACTTACTTCGCCGGCGACCTGGCCGAGGTGCTGGGTGGCTGAGCACACCCGCTCGACCCAGCTGTTCGAGCGCGCCCTCCGGGTCATCCCCGGCGGCGTCAACTCGCCGGTGCGCTCGTTCCGTTCGGTCGGCGGCGAGCCCTATTTCGTGGCCCGGGGCGAGGGCGCCTCGGTCTGGGATGCCGATGGGAACCGGTACCTCGACTTCGTCCAGTCCTACGGGGCGTCGCTGCTCGGGCACGCCCATCCTGAGGTCATCGGGGCCATCACCGAGGCGGCGACGCGGGGCACCACCTACGGGGCCCCGACCGAGGGCGAGGTGCTCCTGGCCGAGGCCATCTGCGCCCGGGTGCCCGGCTGCGACCAGGTGCGCCTGGTGTCCTCGGGCACCGAGGCGGCCATGAGCGCCATCCGGGTGGCCCGGGGCTTCACCAACCGCAGCCGGATCGTGAAATTCGCCGGGTGCTACCACGGCCACTCCGACGGCCTCCTGGCCGGCGGGGGCAGTGGCGTGGCCACCCTGGGGCTGCCCGACTCGGCCGGCGTCCCCGCCGGCGCCGTGGGCGAGACCGTGGTCGCTCCCTACAACGTGGTGCCGGAGCTGGGCGACGATGTGGCCTGCGTCATCGTGGAGCCGGTGGCAGCCAACATGGGCCTGGTCCCGCCGGCCCCCGGCTTTCTCGAGGGCCTGCGGTCGGCCTGCGATGCCGCCGGCGCCCTGTTGATCTTCGACGAGGTGATCACCGGGTTCCGCCTGGGACCGGGTGGGGCCAGCCAGCGGTCAGGGGTTCGTCCTGACCTGTGGTGCTTCGGCAAGGTCATCGGCGGCGGACTTCCGGTGGGGGCCTTCGGCGGCCGTGGTGACGTGCTGTCGGTGCTGGCCCCGGCCGGACCCGTCTACCAGGCGGGCACGCTGTCGGGGAACCCCCTGGCCACGGCGGCCGGCCTGACCGTCCTCCGCCTGATGGACGCGCCGGCCTATACCGCCTTGTCCGATCGGGTGGCCGACTTCGGTTCCTCGTTGGCCAAGGTGCTCGGCTCGGCCATGGCCGGCAGCGGGTTCTCGGTGCAGGTCCCGGTGGTGGGCCCGCTGGTCGGTGTGTTCTTCGTGGCCGACGGGGACGGCCCGGTCACCGACTATGACGGTGCCGCCCGGGCGGCGACGACCGGCATCTACCCGCGCTTCTTCCGTTCCATGCTCGACCGGGGGGTGGCCCTGGCCCCCGGGCCCTATGAGGTGGCCTTCCCCTCGATGGCCCACGGGCCCGACGAACTGGCCTGGACGACGGCCCGGGCCGGCGACGCCATCGCCGAGGTGCTCGCCTCGCTGCCCTGAGCGGCCCGTCCGTGGACGAGGGCCAGCGGCCCGGTCAGGGCCCGGGGAGTCCGTGTGACACCATCGGGGTGTGCTCACGTCGCAGGTCTGCACGTACGAATCGATCCACTCGCCCCAGCTGATGCGGTGGTCGGCCCGGTTGCGGCCCATGTGGGATCCCGAGGGCACCGAGACCCGCGACGTCTTCGATCACCGCAAGATGTGGGAGTGGCTGTTCATCTGCGAGGCCTTGCGCGAGGCGGGCATGCTGCTGCCCGGACGGCGAGGACTGGGCTTCGGTGTCGGGCGTGAGGCCCTGGTGTCGCTGTTCGCCGGCATGGGCTGCCACCTGGTGGCCACCGACCTCGGGGCCGAGCAGGCCCGAGCGGCGGGATGGACGGACACCGACGACCACGCCGGAGGGCTGGCCCGACTGAACGACTACGGGTTCTGTCCCCCCGACCAGTTCCAGGAGCGAGTGACCTACCGAGATCTGGACATGAACGCCATCCCCGGCGATCTGCGCGATTTCGACTTCACCTGGTCGTCGTGCGCCTTCGAACACCTCGGTTCGCTGGCGTCGGGCATGGACTTCGTCGTCAACCAGATGGAGTGCCTGAGGCCCGGAGGGATCGCCGTGCACACCACCGAGTTGAACGTCTCGTCGGACACCGGCACCATCGCCGAGGGCGGCACGGTGCTTTACCGCAAGCGCGACGTGGAAGACCTGGTCAGGCGGCTCCGGGCCGACGGCCACCGGATTGCCTACGACTTGTCCGAGGGCACTCGGACCGAGGACCGGCACGTCGACGTCCCGCCGTTCTCCAACACCCATCTGCGCACCACGCTGGGCGAGTACGTGACAACCTCGATCGCCCTGGTCATCCAAAAGCATGCCGGTCCTCGGGCCTGGAGGTCCCGGGCCCGGCGCCTGCTGGCACGACAGCCTTGAGCCGCTCGCATGCACGACAATGGTGGGGTGAGGGCGGACCGACGGCCGTGAACGGGCGATGACCGAACCGGAGCAGCCCCAGCAACCCGTGGCGCCGAGCCAGGAGCCGAGCCAGAGCCAGCTGACCAGCGGGTTTCAGCTCGACGGCGTCTCGCTCATCGGCGATCCGGCCCACGGCGCGCCGGTGACCGAGGGATTGACGCTGCTGTTCGATGCCGCCGGCTTCGTCATCATCGGGCCCGAGCCCGGTGCCTCTCGACGGGTGCAATGGTCGGCCGTGGCCGGGGCGGTGGTGGGCCTGGTGGTGGCGGGGACCGATGGTGGGATCGCCACCCCGCTCGATGTCACTGCCTCAGGCCGCACCGTTCGGTTCATGCTCCCCGCCACCCGGGTGTCCCAAGCCCAGGTCTCGTTGTTGGCGCGCCGGCTGCTCGAGTGGAAGGGCGCACTCGCTCCCGAGCCGGGCGGAGACGAGCCTGCCCCCGGTTCCTGGCCATCGCCTGGCCCCTGGTCTCAGGCCCCGGTTGGTCCCCCGCCGAGCCCGTGGTCGCAACCGATCACTGGACCCCGGTGGGCTGGCGGTAAACCGCCGAGGTTCGGCGACCCGACGATGGGGACGGTCGCCTCTGGTTGGGCGGTTCAGCCCATCGACCATCTGGCCGAGCACGCCCGCAGGCGACGCCACAAGATCGTGGGCATGACCCTGTCGATGCTGCTCGTCCTGTCCGGGGTGGGCATCTGGGCCGGACTGTCCGTGACCGACCAGTCGTCGACTCCGGCCCCCTCGGCCCCGCAGCCCTCGCCCGATCAGCAGCTCGCTCGGAACGCCATGCTCAACAAGTCCGACCTTCCCGTCGGATGGCAGGCCTCATCGGGGCAATCCGGCGGAAGCAGCAACGCCGACCAGAAGGCCGAACAACAGATCGAGAAGACGTTCCAGACCTGTATGGGCGTCAGTGCCGACCAGGCCACCACCGTTCTGGGCGGGCAGAGCAAGGACCAGACGGCCCAGGCCCAGTCGCCCCTCTTCGTCGGACCGGGCTCAGGCTCCGCTGCCGGTGCGGCCACCGAGCTTCAGTCGTCGGCTGCAGTGGTCCGGACCCACGCCGACGAGACGAACGATTACGCCGTGTACTCCAATCCGCGTTTCCCCCAGTGCAACGCGGTGGCTGGCGCGGCCCAGGCCCAGATCGGCCTGAACGACAGCAGTGGCGCCCACGACCAACCGGGACCGGCGGAGGGACACGCCGTCCCCATCTCCCCCTTCCCCGGCGAGCAGCCGCTCGA
>Ga0210400_10004718_pt1 | contig 11720 bp, 14 predicted proteins | sample IncBWH26MmetaG_FD_155456 | JGI IMG/M metagenome (GOLD analysis project Ga0210400, IMG submission 155456) | Forest soil microbial communities from Barre Woods Harvard Forest LTER site, Petersham, Massachusetts, United States - Inc-BW-H-26-M | ecosystem: Environmental > Terrestrial > Soil >...
AAGGTCGGGCCGAAATCAGGCAAGGCTTTGCCCGTTGAGGGAAATGGAAAGGGCTGGTGGAAAGTTTGTTGAACGCACGGCACAATAGGCACATTTTGGCATTCCCGTATCTTATTGTAAATACAATAGTTATCTTGCATCCAAGGGCTTCCTCAATGAGCTAACCTGGCCAGCAGATTGCTAAATATAGAACAAACGGAGGAGTCTACCCTTGAAAAAACTCTTGATGTTGGCCGGCTTGATTGTTGTTCTCGCTCCCCATAGCGCGTTTGCACATAACGGCAAACACCACCGCATGAGAGCCGATGAAATGGCGGGCATTGGTATCGGTGCGGCCGCTCTGATTGGGGCAGCAGGTTATTTCCTGCTCCGCCGGCGCCACGCTGATTGACTCGAGTTCTAATCGAACAATCTTCGATTACAGTAACATCGCGCAGTCAAGCGGGCATGGTGTCCTCCAACAACACTTCCGGTGTAAGCCGGTTTTTTCATGAATCCCCATTCTCGGGCCACGGCCGAGCTCCGCGGTTTCTCCTGTTCGCCCTGCTTCTTTCTTTTGCCGCAATTGCAGCGGATCAGTTTTTCGCGCCGATTCTCCACACTACATCTCCTCTCTGGGCGGTAGCCGCATTCATACTGCTTGTATTGCGGCGCAGGGAGAAGCTCCTTTCTCCCGGTGAAACTCCAGATTCGTTTCTGCCCTCAAAGGGGCGTGCCGCAGCTTTTCTCACCGCACATCTCGTTCTGATGATAACCGCGCGTTGGTTGACTCCGGCGTTGCAGCCTCTGGCGGGAAAAACAACCTTGGGAGGATTCCTACTTGCAGGCGTCAAGTTGTGCGTCTTGCTTCCGACCCTCTTCCTGCTGCCACTCTCTCAGTGGAAGAAAGTTCTGAAACTGTACGCTTCCGAGGGAATTGCCGCTCTCGTCGTGCTGATCACTTTTTTTCCGCGGCGAGCCTTGGATTCGATCTGGCCATGGTATGGGCAGGTTCTTGGGCACACCGTTTATTCTTTGAGCCGGCTGCTGGTGCCGGGGCTTGGCTACGTCAAGGATTTGACGCCCACGCTCAGCGGGCCGGACCTGGACGTAACCATTGTTCAGGGATGTTCCGGAATAAACGGCTTCGAACTTTTCGATTTTCTATTCAGCCTGGTGGTGGTCCTGGATTGGAACAACCTTCGCAAGAACCGCACGCTGATAGCCTACTTTGCCGGGCTCCTCGCCATGTTCCTCGGCAATGCTTTGCGCATCACCGCCTTTGTCGTGCTGGGCAATCATGGCCTTGCGGAGAGCATCACGCGGTTTCACGTTTCGGCAGGTTGGATTTTCTTCTCTGGGATCTTTCTACTCTATCTCTGCCTGACCTACGGCTGGATTCTGAAAAAAAAGAATTCCTTCGTCGAGAACCAACGCCAAGCATAGCCGCCGGTAGCAAGACCCTCCCTCATCGGTCGAAGTGTCATTCTTCCTTTCCGCTGGTTGACTTTGCAGAGCATCTCGTCACAAATAGACGTTTCGAAACGGCGCGCTTCTCCTCTTCTGAACACGCATGAACATGCTTGACCTCATTGTCGGCAAGCCTATCAAGACCTCGGACGAGCGCGCCGAGCAAATCGGCATTCAGGAAGGCATCCCCATTTTCGGGCTGGATGCGCTTAGCTCCGCGGCCTACGGTCCGGAAGCCGCTCTGAGCCTGCTGATTCCGCTCGGCCTTTTTGGCGTGCAGTACATCGTGCCGATCAGCGCGGCCATCATTACGCTACTGGTCATCGTTTACTTTTCCTATCTCCAGACCATCGCTGCGTATCCCAGCGGCGGCGGCTCCTATACCGTTGCGCGCTTCAACCTGGGTGCCTCCGCCAGCCTGCTGGCGGCCGCGGCCTTGCTAACGGATTACATTCTTACTGCCGCCGTAGGCATTTCCGCGGGCGTTGGGGCGCTGGTTTCCGCGGTGCCGTCGTTGCAGCCGCACATGGTCCTCTTGTGCGTAGGGATTCTTTTCGTCATCACCATCTTGAATTTGCGCGGAGTGCGTGACGCCGGCCTGGCCTTCATGGTGCCGACGTATCTTTTTGTCGGGACGCTCCTCATCACCATCGTTGGCGGGCTCCTTCGGGTAGCTTTCAGCGGAGGACACCCCGTCCCAGTCACGCCGCTTCCGCCGCCTCCGGCCATCACCGAAGCCGTTACGTTTTGGCTCTTACTGAAAGTGTTCGCCAGCGGTTGCACCGCGCTCACTGGCGTGGAGGCCGTCAGCAATGGAGTGAAAGCGTTCCGCGAACCTGGCGTGAAAAACGCGCAGCGCACGCTGACGATCATCATTTTTCTATTGGCGATACTGCTGGCGGGAATCTCTTATCTCGCCAAAGTTTACGGCATCGCCGCGACCGACCCGGGCCGGCCAGGCTACCAAAGCCTGCTCTCCATGTTGATCGCTGCCGTCTTCGGCAAGGGCGTCTTCTACTACCTCACCATCGCATCGATTCTCTTTGTTCTGTCCCTTTCCGCGAACACCGCATTCGCGGATTTTCCGCGTCTGTGCCGCGCCATCTCCCAGAACAATTATTTGCCACACGCTTTCGGATACCGCGGCCGGCGTTTGGTTTACACATACGGCATCGTGGTCCTGGCCGTGCTCACCGGTTTCTTGCTCATTGTTTTTGGTGGCGTCACCGACAGGCTGATCCCGCTTTATGCTGTTGGAGCTTTCCTGGCCTTTACGCTCTCGCAATTCGGCATGGTCATGCATTGGAGAAAAAACCGCGGCCCGCACTGGATGAAAAGCGCTTTTGTGAATGGCCTCGGAGGCACGGTCACCGGCATCACGGTGATTGTCGTGCTTGTCGCGAAATTTACGGAAGGTGCGTGGATTACCGTCATCTTTATTCCCCTGCTCATCTTCTTGTTTCGCCAGGTCCGCCGCCACTATCACATGGTCAGCGTGGCCACCAGCTGCCCCGCGCCGGTGGTCCCCGGCAACCAAGCCGACCGGCCCATTGCCGTCGTGCCTGTCGAACACTGGAGCCAGATTTCCAAGCAAGCGCTGGAGTTTGCCTCGCGCATTACTCCGGAAATCTTCGCCGTGCACGTCGAGCCCGGCGATCATTCGGAATTCCTGCACATGGATTGGGAGCGGTACGTGGAGCAGCCTTTCCGCGCTGCGGGAGTCGAGCCTCCGAAATTGATCGTTCTTCCTTCGCCGTACCGCTTCATCATTGTGCCCATCGTGCAGTACGTTCTCGAACTGGCGGAGAAGCATCCCGATCGGAAGATTGTCGTGGTCATTCCGGAGCTCGTCGAGGATCACTGGTACGAATACTTCCTTCATAACCAGCGCGCCCGCCTGCTGGAATGGACGCTGCTGGTCCGCGGAAACCGGCGCATTTTCACGGTCAGTTCTCCCTACTATCTATCTCCCTGAATTACATAAATTTCTTCTTGTTACGGGCCGGGTTTGTCCTGGCGAGAAATGCCTTTCTCCTGTATTTGCAGCATTAAGCGATTCATCTCCTGCTGAGAAATGTTCTAGAAACGTTTGAGGTGAATTTCTCTCTCGTTCTCCGTCTCTGCCTATAGCCGCGGATTGTGGATGAAGCGTTCGATGGAGTCCTTCCGGTTGGTGGCCACCAGGAAGCAATCCCCCAAGAACGGCTTGGCGTGAGTTACGGGTCCGGGCTGGAGAAGACAGAGTGCACGCCGTTCATGTGAAGCTTCGGGCCACTTTCGTTTTGCTTTTTGCCTCGGCGATTGCCTGCGGTACGGGGGCATCGCAAACCCTTAAGTTCGCCAGATACCCCGGGAATCCGCCATCACCGGCCCTCTTGCCAGTCGCTTCGAATCCCTGCATTTGGGAGGCCGCGAGCGGGGCTCCTGGCTCACGCGCAGAAACTATTGTCGCGAGCGAAGCACGAGTGTCATGCGACGATCCGTCCGCCCCAGTTCCAGTAGTGAATCCGTGCAAACCAGGGGGTGCCGCGCGCACCGCGTGTGCCGGGCCGAATGATCCAATGCAAGTGCAACTGGACGCCATGGGCAAGGCCGGCCAGAAGATTTCCCGTGCGCGCGAAAAAGTTCTCGAAATCCTGAGTACCGAGAACGCCTGCCGGGCATGGTTTCAGGAAAAGGATTCGAATCCCGCGGCCACCTTTCGAACGCTAAGTTACCAGCTGGATCGTCACGGAGACGCTTCTGTCCTGGAGAGCCGGGACAAAGGTCCAATGAACATTTTTCGAAATCCCTACGTCGCCAAAGTCATCCAAGGCGACGGACCCTACGGAGTAATTACCCTCAATACCAATGGCGCTTTTTTTTCAACGATAGCCAGGGTTCTTGAAGTTCGCAAGGAAGGCGGACCGATCAACCTGCGCGGCACGCGCCTGCTGCATGTGGGGCCCTATGATGGTGACACCCTGCCCGCACAAGTGATCACCCTGCTGCATGAATTCGGGCACGTCGTCGATCTGCTGCCAACGGACCAGGATAACGTCGACGGAAAATCCGTCGAGAATACCAACGAAGTCCTGCATTTTTGCAGCGCGGAGATCGATACGCAGACCCGGCGTGGCTTCCTCTCAGCCAGCCACTGATAAGGAAGTCTTCGCCGGCGTTGGACTTGTTTCGCTACGATGCGGATGGCCTGTTTCCTGTTCAAAGCAACCTCACACCGGAATGGTGTACTCGTCCCCGCAAATTCCCTGCTTGCAACATCTTGCGCTTGACCTTTCCTTAACAACTCTTCAACCAATCCTTGACGCGCTATTTCACCGCCAAAAGAGTCTTTCAGAATGACCCCGTATTTTGGGTTCTCCGTTTGTTTGGTGGCATCGGGTTAGGAGTGACTCGAAGGCTCCCCTGCGAACGGCCTGTGGTGGTTGTTTTATTGGGGCAGGAGAGGATGATGTTTTTTACAATAAAGTACCGCGTCGCGACGACCGCAGCGCTCATGAGTCTGCTGCTTGTTCCAGGAGCTTCTTATCCCCAAGATCCGCACTCGACGGGAAACTCTGCCATAGCAAGCTCAGGAATCAAGCCGGGGCAGGAGATTACGGCGTGTTCGAGCGATGAAAGTGAAAGGGCCCCACTTGCTTACCGCATCCTGCCCATTGGAGATGCCTGCGAGGTGCTTCCACTCCGTGCCTCGGCGATCGGTTTCTGCCCGCTCCGAGGTGCCATAGCCACAGCTTGCACCAAGGATGACGAACGCGTAGAAGCGCAACTGCGCGTCATGGGCAAACGAGGCGAAACCATCGCGGAAGTCCGCGCCCAGGTCCTGGAGATTCTGCAATCCAGGAACGCGTGCGCCGCTTGGTATCAGGAAGTCGATCCGGATCCCGCGGACACATTCCGGTCGCTGGAGTTCTTTCTTGATGAGAATGGGCCAACCTCCATCTTCAGCATGAAAGGCGGCGAGGGCGCCCAACGTCTAAAACAACCCTACGTGGCCAGTGCATATGAGAATGCGGGCCGCAACGCCACAATTCAGCTCAATGCCCACGGAGCGTTCTTCAAAAGAACAACGGAGATATTCGAACCATATCCGGGAGGCGGGCCCTTGCTGCGCAAAGGCTTGCATACACTGTCCGTGGCTTCTTATTCCGGGAATACTCCCCCCGCCCAAGTCACTACCATGCTCCATGAACTTGGGCACATCGTAGGACGCATCCCGGAGGACAGTGATTCCTGGGACGGACTCTCCGCCCGAAACACTGTCGAGGTCTTGCATCACTGCCGACCGGAGATTGATGCCGTTACACACAGAGGAGCGCACAGAGGCGCGCGTTGATCTAAACCGGGTGGCGATCGCGTCCTTGGTAGCGTGTGAAACGATTCCGCCGGCGGCATCACTATCTGGGCAGACCAAGTCCAACCGGAACAAGCGGCCGTATCGATGACATTCGGCCTCACGGTCTTTCGTTCCGATTGGCTGGTTGACGGGCGGGGGGCACTCTTGGGAGAGTTGTGCTCCCCCTTTGTCTTTTTGACTGTGCGACTTCCTGCCTTCCGTCTTTTTTCCCTCTACTTTTGTTGTGAAGTCGCTGCGACGCTCAACGTTCCCCGCTGACGTCCCGAGTTGTGCCTGTGGAGAGGCGGCGGTCTAGTTTGAACGGCGCCGATCCGCGAGGTAGGCGAGCAGGCCGAATATCGCAAAGTAGAAAACTGCGTTACCGGCTATGGCGATGCGCAGGAACCAGCTAAAAGTCCATGCGATGGACTTGTGAGTTTCCGGTGCCATCAGTTCGGCCAGTTTGAGGCCGGGTGAGAAAAGAGCGATCAGAACGGCCGAAACTTTCGGCTCGATGGCAATGGCAAAGGCCAGGGCAGCGACTCCAGCGATCAAGCCGAGGGCGCCAAGCAAAAGGTAGCGAAGCAATCTGCGCTGCGGCATTACCCTTGATTCTAGCAGAGGATTCTGTGCCGCTTGTTGTCCTTCCTGTGTGAAAATATTCCCGAATTCCAGGCACTCAAGGGGCACTATGGATTCCCGGCGAACCATCCGTCTTATCTTCGTGATTGTCGTGGCTATCTTTCCCGCACCTGTTTTCTGGCCTCGCGCGGCCAGCACGCAGCAGGACCCGACGGCACAAAAAAAGCAGCAGATGCCGACGATTGAAGAATACGAGCCAAAGTCCACGCTGGTCACCAAGGAACACAAAATCGAGCGCGCGAAATTCCCGTTCATTGATGTTCACAGCCATCACTGGAATCCCACGGCGGAAGAAGTGGACCGGCTCGTCAAGGAAATGGATACCATCAACTTGCGCGTGATCGTGAACCTGAGCGGCGGGACCGGCGAACGGCTGCAACGAACCGTCGCGGTCATGAAGGGGCGATATCCCGACCGGTTTGTGGTGTTCGCGAACATGAGTTACGACGATTTGAACACCCCCGGATTCGGGCAACGCGTGGCGGCGCGGTTGGAGCAGGACGTCAAGAACGGCGCGCAAGGTCTGAAGATCTTCAAGGATTTCGGAATGGAATTGAAGTATGCGAACGGTCAGCGCGTGCGCGTGGACGATCCGGAGTTTGATGCGGTGTTTGAGAAATGCGCGGAGCTAAAAATACCAGTGCTGATTCATGTGGCTGAGCCTTCAGCGTTTTTTGATCCCTGGGACTATCACAACGAGCGCTGGCAGGAGCTGAAGGAATTTCCGGGGCGTGCGCGGCCGCCTGCGAAGTATCCGCCCTTCGAAACGCTGATGACCGAACGCAATCACCTGTTTGCCAAGCATCCAAGGACCAATTTCATCGCCGCGCATCTGGCGTTTCACGGAAACGACCTGGAACGGCTGGGAAAACTGTTTGACGCCAACCCGAATGTCTATGTGGACATTGCCGCGGTGCTGGCCGAGCTGGGCCGCCAGCCGTATTCAGCGCACGATTTTCTGGTGAAGTATCAGGACCGCGTGCTGATGGGCAAGGACATCTACGACGTGAACGAATATAAATGGTATTTTCGCGCGCTGGAAACGCGGGACGAATATTTCGAGTACTACCGCAAGCGCCACGCGTTCTGGCGGATTTACGGTTTCCAGGTGCCCGACGAAGTTTTGAAAAAAATCTACTACAAGAATGCGTTGAAGCTCCTGCCGGGGATTGATCCGAAAGCGTTCCCGGAGTGAGCGTGCGGTAGGTTCCCTATTCAAGGCGCCTGACTCTTTCAAGCGCCTGGCAGGCTTGAAGCCTGCTACTCTTCGTGATCGAGTGGCTTGCCGTCCGGTCCTACTTGAACTTCGGATTTTTTTCCACCGGTGTCGACCTTTGCTTCGTAGGCCACGAGCTTGTTCTTTTTGGTGATGGATTCGACTTTCAAGATTTTGCCTTTGCCGGCCTTGGCCTGCAATCCCGCCTTCACTTCTGCGGAGAGCGAATCCAGCGCAACTTGCTCCTCGACTTCGACGATGGAACCATCCGCAGCCATCGAAATGTCCTTACTATGGCCGTTGACCGTCAATTCCACTTCGTAAAGGGTTTGGCCGTTTTCGATTTCTGTCGAGAATCCGCGAATGGTGGCTCCTGTACTTTGCGCCACAACGGTCTTTTCGACCGCGGGCGGAAGGTCCGAGCGCTTGATTTTCTTTTCTTGAGCGGTGGCAATACCCGCAAAGAGTAAGCCGCCGGCCACGAGTGCCGCCAAGTAATTTGTCTTCATGATCTCCTCCTGAACGCGGGATACGAAGCCCGCATTGACGCAAAGCTACCCCCAACTTCCTAAACAGAAGTTAAATAGACTGAAGCAAAAGCGGTTGACAGGTGGGTAGCGTAGTGCTACCATTAGCGTCGTGCTACTAACCGGGCTGGGACAGCCTCGGGTCCGGAACCTAAGCACCAAAAAGCGAGGAAAATCCCATGATTCTCCATACCGAAATACAAATTCGACGTACCAGTAGGAGGTTAGATGGAGGCGAGTTACGCGCTCCTTCTCGTGAAGGAGTTGGTGAAGGAAGATAGGTACCTAGTAACTTCTTCGGCCGTTCAGTCAGCGGCATTGATGGGTTTTCTGAATGAAGACATCACAGATTGCATCGTTAATTTTCTGGAGCCGACTCATTTCTACAAAACGATGGCGTCGGAGCAAAGGGCCGGAATGATGCAGGATGTATACAAAATTACTTTTGAAGGGAAACGGGTCTACCTGAAGCTTCAGATCAATCGGAGTGGGCTGGCGGTGGTCGTCTCGTTCAAGGAGGACGAGAGTTACTTTTAGACGGCCTTGAACTTACAAGAGAAGATTTCGTGAGGTCGTCGAGCAATGAGCACAACTATGAAAGTTACCTGCGCAGTTTGTGATTCTGACAGGGTGAAGAAAATTCGTAAGAAATTTGAGGCGCGCTACAACCAGGTCCCGGTCGTGATCGAGAATGTAGAGATGTACCGGTGCGAGCCGTGCGGCGAGGAATTCCTCACGGCCGAACAATCGCGCGAGGTTTCTCGGCAGATCAAGAATCGCGTCCGAGAGGACTTGGGGTTGCTGTCACCGGAGAGGATAGTGGAGATCCGGAAAGACCTTGGGCTTTCGCAGGCTGAGTTGGAAGAGCTGTTCGGGTTGGGCGAGAAGGTGGTAACACGGTGGGAGAACGGGCGTGTGATTCAGGGGAGAACTGCGGACGCCGCGCTACGTTTGTTGGAGATGGAGCCGAGCCTCTTGCCTAGGCTCCGAAAGATTCTCAATCGAGCAAGGGAACCGGAGCACCAATCTGGCGAAGTAGCAACGAGCATTGAACTGGCCGGACATCGGGGTGATGAAATTTTCGTGAAGATTCATGGCCAGGGGTGGGCCGTTAGCAAACTGAATGCTGAGCGGGCCAGCGGCGTTTTTGATACTCAGGCCGAAGCTATCGCGCGTGCCCGGGAGCTGGCGGGTACGGCAGCGATTCATATTCAGGGTCGACACGGAAAGTTCAAAGCCGTACGTGGCGCTACTGGAAAACGGAACCTCAGCGACAAGGTACCTGCAGAGGAGCGGACCGTGGAAGGCAGGGTTAAGTGAACCTTAAGTTCCAACTCTTAGATTGCCTAGAACTACAGCTCTACATAGCCCAAAGCAGAGAGTCTTATGGACATGGCTTCATTGCTGACCTTGTACTTGTTCGCGAGCTTTTGGATTGCCGCGACAGTGTCGACCCCAATTAACGGCTTGATGTCTTTGGCTATGAAATCTGTTGGCATCAGCAATTCAGCAGCGAATTGATTTGCTTCAATTTCACGCTCATCTATCGCTTTGCCAGATATCCCGCTCCTGAGTCCAATCGGAAATCTCTCGTCAATATGAAGGCTCTTGTCAGTGTGAAGAAGGAGATGGCCAATCTCGTGCGCTATTGTGAACCTTTGTCGACCAGGTGAATGCGATGAATTGATGCCAATGACGGCGCTCCCATCACTGTTACGATGAACTACGCCGGAGAATTCACCGGAGAACGGTTGAAGAACAATTCGCGCACTAAGCAGTGTCGCTAGTCTCTCGTTGGGGACTGGCGCTTTTGTGACGCGAGCTTGTCTTAACAGTTCGACCGCCCGTCTTCTTGCTAAAGAATATCTCGCCGCCATCTTTTTCCTTTTTCTGTCCCGGTGAGTGGAGAACGCGAATCACCCAATGACGTTGATCATCAGCGAGTCGGTTTAGTTCCTTATTGTTTGCCTGCCTCATCTCTTCGCTCCGAGGGGGAATCAATTTCAGGATGGGGGTCCTCAATTGTTCGGCGACCCGGATGAGAGCGTCAACATATATTGGTTGACGACCAGTCTCGATATTAGCAACGGATGATCTGGAGAGCCCCACAGACTTCGCAAGCTTGCCCTGGCTAACATTGGCCGCTAGGCGTGCATTCCGCATGCGCTCCCCGAGTGCTTGATAGAACGTCCCTTGCAGTTGAGCCACGGTCCATTTTTAGCCCAGTCTGGCGCAGCCGTCAATGCCCGAATCTTGGGCTGTGGCCTGTATAGAAACAATTACAAATAGATAGACTGCGTGGTTGACAACTTTGAGAGAAGGGCGTACTTTTTGGATGTTCGGTCTCAGCGCCCGCTCGGTTTCGGACTGGGAAGGCGTGACCAAAGGAGGAATCGAAGTGGGCAGTCATCATCACAACGAGGTGTTCGTAAAAATACACGACCAGGGGTGGGCCGTTTCGAAGCCAAACGCCGAGAGGGCAAGCGGAGTCTATGACACCCAGGCCGAAGCAATTGTGCGCGCGAGGGAATTGGCTGGCAATGGCACGGTGCATATTCAGGGTCGGAATGGAAAATTCCGGAAGGAGACTATCTACGACTAATGAGTGACCTAGCGCTTCTTAGGAGCGAGAATGGCTAATTCGAACGTTCATGCGGCTGTCGGCGCTGGGGTTGGAGTTGTGAGCTACCTGCTGTTCTGCAAGTTCACGGGACGTGAAATCAAGTTTCGCGAGGCCTGTCTAGCGGGTGGAGTAGGCGCGGTGGTTGCGTTAACTCCCGATCTGCTCGAGCCGGCCCTTAATCCAAATCACCGCCGGTTCTTCCACAGCCTAGCCGCAGTCGCCGTCATCGCGGAAGGCAATCGCCGTGTGTTTACAAACCCACGAGTTCGGGACCAAGAGAAATTTGCCCTAGGCTTGAGCTCTACCGCGTACCTTAGCCATCTGCTTCTCGATGGTGCCACCCCGAGCGGACTTCCGCTCATCTGAGAAATGGAGGAAAACTAATGGCTAGTTTTATTGTCCGAGTGGAGCTCCACAACGCAAGGTATGAAGATTACTTGGCGCTGCATGCTGCGATGGCGGCACGGGGATTTTCCCGCACAATTTTAGGAAGTAACGGTGAAAATTACCATCTTCCTACAGCGGAATACGATATCACGACAACCTCAACCGCCGAACAAGTACGGCAGGCTGCGGATAGTGCTGCAACTACGACAGGGAAAGCCCATGGGGTCCTTGTTGCGCAGTATTCTAGCTGCTTGTGGTCAGGTCTTCCCAAGGCGTCGTAATTGCGGTTGAGCAGGTTGGGCCGCGATTATGGTGCGCAAACCTTGGGAGCATCATCGTGTACACCGGACATTACATTTCTAACGATCACGTCTACGGGCCTCGTGGCTATACGCACTCCTACGTAGCAAGCGGCCACATCTATGGTTCTAGTGGCTATACGCGCTTTTATATTCAGAAAGCTCACGTATATGGCCCCACTGGCTATTCTGGGTTCTACATAATCGAGGGTCACATTTATGGACCTTCAAGAACACTCCC
>Ga0210400_10004719_pt1 | contig 11718 bp, 7 predicted proteins | sample IncBWH26MmetaG_FD_155456 | JGI IMG/M metagenome (GOLD analysis project Ga0210400, IMG submission 155456) | Forest soil microbial communities from Barre Woods Harvard Forest LTER site, Petersham, Massachusetts, United States - Inc-BW-H-26-M | ecosystem: Environmental > Terrestrial > Soil >...
CCTGAACGGGATAAAACTGACTGCCTAGCGCGCTCCATACGTTGTAATTCACGACGCCCGGCACACCCACATAGGCCAGGGAAGTGGGCCCGTACAGCAACCCGGAGTTGATGGGCGTGTACTGCGCGTTGTTGTATGGCGCGCAGGCGGGGTTGTGCGACGTATCGCAGCCATTGCCGTTGAGATAAGCGAAGTACACGTCCGCCGATTTGATTTTCTTGCGATCCGAGTAATCGAAACCCACATCGATGCTCTTGAAAATCCATCCCAGCGGGCGCTTCACATCCAGGCGCACCGCCTTGATCGTGTCCGTCTGCCGGTCCCACTCCTCACGGCCGTTGTAGCCGTAGCCGTCCGGATCCGTGAACCCCACCAGTGTCGGATCCGCCAGATTGTAGGGGACACTGAGATGGGGGTAACCGTTGTTGATCGGGATATTGAACCCGATTCCATTCACCACGACGCTCTTGGGGCCGGTGAACGCATACCCGTCGTGCACGCTGTCGCGCGCGCTGGAATAGGAGAGATCGGTGACGAAGGTCCAATTGTGGGCAAGCTCGAAGCGGTTGTTCCATCCGGCCGAATAATTGTGGGTATCGATCTTGGTGTACTCGTTTTGCATGATCGGCTTGATACCGTCCACGGTGCCGCTGGTAAGCACATTATTGCCGCTCGTTTGCACATTGGAATAGCTGATGCCATCCCAGGGACTGCTCGACCACTGCAGGCCGTTGAGGCTGGTGTCCTCATTGAATTTCGAATAAAACAGGTCAAGTTCGCTGTGAAAACTCTCGTTGGGAGCCCACTCGAGCACGCTCATCAAGCCGGTGCGCAGCTGGCGTTCCGACTTGGCACGAGCCTGATTACCCTCCTCGCTGAGCGCGAAGTCAGGATCCCCTGCCACCGGACCGGCCCACCCCTGACCCTGGTAGGTGTTGCTGCCGGGCGGCCCATTGTTGCGGCCCCAGTACCAAGCCTGGTACTGCTTTTCCTGGATCGGCGAGTCGAGCCGCGCAACGCCGAAGGCGACGCCCAGCGTATGATCGAAAAACTGGTCCACGATGGAAAAACTCACCCGGGTTCCCGATCTCCCAATGCCCTGACCGGGGTTCAGATTGTCATAGGAGTCGCGCTCCCCACGCACATTGAGCGCCAATTTCAATTCGTTGGAGCTGAGCGGCTTGATCGTGTTCAGATTGACCGTGCCCGCCAGGCCCTGGCCGATCAGACTCGCATCCGGCGTCTTGTACACCTCGACGGAATTGATCAGTTCCGCCGGATATTGATCGAATTCGACACCGCGGTTCTCGCCGCTCGACGCCTGCTCGCGCCCGGACAGGGTCGTACCGCTGAAATCGGCGGCAAAACCCCGGATCGAGATGAAGTTCGAACGCCCATCGGTGCGCTGCGCGGCAAGCCCCGGCAGCCGCGCTAGGCTATCCGCGATACTGAGGTCCGGCAGCTTGCCGAGATCCTCGGCGGAGATGGTTTCGATGATGTCGTTGGACTGCTCCTTCATCGAGATCGCCGTGGCGATGCTGGCCCGTATGCCGGTGACCGTGATTTCGGCCAGTTCGCTGTCCGCAGTGTCCGCCGCGGCGGCGGCGCCGGCGCCCAGCGCAAACAACACGCCCGCGCAGACTGCCGCGCCCGGCGCCATTCCCGGTTTGAGCGGGGCCAAAGCCTGTTTCACCGCCTGAACGAGCTTTCTATTGTGCTGTTTCATCCGACGCTCCCTGAAGGATTTGTGGCGACCCGGTGCCAAACCAGCCGGTCGCGGCAAACCCTCTGCCCCGTGTGTCGATCCCCAATCGCCCAGCCGCATGTAATTCTCTTTCGTGCATAATGCAACCACATGCGACCAATAAATGCAACCATGAACAACCGCTCATCAGGCACCATCGTGACATCGACGCCGCGCAAGCCGGCGTGCCGAGTCCTCGTGCCGGCGCTCTTGGCGGTCTTGTGCGGCTGCGGAAGCGCCGTGCGGGATCCGGCGCATGCACCGCACACCCAGGCCGATCATGGCGTACAGGTCTGGGTGACGACCGCGGATCGCAGCCGGCTGCTGGCGCCTGAGTCCGACGTGATGATCGGCGCTGCAACGGCGGAACCCGCCACGATCGAGATCGATACCGCGCGGCGCTACCAGACGATGATCGGTTTCGGAGCCGCGATCACCGATGCCTCGGCCTGGCTGATCCGCTCCCGCATGGGCGGGGCGCAACGCGCCGCCCTGATGCAGGAGCTGTTCGGGCCCGCGCCCGCACTGCAGATCAGCTTCGTCCGTTTGACCATCGGTGCATCGGATTTCTCGTCCACACACTACAGCCTCGACGATATGCCGGACGGCGAGACCGATCCCGCGCTCGCGCATTTCTCGATCGCGCCGATCCGGGACAAGGTTGTTCCCATGGTGCGCGACGCACGCGCCCTCAACCCAAGCTTGCTGGTGATGGCGTCGCCCTGGAGTGCGCCCGGCTGGATGAAGACCGGCGGCGCGTTGATTCATGGAACCTTGCTGCCGCAGTTCTACGGCGCCTTCGCGAACTACTTGGTCAAATACGTCGATGCAATGCAGGCGCTGGGGATACCGATATACGCGCTGACCCTGCAGAATGAACCGCACTTCGATCCGCCCAACTACCCAGGCATGCTGCTCGACGCCGATGCGCGAGCTCAGCTGATCGGCAAATATCTGGGGCCCGCATTTGCGGAGCGCGCCACCCGCACTCGGATTCTCGAATGGGATCACAACTGGGACAGGCCGCAGGAGCCGCTGCAAGTCCTCGGCAATCCGCTGGCGGCGGCCTTTATCGAGGGCGTCGCGTGGCATTGCTACGCGGGCAACGTCGCGGCGCAGGCGCAGGTACACCTGGCGCATCCCGACAAGGATGCCTACCTGACCGAGTGCTCCGGCGGCGGGTGGGATTCAGCGTCCCATTCAAGCCTGCTGCAGATGACGCGCGCGCTGATCATCGGCTCGACCCGCGGTTGGGCTCGCGGCGTAGTGCTGTGGAATCTGGCGCTGGATCAGTCGGCCGGGCCGCACCTCGGTGGCTGCACCAACTGTCGTGGGCTGGTCACGATCGATTCACGCACCGGGGAAGTAACGCGCAACGACGAGTACTACGTGATTGCGCATGCCAGCCGGTTCATACGTCCGGGCGCACAGCGCATCGAGTCGAATGAAACGGATTCGCAGCTCGCCAATGCGGCGTTTCTGAACCCCGACGGGTCCCTGGTCCTGATCCTCGCCAATTCCGCAACGAACCCGAGAGCGCTGTCGGTGCGATGCCGCGATCGCGAATTCCGCTACACCATGCTGGGTGAGAGCGTGGCGACTCTGGTGTGGGCGCAACGCGATACCGTTCGCTACAATTGAATATCCGCATGACTCCACACGCTGTAAAGCACATCGTCATCGTCGGCGGCGGCACGGCCGGATGGATGACCGCGGCAGCCATGGCCAAGGTGCTGCTGGGCAATTTCACTATTCGCCTGGTCGAATCCGACGACATCGGTACGGTCGGCGTCGGCGAAGCCACTATTCCGCAGATCAGGCAGTTCAATCAAGCGCTCGAGATCGATGAAGACGACTTCATCCGTCAGACCCAGGCCACGTTCAAGCTGGGCATTCAATTCGTCGACTGGGGCCGGCGCGGCGATTCGTACATGCACGGCTTCGGCATCCTGGGCCGCGACCGCGGCATACTGCCGTTTCACCAGTATTGGCTCAAGGCTCATCTCGCCGGCAAGGTGAGCGCCATTGGCCCGTATAGCCTGAACGTCGTCGCGGCGCTGAGCGGCAAGTTCATGCGACCGCCCGATCTCGGCGCCGAATCCCCTCTATCGAGTATCGCGTATGCGTACCATTTCGACGCCGGCCTGTACGCGCGCTACCTGCGCCACTTTGCCGAGGCGCGCGGCGTACGCCGCACCGAGGGCAAGGTGAAGGAGACGTTATTGCGGCCGGCGGACGGGTTCATCGAGGCGATCGTGCTCGACAGCGGCGAGAAAGTCTTAGGGGATCTGTTCATCGATTGCTCCGGGTTCCGCGGCTTGCTGATCGAGCAGGCCTTGCATACCGGCTATGAGGACTGGACCCACTGGCTGCCTTGCGACCGTGCACTGGCCGTACCTTGTGCATCGGCCGGTCCGCCGACCCCCTACACGCGCTCCACTGCACGGGAAGCGGGATGGCAATGGCGCATTCCGCTGCAGCATCGCATCGGCAACGGCTACGTCTATTCGAGCGCGCACATCAGTGACGACGACGCCTGCCGTACGCTGCTCGCAAACCTTGACGGCGCGCGCTCAAGCGATCCGCGGCCGCTGCGTTTTGTGACCGGAAAGCGCAGGAAATTCTGGAACAGAAACTGCGTGGCGATTGGCCTCGCGGCCGGCTTCATGGAGCCGCTCGAATCCACCAGCATCCATCTGATCCAGTCGGCCATTACCATGTTGCTGAGTTTCTTCCCCGACCAGGGATTCGATCCGGTGATGACGGACCGGTTCAACCAGAAATCGGCAATGGACTGGGAGCGTATCCGTGATTTCCTGATTCTGCACTACCATGCGACCGAGCGCAGCGACACGGCATTTTGGAACGACTGCCGCAGCATGATTGTGCCGCCCCAGCTGCAGGGCTACATGGATCTGTTTCGCCACAGCGGCCGCTTCTATCGGGAGAACGAGGAACTGTTCACGCAGATCAGTTGGGTACAGGTCATGCTCGGGCAGCGGATCACGCCGCGAAGCTATCACCCGCTGGTCGATCTGCTCAGCGATGCCGACCTGGACGCATTCATCGGTAATGTCCGGCACATCATCGAGCGCTGCGCAGACACGATGCCGCCGCACGAAAAATTCATCGCGCGATATTGCGCGGCCAATGCGCCGACTTAGCCGAACTTCGCGGTTAGGTTGCCGACTATCGATCGGCCGAATCTCCGCTTTGCCTAGGGAGCGGCGCCGAGAGCGGCAGGTCGCGCGATGAAGCGCCTACATAGACCCTGCGGCCGCCACGGACGACGATATGCCAGGCTTGGTCAGTGACCGACCAATACCGCAGGCGCTGCGGCGCGATTTGCAGCCGGACCTGCCGCACGCCGCCGGCCTCGATGCGGACTCGCTCGAAGGCGGCCAGTGCACGGACCGCGAAATCGGCCCCCGCGGGCGCCGGGGTGGGAGCGCCAAGATATGCCTGTACCACGGCGTCGCCGTTGCGCTCGCTGCTGTTACGGATGCGGCAGCTCACTGTCACGCCACCGTCCGCGGATCGGGCCAGGCGCAGATCCGAATACACGAACGTTGAGTACGACAATCCATGGCCAAATGGAAACAACGGCTCAATTCCCTCGCGATCGAACCAGCGATAACCGACCTGCACGCCTTCGTCGTAGACCGTCCTGCCGCCGACACCCCGGGACGCGCGCTCCGGATAGCGCAGATCCATCGCCGCGTAGTCCTCGAGACGGACCGGCCAGGTGATGGGCAATCGTCCGCCGGGATTGGCCCGCCCGGTGAGCAGATTCGCGGCCGCCCAACCACCCTCGTCGCCCGTGTACCACATTTCGAGTACCGCGCGGACCTGATTCAGCCACGGCATGGCGAGGGCCTGCCCGGTGTTGAGAACGACCACGGTATTCGAGTTGACCCGGGAGACCGCTTCGATCAATCGATCCTGATCCCCCGGTAGGCCGAAGGACGGACGGCCGCGGCTCCACGCAAAGATCACGGCAGTCCTGCTGCGCCCGGCGAGTTCGACCGCCGCCGAGAAACTGCGCTCCCGCATCGCGGGTGTGACCCAGGCAAGGCGGACCTGAACGGGTTCGCCGCTGCCGTCCGCTGCCGCCTCGACGCGCACGGCATGCGCCCCGGCCCTCATGTGCACCAGTCGACGCACATTGTCGAGTCCATCGGTCGTCGGCACGACGTTGTCGCGATTGGGAAAGACGATGTCGCCGTGGCCGCCCCACCATCCCATGTCGCCGACCTTGCGGCCGTCGATCGAGAATTTTCCAGTGGCGCCCAGCAGCTGTAGATCAATGTCGTAGTCGCCGTCCACCGGAATCATCAGCGTGCCGTCCCACTGCGTATTCGTCCCGGGCGGCAATGCATGCCCTGACTTATGCGTGAAGTCGATCTGCTCCTCGGGGACAGGTTGCGGTCCGTGCTCGCCCGAGCGTGTGAGGCGCGTAAAGGCCTGTTGGGGTATCGGCTCTCCGGTCATGTCGTCGGCCACGGCCAATTGCACGCCCTTGCCGAGGCCCTGGGCGCGCAGCGCCTGCCATGCACCGATCTGGCGCCCGCCACGACCATAGGATTGTTCCTGACCGTCGACGATCGCGAAAGTCTGCAGCGCGCCGGGACCGATCAGCGCCAGCGAAGCCAAATCGGCCGCACGAAGCGGCAACACACCGTCGTTCTTGAGCAGCACCGCCCCGCGCTCGGCCAAGCGCTGCACGCGACGCGCAGTGTCGGCCACGGCAAGAGAGCGCACTCGGTGGCTGGGGGAACGGTCCAGCCAGCCGAATCGCTCCATCTGTCCCAGCACATGCGAGACCGCAAGGTCCAGATCCGCGTCGCTGACGGTGCCAAGAGCCAGTGCTTCGCCCAAATTCTTCGAGAAATGTGCAGACGGTGGTGCGCCGGCGTCGGTCGGCCTGGGTAGAGGAAAACGCTGCTCCTCGGGAACACCCTTCGCCATTGTGTCCTGCAATTCAGCCGTCTCCTCCGCCGTCATTGCCGGCTCATCGGTCTCAGAGCCCAGCGCGAAGTAGGCGGACGGTCCCGTGCCTGGCTGCTCCATATCCATGCCGTGCACGATGAACTCGGCGCCGTGCGCTGCACCCCAGTCGGAGGTGATGAATCCGGCGAATCCATCCTCGCCGCGCAGAATTCCGTTCAGCAGCGAGTCGTTGTCGCAGGCATAAATGCCGTTGATCCGGTTGTAGGCGCACATGATCGACGCCACTCCCGCGCGGGACACGTCGGCAAACGGCGCCAGATAGATCTCACGCAGCGCCTGGCCGTTCACTTGCGCATCGTCGCCGCCCTCGTAGGCCACGAAGTGCTTGGCCTGCGCCATGACATTTTGCGCCTGAGCGCCGCGCACGAATCTCGCGGCGAGCGTTCCGGTCAGCACGGGATCCTCGCCGAGCGTGTTGTAGGCCCGCTCAAACGTGGGATCGCGATACAAATTGATGTACGGCTGCAGAATGACGTCTACCCCTAACGACCGCGCGTCTCGCCCGATCAGCGCACCCGTCGCTTCGGCGTCGCCCGGACTGAAGCTTGCCGCCATCGACAAGGTCGACGGCATGCCGGTCGAGGTGTGACGCACCAGAACTCCGGGAGGGCCATCGGCAAATCGCAGATCGGGTATACCGAGCCGCGGCACGCCGCGCGTCCATCCGGCTTCGCCCTGCGCGGCATCGGCCGGCTCATGCGCGCCGCGAATCACCGACATTTTGTCCTCGCGCGACATGGCGATGAGCAGACGCCGCACGTGCGCGCTCGGAACATCGGCCGCCGGTTCGGCCGCGAGCAGCGGCGTCAGCACGATCGCCGGCAACAGTGCCAGGAGCACGCCCATGCACCGGCAAAGGAAGCTCACGCCTGCGATCCGTCCAGCTTCACGGTCTGGCCCCGCAGCTCGAGCTGCCATTCGTGCGCCCGCGGGTCCTGGCGCCGTGCTGCCAGCAGATCAGCGCGAGGGCTTGACGCTGCAACGGCCCGCTGCACAGCTGAACTTGGCGGTACCCAAGTTCCGCGAGTGCGGCGCGCCGTCCGCTCGATTGCAGCCGCTGCTCTGGTGCGCCATAGGCGCGCAGTGTCCGCGCCAATGCGGGCGCCAGCGCACCGAGCCGCGCGAGGCGGCGCCGGGTCCCATTCACGCGATCATGCATGGCCGGGGTAAGCGCAGCACCCAAGAACCATCCTGGCGCAATCTACCCTAATCCACGCGGGTGGTTTTATTTGGTAGTTCATGGTTGCTTTTCAGGCGATCCACAGGCTACATTTCCCCGGTACCCGATGCAACCACTTGACTGCCGGACCGATTTGTACGCCCATAGTCGATCGGGAATTCCCCTGGAGACCGAACGGTGTCGCTAACCCCGCTGCGGATGGTTCTGGACATTCGCGGCCAGTCGGCTTCGCTGACACGCGTGCTCGAGCAACAGTGCGGAGCCGGCCATGGGCAGCTGCTGAAAGCCGCGGCGCTGTTGCGCTCCTCGAATAGAGTGGTCATCGTCGGCATGGGCGCATCGCTGAACGCCGCGATACCGCTCGAGAATCTGCTGTGTGTGCATGGCATCGAGTCATGTTCCGTCGAGGCCGGCGAATTCCTGCACTATCGGTTGTCCGCGTACCCTGACGCGACCATTGCGATCGTGTCGCGCTCGGGAGAATCGGTCGAGGTGGCCAAGTTGATCGCCGCGTTGAGGGGACGCCAGCCCATCATCGGCATCACCAACGAAGCCGGCAGCACGCTGGCGCGCGAGGCCGATGTCGTGCTCGACGTGGGCAGTTTGCCGGACGAAATGGTCGCAATCCAAAGCTACACGGGAACGCTGCTGACCTTGTATTTGCTCGGCATGGCCGCAATCGACCAATTGGACGCCGGGCGCAGGGAACTCGATACCGTGCTCTCCCAATTTCCCCGCTGGATTGCCTCGAACCTCGATGCATCGCGACAGTGGGATGCGTTCCTCGACGGAGATTCGGCCGTTTATTTACTCGGGCGCGGGCCGTCATACGGGTCGGCCGCCGAGGGCGCATTGCTGTTCAGCGAAATCGCCAAGGCGCCGGCGATCGGCATGGGAGTGGCGTCCTTTCGCCACGGGCCGATCGAGGTTGTCGATCGGCGCTTCAGGGGACTCATTTTTGTTCCCTGTGGGAAAACCCGTGACCTTAATCTGAGTCTCGCCGAAGACGTCCATCGCTTCGGGGGCCGCGTCCGGCTGATCGGGCCGCAGAATGCGGATGTCCCCGGACTGCAATGGATCGACACCCCGTCTTGTCTCGATATGCTCGCTCCACTGCTGGAGATCGTGCCGGTGCAGGTGGCTGCGATGCGGTTCGCCGAACTGCGCGGCGTCGTCGTGGGCAGTTTCCGGTACGCGACCCAGGTCACGCGAGACGAGGGATCGATTGCGCTGGAGCGACCCCCTACGGTGGGCAGCTGAGAGGGCCGGTGGCGAGAACAGCCAAGCCGGCGCGCCCTGCGCGTCGCCAAAGGTGCGTTCTCGGAATTGATGTCGGCGGCACGAACACACGGGCGGGCCTGTTCAGCCAAAAAAGCGTTGCCATGCAATGCTTACGGACGTCCGGCACCCACGCATCGCGTGCAGGCAGCCAGTCCCTGGCGCAACTTGCGGGCCTGGTACGCGACGTTGTGGAGGAGGGTCGCGCGTCGGGCCTCACGGCGCGCAATGTGGGCATTGGCATCCCGGAACTGGTCGGTGTGGATGGGCGGATCGAAAGCCATTGCTCCCTGCCCTGGAGCGCTCGCGAAGTTCGCTCCTGTCTTGGCGCTTACGGCAACGTGACCATCGTCTCCGACGTTATGGCGGCCAGCCTGGCGGAGGCACGAATGGGCGCGGGCCGCGGGCAGCCGGCGTTCCTGTATGTCACCGTTGGGACCGGGATAAGCTGCGCGCTGGTCATTGACGGCAAACCGTATCCGGGTGCCCATGGCCACGCGATGTCTTTCGCGAGCGGCCCGACCGTCGCCGCGGTGAGCACGGACGGCCAACCCATTTTTGAACCGCTGGAGGCGCGCGCATCGGGAACGGGAATTCTGCGCCGTGCGCAAGCGCTGGGGCTGACGGAACCCGATGCCATTGCCGTTTGCAAGACGGCGCTCACGAAACCGGGAATGGCTCGAACCCTCGTCGATGAGGCGGCCACAGAGCTTGCCATTCACGTGGCAATCCTCGCGAACGCTCTCGACCCGACGCTCATCGTGCTCGGCGGCGGCCTAGGATGCGCGATGGGTCGCTACTGGTCATCGTTCCGTGCGGCGCTGCGGCGCCATACCTGGGGGCCTCACATGCGCCACTTGCGCGTGCGTCGCGCGCAGCTTGGCACCATGGCCGGCACGATCGGCGCGGCGCTGTGCGCCCTCGATGCCCAGTGAACCTGCGCTGGGGTGCGCTGCCATGAGCGCCCGAGGTCGGGCGCCTATCAGCCTTGATCAAGAATAGTTGATCTTTAACGCAACTCCTGTAATCTAACAGTTGATGTTTACGTCAACTACGCTCAAAGGACTGCTGGATTCACTAACAGTGGCCGCCCGCAACAAGGGGCTTAACGATGCAGCCTGGGCATCGGCAGCGGGTTTTAGCAAAGAAACCCTGTCGCGGTTGCGTCGTCGCAGTTCCTGCGATTTGTCCACGCTAATCGCACTCGCCGACGCTTCAGGAACCAGCTTGTCCGTCACTGTCGTCGCCCAACCCGTGACCACCTTAGACGGTCATTTCCCCCGCGAGTTATCGCGCGACTACGAAAGGCAACTGCTGGCGCTCTGTGCTTCCCGGAAGCTCGACCCAGCTGTGTGGGCCGCCGCTGGTCCCGCTTTCTTTATGGCCGGCCTCGCTGTCATGCTTGCCAGCGATGCCGGCGCGGATCGCCCCGGTCTGCTCGCGCTCGCCGAGGTCTTACATCCCGGCGCCACCGAAGTCCCCGTGTTCGCCCGTTGGCTGAAACGCAGTCCTCTCCGTCCGTCGCGCTTCTTGCCTATGCTAGCGATCGAGGCCAAGCATGCGGCCTAGCAGCGCGACGCGGCCGGAATATCTCGCCGCATTCACCGAGCTCGTCCAGCGCATCGCCTCGCCGCTCGGGCAATTACCGAAACGAAGCTTACCCATCAAAATGTATGTCGCTGGTGGTGCCGCCATGCATTTTTATACCGGCGAGCGCGTGTCGAACGACGTCGACGCAGTGTTTTCCAAACGCATCGCACTACCCAGCGATCTAGAGGTCACCTACCGAGATCCCGACGGAGCTCCTCGGCTGCTCTACTTCGACCGCCAATACAACGATACTTTTGCCCTCATGCATGAGGATGCTCACGAAGATTCTGTCCCGCTGACACTCAAGGGCATCGATGCCTCCATCCTCGACGTCCGACTACTCTCCGCGCTCGACCTCGCGGTTAGCAAAATCAGTCGCTTCTCCAGCCAAGACCGCGACGACATAACCACGCTCGGCAGGCACGGTTTAATCAAGTCCGCGGCACTGCGCCGTCGTTCCGAACAGGCCATGGAAAACTATGTTGGCGATCTCGATACCGTCAAAGGACGGGTCGATCTTGCCTGCCGCATCGTGGAGGACGCCGAGCAACGTCATTCTCGGTAAGAAGACGACCTCAAGGCTCCTTGCGTTCCACTCCCACCTTGAAAGGTACAGAATGCCACTAATCAAGCAATTCGAGGAGGAAGAAGCATGATGACCCGGCGTGAGTTTCTGGATGGAGCGGTAGCAAGTGCAGCGGGTTTAGCGATTAGCTCGACGGCGAAGAGCTACGCGCAGATCATAGGGTCCAACAACCGGCTCAACTTCGCCGTCATCGGCCTGAACGGTCGCGCCTACGCGCTCCTCTCATCCCTGAAGGCGAACAAGGCGAACGCGCGCATCTCCCATGTGTGCGACGTCGAGAGCAATATCCTGAAGAAGTTCGCCATCGCCACACAGACTGAGATGGGCGAG
>Ga0210400_10004720_pt1 | contig 11718 bp, 5 predicted proteins | sample IncBWH26MmetaG_FD_155456 | JGI IMG/M metagenome (GOLD analysis project Ga0210400, IMG submission 155456) | Forest soil microbial communities from Barre Woods Harvard Forest LTER site, Petersham, Massachusetts, United States - Inc-BW-H-26-M | ecosystem: Environmental > Terrestrial > Soil >...
GCGTAAGTTACTAGTTCTATGTGGGACGATCTTGTGTCTGACGATGACGGCGGCGGCACAAGATGCTACAGCGGCGTTCGATGCAAGCAGTCCCGCAGCGGAACCCGGCGCTCCCCCCATCACGTTTCAACCGTCGGATCGTGCACCCTGGCAACTTACATTTGGTTATCAATACCAACATTTTAAAGCCCTAGGCCAGACGTTTTCCGACAACGGTTATCATATCGGTTCCACTCGCTATTTCACGAATTCGCTTGGGCTTGAAGGCATTGCCGCCTTCGGATTTGGAAGGACTAGCGCTCCCCTCAATATCGTGGCCAAGTCATTTTTCATCGGCGGTGGACCGCATGTCACTTGGCACCGCGCAGGAAGATTCGAACCGTGGGGCCATGGGCTTGTGGGTTTGGAGCACTTCCGGTTTTCCCAATACAGCAGTACGGTCGGCAGCAACTCTTCGGTCGGATTCATGGCTGGCGGGGGGGCGGACTTTAGGCTTTTCCCTCGCGCCTATTGGCGAGTTCAAGGCGACGCCATTATCTCGCACTTCGGTTCCGCGACGCAGGCCAACTATACTTTCGGAACAGGGATGGTCCTGAACTTCTAATTACCACAAACGAATTTCTTCCAGCCAGTTTCTGCGTCCCAAACGGCGTGTGAAGCTGGCTTTTTCGTTGCTAGCGGAAACTCTTAGGTTGTGCGGCACAATAAGCTTGCGTGGCGTTTAAGCGGCTGCTCCGTGACACTTCTTGTATTTCTTTCCACTCCCGCACGGACAAGGGTCGTTCCGGCCGACCTTCGCGCCGGTGCGGACCGGCTTGGGCTCTTCGGCTTGCGCGGCACCCGCCTGATACTGTAGTTCCTGCTGCTGACGACGCTGGCGCCGTTCGATTTCGCGCGCTTCGTCTTCCGGCTTGGCCGGCTGGACCAGGAACAGGTACCTAACCGTTTCGGTATCGATGCGTCCCATCATGTCTTCGAAGAGTGTGAACGCTTCCTTCTTGAACTCGACCAGAGGGTCTTTCTGCCCATATCCACGCAGCCCGATTCCTTCCTTCAGGTGATCGAGAGTGAGCAGATGGTCCTTCCATTGTGTATCGACGATATCCAGAATGATGCGCCTTTCCAGCCAGCGCATCATCGTTTCGCCGAACATTTTTTCCTTTTCTGCGTAGCGTACCTTAACCCGCGTCACCAGCGTATCGGCCAGCTCGTTGTGACTCATCTTGGCCGTATCGATTCCGGCCGTCTTCACGTCGAGGCCAAACTGATTCAGGACTTCCGCGGCGAATTGCGCGACGTTCCATTTTTCCGGATGTTCATTCTGGGGGCAGAAAGTGTCGACGAGCTCGCGCGCGATGTCTTCGGCGATGCCGAGCGCGTAATCTTTCTGCTCTTTCCCTTCGAGTGCGGAACGGCGGATCGAGTAAATGGTCTCGCGCTGCTTGTTCATCACGTCGTCGTACTCAAGCAGGTGCTTGCGAGCTTCGAAGTTCTGCGCCTCCACCGCTTTCTGCGCGTTCTCAATCCTGCGTGAGATCAGCTTGGACTCGATGGGGATACCTTCCGTCATGCCTAGCCGGTACATCAGGGCCTTCACGCGTTCACCGCCGAATACGCGTAGGAGATCGTCCTCGAGCGACAAGAAAAAACGCGACGATCCCGGATCGCCTTGCCGGCCGGCGCGCCCGCGGAGCTGATTGTCGATGCGTCGCGCTTCATGACGTTCCGTGCCCAGAATGTGTAGACCGCCGAGCGCAATCACTTCATCATGTTCGGTGCGGCACTGCTCGACATACTGGTTGTAAATAGGTTTCCATTGATCGGCGGGTACCTGAAATATTTTCCCTTCCTGCTGGAACAGAACCATATTCGGTGCCGTGTCGCCATCTGAGCTATCCGCGCCGATAACTGCGGGCGCGGCGATATAAGGGATGGCCAGCTTTTCGCGCAGGCAATGGTCACGCGTCATCGCTTCGGGATTTCCGCCAAGTAGAATGTCCGTACCGCGCCCGGCCATGTTGGTGGAAACTGTGACCGCTCCCTTGCGCCCTGCTTGCGCAATGACTTTTGCTTCCCGCTCGTGCTGCTTCGCGTTCAACACCTGGTGCGGAATGCCTGCTTTTTTCAATAAATTGGCCAGGTGCTCGGATTTTTCGATCGAAATCGTGCCGACCAGCACGGGCTGGCCCGATTCGTGAATCTGCCGGATACCGAACGCGTAGCTGTTGTCTTCCTGCATGATACCGTTGACCACGGCTTCGTATTTTTCCGCGCCAGTGCGGTAGACGACGTCTGGATTTTCAGCGCGGCGGAGAGGGCGGTTCGTGGGAATCAGCGAAACGTCCAGCTTGTAGATTTTATTGAACTCGGTGGCTTCGGTTTCCGCTGTTCCGGTCATGCCGGAAAGTTTTTTGTACATGCGGAAATAATTCTGGAAGGTGATCGTCGCGAGAGTCTGGTTCTCGCGTTCGATTTTTACTCCCTCTTTGGCCTCGACGGCCTGGTGAAGGCCGTCCGACCAGCGCCGGCCGGGCATTTCGCGTCCGGTGAATTCGTCGACGATGATGACTTCGCCGTTTTTGACGACGTACTCGACATCGCGATGGTAGAGAGAGTGGGCGCGGAGGGCCTGATAGACGTGGTGAATTGTTTCCATGTGTTGCGGGTCGTACATGTTGCCCAGTCCCAGGAGTTTCTCGGTCTTGCTCACGCCTTCTTCGGTGAGCGTGGCCGTCCTGTGTTTTTCATCGACGGTGTAATCGATATCCTGAATCAACTTCGGAATGATCTTGTCAATTCGGTAGTACTTGTCAGTTGATTCTTCCGCCGGTCCAGAAATGATCAGAGGTGTGCGGGCTTCGTCGATCAAGATGGAGTCTACTTCGTCGACGATGCCGAACTGGTGGCCGCGCTGCACGCATTCAACAAGATCGAACTTCATGTTATCGCGAAGATAATCGAAGCCGAATTCATTGTTAGTGCCGTAGGTGATGTCCGCGCCATAGGCCGCGCGCCGCTCCGCATCGCTCAGGTCGTGAACGATGACGCCCACGGTCAATCCCAGTGCGCGGTAAATTGGGCTCATCCACTCTGCGTCGCGCCGCGCCAGGTAATCATTGACGGTGACGATGTGCACGCCGCGGCCGGTCAACGCATTCAGCACAGCGGGAAGCGTCGCAACGAGCGTTTTGCCTTCGCCCGTTTTCATCTCGGCAATCTTGCCCTCATGCAGCACGATGCCGCCGATCAACTGCACATCGAAGTGCCGCATGCCGAGTTTCCGGCGGCCTGCTTCTCGCACCAGCGCAAACGCCGGCACCAGTGCCGGTTCGAGCGCCTCTTTACAGCGTTCCTTGAACTGCGGATCGTCGAGCGGGAGGTCGCCGAGGCGCTCCTTTACTTGTGTGCGGAGCTGCGCTGTTTTCTCGAGAAGCTGAGCGTCAATCAGCTGCTCATATTCTGGCGCCAGAGCGTTGATCGCGTTCACCAGCGGCTGAATCTGCTTGAGGTCGCGCTCGTGCTTGGTGCCGATGAACCGGGCCACAACCCGGTCGATCATGGTATCGACTCGCATCACAATCCTTTTGTGCCACCAAAACTCGTCGCGCCGCGAAGGAATCTTGGATCTGTTCGGGCGGCCGAGCTCTTACGGTTAGTCCTCCGACCATCACCCTGCAGCAGCGGAGTCCTTTTGAATCTGGCTTTAGCCGCTGAAATTGAGTTTGGCTGCGACTCTAATTCGCCGTGTTCTTCGGATTACGTTTCCTGTTCCAGCCGCGGGCTTTGCGGCCCGGCATACTCGAAACAATCCCCGGACGCGAAAATATTTCTCCGTGCCCATGCTCGAAAAATTCATTGTACCCCGTCCGGCAATCCAGACGCAAAGACAGCGCCCAAGCTGCCCAAGCTGCGGATGCTCCGTTGGTCGAAGGCCACGGAAACGCAGCGCATGAAAATGGGAGAATTCATGGGCTAAGGTTAAGACCAAAGAGTTTCCAATGGGGGCGCGGTATGTTCAGCATACCGACCACATTTTATCTTTCTTAAGGTTTCCTTAAGGTTGCGCGGAATAGCGTTGCCCCCAGCGGTCCGTCTGGTTACTTCTGGTTATTGAACAATTTCATATGAGTGGGGCGAAGCTCGGTTCGCTTTGAGATCTGTTCTGGGTGTGTTTTTGGGGTGGAAGGTTTCTTTAGCGAAAATCTAACGTAAATCGGCCTGAATTGATCGGAAGCGTCGTGGCCACGGAGTTCCGACTAGGTCTTTCTTTCAAGAGCGCCCGAGCCTTTGCGCGCAGCGAAGAGAAAATGGGAACGCACATATCTTTTGGTGTGAATCTTGGGAAAAAGGGGTGTGAGCTCATGAAACCTTCAGAATCAAACATCAACTCGGCAGTGCGATCGAATATGAAGAAAGCACTGCAGGTGTTAGGGGTAATGTTTGCGGTGCTTCTGCTTTGCCTTCCAGCGTTTTCGCAGGGTAGCGCAGGCCGCGTTCAAGGAAGCATTACGGACCAAAGCGGCGGTGCTGTGGCTGGAGCTACTGTAACCATCACCGACACACAAAGGGGCACCTCACGAAATTTAACTTCGGATGATGCGGGAGGATACAACGCCCCCAGCCTGACTCCCGGAACGTATAAGGTTCGTGCGGAGGCCAAAGGTTTCAAGGTCGTCGAGCGCCAGAACGTCACGTTGGAGGTCAATGGGGACCTTCGAGTCGACCTGAAACTCCAGCCCGGTGACATAAATCAGACGATCACTGTCACTGAAGAGGTTCCGCTGGTCGAAACTACGAACGCCGAACTGGGTGGAACAATCCAAAGCACGATTGTCGAAAACTTGCCCTTGAATGGCCGCAACTTCGAGAACTTGCTCACCCTGCGTCCCGGCGTCGAGATTTATGTAGGTGGTGGCGGCTGGACCCAGAGTACAAACGGAATTCGTCCCCATGACAACGTCTACATGGTGGAAGGCGTGAACAGCAATGACCCCTGGATGGCTCAGAGTATCATGAACGCGGCAATGGCTGGGGGCGATGCGGGAACGATTCTGCCGGTTGACGCCATCGACGAATTCAAGACCGTGGTCAATCCGCCGGCGCAATATGGTTGGAAACCAGGCGCTGTCGTCAGCGTTGGAATCAAGTCCGGCACCAACAGCTATCACGGCACTGGCTACGCGTATGGCCGCAGCGATGCCTTCGATGCCCGCAATTATTTCAACCCGGACGTGAATTCCAATCCGGCCTGCGCAACTGATCCTTTTCCGTGCACCAAGGCGCCAGTGTCGCTGCAGCAATTCGGCGCCACCTTCGGCGGACCCATCAAGAAAGACAAGCTTTTCTACTTTTTGAATTTCGAGGAGCAACGTTACACCGTAGGGGCTCCAGTCCATCATTCTGTCCCCGCCACTGCCTCACTTGGAGATCCAACGGCGAGTCTCATTGATGCATGCATGGCTGCGGCACAATTGGCTCCGCCTCAGTCGCTCACGGCGCTCAGCGCACAACTCGCCGGCCTAACCTTCAATCCCCTTACTCTAGGGTCCCCAACTCCGACTGGAAACTGCAGCGTGGTGAGTGGGCAGCCCGCCAATGGTTTCCAAGGCCTGTTCCCAGTCAGCAGCGATGGAACCTTGAACACGATTCTAAACACCAACAACAAGATTGACTCGGGGCTCGTGAAGGTCGACTTCCATCCCAATGACAAAAACACGATGAGTGGCATGTATTTTATCAGCCCGGGCAGGGGTATCTTCGTCGACAACGCTGGCCGGGAGGTAGCGACACAGTGGTTGACGGACCAATACGCGCGGTCTCAAGTAGGCTCAGGAAATTGGACCTGGACTCCGAATTCCAATTGGGTGAATGAGGCTCGTGTGGGTTACTCCCACTACTATCAGGTGTTTCAGAGCACGGACCACACGCAGGATCCGGCTAACTACGCTTTCAATGGCTCGAAGTACCACATTTACACGGGCCAGACAAATCCCGCGTATTTCGGGTTCCCGCGAATGCGGTTCAGCGCGTTTAGTACTTTGCAACTTGGGGTTCAGTGGCCCAAGACTGTCGGACCCGACAGTGTCTTGCAGCTCGTGGATCAAGTTTCCTACCTGCGCGGCAACCACGCCTTCAAGTTCGGTGTCGAGATTCTCCGGAATCAGAGCACGTCGAACGTAACGGATCACACCAAAGGTCCAGTTCAGTTTAAGACATTGGAGGACTTCTTCACCGGCACACCTCACCCAAATCCAAACACGGGCTTTCTTACGGGCAGCCTCCTACGCCACATGAGCTTTAATGGGTACGCAGGATTTTTCCAGGATGACTGGCGCATCAAGCCGACAGTCACCGTAAACCTAGGTATTCGTTATGAGGTCAACACCGTCATGAAGGAGAGCAATAACCTTGTCGGAAACTTTGACCCAAACAATGGATTGCAGCAGGTGGGAGTTGGGGGCGTGAATGCTCCTTTTAACGGCGATCACAACAACTTCTCACCGCGCTTGGGCATCGCTTGGGATGTGCGCGGCAATGGGAAAACGGTGATTCGCGCAGGGGGCAGCCTCATTTACGAACAAATTAGCCTGGACGCGTTCAATGGAGTGGCAAATTTCCTCGGGCTGCGTATGGTTCCTACCGGAGTTCCGCTCTCTCAGAATGGAGATGGCACCTCCACACCGGGTACCGGCACCATCAACGTTGTGAGTACCGATGGCCTTGCGGCTGTGACAGGCAATTGGGGGACCAGCTGTGGCAGTCCTGACTGTAAGACGCCCGGCACGCCCATTTACTCCCAATCGGCCGGGTGCGGCACAGGAGTAGGGGCAGACCCCGCGCCCTGCAGCATTTTGGCCGTGGACCGCAATCTGCGCACGCCCTATGTCAGTACTTGGACCCTGGGCATCCAGCGGGCGATCACCAATAACATGTCTTTGGAGGTCGCCTATGTGGGGAACCACGGTACGAAACTTTTGGGCATGACCAATATCAACGCCCCGGCCGTCGGTGCAGGGTGGACTACAGCCGCAAAAGCCGCGTGCATTGCCAGTGCCAACGATATAACGAAAGGTAAGCCTACCCCTTACGACAACTGCGCTCCCGACGGAAATGCAGAACGGTTGGCACAGACATTTACTAGTCCTTGCCCAACTACTAACGGCGTCGGGTTGGGTACCGGCTCAGGAAAGTGCTTCCCATACCTGAGCTATATCGATTTTATTTCGAACCTCGACAAATCCAATTACAACGGTTTGCAAGTAACCCTAACGCAAAGGACAACCCACGGGCTGTCCTTCACTGCCGGTTACACCTACTCTCATGCCCTCGACGACAATGGAGACAACGAGGGCAATGGTCTCCACACTCCCATCGACAAAAGCAACCCCGGGGCGCTTTACAGCAACAGCGACTTTGACATCCGGCATCGTTTTACGACTTCAATGACCTATGCGCTCCCCGGCATAAAGGGCTTTGCGCAGATGCTGGAAGGGTGGTCGCTCAATTCCATCCTGACCCTTGAAACCGGGTCCGTATGGGGAGTGAATGACCAAGGGAATGATCTCAGCGGAACCAACGAGATGGCCAACCCGGTTGGTAGCATCGGTGAACAATGGGTGTTCTCGGGGAACCCCTCTGACTTCACTCCCGTTCACGGCTGGACTGACACGAACGGAGGAGGAGGAGGGGTGCCTTACTTTGCCGGAGCGAGCGATCCAGCCTGCTGGGGGAAAGCCGTGGCTATGGACGGCGGAGCGGCAGCAGGTTTGGCACAAGCGGCACTCGCCAACACGGGCTGCTTCAGGGTCGGTTCCTCCGTGCTCGTTCCTCAACCATTCGGGACCGTCGGTACGACGAGCCGCAACATCTTCCGTGACCAGGGCTTTAAGAACTTGGATTTGTCGGTGACCAAGGAATTCAAGTTCAAGGAACGGTTCACTGCCCAGTTCCGGGCTGAGGTGTTCAATGTTCTGAACCATCCCTGGTTTGCCAACCCATATGGCGGACCAGGAGGCGGCGCCGCGGATCCTTCGGCAGGTGCGGGGTATGGTTTTACAGGCGTAACGCCCGATGTACAAGCTTCCAACTCCGTGCTCGGTTCGGGAGGTGCCCGCGCCGCACAATTGGGATTGAAAATCCTCTTCTAGCCGATACTCGGGATCGATCTAAGATGACGGGGCCCGACGAGAGTTCGGCCCCGTTCGCATTCGTAGAGGGCGCGCGTCAATCTATCCTATCCCCCGCATCCCCCGCGCCGCCAGTGGACGGAAGCGCTTTTCTCGTTCAGAATGAATACTCGCAGAATTGAACTGCCACAGGACTTAATTCCTGCAGGAGAAATTGAAAATGCCACCGCCACCGATGCCTCAACCCGCCAAATTGCCAATTGACGGCGTAAAAAATCTTGTCGCAGTCGCCAGCGGGAAAGGCGGTGTAGGGAAAACTACTGTCGCCGTGAACCTGGCCCTCGCACTGAAACGGTTGGGCGCGGCGGTTGGTCTGCTTGACGCTGACGTTTACGGTCCTAACGTTCCAATCATGCTGGGCACGGACGAGCAACCACAAGCACTAAGCGAACGGCAAATACTTCCGGTCGAAGCCCAAGGTGTGAAGCTGATCTCGATGGGCCTGCTTAACCCGGGTGACAAGCCGATGATTTGGCGCGGACCCATGTTGCATAGCGTCATGCAACAGTTTCTGCGTAGCGTCGTTTGGGGCGAGTTGGATTATTTGATTGTCGATTTGCCACCGGGGACGGGCGACGTCCAGCTTTCATTAATTCAGATGGTGCCGGTCACCGGCGCGGTTCTTGTCACCACTCCGTCGACCGTGGCCCTCGCGGATGTCCGCAAAGCCATCGAAATGTTTCGCCAAGTCAACGTGGATATTCTCGGCATCGTCGAGAACATGAGTTTCTTCAATTGCCCGCATTGCCAGGGCCGCATCGACGTCTTCGGCCACGGGGAAGGCCGCCGCATCGCAGAAACTTATGGCGTGCCGCTGCTTGGAGAAATCGAGATCGATCCGCGGATTCGCATCGGCGGCGATACCGGCAAGCCAGTAGCCCTGCTCGGAGAAAAGTCACCCGAGGCGACGAGCATTTACGCGATGGCGCGCGCGGTTGCGTCACGCCTGGCGGAAAAGCCCGCTGCCGCTCGCGGCCCCGTCGTCCAGATCGATTGATTGTCCGGAGAAGCCGATCACCGTTGCCGGCTCGCCGTACGCGCTGAACTGCGCTGGGCTTCCCAGAATTTGCGTTTTCTGCTCCCAAACAGCTAGAATTACACATTCTAGCCATCCCTTAGAAGGGCGCTTTTTCTCTACCGTGGCTCAACTGGCAGTCAACAATCCGGAAAAGACCGGACTAACGTATTGGATCGATCGGGTCCTTGAGCAGCATTCGAAGCTCGATGGGGATTGGTCTCCTGAGCCTGTCCATGACCTGCGCGTTGCACTGCGCCGATGCATCCTGATTGCCGACGTAATGAGAGATCTCGACCCGGGCGCCAGTTGGAAGCCCATGCGAAAGGCCGGAAGGCGGCTTTTCCGGCAGTTGGGGACGTTGCGGGACACTCAAGTGTTGGCGGAATGGGTGCAGAAGCTTGGCTCTCCTGAGGATGCTTCGACTGTTGCGCTCCTCGAAGATTTGAAAGGAAAGCACGAACAGAATCGGGATGAGGCGCAGAAAGCCGCAAAGGAGTTTGACAGAAAGCAGTGGCGGGCCTGGTCGCGGGAACTAGCGAGTCGTTTCCGCCATGTGGCTTCGAACAAGTCCGCCTGTGAAGCTTTAATGCTTGAACTCTGGGAGGCGGTTCGGGACTCGCATTGTCGCGCGCAGAAAAATCGGAGCGGCGTCGCCTATCACCGGACGCGAGTGGAACTCAAGAAGTTTCGTTATGCCGTCGAGAATTTCCTGCCTTCGATGCATTCCGAATGGGTCGCCGATTTGAAATTTCTGCAAGATTTGCTGGGCGAGATTCACGATCTTGATGTACTTTCGCAAATTATCAATAAGAACAACGCTCTTTCTGACGAAACGGCACGCGCTATCTGGACTAAGAAATTGCAGGACGAGCGCGCCTCTCGACTTCAACAATATCGCGCGAAGATGGCGGGGAAGGCATCTCTCCTTTGGAAGTGGCGGGAAGGACTGTCTGGAGACAGGGAATTGCGTTCGGTTGGCTTGGCGAAGCTCGCTGAGTGGGCATATTTCCTGACACCCAATTTCCCTCGCGTGCGCCGAATCGCCAGGCGTGCGTTGCAACTCTATGATGGATTCGCGAATTGCGGATTGATCGGACGTGAGCCGAACATCGAAGAGCGCTTCATTCTTCATGCCGCCGCACTCCTGCAGGAAGTGGGCCGCTTCAAGAGGAAGAAGGCTCACCACAAAGAATCCTATCGCATGATTCGGAGGGTGACGCCGCCCGTGGGTTGGACGAAATCAGACCTTGAGCTGGTCGCACTGATCGCGCGCTTCCATCGTCGCGCGTTGCCCAGCCTGGATCACAAGGCTCTGGAGGCCTACCAGCTTCCGCTACGGCACGTTGTTCTCCTTCTCACCGGATTATTGCGCATGGCGAACGCGTTTAGCGCCAAACCATACCGCGCTGTCCGGCGTCTGGAAGCGGAGAATTGCGCGGGAGTAATCGTTGTTCGTGCCGAAGGGTACACGGAGACCGACCCCCTCACTCCGAAGCTATCCCAAGCGAAGCGTCTTCTGGAATTCGCCTCTCATCGCCCTGTTCATATCCTTACGCCGGGGGCCCAGATTGTAGCCCCAAGACTCGTCCAACCCGCCGCGCACAGCGATGCGGCGTAAGGGGTTAAGAACCTGATCTCGACAGTTGTAACACATTATTCACACTCCCGTCACATACGCTTAAGCAACCCTCGATAGTCTCTGGCCACCCGAAGGGGTGTTGTCGGAGCCCACACTGACGTTGATGAAGTCCCGACTAGCCACCGTGTCATTTTCCGGGTGGCGAGTTATAGCGGCGGAAGGCGTCGCGCCGATGGTCCGTCTCTAAGAACCGATACAGACGTTCTTGATTCTTTAGATGAAATTTATGGTTGAAGGACCGAACTCGAGTTCTCAAATAAGAAATTCGTGAGGAGGTGCGCAATGAGGTCCAAATTTTTCCGCTTGCTGATGCTCGCAGGGGTGTTGTTTTTGTCGGGAACGCTGAATCGTGCCATCGCGCAAGTGGACTCCGGAAGAATCACCGGAGAAGTCCTGGACGCCAAAGGCGCATCCATCGCGGGCGCGACTGTCACCGCAAAGAATGAGGCCACCAACGAGGAGCGGACCACGACATCCAGTCCGGACGGGACCTATCAGATAGTTGCGTTGCGGCCTTCTTTGTACACAATCAAGGTAAACGCGGATCAGTTTGCTCCCGCACAGCAGACCGGCCTGCAACTGACCGTGGGGCAGGAAATCCATCGCAACTTCACGATGCAGCTTGCGACACTATCCTCCACCATCTCGGTTGTCGAGAGCGTTGAGTCCGCGATCGATACCGGGTCCGCGGCTATCGGTGGCAACGTCAGCGAGCGCCAGGTTGCCGATCTGGCCATCAACGGCCGCCAGGTTTCCCAGCTTTACCTTATGACGCCCGGCGCGGTGAATTTCGGAGGAGGAACCTTCGACGACATTCGCTTCAACGGCCGCTCCTTCGAGGAGAATGCGCTGCGCTACGATGGCATCGAAGCCGG
>Ga0210400_10004722_pt1 | contig 11716 bp, 1 predicted proteins | sample IncBWH26MmetaG_FD_155456 | JGI IMG/M metagenome (GOLD analysis project Ga0210400, IMG submission 155456) | Forest soil microbial communities from Barre Woods Harvard Forest LTER site, Petersham, Massachusetts, United States - Inc-BW-H-26-M | ecosystem: Environmental > Terrestrial > Soil >...
AATCTGTTGCCGCAGCACCCGGCATATGTAATCTATACCTCAGGTTCAACCGGCACTCCGAAGGGCGTTGTTGTAACCCATGCCGGCATTCCCTCCCTGCTGCGCACGCAACGGGAGCGGGCGCGGATCAACGGGACCTCTCGCATCCTTCAGTTCGCCTCTTTGAACTTTGACGCTTCTCTGTGGGAAATCGTAATGGCGCTGACCGCGGGTGCCGCACTGGTCCTTGTGCGCAACGAACGTGGAGGCGTTCCTTTACACGATCTTCTGGTTACGCAAAAAGTCACCCATGCGTTGCTGCCACTGGGAGCGCTTGCGACGCTGGAAGAACACGGTGAAATTCCAGTTGAATGTCTGATTAATGGTGGTGAGGCATTGCCCGGAGACGTCGTAGCTCATTGGGCTTCCGGACGGCGCATGATCAATGCTTATGGTCCTACGGAAACCACGGTATGCGCCACCATGAGCGCGCCGCTGTCCGGTTCCACTACACCGCCCATCGGTTCGCCCGTGGCCAACACCCGAGTGTATTTGCTGGATGAGCACCTTGGGCTTGTTCCGGCCAACGTGGCGGGTGAATTGTATATTTCCGGACCCAGTCTGGCACGAGGCTACATGAAACAGCCGGGACTTACGGCTGAACGGTTCGTGGCCGACCCTTACAGCAAAGGGCCTGGGACCCGGATGTACCGCACTGGCGATCTTGCACGCTGGCGTGCCGATGGCACTCTTGATTACATCGGGCGCGCTGACGGCCAAGTAAAAATTCGCGGTTTTCGCATTGAAACAGGAGAGATTGAGGCAGTCCTCAAGTCTTTTCCAGAGGTGTCGCAGGCCGTAGTCACCGTGCGTAACGTGCGTCAACTGGGCAAACAACTTGTTGCCTACCTGGTTTCTGCGACTAAAAGCGGGCTGGATATCAATTTCATTCGCAAGGGTCTCACTGAGCGGCTCCCCGGCTATATGGTCCCGGCGGCCTTTATCGTCCTGGAGAGTCTCCCGTTGCTGCCCAATGGCAAACTTGATCGCAAAGCACTGCCATCGGCAGACGAGCTTGACCCAAAAGCTCAGACATTTGTATCGCCCGATTCCGAGTTGGAGCACGTCATCGCTGTTGTGTGGCGAGAGGTTTTGCGGATCGATAAAGTTGGAATCAATGACAACTTTTTCGATCTTGGCGGGCACTCCCTGCTGTTGGTTCGCGTTCACGCCAGGCTGCAAAAGTTCTTTGATGTTCCGCTGCCAATGGTGAAGCTGTTTGAATATCCCACCATCGCTGCGCTGGCGAATTACCTGGAATTGAGTCAGCCGTCCCTTGCCGGCCAACCTGCTGCTTCTCAACGCGCCAGGCATAAGACCTCAGGGATGCCGCACCCCCAATATTCTGATATCGCCGTAATCGGCATGGCCTGCCGCTTTCCGGGAGCCCGCTCTGTGGAGGATTTCTGGAATAGCTTAAAAGCTGGAGTTGAATCAATCGCATCTCTGTCTGAAGAGGAGCTTGCCAGGCTGCCTCATGATCTGGTCCACAATCCTGACTTTGTAAACGCCACTGGCATACTCAGGGACATTGATCTGTTTGACGCGGAATTCTTTGGCCTTAGTCCGGCGGAGGCTGTCGCTACCGATCCTCAACAACGACTGATGCTGGAATGCGCGTGGGAAGCCATGGAGTCTGCCGGGTACAACCCGCAAGGAGAGTCCCTTGGGGTTTTCGCCGGGACTGGTGAGAGCCTGTATCGGAACTTGCTTGAAGGCGACAAGGATCTGGTGAACTCTCTCGGTGGAATGCAGCTTACCATTGGAACCGGCAAAGACCACATTGCTCCGCGATTGTCTTATCTGCTGGATCTGCGCGGCCCGAGTGTGCCCGTAAATACCGCTTGTTCCACCTCTCTGGTTGCTGTGCACCTCGCCTGCCGGAGCCTGCTCAATTTCGAATGCGATATGGCTCTGGCTGGTGGAGTCTCGCTGGGACCACAAACCGGATACATCTACCAGGAAAACAACATCCTCTCGCCGGACGGGCGCTGTCGCGCCTTTGATGCCTCTGCGCGCGGCACTGTTCCGGGAAGTGGCGCCGGCATTGTGGTGTTGAAGCGGCTGGATGACGCGCTCGCGGGCGGAGACCACGTCTATGCGGTCATCAAAGGTTCGGCAATCAATAACGACGGCAAATCCAAAGTGGGTTATACCGCGCCCAGCGTGGAAGGCCAGCGTGAGGTAATTGAGCGCGCTTTTGCCGTCGCTGACGTGAAACCGGAGCAGGTCTCTTATGTTGAGGCCCACGGAACCGGCACACCTTTAGGTGATCCCATCGAAGTCGAAGCCCTGCGACAGGTGTTCGGCAACAGTGCCGTGAAAACGTGCGCTCTGGGCTCAGTCAAAACTAATATCGGTCATCTCGATTCCGCCGCCGGCGTGGCCGGCCTTATTAAGACCGTGCTTTGTCTTCAGAACCGCACTCTGGTTCCCAGCCTGCATTTTGAGCAGGCCAACCCGCAGCTTGATCTTGAGCACAGTCCGTTTTATGTAAACACTCAAACAGGGTCATGGGAGCGGGCAGACCGCTTTGCGGGTGTGAGTTCCTTCGGCATTGGCGGCACTAACGCCCATGTCGTGCTGGCGGAGGCTCCTGCGCCGCCGCCTTCAGGACCTTCACGGCAATGGCAAGTCCTCACGCTGTCGGCAAACAGCGAGGCGGCCCTCGAACAGAAAAAAACTGATCTGGTGAATTTCCTGCTGGCGCACCCTCAGGTCAAACTGGCTGATGTTGCTTTTACCCTGAATATTGGCCGCAAAGCGCTTCCTGTTCGTCAGTCATTTATTTGCGCGAATAATGAGGATGCATTAGCGGCCCTTTCCAATGGCCATGCCGGCAACAAGCCGGCACACCTTGCTTCCGATATCAGCCATTCTGTGGTGTTTCTGTTCCCAGGGCAGGGCAAGCTATACAGCGAACTTGGACAGGAGCTGTATCACGATGAGCCCCGGTTCCACGAACAGGTGAATGACTGTTGCAGGCGGCTGGCTCCCCTGCTTGGAGCGGATTTGCGTGAACTCTTTTTTGCAAAAAAAGGCGCGCTTCCTGAGCAGATTCACCGGCCACTATTCTGGCAGCCTGCACTCTTCGTGGTTGAGTACGCTCTGGCCCAGCTATGGATGTCCTGGGGCATCAAACCCGCCGCCATGATCGGCCACAGTCTGGGCGAGTATGTCGCAGCCACGGTTGCGGGAGTGCTTGAGCTTGATGATGCTCTCACCCTTGTTGCCGAGCGTGCTCGCGGTACTGAGCGGCTGGAGCCCGGAGCCATGTTGGCCGTACCAGCTGCTGAAGCAGAAATCCATCCTTATATAAACGATAGAGTCTCGCTGGCGGCGGTGAATACTCCGGGACTCTGCGTCCTCGCTGGACCTGTAAGCGAAATTGAAAGGCTTCAGACGGAACTCGCGGCCCTGAATCCCATCCGTCTTGAGGCAAGTCATGCCTTCCATTCACCGTTGGTGGAACCGGTAACGGAACCGCTTACGCGTCTGGCATCCAGGCTCAGGTTGCATCCGCCGCGCATACCTTATCTTTCCAACGTTACCGGCACGTGGATTACAGATGAACAAGCCACAAATCCTGGTTATTGGGCACGACATTTGCGGGAGACGGTACGTTTTGCGGATTGTCTCGAAGAGGTAATGCGCAAACCGGGACGCATCCTGCTTGAGGTTGGTCCCGGAAGGGTGCTGACCGATCTGGCGCGGCGCAATTTCCATGAATGTGCCGCTCTGCCATCACTGAAAGCAGGTGAACCCGACGAGCGTATGGTGCTCGCCACCCTGGGCCGGCTCTGGAGTAAAGGAGCAAACGTCAACTGGCACGCCTGCTATACCGGCGAAAAACGCCGTCGAGTGCCGCTGCCCACTTATCCTTTCGAGCGCAAATCCTACTGGGTTAATGCGGAAGAAGCCGGAGTTTCTTCCGCGCCCGTCTCTTCACTCAATGCCAAAGAGCGTCCGGAATATTGGCTGTACGCATCTACGTGGAAACGGACTTCGCTGCCTCAGAACATTCGCCTGGAGACAGTGCTTTCAGCGCCGCAATCGTGGCTGGTCTTTGCGGATGACCATGGCATCTGCGCGGGACTGGTTCAACGCCTGCGCATCCTTGGCCAAAGCGTCACCGAGGTCCGTCGCGGAGCAGAGTTCCAGGACCACGGAAATGGAAGCTTCACGCTTGCTCCACGCAATCCTCGCGGATACGAGCTGCTGTTCGAGGCATTGCGCCAGGCTGACAGACTGCCCCTGAAAATTATTCACGGCTGGAGTGTTGATGATGGGACGAGTTCGGGAAATGGCGCAGCTCCTGAGTCTCTGGTCGCCTTTGACAGCCTCACGTATTTGGCCCAGGGCCTTGGCGCTTCCGCGCCGGGCGATCCAGTTCACCTTGCGGTGCTCACTGCAAACGTCCATCGAGTGCTCGACGAAGAACTCAGCGATCCCGCCAAAGCCGCGGTGCTTGGCATAGTTCACGTTCTCCCCAAGGAGAACCCCCGGCTGGTCTGCCATGGCATTGATGTTGAACTCAGCGAGGCGGCCAACATCCGTCTTCAGGATGCCGTCCTGTCAGAACTCATCATTCAGAAACCTGAAACCATCGTCGCCTATCGTCGTGGACATCGTTGGCTGCAGGTGGTTGACCGCATCAGTGCTGCGTCATCTCCTCCGGCCAGGCAGATCCAAAGCGGTGGTGTGTATCTGCTAACTCATGCATTCCAGGAGCTTGGTCTTGCTCTGGTTGAGCGGCTGGCCACTCGTCATCAGGCCCGTGTGGTATTGCTGGATCGTAAATTCTTCCCTCAACCTGAGGATTGGCAAAGCTGGATCGCCGATCAGGGTGAAGATGATCCAATTTCCAGAAAAATTTCCCGCCTGCAACCTCTCCGCCGCCAATTGCACATCGTAAGCGCCGAGTTTGCCAACCGTGAGCGGATGATGCAGATCAGGAGTGAGATTGAACGTGAACTGGGCCCGATTGCCGGTGTCTTTCACCTGGAAAGAACTGCGAAAACCGGATTGATTCAGGGAAAATCCACCTCGCCATCGTCTCCCTTGCGGGCTGATGCGGCAGAATTGGCGCTTTTGGAAGAACTTTTTGCCGGCGCCGATTTCCTGGCTTTGTTCTCCAGCAATCTTGCGGAGAGCGGCGGTATTGGGCAGGTGGAGCAGGCCGCCCACAACGCGGTGTTCAATTGTATGTCTGAGCGGCTGATGGCGCGCGGCGCGCCGGCCATAACCATTGAATTGGGGACTCGCGGCTGGCAGGAGACAGATGATGACAATCCTGACAGGGCCTCTTTCATCTATCAGCAGCTTGAAGAAAAGCGGCAACGCTTCGGCATGACCATTGAAGAATGCCTGAACACCATTGAGCGCGTTCTCGGTCTGGAACTTCCCAGCGTGATTGTGTCCACGCGTGACTTCACGGCATTGATGGAGCAGCAACATCTCTTTACCGCTGATTTCTTCCAGCAGGCGCTGGAGAAAAGCGCGTCGCGCAACGGATCATCTAGCGGCGCCCATGCCCGGCCGGAGATCTCCACGCCCTACGAGGCGCCCCGCAGCGAGGTCGAAAAGCTGCTGGTGCAGATCTGGAAATCAGCCTTCCGCTTTGAAGAGATCGGCATCAACGACAATTTCTTTGAGCTGGGCGGCCATTCGCTTCTCGCAATACAGGTGCTAAAGAACATGAATGAAACGTTCTCCGCGCGCCTTGCCCTTAAAGATCTGTTTGATGCTCCGGTAATAGCCCAGCTAGCGGCCAGAATATCCGGCGCGCCTGCTGACGCAAAAGACATGCAGGCCCTGGAGGCGCTGCTGGCCGAAATTGAAGGCATGTCAGAGGAAAAATTACGGACGGAACTGGAGTCGAATCCATTTCAGCCAGGAACACGAGCAGCCAATGAGTAATTTGTCAGACCGAATCAAGAACCTCACACCGGAACAACAGGAACTGCTGCGCCGTCGCATGCAGCGCCAGCCGGACCCAGCCGGGATGGCTGTCTCCAGTCCAGCGGCTCCCGCGGCTACCGCTGAACGGCAGCGCGCGCGGCGCAAAGTAGATTTCAGCATCTTCTTCTTCTCCGCTGACGGCACTACCCGCGAAGAAGACCGCTACCGGTTGCTCATTGAGAGTACCCGCTTTGCTGATCGCAACGGTTTCAGCGCTGTCTGGACGCCTGAGCGCCATTTCCAGGCCTTCGGCGGGCTTTATCCCAATCCCGCGGTGTTGAGCGCAGCTCTTGCCATGATTACCGAGCGGGTGCAGATTCGCGCCGGCAGCGTCGTGCTGCCGCTGCACAGTCCGGTCCGGGTCGCGGAGGATTGGGCCCTGGTAGACAATCTTTCCCGTGGCCGCGTTGCCATCTCCTTCGCCACAGGATGGCACGAGCATGACTATGTAATTGCGCCGGCAAACTATGAAGACCGGCGCGAGTTGATGTTCCGTGATATCCAGGTGGTTCGCCGCCTGTGGGCCGGTGAAGAAGTTGATCTGGCCGGAGTTCACGGCAAGATAACCGCAGTGAAGACATTCCCACGGCCCATCCAGCCGCAGCTTCCGTTCTGGGTGACCGTGAGCTCGCCGCGCACCTGGCATCGGGCCGGGGAAATCGGCGCGAATGTTTTGACCGCCCTGGGCGGTCTTTCTCTCGAGACTCTCAGTCAATCCATTGCCGCCTATCGCAAAGCGCGGCTGGAGAACGGCCACGATCCGCGCACCGGCATTGTCTCTTTGATGTTGCATACCTATATCGGCACGGACATGGATGCCATCCGCGACATGGTGCGCGAGCCACTGAAAAATTATTTGCAGGGCTACCTTGCCCAGTTCCAGCCTATGGTGGGAGACGGAGTCACAGACGTGTCATCACGCGAGATGCAGGACCTTCTGGAACTCGCTTTTGAAAATTATTTCCAGAATGCATCGCTGATGGGAACGCCGGCCAAATGCGCAGCCATGGTTGAAAAGATCAGTTTGGCTGGCGTGAATGAAGCGGCTTGTCTCATAGATTTCGGCGTAGATTTCGACAGCACCATGCTAAGCCTCGATCATCTGGCCGGTTTACGCCGGTCGCTGGACACGGAGACGGTCGCGGCGGTGGAAGGCGCCAGGGAGCAGACAGTTTCATGAGTATTCAGGAAAAGAACGCTGCGGCGGAGACGGCTGCTGGGAAAACGTTCGCCGAAAGAATTGCCAGTCTTACGCCGGAGCAGCGCGCGCTGTATGAGCGCAGGCGGCGCGAACTGCAAAGGCAGGACGAACAGCCGCGGATTCCACGCCTTGAAGGCGCCGGACCGTGGCCGGCAACTACCGACCAGTCTGCATTATGGTTCATCCAGCAGCTTGAGCCCAACACGTCTGCCTACAACATCGGAAACGGCTTCCGGGTTAAAGGCCGGCTTGATCCCGCGTTGTTGGAGCATTGCCTCAATATAGTTGCCCAGCGCCATCAAATTCTGCGCAGCGTCTTCAAGTCTATTGACGGCAAACCCTATCAGATCGTCACGGACATGAAGCTGACCATTCCGGTTGTGGATGTGAGCCGCGAAGCTGATCCGGTGGCTGCCGCCCATGAAGCTGTTACACGATTGATCCGGCAGCCGTTTGACCTGGAAAATGGGCCGCTGGTGCGGCTTCCTTTGGTTCGTATTGCGGAAAATGATCACGTTTTTGTCGGCGTGCTCCATCACATCGTCACCGACTGGTGGTCTTACTACATCTTCTACACTGAGCTGTTTGGCACTTATCACGCTCTCTCCACCGGTCACGCGATTCCTTTTCGCGAATTGCCTATACAGTATGCGGATTGGGCGGCCTGGCGCGATCAGTGGGAGAAGACCCAGGCCTTTGAGCAGCAGCAGGACTACTGGCTGCGCCAGATAGAAGGCGCCACTCATGTGCTCGAAGTCCCTGCTGATCGTCCGCGCCCTCCGGTCCAGTCCCATGGAGGCGCGCGCCTGGCTTTTGATGTTCCTGCGGATTTTGCGCCACGCTTGCGTGCCATGAACCGGCGTGCCGGGACCTCGTCATTCATGACCTTGCTCGCCGTACTGGATGTCTTCTTGTGGCGTTATACCGGTGAAGAGCACTTCCTGGTAGGCACCCCCGTATCCGCTGATCGCGATACATCAGAAACCGAAAACCTCATCGGCTACATGCTCAATACCTTGGTTTTGCGAGCCGACTTGTCGGGGAACCTAAACTTCCTGCAATTGCTCCAACGCGTGCGTACCACTTGCATGGGCGCTTTCGCTAACAAGGAATATCCATTTCGACATCTGGTAAATCGGCTGAAGCTGGAGCGCGACATGAGCCGCATGCCTCTCTACCAGGTGGAATACCTCTATATAAGCACGGAAAATCCACTTCAGCAGAACCAGGGGACGCATGGCGAGAAGCTTGAGCTGCCGGGCTTTGAGATGAGCGACTTCGGCATTGATCGGAAAACCTCTCCTGTTGACCTGCAAATAACCTTCGGTGAATCCCTCGAACAGTTGAACCTGATGTTTGAGTACAACACTGATATTTTCGATCCCCCTGCCATTCAGCGCCTGGGCCGTCACCTCGTTGGCCTTCTCGATAGACTCATGGCCGAGCCTGAACGCCCAATTACAGCCATTCCGTTGCTGGAAGCGGAGGAGCGCCGGCATTTACTTGAAGACTTGAATCCTGTTGCACAGAACTTCTCTGTGATTCGATTCCCCCAGATGTTTGAATCGCAGGTCGCGCGCACTCCGCATGCGTTTGCGGCTGTTTTTGGCGGCAAGTCAGCGACCTACTCCGAATTGAACGAGCAATCGAACCGTCTGACCCATCATCTTCTGAGTTTAGGAGTGGGTCCAGGAAGCCTTGTGGGAATTTGCATCGATCGCTCGTTGGAAATGATGGTGGCGATGATTGCCATATTAAAAGCGGGTGCGGCTTACTTGCCTCTCGATCCTGAATTTCCTGAAGCGCGCATCGCCTACATGCTGGCTGATTCATCACCCGCGGTTGTGCTCACGTCGGAATCACTGCGGCCTCACCTGCCGCCTGAAGTCAAAGCACTCAGTCTGGACACACAAGAACTGCAGGCTGCGCTGCAGATCGAGTCCGCCAATAATCCCGGCACTCCTCTGCCGCCTGATGGTCCTGCTTATGTGATCTATACCTCTGGATCAACCGGAATGCCTAAAGGTGTTGTGGTCCAGCACAGCGCGCTTTCGGTATTTCTGCATGCCATGAATGAGCAGGTTAGCTTCAATTCCGGCCATTCGCACTTGGCGGTTACCACCATTGGATTTGATATTTCCATTCTGGAACTTCTCCTGCCTTTGTGCCACGGGGCCCGCGTCGTGATTGCCTGCAGGGAAGATGCGCGGGATGCAGGCCGGCTTTGTCGCCTGGTGCGGTCTTTGCAGATCAACTCGATGCAGGCCACGCCCAGCCATTGGAACATGGTCCTTCAGGAGGATCCTGCCTGTTTGCAGGGGCTGCGGATTTTGTGCGGTGGTGAGGCGCTGCCGCGTGAGCTGGCGGAGTCACTATATCGAATCACGAACGGCGAGGTTTTCAACGTCTATGGCCCTACAGAAGCTACCATTTGGGCCAGCATTCACAAACTCGGAGATTCTGACTTCACCGGCCAGGCTCCTCCAATCGTTACCATCGGCTCCCCGCTCGCGAATTACAGAATGTACGTGCTGGATGCTTGTCTCGAGCCTCGCCCGGTCGGCGTTGCGGGTGATTTGTACATCGCCGGCCCGGGACTGGCGCGTGGATACATGCGACGGCCATCTCTAACCGCGGAAAGATTTGTTGCTGATCCCTTCGGCGTTGCTGGACGTCGCATGTATCGCACTGGAGACGTGGCGCGCTGGCGTGCCGACGGCTCGTTGGAATTCCTTGGCCGTGCAGACCAGCAAGTGAAAGTCCGTGGGTTCCGCATTGAACTGGGTGAGATTGAAGCCGCCTTGAAGTCTGATCCAGACATAGGCCATACAGCGGTTATTGCGCGAGAGGACACCGCTGGCGATAAACAGTTGGTCGCCTATCTGGTGCCCGCGAATGGAAGTGTCCCTGACACCAACAGCCTGCGCCAACGTTTGAGCCAACAGCTGCCCGATTACATGCTGCCTTCGGTTTTCGTCGTTCTGGATGCGCTGCCGCTTACTCCGAACGGCAAACTTGACCGCCGCGCCTTGCCTGCACCTGATCGCAAGACCAAGAGCTATCGTGCGCCGCGTACACCCGAAGAAGAAATTTTGTGCGCGGTCTTTGCCGATGTTCTGGCTCGGGAACGGGTGGGCGTTGATGATAATTTCTTTTCTCTCGGTGGTCACTCTCTTTTAGCTACCCGGCTGGTCAGCCAGGTGCGGGCAACGGTAGGACTCGATCTTCCTTTGCGCACGTTGTTTGAAGCTCCCACAGTAGCGCTGCTGGCTCCTCATCTTCAGAGAGCGGAGAAGGCGCGCACGCCGCTGCGTCGTCAAGCCCGCCCGGACAACCTGCCTGTTTCTCATGGACAGAAGCGGCTGTGGTTTCTCGATCAGCTTGAAGGCACGAGCGTCCAGTACAACATGCCAGAGGCATTGCGTCTCCGTGGCCAGTTGGATTTGATGGCTCTCCAGCGGGGCCTCAATACCATGGTTGAGCGGCATGAGAGCCTGCGTACTCGCTTCGGACACGCCAAAGGTGAACCATTCCAGATCATCGAGCCGGCATGGCCAATCGACTTGCCCGTCGAAGATCTGAGCAACCTGGTGGAAGCAGAGCAAAAAGAGCGGGTGCTCGCCGCGTTCCGGCACGAATGGGAACAACCGTTTGATTTATCCATGGGCCCTTTGTTACGCATGCGGCTGCTCCGTCTGAGCCCAGACGATCATATCTTCCTGCGCACATTTCACCACATTGTTTCTGACGGCTGGTCCCAGGCGGTTTTTAATTCGGAGTTCATGGTGCTTTATGCGGCTTTCCATGAAGGCCGGGAAAATCCGCTCGAGCCGCTGCCCATTCAATATGCTGATTTTGCGTTATGGCAGCGCATGTGGCTTGGCGATGAAGCTTTGGGACGCGACCTGGAGTACTGGAAAAAGCAACTGGCAGGTATCCCCGAGCAATTGGAGTTACCCAAAGACCGCCCACGGCAGGCTCGCCGCACCTACGCCGCAGAGGTTTGCTCCGTATCTATCCCAGAGCATCAATTGGCCGCGATCAAACGGCTGAGCCACTCAGGCCAATCCACCTTATATATGAGCCTCTTGTCAGCTTTTGCGGTGCTCCTGCACCGTTACAGCGGCCAGGATGACATCGTAGTCGGCTCTCCCATTGCCAACCGCCAGGAGGCGCAACTCGAACAATTGATCGGCTTCTTTGTGAATTCGCTGATCATGCGTATCCAGGTACAGCCAGAAGGTAGTTTCAAGCAACTGCTTACGGCGGTACGTGGAACCGCACTCGAAGCATACCTGCATCAGGATGTTCCCTTCGAGCGGCTGGTTGAAGAACTCTCACCCGAGCGGCGGCTGAACGCAGCGCCAATCTTTCAGGTGATGTTTGCGTTGCAGAACGCGCCAATGGGCGCGCAGGAACTGGAGGGACTGAAGGTCGAGCCAATCGGAAGTACTGAATTGCGAGTCCGCATTGATCTGGAAGTGCATGCTGTTGAACATGATGGGCTCATGGATC
>Ga0210400_10004723_pt1 | contig 11716 bp, 15 predicted proteins | sample IncBWH26MmetaG_FD_155456 | JGI IMG/M metagenome (GOLD analysis project Ga0210400, IMG submission 155456) | Forest soil microbial communities from Barre Woods Harvard Forest LTER site, Petersham, Massachusetts, United States - Inc-BW-H-26-M | ecosystem: Environmental > Terrestrial > Soil >...
ACCAGTCACTAACAGGGAAGAAATCTGGCGGAAAAAGTCCGCGCCGGATTCTCCATCTACGCCCACGCGGGGGATGCTTCGAAACTCCGGCGGGTGCTGGATCAGCGTGAATTGATGGCGGAAATCTTGTCGTTATGAACTTTCCCACAAACCACATCGAGCGGATCAAGGAATTCGGCTACACCGAATCGGAGGCCCGTTTTCTCTATATCGTTGCGGTTCACTCGGGCTACTTCACCCTGGGACAGTTCCGCGCTTTCACAGGAACAGCGTACGGAAAGCGACCCACATCTTTCGCCGAGAAAGTCCTCAAGCGCGGTCACGCCACGATCCGGGATTACATGCGCAGGGGCTCCATCTTTCATCTGTTTTCCCGCACCATCTACGGGCAGATCGACAAGGACAACCTGCGCAACCGCAAACGGCACTCGTTCGATTTCATGCGTTCTCGGCTCGTGCTTTTGGACTTCATTCTGGCCAACCAGCATTTGAAGTACTTCGAAACGGAGCAAGACAAGGTCCGTTTCTTCTGTGATGAACTGGGGGTCCCGAAGGACTCTCTGCCGGCCAAGGCTTATGAGGGCGGCCCAGACAGCAAGCCGACCCTCCGCTATTTCGTCGACAAGTTTCCCCTGTTTCTTTCTTCGCCCTTCTCAGGTGCTCCTCCTGTGGTCACCCTGAGCTACGTGGATTCCGGCCTTGAAACATCGTCCCATTTCGTTTCGCATCTCGGGGCCTACCAGGGGCTCTTCCGTCAGCTCAAGAGTTTCCGCTTCCTCTATATCGCTGCCAAGGACGCCTATTTTCAAAAGGCTGAGGAGCGTTTCCGCTCCTTGGTAAAGCGGCCCCTTGAATCGGATGTTTCTGGCGAGATCCTCCGCTACTTCCACGTGCGCAGGAAGTGGGAGCGCCACGAGTATGTCGTGCCCGTTGCCGAGGACTTTGAATTCCTCAATGAGGCGCGGCGGCGCTTCCATGGTGACCGCTTCGAAAGTCTCTATCAGGGATGGAGCACGGGGACGATCACGGAGCGTGACTTACGGCTGGAGTTTTCGCAACTCAAGCCCGACCGGCCCGTATTCTTCGGGACGTTTCTGGTCCAGGAACACAGTTCACCAGTGGCAGAGGTCATTCGTGGCGGTGACGGGTGCGTGAAAGACACACGTAACCCTCCCCGTCACCGTTCGCGTCACCCCCGGGGTGCCGCGAAGTTGTTGGGAGCATAGAGGTTGCGCATGGCGCGACGATCCATTTGGACGCGGGCAAACCCCCGGAACGGGCTGGAGCGACCCCACTTCGTTGCCACGGGAACCGTGGCGGTCGCTCCAGCCCAGTGAACAGGGAAAGACTCTGTTCACCATGTGTTTTGCCCGCGTCTAGTTCAGCCGAGAAAAGATAAGAGATAAGAAGGAGAAATCATGTCGATCATTAACAAGCCACCAGAAATGGTCAAACGCGAGTACGAACTGCAGGAGCCGATCGCGGTCGCGGTTGAGAAGTATGCCACCTTCATTCAGAGCACGCCGGATCACGTCGTCAACTCCGCACTGAAGATCGTGATTTGGAGAGATGTGGAATTTCGCCGCTGGCGTAAGCAACAGCAAACACAACCCGACAGGAAGGATGGCCATGCCGCGCCAAAGGCAGCGCGCGCATGATCCAACGAATCCTCCATTCGAGGCACTTCCTCGCCTGCCTTCTCTCGGCAGCTACGGGAATGGCACTCTACTTTAGAGTGCCATTCCCAGAAGACAATATCTTTCTGCGGGTCATGGCCATTCGCTCTCTGTCGGCCTTTCTCTTTCTCAAGTACTCCTACACCCTCTTCCTCTATACAACGCCTTACCTCGTGTATTCGATCCTGCTTTCCGGCGTCTACATTTTCGCCCTCAAAACAGGCCGCAGGATTCGAGCAGGCAAATTGCCTCTCTATTCAGACCCTCGGAAAAGGACAGAACTCTCTCTCGTGGTGGGCGAGGTACATCACCCCCGTAAGCAAGTCCCTTCGGAAACACCGCGCTGGCTGGTCATCCCGGAACGAGGGCTGTTCACAGGCATCGCTATCGTGGGCGCCGTCGGCTCGGGAAAAACGGCAAGTTGTATGTACCCCTTCGCCGAGCAGATTTTGGCGTATCGCGCCCAAGACCCCGACCGGCGCATCGGCGGACTCATTTTGGAAGTGAAAGGCGACTTCTGCGGGAAAGTGCAAGAAATCCTCGCGCGGCACGGACGCGCCGGCGACTACGTCGAAATCAGCCTCGAATCCGAGTATCGCTACAACCCCCTTCATAACGACCTCGATGCCTATGCCCTTGCCTATAACATCGCTTCGCTACTGAACAACCTCTTCGGCCGGGGCAAGGAACCCTTCTGGCAGCAGGCCTACACCAACCTCGTGAAATTTATCATCCTGCTTCACAAGGTCGCTTTCGATTACGTCACGCTCTTTGATGTATATGAATGCGCCATCAACCCTGACCTACTCGAAAGCAAAATAAAGGAGGCGGAGCGCCGGCTCATCGAAGCCGATTTCGCGCTGCTCTGGGAAGAAGAGTATCTGAAGCATCCGCGCGACCTCGACCCATTCGAATTCCGGCTCGACAAGGAATCCAATCGCTACCGGGCGCCCCTGACACCAGGCCTCGTCGCGGTGTTGAAGGACAGAGCCATTCAATGGGAGGCGGAAAACGCCTCTCGCAAGAACCCCGTTCCGGCCAAAAAGAAAGCACAACTCGAAGCCGTGGAACGCTGGTTCTTTCAGGATTGGAAGAGAATCGAGCCAAAGCTGCGGACCTCCATCGTCGAGGGAATTTCGGTATTTCTTTCGCTATTCGACGACAACCCTGACGTCAAGCGCACGTTCTGCCCTCCCGCGGAATGCTACGACCCCCAGGCTAATGCGGATTTCAAATTCGGTAGACCGCTGCCCTCCCTCTCATCGCTCGTCGAGAATGGCCAGGTCTGCGCGCTCAATTTTCCGATCGCCATGAACTCCGGCCTCGCCAAGGCCCTCGGAGTGATGTTGAAACTCGACTTCGAACGAGCGGTGCTCAACCGTGTCCCGTTGATGGAGAAGCATCCGGAAAGCTATTTCCGACAGGTGTTATTTCTCTGTGACGAGTATCAACACTTCGCCACGGTCGGTGAGAGTGAGCCCACCGGCGATGACAAGTTCTTCAGCCTGTCCCGGCAGCCCAAATGTATCCCGATCATTGCGACCCAGAGCATCAGTTCTCTTAAGTCCGCCCTCCCAGGGGAATCCTGGCGAACCCTGCTGCAGACGTTTCGCACCAAGATCTTCTTGTCGCTTTCCGATGACTTCTCCGCGCGAATCGCCAGCGAGCTTTGCGGGCGCGAGGATAAATTAAAGGCTAGCTACAACCTCTCGGAAAGCGGGCACGACGCGAATGTCAGCTTCCTCACTGGCAAGGCCCTCTCTCACAAGGCGAATATAACCGCCTCGAAGAGCTACAGCCCTCACCACGATCTCCGTTTCGATACGAAAACCTTCATGGAACTGCGTAACGCGCAATCCGTGACCATGGCCTATGACGGCACAAACCCGATGCCGCCGATGCTTTGCTACCTCAAGCCCTACTTCAACAACGTAAACAAATCCTATTTCCGGCAGCTTGCGGACGGAGAACTGTAATGAATGGATTCGAAACTATCCTGCCATTTCTCAAACCGATCGAACACCTGATTCTCGATGATTCGATCAGCGAGGTCATGGTCAATGGCCCGGACCGCATCTTCATTGAAAAGGCCGGATTCATCGAGGTAGTCCGGGGTGTGAGTCTCGGTGAGAAGTCATTGATGGTCGCGGTCAAGAATATCGCTCGCCGACTGGGCGACGACATTTCGGAATCGAAACCCATCCTCGATTCACGCCTCCCGGATGGCAGCCGCGTCGCCGCCGTCATTCCGCCGTGCAGTGTAAACGGCGTGACTTTGACGATCCGAAAGTTCAACGCCCGCCACTTTGGCGTTGAGGACCTCATTCAGGCAGGAACATTGGAGCGGTCTCTCGCTAACCAACTCGAAAACTACATTCTCGCTCGGAGAAACATTCTCATCGCTGGGGGTACCGGGTCCGGGAAAACTACAATGCTCAATGTCCTCGGGAAGTTCATCCCGCCCGATGAACGTGTCCTCCTCATCGAAGACACGTCTGAAATTCACATGGACCAGGATAACCTGGTCCGTTTCGAAGCGCGGCAGCCGCAAAACGGTCTCCCCGCTGTCACCATCCGGGACCTTCTCAAAGCCTCTCTTCGTCACCGGCCCGACCGAATCATCCTTGGCGAAATACGTGGAGGAGAGGCCTTCGATCTCCTGCAGCTCCTCAACACAGGGCATTCCGGGAGTCTTTCAACCGTACACGCGACTTCTGCAAGACAGGGCCTTGCTCGATTCACGAGCTGCGTGTTGCAGACCGGCGTGGATTTGCCTTATCGCGCGATCAAGACAAACGTCGGCGACTCCGTAAACGTCGTCGTGCACCTGGAACGCCGCCCTGGACGGCGCTTCGTTTCCGAAGTCGTGGAAATCCACGGCTACGATCCCGACAGCGATGAATACGACTACAGCTTCATTTTCGAATGTCACAAGGAGGCTCTATGAATGATGTCGAGAACCCATCTGCATTTGTTCTGTCCGCTTCGGAATACATTCTCGATAACTTCGAGCAGAGCGACCGGATCGCCATGCTCGTGCTGAACCGGGACTTCGGCGAAACCATTCAGCGCATCACCAGCGCCCAAAAGGCGTCGAGTCCTGAGTTTCAGGCGTGGCTTCGCTATAAGAACGCCAACGGGTCGGACATCTATATAGGACAAAACCCCCTCCGGAAGGACGCCTCAACGCGAACCAAGGAAGACATCGAATCCATCCGGCATGTTTATCTGGACCTGGACCACGGCGGGCCGGAAAGCCTGGAATCCGTTGAAAACTCTAGCAGCGTCCCGAAACCAAATTACGTTCTGACGAGTTCGCCTGCAAAATTCCAGGTTGTCTGGAAGGTGGAAGGCATGAGTCTCGACGAGGCAGAAGGACTTCTGCACGCCATGGCGCGCGAATTCGGTGGAGATCCCGCCGCCACCGACGCGACCCGCGTCTTGCGGCTACCAGGTTTTGCCAACAAGAAATACGAAACGGACTTCTATGTCGAAGCTCGCCGAGAGTCCACGGAAACCTACCACCTTCGTGATTTCAAACTGCACATCGACTCTCACGATTCACCACACCACAACTACGACAATCGGGCTAAGCGGGAGTCTTCGCCACGCACCAACTTAAGCCAGTCCGAACATGATTGGGTTTTCGCAAAACGCGCCCTTGCCCACGGCGACGATCCCGAAGAAGTCATCCAGCAGATTGCTCAGCGCCGCGCGCGCGACAAAAGCGACCCTCAGTATTACGCACGGCTCACGGTCACGAAGGCACAAGCTGATCTACAACGACAAAGCAACGCTGAACAACCTGGAGAGGATCAGCGAACTCCATCAAAATCAATCGCATTGGACCATTGAGAATGATCTGTATGGCACCTGGCAAGGTTTGCGGCCTGTCGGAGGTTTTATGAATCGCGGCGGCGTCCGAAGAAAGCCAACCGATTTCTGCACAACTGGTTTAACCGCAAAGCGCAGCCAAGGAAAGGAGGAGGCAATGGAAAGAAACTTACAGGAGATGCCCTTACGCACGCAAACCTTAGCAGTTGGACTCCTCTAGTAAGGCCATTCGGGAGTTCTTGGCCAAGGCCGGCGAAGTGTATTCTAAACAAATCACCGCGCCGCTTGTCGCCATCTGGATAGAGCAGCTTGGCGACTACCGAGTCGAGCAGCTAGAGCCGCTGTTTCGACAGGTCTTTGCAACCTGCAAATTCTTTCCTACTCCCGCGGACGTTCTGCAGCCCCTGAAAAAGACGGAGGAAGCACAAACACCCTTGGAGGCAGTGCAGAAGTGGCAGCAAGTGTTGACCTACGCACAATCAACTTCGCCCGACATCCCGGCAAGGCCCATCCGAATCAAGGAACAGACGCAAGCTGCGATCCGCGCCGCGGGAGGACTGGACTGGATTCGAGACTGTCCAAAAAATGATCTGCAATGGGCGAAGAAACGATTTGTGGAAGCGTTCACGTCTTGGACTGCGCTGGAAAAGAATCAATTTCTTTTGCCCGATGGCGAACTGAAAATCCCAATAGCGGGAGCCGCGGACAAACTACTGCCAGGAGCAAAGCCGTGACTACGCAATCCGGCCGGCCTCAAGAGTTTGAGGGCCTGCTTCGCAGTCGCGAAGCCGCTAAGCTCCTGTGTATGTCCGAGTGGCTGTTGCGCCAGATGGCGCACGATGGAGAGTTGCCCTACATCCAGCGCACCGCCAGGTCGCCTATGCTTTTCGATATTGTCGACTTGTGCAAGTGGATTGAAAAAGCAAAGATTCGAGGCGCTTGACAAATGGGTATTTTCGGTGGGACAGTAAATCCGTGAAACGGGGCAGGCCTCGGAAGCCAGCGAAGGAAAGACTCTCAAAGATGCTGCGGCACCGAATCACCGATGCGGAGTATCGCAAGCTGGTTGCCGACGCGAAGAAGGCCGGACTTTCACTCTCCGAATACGCGAGAAAGAAGCTGCTAGGAGGCTGACATGGGCGAGCAGGCAACGGATGTACAGCCAAAGCGCAAGCGGCGCCCACGCGGTAGCGGTTCGATCTACTCCGTTCCCGGCTCTCGATTCTTGTGGATCTGCTACTACGATGCCGCCGGCAAACAGCGGCGGGAATCGAGCGGGAGTGGAAAGCCCACCGATGCACAGAATCTATTGCGGCGCCGAATGGCGGAAGTGCAGAATGGCACCTTCATTGAACCAAAGAAGCGGCGCGTCACCGTCGACGAGCTCTACCAGGATGAACTAGCCGACTTGGAAAAGCGGCGCAAGCAGACTCGCTGGGTCAAGCCGTGCTGGGAGAGGCTCGAAAAATTCTTTGGTGGTCGCCAAGCCTGCCTGATCCGCCGTGCCGACCTTGAGGCCTACCAGACGTACCGCTTGCAGGAGTATCGCAAAGAGTTCCCGGACGCCGACGAAAAGAAACTCTCCGCATGCGAGACGCTAATCAATAAAGACTTGGCCGTTCTGCGCATGGTCCTGTACCGCGGCCACGCGCTGGAAAAACTCGCAGCCGTCCCGCCATTCCCGCCCAAATTGCAAGGCGCAATGGAGCGCGCTGGCACCGTCACAGAGGAACAGTTCCGGGTCATGCTGGCTGACTGCGGCAATGATGAGGTCTGGCTTAAAGCGATGTTGCTGATGTCCTATACCTGGGGCTATCGTCTCGAGGAGCTACTCAAAATGCGCTGCATCCAAGTCAGTCTAACCGACCGGATTGTGTATCTGCCGCCCAGGTCGACGAAGAACAAGAGGCCGCGGCCTATTCCCATCAGCGATGACGAGATAGGGCCACTGCGGATTTGCGTCAGCGGCAAGATGCCGGAAGACAAAGTCTTCACAAGGAAAAACGGCAAGCCGGTTAAGGATTTCCGGGACCGTTGGGATAAGCTGGTCGCGACCTCCAACGCGGGACACATGGAAATCAACGAGCGCGGCGAAAGGGTATGGATTCCGGCCATCTTCCACGATCTACGTAGGTCGGCATCCACAAACCTGCTCGCCGGCGGAATGTCACCCGAGAACGTCCGCAAGGTTGTAGGTCATCTGTCCGAGGAAATGACTGCGCGGTATAACCAGCCCGCAATGACTACGCTTGCGGCGCAACAGCGGAAGGGGGCCGCACTGCTCGCGGCCATGCAATCGGCCGCTTTACCCGAAAACGTAATTCACAGTTCATGCACAGTGGACCCCCAAAACGGGGAACCCGGAAAGGAGAGCCTGCAGCAACCTATTGTACAATCGTGAGTTAATCTGCCTTGCCCGGGTGGCGGAATGGCAGACGCTGAGGACTTAAAATCCTCCGGGGATTTTTCCTCATGTGGGTTCGACTCCCACCCCGGGCACCATTGTTTCCGATTGAAAATGAATCAGTTAATGCGGCGCGTTTGGGGATTCTGGCGCTCCCTACCAAAACCACGGCGGGCTTGTGCTATTCGCGGGACCGTCATCAGAGTAATGAATGATGCCAAACTCGTTTACGAAGAAACTCCGCCCTCGTCCGCTTTCCGGATTCGCAGTCAGGGAGAAAGTTGTTGAGCCGGGAGCCGTGCAGCCCGCTCCTAGAACTGCGAGAGCCGGGCCGGGTGTGAATTGAAAGAAATAGCCATTAGTTTGAGTTTGCGCTTGCGCTCCCCCGAGAAGTAAAGGCGCATCGCACGTTGCCGGTACGGCAATTCCAGTTCCAGCAAGCACTCCGGGGTCTACATAGCCATTGTGATAAATCTGAAGATAAAAGGATTCCGCATTCTGGATTGCGCGGAGCGTCGCCAGTGCTTGTTGGGCTTGTTGCGACATTCGCATCTGCATAAACGAAGGGGCGGAGAAGGCAAGGAGTGCGCCTAAAATGGAAACGACTATAAGCATTTCGAGCAGGAGAACGCTTCCGCGTTCCGAGGCTTTTCTTCGCATAAAATCCTTTCGTTCGCAAAGAGTCCGGCTGGGGATCGGGCTGCTGGCGGGGGATTCTATCACGGCACCCTTACCCTGCGCGGTACTTAGTTGTGTTATAGCCTCGCGCCTTCTCCTAACATGAGGTGCAGGGCATGGGCCGTAAGCATCGTCGCAAGCACGATCATCAAAAACCCCGCGAGGACAAACCTGCTCCCGTGCTCGAAGCGCCGAGAGAAAATCCGAATGCACAGCATTGCGAAGCGATCCATCAGGAATGCCACAAAAAAGAGGAACCAGCCAAATGGTGGAGAAATCCAGAATGGGGGAAGGTCATAGCGGAGAGCGCTATTGCGTTCTTTACCTCGCCTCTTTCATTGTGCTCTGGATACAACTGCGAGACGCCCGTGAAAGTTTCATCAAACAACAGCGCCCCTACATTTGGGTATTTAGGAGCGAGAAACCGGTGTGTGTAGGCAGGGATCGGTGTCCCAACGCTGGAGAGCTTCCCCTACCTCCGCGATGCCCGAACAGTCCTCGCCTTCAAAGGAGGCTTCACTGACCGCCGAAAAGAAAAGCCGCCCAGACATCGAGCGGCATAATTCTTTGCAGAGACCTGGTTTGGTTCGGGCTGGCTATTGCAGCGTCACAAGCACTTGAATTACACCCTTTCCTTCTGGCAGGGGTTCAAGTGCCTTTCCGACCACGGCGCCAAGCATCTTGCTCCGGTCGGTGCCTTTCATTGCGTGTCCGGGGGTGGAGGACGTCACGAGCAGGTCGCCCGTCTGGATCGGGCCATTTTCTGCCGTAACTTTGCAAGGCACAATGCCAACGACAGCGAGAGGAACTTCGTTCTGCGGTGCAGATTCGTCCACTTTGCGGGTAGAACCGAGCAATCCCGGCTTCGTGGAGTAGATTCCCGCCACCAGTGTCGAATAGGGCTGCTGCGCCAAAACCACGCGACGGTTGGCAGTTGGATCTATCACTAGCAAGTCTCCGGCTGCGTACTTTGCGCGGTCTCCTGTTACGGCCATCGACTCGGCGAAGTCGGCTCCGCTGGGCTGGAAACCACCATCCGCGAAGACTCTGCCAGTACCGTCCACGCGGAACACGGGGACTTCTGGTTGCCCTACTCCGCCCGTGATAATGTTTCCTCCGGCTACATTCGCAAACAAAGCGGCATTGCCATCCCGACTCCACGATTGGCCGAATACGCCCACTGCGCTCCCGGTGGTAGCTGTTGCAACCCCAGAAGTCCCGTAGGTGAAAACAAAATTCGCGGCCGAGGTCAGACCGCGCACGCCACCGCCTCCAAATCCAGATGCGGAAGCATTAAAACGATTCCCGAGAACGCCTATGCCCTCTTCGCTCGCGGTTCCACCATAAACACCAGATGCGGTCCCCGTGTTGGCCACCGCGTTTCCGCTCACCCCAGCACCAAAGCCAGTAGTGCCAGTATAGGCTGTCTGACCGTATACGCCGGTCCCCCCATCTAATGAGGTCGCGGCACCCGATACTCCGATTCCATTTGGGCTGGCACTACGCCCAAACACTCCGTTGTTGATTCCACTTGTTGCAGTGGATTCACCCACAACGCCATTGCCGCTGGTGCTCGCAGTCCTGCCAATTACACCAGTAGCGTACTGGCCAGTACTGGAGGTTGTTCCCAGAATTCCGAAGATGTCAGTACTTTCAACATCTAACGTCGCTTGCGGGTTTGCCGTGTTCACCCCGACGCTGCTACCTGCTTGAAAGATGTTTGAGTTTCCGACCTTACACGTGCCCGTAAACCTAGCGATGGAGTTGGGCGTTCCCCCGCCGCGAATCTCTTCACAGAATGTCTGAGCCGAAGCTGTTGATGCCAAAGCCACACAAAAGGTCGCAATCGCAATGCTGATGCATTTCATAGAACCTCCTCTGGTTCCGAATTCTTCCGACTTCACCAACGCGGATGGAATCGTGGCCTACCCACGAATCCGGCGCAAGCGACAAGAAGCGCCATGGCGTCATGTCGCACTTTGTCGTGGATATGTCTGTGAATCGTGAAGACTAGAGGCCCATCCTCCGTTGAGGAAGGAGTGGTCTGTTATGACCGGGGACAGGTCCAGCAGCTTAGAAGTCTTCCTCAGAGCGGGGTTGGCGCGGGAGTATGACCGACTTGATGGGGCCTGTCAGCTGGCTTGACATCACAGCGGTGGGTCAGTTTCCGATTAGCACGACTTCCCAGGCACTACATTCGAGTTGCCCGTGACTCTGCCACTGCTGCACCGAGAGCCGGGCGAAGATAAGTCGCTTGTTTACGACACTACGACGCCCAAGTATTGGACCGGTCCACAACTCTCCAGACTCCATTCACCTTCCGCATCAAGATAAAATATCCACCGCTACATAAATCAGTGACGCGGAAACAGCTGTACTCGATGTATAAGATCGCCTCTGTTTTGCCGAAATTGAGTCCGGGCTGAGAGATCGCGAAGGATTCCATATCGTCGAGTGAGCGTCGCTCAAAGTTGCCAAGCTGCCCACGGTCCAACTCGCCGCGGCTTAAAACAACAAAATCCACACCCTTAGGTAAGTGCAGTTCCGCTGGAGTGTCCGTGCTAATTGCATTGCTCAAGAAGAAACTGCTGCGGGTTATACGCGACGCTTGCGGGAATAGCGTTTGTCGATCAAGCAGCGAATTCCACCACCGATCTCTCCAAAATATCGACCCCGGCCCGTCGCGCAAGATGATGACCTGAATACCGCGTCCCGACGCCGAGTCGTGGCGCAGGACCGCGTCAGAAAAGAGATCTGACAGAACCGCGCTCAGTTCGGCCTGCGTTCGCCGACGCTCAAGGACGGAGAGTGCGGCCATTCCCAGCAGTAGGGTGGCGAGAGCCGCAGTGGCGCGCACTGCGATTTTGGTGAGCCGACTGCGTTGCATTACTCATTAGACTACACTGAACGAGCAAATAGTTCCTCTCTTGCACGCATTTCGCCGGGGTGGGTACCCATCAGCAATCTCAAAGCACTGACGCGCCTACGCATGCAAAATCCTGATTAACGCCGTTACCGTAGAAGTGCTTTCCGGTGATTTGGGGAAAGGAAACTAGCAACGGTCTGACTTCTTATCAGATTTGGGAAAAAGCGAGCCGACGTCGCCTACCTTATGTTCTTTATA
>Ga0210400_10004724_pt1 | contig 11716 bp, 11 predicted proteins | sample IncBWH26MmetaG_FD_155456 | JGI IMG/M metagenome (GOLD analysis project Ga0210400, IMG submission 155456) | Forest soil microbial communities from Barre Woods Harvard Forest LTER site, Petersham, Massachusetts, United States - Inc-BW-H-26-M | ecosystem: Environmental > Terrestrial > Soil >...
CTCGCGGATCCGGATTTTTCCGACATCCCCGTCGCGGGCTTGACAGCGCCGTGCTATGCAAAGGAACGCGCGTCCACAATCGACTCCGCGAAAGCCTCCTCGAGCGCGAATGTAAAGGCCGGCGATCCAAAAGCCTGCGGAATTTCCGCAAGTAATGCTGTCATACCGCAAACCATTTCGACGCTTGGCGATGGACCGCACACCACCCACTTCTCTGTCGTTGACGCGGAGGGAAATGCGGTAGCCAGCACGTACACCTTGAATGACAACTACGGCTCGCATGTGACCAGTTCGGCGGGATTCCTGCTCAATGACGAAATGGACGATTTCACCACCCAGCCGGGCGTGCCCAACGCTTTGTATGGATTGATGCAGTCGGAAGCAAACGCCATCGCGCCGGGACACCGGCCACTCAGTTCCATGACGCCGACGATTTTGCTGCGCGACGGCAAATTGAGTTTCGTCACCGGCTCGCCGGGCGGGCCCACGATTATTTCCGCGACTTTGCTCAGCGTAATCAACTGGATGCGCCTGGGCATGGAAGCGCAGGCGGCCATCAATGCGCCGAGATTTCATCACCAGTGGCTGCCGGACCAGATCCTGATGGAAAACGAATTTCCCACTGGTCTCGAAGGCGCGCTCAATGCGCTAGGGCATAAAACAAAACGCCGCGGCCATATCGGGCTGGTGAACGCCATCGGAATCGATCCGCAAACCGGCGAACGGCTGGGGGCGGCCGACCCGCGCGACCAGGGCGCGGCCATAGGATACTAGGGGAAGAATTTCTTTGACGGGATCATGCAGAGACTACTTTCGACGTACTTGTTCGTATCGCGAAAATTGACGCCGGAACTCCTGGGACAGATTTCCGAAGCCAAGTTCCAGGGCGTCGAGATTTTTTGCTCGCGCAGCCACTTCGAGTACGCCGCGAAGACGGAAGTGCGCGCGATCGCAGGCGCCCTCGAAGCGCACAGCTTGCAACTCGTTTCCTTGCACGGACCGACGAGCCGGGACATGAGCGCCATGCGCGAGAGCGGAACGCCGCTTTCCATCTGCGAAGTGGAACGCGTCCGGCGCATCGAAGCAATGGATGAATTGAAGCGCGTCATCGACGTCGCCGATGACTTGCCCTACGCGCGGCTGATTCTACACATGGGCGGTTCGCGCGAAACCGCCGATCCCCGCAAGCGTGACGCTGCGTTCAGCACGCTTGAACACCTGGTCTTGCACGCGCACCACGCGGGCGTCACGATTTGCGTGGAAAACACCACCAGCGAAATGGGCGATCCAAACTACCTCCGCGCCTTCGTCGATGAAACCCGCCTGAACGGACTGCGCTTCAATTTCGACATCGGCCACGCGCACTTAGCCGAACTCCCGGAAGACGAGCGCATCGAAAAAAGTTTCGCACCCCTGCGCGACCTCGTCGCCAGTGTGCATCTCCACGACAATCACGGCGACAAAGATGAACACCTCCCGCCTTTCGACGGCAGCGTCGATTGGCCATCGGCAATCAAGCTCCTGAAAACCGCCCCCGACGCAAATTTGCCCCTGGTCCTGGAGCTAAAAGAGAAAACCGGCCCCGAAGCTCCCGGTGCCTCGGAACAGCTCACTGCCGCGCGAAAGGCCTTGGATCGCTTCGAAAAGGCCTGGGATTAGGCGCAGACCGTCCTCTGCTAGACTACTTGTTTGGCAATCACACAAAGAATCCGACTATGACGACCATTACGATAGAGCAGGCGGGGAAGTACGACGGGCAGGAAGTCACCTTAAAGGGGTGGCTGTACAACCTGCGGGAGTCGGGGAAACTTTTGTTTCCTATTTTTCGGGATGGGACGGGGATTATTCAGGGAGTTTGCGCGCTGAAGGAGAATCCCGAGGCGTTTGAGTCGCTGAAGGGGCTGACGCAGGAATCGAGCGTGATTGTTACCGGAAAGATTCGTGCTGAGAAGCGCGCGCCGGGCGGATTCGAAATCGGCGTGACGAAAATTCAGATCGTGCAGAAAGTTGCGGAGAGCACGCCATTCCCGATTCAGCTGAAAGAACATGGCGTCGACTTTCTGCTGGACCAACGGCACTTGTGGATTCGAACGCCACGGCAGGCGGCGATCCTGCGGATTCGCGCGGAGGCCATTCGTGCGGCGCGCGAGTACATGGATGGGCAGGGGTATACGCTGACGGATGCGCCGATGTTTACGCCGGCCGCCTGCGAAGGCACTTCGACGCTCTTCGAAGTGAACTACATCGACGACCAGAAGGCTTATTTGACGCAGAGCGGCCAGCTGTATGCCGAAGCTATCGCCATGGCGCTCGGCAAGGTGTACACGTTCGGGCCCACGTTTCGCGCGGAAAAATCGAAGACGCGGCGGCACCTGACGGAATTCTGGATGCTGGAGCCGGAAGCGGCCTACGTCGAGTTCGAAGAAGCGATGGGACTCGCCGAAGGGCTTGTCAGCGCGATCGTGCAAGGCGTGCTGAAAAACAGGCCGCGCGAACTGGAAACGTTGCAACGCGATACCATGAAGCTCGAAAACGTGAAGCCACCCTTCCCGCGCATCAGTTATGAAGAAGCAGTTGCGGTGCTGAACAAACAGGGCAATCCCGCAAAATTTGGCGATGACTTTGGCGGCGATGAAGAAACCATAATCTCCAGCTCTTTCGATCGCCCCGTGCTGATCCATCACTATCCTACGTCGATCAAGGCTTTTTATATGCAGCCGGACGCTCAACGCCCGGAGCTGGCCCTGGCCTTCGATATGATCGCGCCGGAAGGCTATGGCGAGATTATCGGCGGGAGCCAGCGCATCCATGACTACGATTTGCTGCTGAAGCGCCTGCGCGAGCACAAGCTGCCGGAAGAGTCCTTCCAGTGGTATCTGGATTTGCGGCGGTACGGCAGCGTGCCGCATTCGGGCTTCGGAATGGGGCTCGAACGCACCGTCGCGTGGATTTGCGGGACGGAGCACATCCGGGAAGTGATTCCCTTCCCGCGCATGATTTACCGGGTATACCCTTAATCCTTAGCCGGGGAAGTGACGACAATGGTGCAAAAAGTTCGGATTATCGGTGTGCCCATGGACCTGGGGCAGAGCCGCCGTGGCGTGGACATGGGGCCGTCGGCGCTGCGCGGGGCGGGGCTGCAACCTAGCATCAAGAAGCTTGGTTTGCAGGTGGAAGACATCGGCAATCTTTCCGTGAAGCAGCCGGAAGAGATGCCAATCGGCGAGAAGCGCGCGAAATACATGCAGGAAATTGCCGAAACGTGCGGCGATGTTGCCGCAGCCGCTGAGAAAGCATTGAGCGAAGGATTTCTTCCACTGGTTTTGGGCGGTGACCATTCTATTGCTGCGGGTGTTGCGGCTGGGGTTGCCAACCACTTCCGCAAGGACAAAAAGCAGATCGGGTACCTCTGGCTGGACGCGCACGGAGACATGAATACGCCAGAATCTTCGCCTTCGGGCAACGTGCACGGCATGCCGCTCGCGGCCATTATGGGATACGGCGCGCCGGAACTGGTTGATCTTCTCGGCTTTAAGCCCAAAGCCGAACCGGGAAACATTGTGATTGTCGGGGCGCGGGATCTGGACGCGCAGGAACGCAAGATTGTGAAAAAGTCGGGCATCCATGTCTTTACCATGCGCGACATCGATGAGCGCGGTATGCGCGAGGTAATGTCTGACGCGTTGAAATATGCGATGGATGACACCGCAGGCATCGCCGTGAGCCTGGATATGGACTTTGTCGATCCGTCCGACGCGCCAGGTGTGGGCACTCCGGTGCGCGGCGGCGTTACTTACCGCGAAGCGCATTTAGCGATGGAGATGATTGCGGATACCGAATCCATGGTTTCTCTTGAAGTCGTGGAGATCAATCCCATCCTTGACGAGCACAATCGCACGGCGCTCCTTGGTGTCGAACTGGTCCTCTCCGGCTTGGGTCAAAAAATCCTCTGATTCGGGTTGCTGGATGACTGTTCGAGCTTTTGTTCGATCGCGCCAGGGATGCTGGGCGCGCGGAATAGATTCGTCGCGCCAATAGTCTACGCTATATGCACGAAGTGGGTGTTGTACAATACTCGGCAATACAGCGTTCTTACCCCAGGAACGCATCACAACCAGGAAAATACAGCCGCTTTCGGTGCGGGGCTAGTGAAAACGTTCCGGCTTTGTCGCAAGACTGAGGTGAAGGTCATGAAAAAAGAGATTTCCCGCGTGAGTGCACTCTTAATGGCGGTGTTGTTGCTGCCTGCTCCGGACTGGGCCACATGCGGCGGTGGCGGCGGTGGCGGGACGGGGGGCATGAGAGCTCCAGGCGCGGGGGGCGACCAGCAGCAGGTTTACCAAGTGCCTTGGAAGCTGATGAAGCCGGAAGAGGCGCCGACGGCCGGCGGGCTAATCCTTTACTGGTTCCCGTCTTCTGTCGACGAATTTCAGCGCTCGAGTTTGCGCAACTCGCGCAGCCTATCGCTCTTCGCCTCGCAGTGCGTGACGATGGGCATCGCGGACGCCAGCACCTCGCTGGGGCAAAAGTTCTTGACGGGAGAAAAACTCCCGGTGGTGGTGTTCGCCAAACCCGACGGCACGGTGATCAACAAACTGCAAAACACGAACGGGTTTCTGAAAGTCGAGCAGGTGGAAAAGCTGGTCGAAGGAGAAATGAAGCAGCGGGAAGACAAAATCAAGCAGGAGATGAAAGAAGCGAAGGAAAAAGCGAAATCGGGGGACAAAGAAGGGGCCATTCCGCTGTATCGAACGGTGCTGGATGAGAAGTGCTTGTTCCCCGGAAAAGCCAAAGACGCTGCGAAAGAGTTGAAGAAATTAGGCGTGAACGAACTAGGGCGGTTCTTTGATGCACCGGTGATGGATCACGCGAAGAGCGCGGCAATCGAAGCGGTGATGAAGCGCGGGCTGGACGCGGAGATGAACGAGAAATACGAAGAGGCCGAGCGGTTGTATGCGAAAGCACGCAGAATGGACGCCGCTGATCCTGCGCCGTTGCGCTACCTGGGCGAACTCTATCGCCATCATCTCGGCGATTGGGACAAAGCGCGGCAGACGTTCGAAGCGATTCTGGCGATGCCGGCGGACCCGCTCTCGCGGGCCGTGGCGATGCATGGACTGGGCAAAATGACGATTCACGACGGCGATTTCCTCGCGGGTTTGCACTTGATGGAGGATTCCGTGAAGGAATATCCTTTGGCGCTGGCGTACCGCAATCTGGCGGTGTATTGGAATTCGGAGGGGGACAACTCCAAAGCGGATTACTACACGCGGGAAGCCACGAAGCTGGATCCGACCGATCCTTACAACCTGATTTTCGCGGCGGCGTTTCTGGCGGGCAACGGGCATGGCGACGAGGCGCTGAAAATCGCGAAGGACAATGAAGCGATGCTTCCAGCGTCTTACAATTTGGCGGCGATTTACGCGCAGCTGGGGCAGAAACAGAAGGCGCTGGACTTGTTGAAGCGGCACTTCTTCGAGTACGAACGCTACGCGGCAGTGCGTTCGAAAGAGATGATGGAAGCGCGCGTCGATGCGGTGTTCGTCTCTTTGCGGGAAGATCCGCAATTTGTTGCCCTGACCAGCGGGGCGGACGGAAAGCTTCCTATCCCGGAAAACAAGAAAATGCCGGCGAGTTTGCCTGCGAAAATGTAGGCGCGGGCCTTCGAGGATTTTGCGTTTTGGCGCGCTTAATGCGCGCGGCGCCGTGCGTTGCCTGTTCGGAACCGCTAAAGAAACAACCACACCACCTGCACACCTTTTTCACTTATAACTGAAAACTGGCTGCATACAACGATCGGAAAGCTCATCCCGTGACCCAGGAAAAAAAACGACTCAGAGTGGGAGTTTTATTTGGCGGACGCTCCGGCGAGCATGAAGTGTCGTTGGCGTCGGCGGCTTCGGTGATTCGCGGGTTGGACCCGGACAAATACGAAGCGGTGCCCATCGGGATTACGAAGGAAGGCCACTGGCTGATTGGGGCGGGCGCGCAGAAAATGCTGCCGGAAGTGTTGAAGGGCGGGCAGCGCGTGATGATGACAGCGGACCCGTCGGATGCCGTGCTGGTGCGGCTGGACGGGAGCGGCGGCGGGCAGCGGCTCGATGTGGTTTTTCCGGTGATGCACGGGACGTTTGGCGAAGATGGAACGATCCAGGGGCTGCTGGAGTTGGCGGGATTGCCGTTTGTGGGCGCGGGCGTGCTCGGCTCGGCGATTGGGATGGACAAGGACGTTTCAAAGCGGCTGCTGCAGGTGGCGAAGATTCCAGTGGTGCCGTGGATCAGTGTGCAGCGCGCGGATTGGGAGCGCGATCCCAAGGCCATTCGAACGGCGATTGAAAAGAAATTCAAGTATCCGCTGTTTGTGAAGCCAGCGACACTGGGGTCCTCGGTGGGAATGACGAAAGCGCATTCGCGCGCGGAGCTGGGGCCGGCGCTGGATCTGGCGGCGGAATTTGCAATGAAGATTTTGGTGGAGAAGTGCATGATCGCGCGGGAGATTGAAGTTTCCGTGCTGGGCAATCATGATCCGAAGGCATCGATTCCCGGCGAAGTTGTGCCGCACCGGGAGTTTTACGATTACGCGGCGAAATACCTGGAAGAGGGGACGCAGCTTTTGATTCCTGCGAAGCTCCATCCGGCGCAGCTGAAGAAAATTCAGAAGTATGCGGTGGATGCATTTCGGGCGCTGGAACTGAGCGGGATGGCACGGGTGGATTTTTTTGTGGAGAAAAAGGGCGGAAAGATTTATCTCAACGAAGTAAACACCATTCCCGGCTTCACTTCGATCAGCATGTATCCGAAGATGTGGGAAGCCAGCGGGATTCCCTTCCGCGAATTGATCGACAAACTAATCGAGCTGGCGCTGGAACAACACGCCGAAAAAGCGCGCACAAAATATCAGATCGAATTGCCCGAAGGCGCCGGCGGCGCGCTCGAAGCGTAGTTTCTGTACTCGACTAGCCTCGAGCAGCCAGCTACACATTCCTGTGGACTTCCCTAAACATCATTTCTGGCCCGAGGCCATTGTCCGGCAATCCGACTTACCAGGCACTTGGTCACAACGGATGGGCCCTGACCATTGATGGTGCTTACTTAACTGACCGCTCTTCTTGATTGCTGTTAGAATGCGTCGTATGGCAGTTTATCTGTACAGCGACCAGCAGATCGAAAAGATGGTTAGAAACGCGCAGCAATTTCGCGTCTGGTACTGCGTCACCGCTTCTCTAATTATTGCTGCTACGTGTCTGGTGGCCTACCAACGCCCAGACCTTCCAGCTTTTCACCAACCGGCGCGGGGATGGCTGATTGCTGTCCTGATGACGGTAATTGTGGGTCCGCTAGTAAGAATTGTTTGGAACTGGCGCACTTGGGCCGAGGACCTGAAAGCTTCGCTTAGGAAAGCGAAAGCCGACATCTCCCGCGGCACCGTAAGCGTATCTGGTCCTTCTGGATTTGAGAGGCAGCTCAGCCCAAAAGAGGTTCTGCTGGCTGAAGAACCATCGTTGGGAGCAGGCCTTTATCTCCGCACCTCGAATCGCTACCGCTGGATTCTGATACCTCGCAAACTCGACGGCTATAACTCGATTAAGCACGAGCTCAGCGAAACGGGCATTGTAGTTGTGAAAACATCCATTCCACCAAATTGGGAAGAATTCCTTGGCGTACTCCTGTTTATTGGTACGACCATCTGTGCGGTATCCGTAGAAAACGTCCGAGTGCTCACGGTGAATTTCCTCATCTCTTTGCTCATATCTTTCGCCGGATACTATGTCATAAGGTCGAATCCAGACAATCCAGCGCGGATGCGCTGGACAAGATTCGCTGTGTTTCCTCCGGTCGTCTTTGCGGCTTTGGGACTATGGTTCGCTATGCGCGGATGATTCCCTCCTAAAATCCGCAGTTGTGCCTGATTAACGCGCTTACCGGACTATGGCGCGTTTCCACTAGTTCAATTAGGCGCCTTTTACTCGGGTGCGAGGAGTCTGTTAGGATTTTAGTGCAGCTGCGCGGTGCGGGGATGGCGCTGGCGCGGCGGCACGAACGAATCTGACGCTTGCGGGGCAGGAGAATTCGGAATGTCACTTCTCGATCCACCTGCAGCAAAACCAGATAAATCACGGGCGATGGCGTTCACCGTTGCGGCGCTGGCGGTGGCCGCTATTGTGACGCTGTGGTTTGCGTTCCGCTACTATCCCGAGAAAAAAGCGACAGAACATTTCTTTGATGCGCTGGTCGCGGGCGACACGGCTCGCGCCTATCAACTCTGGCAGCCCAGCCAAAGCTACGCGATGCAGGATTTTCTGGCGGACTGGGGACCGGCGGGCTACTACGGCCCGGTGAAGAGCTACAAGATTTTGCACGCGAAGGCGCCAAGAGGTTCGAACGCGGTGGCGGTTTCCGTGGACGTAAGCCCGTTCTCCCCGATGCCGGATACTTCGGATATCGAAAAGAGCCGCAAGACGAAAGTTGTCGAAGTGTGGGTATTGCCCGGGAACAAGTCGTTCAGTTTCCCGGTTCCGTAGCTGCTGAGAATTCCGAGAGAAAAACTGTCTGTTGGTTATCGGCGGGTGTCGCCGAGGGCGTGGAGGAGTTCCTCGGGGCTGACGAAGGCGGTGCCGAGTTTGCCAACGACGACGCCGGCGGCGATGTTGGCAAGCTCAGCGGCATCGGCGAGAGGCGCGCCTGCGGCGGCGGCAAGGGACAGAACGCTAAGCACGGTGTCGCCCGCCCCGGTGACGTCGAAAACCTGCCGGCCAGTGGCGCCGCGCTCGATGCCGGGCTGGCCTACGCGGGCATAAGTCACTTCGAAACTCGTCGCGGGAATCAGCAGATGCCGCGGCGAGGATTCCTCAAAGACGCTCATTCCCTTTTCACCGCGAGTAATGACCACCGCGCTGCAGCCGAAGTGGGCGAGCAGCGCGCGGCCAGCTTCCTCGACCGATTTTTCGTCGGCAAGCGAACGCGTGACGTAGAAACCCGCTTCCTTGGCGTTGCATACGATGGCGCGGGCGCCGCGATAAGCGTAGAGGCGCGAAGTTTTCGGCTTTACGAAAACGGGAACTTTCAGTTGATGGGCGGCGCTGAGGACACGGTCGGCAAAATCATCGGTGATGAGCCCTTTGTCGTAGTCGGAGAGGACGAGAGCATCAAGATGCTTGAGCGCGGCGAAGAGCAGATGCAAAAGTTTTTCCTGGGTTTCAGCCCGGAGCGGCTCGCGGCGTTCGCGATCGACGCGAACAACCTGCTGGTGTCGGGCGATGATGCGGGTCTTTACAGTGGTGACGCGTTTCGAATCGGCAAGGATCCCTTTGCTGGCGATGTTCGCGGCTGCGAGGCATTTTTGTAAGGCGCGGCCGGGCTCGTCGCTGGCAATGACGCCAAAGGCTTCCACGCGCGCGCCAAGCGCAGCGATGTTGGCAGCGACGTTGCCCGCGCCGCCAAGGCATTCGCTCTGCTCGGCGAAATCGACAACCGGAACGGCGGCTTCGGGCGAAAGGCGCGAGGCCGTGCCCCAGAGGTAGCGGTCCAGCATGAGATCGCCAAGCACGCCGATGCGCTTTCCGCGGAGGCGCGGGATCAGGCGTTTCAGACGAGGAATGGAATCGGGAATTTTGGTGGACATGCGGGCTCTTTGGTCGCGCGGCGAACTATTCCTGAGCGATCTTTGCTTCCTCGGGCAGCATCACAGGGATATCGTCGCGCACGGGATAGACGCGGCGGCAGGCGCCGCACTTCAGGCCCGAGCCATCGGCAAGCAATTGGACAGGCGCTTTGCAAACAGGACAAACGAGGATGTTTAGAAGCTCTTTCGGAATGGCCATGTGTGTCTCCGTTGCGGGTGAAACGGGCTGGTAGAGCGTGCAGGGAAACTGTATCAAAGGGCGTCTGGCGCGGGCAACTGCGCGCGGCTCAATGAGGCGGCTATCGAAGTACAGTGCCGCTTGCGGGGGCATGTCGGGGATTCGGCTTGACGGTGCTGAGGGGCGGGCGTAGCGTTCAATTTGTACCCTCCTGAATCGAGGTTCTCCATGAAAAGCTGCGATCGCATCAGCGCAACGGTTTTCGCCCTGTTTTTGGCGGCGCTAGCACCGGCCGCATCGGGTGCAAGCCATCGCCAGGCGCAGTCCTCGCAGGCTTCGCAGCAATCTTCGTCACAAGCGCAAGCTCAACCGGAGGAGAAGAAAACGGATGCCGCGGCAGACGCGGCCAAGAAACCGGAGAAGGACAAGGAAAAACCCAAGCCGAAAAAGGTGTACACCGAAGAGGATATGTCCTCGTTGAAGGGCGGCGTATCCGTCGTCGGAGACGGGACTGCCGGGGCGGGCGGAGCGCGGCAGAGCGCTGGAAGCAGCAAACCAGGCGTGGTGCCGATGTCCGGCCAAGATGAAAATTATTGGCGCGGAAAGGCGCGCGCGATTCTGGACGCGATCGCCGCAACGGACCAGGAGATCGCGAAGACCAAAGACGAGATCAAAAAATATGGAAGCGATGGCTTTGACGCCACCAGCGGGCTGAAGGACAACGTCATTTACATCGACAATCGCAGCAGCAAGCTGCAGCAACTGGAAAAGAGAAAAGCGGACCTGGAAAAAAAGATGGACCAGCTGCAAGAAGAAGGCCGGAAGGCCGGAGCGGAGTCTTCCTGGTTCCGCTGAAAACGCGGAGAGCCTCATCTGCAGCGGAAAAATGCCGCATTTGCGGCGCTTTAGAAACGCCCGTGCGGTTGCGGTGTCCCCCAAACTTTTGTGCAGCAAAAAAGACTTAGACCAAAACTGACCCTCCGACCAGTAGTTTTTGGCGACCCACCCGCAGTAACCTGACAGCGAGTACAAGCTCGAAATCCCATCCTCTGGGAACTGGGAGAATAACCGTGTATTGCGACCGCTGTGGACTGAATTTCCTGCCCAAACAGTCCGTCTGCACTCGCTGCAAAAGAGTGCCGACGCGGTACTGGTTTCAATTCATGAGCTTGATGACCATCCTGGTGGCAGTGCTGAGCAACTCGCTCCTAGGAGTATTCATGCTGCCGCGGCTGGCCATGGCTAGCCACGGGCGGACCTTTTTTCGAAGCTGGTATTGGTTTGACCAGAAGGCAGCGATGTACGGCTGGGTGCCTCTGGCGATTGGCCTCTTGGCCTGGGACTATTTCGTTTGGAAAGAGGCCCGGCCGAAGGTCAAGGGCTGGTTTACGCGCAAACTGTTGACGTTTTCGCTGGCTGCGGGAGTGGCGCCGTTGCTGCCGTGGTGGATTCCGGCGGGGCAGCCTCCCGGGCAATTCTTCGACATGATTGGCAGGCATCCCGGCGTTCCGGTGCTACTGGCATGGGGCGTGGTGCTGGTGGTGACGATCCTTCTGTGTATCGACCCGGAATCGCGGGATTATTTGCTGGGGCACGGACGGACGCTGAGCCTCGTCAGCACAGGCATGCTGTTGCTCGTGCTGACGATGACGGTGGTCGGCTGGTCGCTGTCGTACTAAGCGAGCAACGAGATCGGCCCGCCTCAGACGCGGCCCCTTACACAGCTACAAACTGTTGGCGTCGATGAAGGTGATGACAGCGCGGCTGAACTCTTCAGGTTTCTCCAAATACATCAAATGACCGGATTCGGGTATGATCACCCGTTTTGAGCCGGGGATGCCGGCCTCGATGGCGCCGGCATGCGCGTGGACGTCGGGGATATCTACGTCGCCGGTGAGAATGAGCGTGGGAACGCG